>SXGT01350885.1_pt1 | contig 27088 bp, 30 predicted proteins | sample 3176221 | NCBI WGS metagenome assembly SXGT01 (sample SAMN11356862, study PRJNA531348) | freshwater metagenome | isolation source: freshwater sample F1-120 | place: China: Fuxian Lake, Yuxi | collected 2017-12-25
ACCGCGCTCGGCAAGCGTGCTGGCTGGCGTGACAGAGCCGCGCAGCTTCACGACCTCTTCAGCTGTGTAGACGCGCTCAATCCCAGTCCAGCGGGGATCGTTTGCCCACTTGGCCTCGAGTTCTGCGATTTGCTCTGCGCGGGTCTTCTGGTCGCTCACGGGGGTGCCTCCGATAACGGACAGAATGTGCCCGATGGGTAATCTGCGAACCCTAGGCGCCGTGATCGATAGGGTCGAATCGAAATCAATCGCTGTTTCGATAGATATAATTGATCGAACTATGGATTCGGGACAATTAGAGGCCTTTGTGAGAGTGGCGCGCGCTGGCAATTTGGGTCCGGTTGCAGCCGAGCTATTTCTGACGCAGCCAGCATTGACTGCTCGCCTGCAACGCCTCGAGCGCGAGGTCGGCGGTCCGCTGTTTCTACGCTCGCGCCGCGGCATGCGTCTGACGGCAGCCGGTCGTGCTTTTCTGCCGTATGCGGAGCGAACACTCGAGACGATGGGCGAGGGTGGACGACTCGTATCGGACCTGACGGCGGCGGGCACGGGAGCCCTCACGATTGGAGCGCCACCGGCGATCAGCACCTACTTGCTGCCAGGGCTTTTGCGTGAGCTCGCCCAACAGAACCCCGAGATGGAGCTCGCGGTTCGCGGCGGCCACTCAGACGAGGTGCTCGAGCTCGTGCTGCGCGATGAGGTGCAAATCGCCTTGATTCGCGAACTGTTCCACCCCGAGCTCTTCACCGAGCGTGTCTTCGAGGACGAGCTCGTCCTCGTCTGTGCGCGCGACCATCCGCTCGCCCTCCGCAAGTCCGTCACGATCGAGCAGGTAGCGGGTGAGCGCCTGGTGGTCTTCGATCGAAACTCGTCATTCGCGGATATTGCCTTGACACTGTTTCAGCGCGCGCGCCATCGGCCGCGCGCATTCCTGGAGATGGACAACACCGGAGCCGCAGCAAAGATGGTGGAGGAAGGGCTTGGCGTGTCGCTCTTGCCGCGCACCGCCATCCGGCTTGGTCTGGCTGAGGGGTCCCTGGTCGAGCTTCACCTCCTCAACACCCCCGTCATGCGACGACCCGTGGCAGCGATCTACCGCTCAGATACGCCCCTGTCTGGACCCGCTATGGCATTTCTCGAGCTCGCGCGCGGTCTGGCAGAGTCGCACACCGCCAGCCAAAGTCCGGCTTAGCGCCTAGTCTTGTGGAGATGGCTAGGCAGCCCCTCAACGTCTTTATTCGCGGCACGCGCGACTACGTGCAGGGCTCGCAGATTCTCGGGCGCACGGCCGAGCTCGTCGGCAACGACCCGCCTGCTGTGCTCGTCTCGGCGAAGTTCACCAAAATCACAGAGCGAGGGGTACTGGCGGTCTTCGACGGTGAGGCTCCTGGCGATCTGGCCGAGCTCGGTCGTGCACAGTTCGCCACCGACGCGGGGCGCCAGACCGTCCAGTTCTTTGAGGTCGTCGGTGATAAAGCGCCGCCGATCGAAGATGTCCCTCGCGTCACAGCCAACTTCGAGACCGACGGTAAGGGCACAGGCAGCGCAACCTTCACGATTACCGGTACGTTTGAGTCCTACCTCGTTGCGATCATCGAGTTCGTCAAGGCGGTACACGCCAAACGCGGTGATCGCGTCACAGACATTTGGTTTACGGCTTTGATGGGCGCGCGCCTGCCGCTCGCTGCGTCCTACCCAGAGACAGGGACGCTTCGACTGACGCCGAAGATTGAACGCATGGTGGATGGTCGGCTGCAGACGCTCAGCCTGGTCGACACGGAAGGCGACGACAATGCGCCGCCCCAGTTCCAGATCTGTTTCTCTTGCGTTGTAGAAAATGATTAAGTTCGGCACCACAATCAGGATCGGAGAGCAATGACACGCGAAGAAGCCCTCACGGCTATCACCAAGGCGCTCACGACAACCGTCGGCGACATCGACGGCACGCTCGGTGAAGACACGAATCTCGTCGACGAGGGCATGCTTGACTCGCTCGATTCGATGACGTTCCTGTTCGAACTCGAGAACGATCTCGGCCTGAAGCTCGAAGCGATCGACGAGACCTACGAGGACTTCCGCGTCGGTTCGATCGTCGACATCGTCGTGGCAGCCACCTCGTAATGCTCCACCCGCGTGTTCGGCAGACGGGGAATTAGCCCGAGCTCGGGTAGCGCGTGCTGGCAAGCCTCCAGATCCTGCTGCTGACAACGGTCGCAGCGAGTTTCGCGTACTGGCTTCTGCCTGCGGCCTGGGTCGAGGGTCGGCGAGCGGTGTTGCTCGTCACGTCGGGGACCCTGCTCTACATTTACGATCCTGCTGCGCTGTTCGTGGCGGTTGGCACGGTGCTGCTGGCATGGTTGCTGTACGGGCTGACGCGCCGCTATCCGAAGTACGGCTGGCTCCCGTGGCTTGTTGTCCTGCCGCTGCTGATCAACGCGTTTACGCCGATTGGCGACCTGATCACCTTCCCGGGAGGGTCGCCGCGCGGCGTCATCTTCACGAACCTCGCCACGCTTGGCATGTCGTTCTACACGTTCAAGTTGTACGCCTCGATCACGCAAGGACTCAAGCTCAACGCGCTGCCGTTTCGTGAGATTCTGACAACGACGTTGTTCTTTCCGGCCTTCCCGACGGGCCCGATTGATGCATCGCAGAAGTTCGACCACGCCGCGCTTTCCCGCGATCCCGATCCGCGCCGCTGGGTGATGGGTGTCGGACGCATCGGACTGGGCGTGTTCAAGATCTACATCGTCGGCGGCTACATTCAGTCCACGCTCACGGTCGATGTTTTCGGTGTGCCACTGCCGGGGGTCTACGCGCAGGGTTGGTCCGGGCCGGTCGAGGCGCTGATCTTCGCCTTCTTCTCGTTCGCTTTTCTCTACGTCAACTTCTCGGGCTTTACCGATATCGCGATCGGTTCCGGTTGGATGTTCAATCTCAAGCTGACCGAGAACTTCCACTTTCCGCTGCTCTCGCACTCGATTCAGAACTTCTGGCAGCGCTGGCATCTCTCGCTATCGAAGTTCATTACCGCGTACTTGTTCAAGCCGATGTTGAGGCGCACGGGCAAGCCTGCGTTGTCGCTGGTTGTCACTTTCACGCTGATTGGTCTCTGGCATAACGTCAGTGTTGGCTACCTCTTCTGGGGGCTTGGACATGGTGCGGCGCTGGCACTCACGATGTACTACCGCGGTCTCAAGCGGCCGCCGCTGCCGATGCCGATGATCGTGCGTCGAGCCGGTGGCATTGTGATCACGCTCACGTTTGTGAGTCTGATGTCGACGATTGCGAATCAGCCGTCAAACCGCGATTTGGCGCGCTACGTAGCATCATTTGTAGGGGTTCACCTGTGAGCGGGAGGCAGCGCTGATGGTTGACGAGTGGTCTAATTTCACTGCGGGGGTGGCAGACTGGGTGGTACGCCATCAGCTGCTCGTCTACATCGTGCTGGGGATCATCGCGTGGATCATCGTGGCGAGGAACTACCCGCTCGAATTACTGACACCGGTCTACGCCAACTACTAATCACCCGTGAGTCGCTCCTCCCGCAACCTGATCCAGATCGCGAGTGGCGTCCTGCTTTTGGGCGTTCTTGGCGGCGTCTTCGCGTTGGTCGCGTGGAGCGATCAGCCGCGGATTCGTTACGCGTCATTGAAGTGCGTGTATCGCCAGATCTACAACTATCAGGGTCCAGTTGATGTGGTGGTTGTCGGTACGTCTCGTACGAAGTGGGGAGTTTCGCCACAGGCCATGTCGACCGTTCTCAGTGATGGCAAAGAGCCACCCAAGGTCGTCGTGAATCTGGCGCGCAGTTGGCGCGGCACGCAGCAGATGTTCCAAGAACTCAAGGATGTTCACGCAGAGCGCGGGATCAAACAGGCGGTCGTGGTTGAGTACTCGCGTGAGGGCGATGTCGTCGCCACCTCGCAGCGCTACTACGACTATCACCCCGAGCACGCGGCGCTTGTCCCGGTCGACGAGTTTCGAACCGATCCCGCACTAAAACCGCGCGAGCCTGCCTATCTCCGCTTCCGCGACCTGCTCGAACTTGGTCAATTACGCGTCGACTTTGCGCTTGACCGTTGGCTGTCGGGCAAGGCCGATAAGAATCGTGAGATTCCCGTCCAAGAGCGGCCTGTGGGTGTCTCGGATGGCTGCACGGGCAAGGATCGCCCGCTCAAGCCTGCGGCGAATGCTTCGTGGGCCGAACGCACTCTGCCGAAGGGAGCCGCGTGGGAGGATCGTGAGCCCGGCTCGTGGCCGATTGGCAAGATCAATAACGATGCTCAGCGGGAGACGATCAAAGAGCTGATCGTTTGGGCGCAGGCCGAGGGGCTGCAGATCTTCTTCACACTGATGCCAGGCTATCTCGACCCGCCTGCCAGCGAGGCCTACCTTGCGCGTTTTAAGGAGACCTTTGGCGTGCCGCTTATGGTGCCACCGAAAGATGTTCTTTCGCAACTCAACGACGGTGGCTACTCCGACCCGAACCACCTCTACGAGCCTGGTCGCGAGCTCTATTCGGAGTGGCTCGGCGAGCAACTCAAGGCCGAGCAGTTGGAGTCTTAGTCGACGATGGTCACGGTTGTGCCGCGACTGCTGTCGACGTAGCGGACCTGCTCGTTCCAGCGGCCCGTCGTCGTGACATTCAGGGTGGTCAGACCCGAGTTGTTGCTGAATGTGCCCGTGCCGGTTAGGCGGACGCTGGCAGTGAAGGAGCAGTCGGCGAAGCTGTAGGTCGCGCCGCTTCGGGTGGCGCGGACGCGAACGGAGCCCGTTACGGCGCAACCGGTTGCGAGTGTTGCGGTGCCAGACCAGTAGGCGTACTCAGGCAGGACTGCAAGTTGCTGGTTGAACGAAATCAAGGCTGCCTTGAGGTTCTTAAAGGCACTCGCCCTGGCTGGCGCGAGCGGGATGTACGGATCGACGTACGAGTCGGAGCAGGTTGTCGCGCGTTGTGTCGGGAGGCGCCCGCTGAGCAGGAAATCGTTGACGAGGTTGTCGGGACAGGGGTTGCCGCGGCCGAATGTCACGTGTGGGCCACCCGCGGTCGTCACGAGGTAGCCGTCGGCGAGGCGCGAGTAGACCGCACGGCCTTGGTCGACGGGAGTAATCGGATCGGCTGTCGCGACAATCACGAAGGTGGGAACTCCGGTGTTGACGAGGGGGGCTGGTCGCACGTTGGAGGAATCAGATCCCGGCCACCAGACGCAGGGGTAATCGCTGAGGAAGAGCGCACCTCCGATACGCGGGTACAGCGTGTCGATCTGAGCGGCTTCGTTCAGGAACGCAGTGCTGCGCTCGCTGGAGGTGCCGGTGTAGTACGTGTAGTCACGGCAGTCGACGCCGAAGTAGGCACCGTCAGACCACGAGGGGTCAACGATTGGCGTGAGACTTTGAGGGTCCACCATCGCGTTGCTGTAGGAGAGCCGAAGCATGGGCACGAGGTCGCCTTGGGCGGCGGCTGTCAGTGCGCGGAGGAACATCATGCGCCCATACGTGCTGTACATCTGGCCACTGGTGGTGGTCTGAACGAGCCCGAGTGTCAGTTCTCGCGTCACCCGCTGTCCGTTGGCGAGCGGGAAGCGCACCCTGATGGGGTGCTTCGCGAGCCGCGCTTGGAGCGCGTCGTACACGTCGCCAGCGCTGGTTGTCACGTCCTTGAGGCAGCGAGTGCGGCGATCGCAGATGGTGAGGGTGGTGTTGAGGACCCGTTCAAAGGATTTCGCCGCGCTGGTCCAGAATTGCGGTGCCGTAAGGGTGACGTCGACAACGCCGTCGATGATCAGACCCTTCAGGGACGTTGGGTGGGCCGCCGCGTAGATCTGGCCGTACTGCGTGCCATATGACTCGCCGAAGAGCCAGATCGAGGGCTTGCCGAGGGCGATGCGAAACGATTCTAGGTCTTCGATTGCTTGGTTGGTGCCCATGTATGGCAGAAGTTCGGCGGACCGGACTTCTTGGGTGCACGCGCTCGCAAACGCACTTGTTGCGACGTCAGATCTACTGGTACTGAGGCGGTAGGCGCTCATTGCTTTGGGACAGTTGACATTGCCGCTACGGCCCATGCCACGTTGGTCAAAAAAGACGACGTCGAAGCGATCGAGGACACCTTTGACGAAGCTGCTGGCGTACGAATCTGCGCTCGCGATGCCGCTCGAGCCAGGACCACCGGTGGCCGTCACGTAGAGGCCTTTGCTCGTGCCATCCGCGGGTCGGACTGCAAACGCGACCTTGATGCGCTTCGTGTTGGCAGCGTCGAAGTGATCGAGCGGCACGCTGATCTTGACGCAGAAAAACTCGCTCGTCGCCGAGCACGGCTTGCCTCCCATCGCCTTCAGCGTCTGCGCCATTTTGGCTTGAGCGAATGCTGGGACGGCCGCCAATGCGATCAGCGCTGCGAGCGTTAATAGAAGACGGTGTGCACGGGCCATTCGCGCACTTTAGCGCTGAGGATGAACGAGGCGACATTCTGGGCCCGGGCCCCGAATGTCGCCTCTCATTTGCAATTCCGCTTACATAAGCGGTTTGGCCGCTCAGTGTTGTACATGTAATGCGCGCCTTGCAGCGCCTAACTTCAGGTCGTACATCAACATCGCGCGTTTGCCTGCCTCGTCTCGAGCGCGCCGCTGCGTTTCAGCGGAGATGGCGCTTCACGCCTACGAGACGGTGAACGTGTACTTCATCGTCGGGTGTGGGGTGCAGTAGTACGTGTAGGTGCCCTTTTTGAGCTTCACGGTCACGCTCTTCGTGCCCGTCTGGGACAGGCCGGTGATCTCCTTGTTTTTGACCCCGGGTCCATTCAGCACGTAGTTGTGCATGGAGGACTTGTCGGTCACCTTGAAGGTATACGAGCCGGCCTTCAGCGACGTGACCTTCTGGCCGCCCTTGGTGAGGGTCATCGTAAAACCGGGTCCGACCGTGCCGTCGAGCGTGGTGGCAGCGCTGGCAGGAACGGCACTCATCGCGAGCGCGCCCGCGACGAGCAGTGGAATGAAGTGGAGTTTGTTCATACTCTGTCTATCGGGTGCGAGGCATCTTCGGCTGATCACGCCGAGGTGGGCCAGCGCTCATCTGGCTCGAAGGTCGCGACCTGCTCCGCGGCAAGATCGATTTTGAGTCGGATGGTGGCTTTCGCTCCGACAAGTCGCACCGTTCCGGTGTTTGCTCCGTCGCAGGCGACCCACGAGGCGCTGCAGATTGGTAGCAATAGCGACGATAGATCCGCACCGCGCTTGACTGCTTCGAGTGCTCCGGCAACTGCATCGTCAAGCTCTGGGGTTGAGGGCAGCACGCTGGTGACGTCCAACTTCTGAACCGTGGAGGGCTGTTCTGGGTTGAGCATGATTTCGACACCAACCCGGCCCTGCTCGCCGGCCAGCCACCAGGCAACCTGCGTCGGTGTCATCACCGTTAGCTTGGCCTCGGGTGTCAATGCTCCATGGATAGCGGCGAGTGACGCGACCTGTGAGGAGCGGCGGTCTAGCGTTTCGTCGAGGTCGACATTGAAGGCCAGCAGCGGCTCGATCGCCGCGAAGTCGCCCGCGATCAGTGCCGCGTTGATCGTCGTACGGATTTCCGCAAGAGCTGGCAATGGCTCAACGCGTAGTCGACGGGGCTCCTCGGAGACGAGTGCGGCGAGTGCGTCGGCGACTGCCCCACCGGGCCGGGCATAGCGGCCGTTGGCGAGCGCGATCACGCCGATCCGACTGGCGGGGTGCCACGTCATCCGCGAGCCGAAGCCGGGGTAGCCGCCGGAATGACCAATTGTCCGCCCGGTCGCGAAATCCTCGGCGCTCATCAGTCCGAAGCAGTAGCCGTGGGCCTGGGCGCGCAGTAGTCCCTCGCCGGCACCAAGTTGGAGCGGCATTGCCGTGACGACCTGTTGCATCTCGCGACGCGATGCACGCGACAATGGGTGCTGGTCGTCGCCATTGCGCGGTGGCCAGGCGTCGATAAAGCCCGCGACCCAGACCGCCAAGTCGGCGACGGTTGAGTAGAGGCCGCCGAGAGCGCTAAACGCTCCGGGGCTCTGGATCGGCTGGGCGATCCACTCGCCGTCGACGAGTGCGTAGCCGGTGGCGAGTCGAGCAGGGTCGACGCCATCGTCGCTCCAGGTCGTATCGCGCAGACCAAGCGGCGCGAGGATGCGCTCCGTAATAATAGCTCGATACGGCTGGCCGGTCGCGTTCTGGATCACGCGGCCGAGCAGCGTGAAGCCGATGTTCGAATAGTCGAAGGCGATGCCCGAGGTACGTGCGAAGGTTTTCGGTTCGCCCATCAATGCGCTGTACTCGTCATCGCTGAGCGACTCGAGCCGGTCGGCCCACGGGTCATCCTCGGGGTAGCCCGAGTTCATTGACAGCAGCTGGCGGAGGGTTGGTGGTCGGCTATCACTCGTAGCGAGTGGTAGTCCTTGGAGCTCCGGCACCCACTGCTCGGCCGTGTCGTCGAGGCGCAGCACTCCCTCGTCGTGGAGTAGCAACAGCGTGGCCGCGACAAACGATTTCGTCATCGAGGCGATCCGAAAACTGCTGTCGGTGCCGGGTTGCTGCTGCTCGCCAACGTGGAGCGTGCCGAGCCCGCCCGCATGGACGAGCACGCCGTCCATGACAACGCCGTAGGCAACGCCAGGCGTCATCGGCGGATCCTGTGCGACGTACGCCGCGAAGATCTCGTCGACATATGCACGCTGTGTGTCGTTCATGCTGGGATCAAGCATCCGCTGGGTACAAGGCGAGCATGGGTGGATGGTATCGCCTGACGGAACCCAGGTGCTAGAGCTAGTTGCGTCGACGGCTTGGTCGCGTAATGCGGGTCTCGCGCGTGGGGTTGATGACGTCACCGAAATCGGTGTTACGGCTCTCTCCATTTCTCGAGAAGGCTGAGGCTGCAGCAACTCGTCAGCGAGCATCAATCCCGAGCCAGTCACGGCCGTACCGTGCAACCGCTGGTCCAGGCCGAGCCCTGGCGAGGGGCGCTGCGTGCGTGGAGCGTGGCTGACGTTGGCGACGAAGCGGGCGATCAGCTCGGGCGACGCGGGTAGGTCTTCGAGGTGACGCAGCCCGTCGAGGAGGTATCCGCGACGGATTTTCGGCCACAGCGCCTCCCAGGCGTCACAGCGCGAGACGTAGTCGAGACAGAACGTACCGTCGAGCCCGAGGATCGCACCACACTGAGCTGTGACGAGTGGAAATGCGGCTTCGAGTGCATCAATCCGCGGACGCTCCGCATCGTGCACGTCGGCGAGAGCGCGCGTGCTGGAGTGCAGCGAACGCTCCTCAAGGCGTTCCTCAATTTCGTCCCAGATTGTGCCCTGTGACACGCCAAACGAGAGCGGCGCACTCTCGAGATCGTACGACTTACGCCGCCGACTCTCGGGATGAGAGACGCGATCAGACGCTGTGAAGTCGTCGGAAATACGTGTCCAGCGACCGGCTTCGACGCAGGCGACGGGAATCTTCTGCGTGCTCCCTGCAGCCACGAGAATCGTGGCTTCTAGCATGCGATTTTGTTTCGCACCGACGACCTCTTCGCCGTCGTAGAGCATCACCTGCACATCGAGCGGGTTGTGGACCAGCAGCTCAGGTACGTGCCCGGCCGCGTCAACTTTTTCGATCGTGAAGCCGAGGGGCTGTGCCGAGCCGAGCGTGGTGTAGTCGGCAAGAGCGGGTGCGGCAGCCAAGATCGGAATGATCGTGATGCCGCCGTGGATCTGGGCGGCGCCGGTGCGGAGGTTGAGTGGGAGGGTGGTGGGGATCTCTTCGGCGAGTTGCGGTTGCATCGCGACCTTCTTCTGGTGTGTGTCAGAAGAAGAGCCGGTCGAAGCGTGGGTCGCCTTACGCGTCGGACGAAACGGGGCGCACGAGGCGCAGCAACTCGCAGGCGCCGGCGACCCACCAGGCAGCCATAAACGACACGCACCAGGCGCAGACGTTGCCGTCGAAGTGCGCCTGCTCGACGTAACGCAGATAGATCGTGAAGAGCGCGCCAATGAAGAACAACATCAGGCTGATGACCCGCAGGATGTCTCTGCGCCACGGGGTGGCGAGCAGCAAGACGATGGCAGCTGTCAGTCCGATGTAGGCGAGCGGGATCCCGCCGAGGTAGCCCCACTTGGAGTAGAGCGCAGCCGCGCAGCCGCCGCCGATCGTGCAGGGCGGAATGCCATTGGTGTACTTGAGGTACGCCAGGTAGCCCGCAACCCCGATCGCGACTGCGAGCGCAGCGAGTTGGAGATAGGTGAGGAGGCGTCGGTCAAGAACCATGCCCACAGGGTACCGATTGCAGGCGGCTTTGCGTGTGATGGGGGTGACTCTGCGCGCTGCCGATCACACGCGGCATCGTGATTGTCGGACAGGCTCTGAGAGTATCTTTCGCCCATCTAATACTGTTGCATAGGAGCCACACTCTTGTCCGTCAAAAACGAACCATTGAGCACACGCAAACAGCAATCGATTGCCGATTTTCGCAACGAGGTACTTGCCGAATCTCAGGGGCGTATCGACTACGTCAGCACGGTGCTAGAGATCGAAATGGTCGACACACTCGTCCGCACGCTTGATGCACGGCGGATCGAGCTGGGTATTTCGAAGGCCGAACTGTCGCGTCGAATCGCCCGCGAACCATCGACCGTCCGACGACTTTTCACTGCCGGTGGGGCAAATCCGGAGATTGCCTTCCTCGCGGAAATCGCCGAAGCCGTCGGCATGCGAATCACATTGGAACCGCGCAACTAGGTGTGCTTGTCCTGCACCGAGAGGTGCGGGGGTGAGCACCTCGTGGTCGCTCGTGATGGCACGACAGTTGGATGACCATGTTCCCGCTAGGGAGTTCCTTACCTCAATCCCGCTCGGTGTCCGAGCAAAGCTGATCGCGACTCTGATTGTCGTTGTGGCTGCGCCACCACCAACATTCAGTGGTGGCGGCAAGTGGGAAGCCATGCACGGGGAAATGGGCGGGTGGTATGAGGTGCGTTGCAGTGGACCGGGAAGAGAGCAGTTTCGTCTCTTCTGCCTGCTAGAGAATGGTTCCAAGGAGGCGGCCGCACGACTCGGCTACGACGGTCCTGCGATTGTCGTGGTGACCGGGCTACGCAAACGCAGTGGAACGCGGTTTAGCGTGCGTGATTACGCGGTCGTGCGAGCGCTTGGAGAGCAGTACCAATCCGCTATTCCGCGGCTTTTTGTGTAGCCGTCGCCTACTCTTCTCGCCATGAAGATTCGTGCCGCAGTCCTGGAAGGGTTCGACCAGCCCCTCGTCGTGCAGGAGGTGGATCTCGCAGAGCCGAAGGCAGGCGAGGTACTCGTGCGGATCGAGGCCTGTGGTGTCTGCCACACAGACCTCTACACCGCATCGGGAGCCGATCCGACCGGCTACGCGCCGTGCGTGCTCGGGCACGAGGGTGCGGGTGTCGTCGAGAAGATCGGTGAGGGCGTCACGCTCGTCAAGCCCGGCGAGCACGTTATCACCCTGTTCGCGCCCGAGTGCGGCGAATGCATCCAGTGCAAGAGCGGCCGCACGAACCGCTGCATCGCGATCCGCGAGCAGCAGGGGCTTGGCTATCTCCCCGACGGCACCGCGCGCCTGTCGCGCAATGGCGAGCCGATGCGGCACTTCATGGGCACCTCGACGTTCGCCGAGTACACCGTGATGCCCGAGATCGCGCTCGCCAAGGTGAGTCCAGAGGCACCGCTCGATGGCTGTGCTCCGTTTGCCTGTGGCCTCTCAACCGGCATCGGCGCAGCGCTCTACACCGCTCAGGTCGAGCGCGGCTCGACGGCTGTCGTCTTCGGCTGCGGCCTGGTCGGTCTCGGTGCCGTGATCGGCGCGCGGCTGGCGGGTGCCGAGCGCATCATCGCAATCGATCTCGCTGAGGGACGACTCGCGGACGCACGCCACCACGGCGCGACCGAGACGCGGCTCGCCGGGCCCGATACCGTCGATTGGATCAAGGAGCATACGGGTGGCTATGGCGCCGATTACACCTTCGAGGCGACGGGCAACGTCAACGTCATGCGCCAGGCCGTCGAGAGTGCGCGCGAGGCGTGGGGTCTTGCCACGATGTGTGGTGTGGCCGGCAAGGGCGAAGTGCTCGAGATCGTGCCGCGCTTCTTGATCACCGGTCGTCGCGTGACCGGTTCGTCGTTTGGTGGCGTCAAGGGTCGCACCCAAGTGCCGCTGCTCGTCGACCACTGGCTCAACGGTGACATCGATGTCGAGTCGATGTTGTCGCATCGCATCACCCTCGACGAGGTCAACCACGGCTTTGAACTGATGGAACGACAAGACGGTATTCGCAGCATCATCACGTTCGGTAGCGCCTGATGCCGAGCACTGTCTTTGCAGTGCAGGTCGAACAAGACCTCGGCGAACTTCTCGTGGGGACGCCGCTGCGTATCTTGCTCGTGATCCTCGTGGCCGTCGTGCTGCAGGTCCTCACGGTCCGCGTGATTCACCGCATTGTGCGTCGCACCGTCGAGCGCTCCAACGCGAACCACCATCGTCAGCCAGAGAGCGCCGGCGGCTCACGGCTCGCACAGCGTGCTGGCGCGATCGGCTCGCTGCTCGTCAGCTTCGTATCGATCCTAATCTGGGTCAACGCGCTCCTGTTGATCCTGCCAATCCTGGGCATCAACATCACCCCGATCATCGCCAGTGCTGGCGTGGTTGGGATCGCCCTCGCCTTCGGCGCGCAGACGCTCGTACGCGACTACATCTCCGGGATTTTCCTGATTCTGGAGGACCAGTACGGCGTGGGCGACGAGATTGTGATTGGCACGGTGACGGGCACGGTTGAAGAGGTGCTGTTACGCACGACTCGCTTGCGCGACGCCGAAGGCACGCTCTGGCATTTCCGCAACGGCGAAATTCTGAGCGTCGGTAACTGCTCGCAGAAATAGCGCGTGCCTAGTTCGACAAGACGTCAACGAGGATTGGCTCGGCCAGCGCCATGTCCTCGTCGGAGCCGATCGTGATGCGGATCTTCGTCGGGGCACCAAACCCGTTGAGGGGCCGCACGATCACACCACGCTGCGTCAGAGCGGCTGTCGTTGCTTGCGCATCCTCAACGGTCACGGTGAGAAAGTTTGCGACGCCCGTCGAGGCGACTCCGGCGGCCGCGAGCTTCGCACGCAACGATTCGCGGCGCACGGCGTTCTCCCGTCCGCGCCGCTCGATCGTGGCGGTGTCGCCGAGCGACGCGATCGTCGCGGCAATCGCCATCGCATTGACATCGAACGGCCCGCGGACGCGGATCGACGCGTCGATGATCCAAGCGGGTGCCGCCATCCAGCCGACACGCAGTCCGGCGAGGCCGTAGATCTTGGAAAAGCTGCGGAGCACCGTGACCCGCGGGTGGCCCGCCTTGACGTACTCCTCGATCGCATTCGGATAGTCGTCCTCGAGGACGTAGCCGCTGTAGGCCTCATCGACAACACACACCACATGCTCGGGGAGCGCATCGACGAAGGCGCGCAACGCAGCGCGCGAGACGTAGGTTCCCGTCGGGTTGTTCGGGTTGCAGATGTAGACCAGGCTCGTCTTCGGCGTAATCGCAGCGAGCAGCGCATCAAGATCGTGCGTGTCGTCGGCCGTCAGCGGCACCTTGATCGCGTTGGCCTGCTGCTTCTGAGCAGTCAGCGCGTAGGAGACAAACGCCGGCCACGCAAAGACAACGTCATCGCCTGGTTCGAGGAATGCAGCCGCGAGGTAGGCGATCGACATGTCCGCACCGGGGCTCGCGGCGACCATGTTGGGGGCGAGACCGTGGGTGTCGGCGAGTGCGGTGTGGAGTGCTCCCGCGTCGGGATAGCGGTTGAGCTCGGGGGCCTCAGCGGCGATTGCTGCGAGCGCGGCGGGCGTTGGACCTTCGGCCCCCTCGTTTGACGATAGCTTGACGATGGGCACCCCTTCAGGCACGCCGCTTGACGCGCCGGGTGCGTAGACAGCCAGTTCGCTGACGAATGGGCGCAGACGGACACCTGCCGGTGCGCCCGGAAGCCGGTTGGGGTCAGTGGTGCTCATGCGGGGAGACTACCGTCTGGGCGGATTAGACGGCGGCGCGCCATGCGCGAATCTGGTCGACGATATCTTCGAGTTCGGCCTTGCCAGCGGCGACGCGAATGGTGAACTCCACGGCATCGTCATCGGGAATGTCCAGCCGCACGTCATTGACATCGAGTGTGAGTATCAGTGCGAGCCAACCGAGGCGCTTATTCCCATCCACAAGCGGGTGGTGGGCAACGATCGAATGCATGACTGCGGCAGCCTTAGTGTCGAGGTCTTGGTACACCTCGACACCGAACACGGACGTTGCGGGGCGCATAGACGCAGATGACAGAAGTCCAGCATCGCGAACGACAAAGCCAACGCGCTGGCAGATGTACTGAAGGTGCTCAGCAGTGAGGAGAAGGACGGGTTCTGTCATGCCTCGCCGAGGCGTCGCAAAACGTCGCCGTACCGGTCGAGGGCCCAGTCCAACGATTGTTCAACACGATTGTGCTGTCCGTCGCGGAGAGCCTTCTCCATCAGCGCCTGACGCATGACGTCGTTCTTTGACATGCCGGACTCAACAGAGAGGGCGTCGAGAATCGTCTGTTCTTCGGTGGAGAGCCTGAGGTTCATCGCCATGCCATCCATGGTACCAAACTGGTACTACATTCAGAAAATCTGATGGTGCCCGAGCAAAACCTGCGACCGACTAGGATCATCGTATGTCTGAAGATCTCGTTCTCTACGAGCGCCGCGGTCCGTCCGCGTGGATCACGCTCAATCGTCCCAGCAAGCTCAACGCGATGACGTACGCACTCGTCGATCAGTTCGAGGCAGCGCTCGATCGTGCGGAGGCCGATGCCGAGGTCCGTGTCGTCGTGGTGCGCGGTTCAGGTCGCGCGTTCTGCGCGGGCTACGACCTCGAGCAAGAGGCCAATGAGGGCGAGCCAACGATCACCGAGTGGCACGAGGTGCTCGCGCGCGATGTCGCGGTGACGATGAAGCTGTGGGGTCTCTCGAAGCCGACGATCGCGGCGGTTCACGGCTGGTGTCTTGCGGGCGGCATGGAGGTCGCGATGGCCTGTGATCTTCTGATCTGCACCGACGATGCGCGTTTCGGCGAGCCGGAAGTGCGCTACGGGTCCGGTCCGGTCACGCTGCTAATGCCCTTTGTCTTGAGCGAGCGCCGCACCCGCGAGTTGCTGCTGACGGGCGACACGATCGATGCTGCGACTGCGCTCGATTGGGGTCTCGCGAACCGGGTCGTGCCGGCCGAAGGGCTCGATGCCGAAGTGCAGGAGTGGGTGGCACGAATCGCGCCGACGCCACTGCGGGTCTTGCAGCTGACGAAGCAGGCGCTCAATCGCGCGCAGCGAGCGATGGGGCTGCTCGAGGCAGTCGAGGCGAACCTCGACCTGTCCGCGCTGCTCAATGGTGCCCAGACGCCGGAGCAGAATGCCTTCGACGAACTCGTCCGTACGGAGGGCCTGAAGGCCGCCCTCGCGTGGCGCGACAAGCGCTACGGCGAGATCCTCGGGGAGCTCGGACTCAACGGTTAGCGCGAAGTGGGCGGTATCGGACTCGAACCGATGACCCCCTGCGTGTAAAGCAGGTGCTCTAACCAACTGAGCTAACCGCCCGCCGAGCAGGGGAGGCGACTTCGGCGCTCGATTCGCCAGAACCCCAGTCGGTACGCTTGGTCCATGGGCAAGTCCGCGTTCCAAACGTTCGTCGAGGGTCTGATTCCACGGCAACTCCTGACGATCTCACCGATTGAGATTCTTGGCAGTGCATTAGCGATCGGCATCCTGCTCTTCCTGAGCACTCTCTCGGTCGCGTCAACCGGCAACCCGTTATTCGTCGCACCGCTGGCGGCATCGATCGCGATTATCTTTAGTGAAGCAAAGATGAACGTCTCACGGACTTAGAATGTGGTGGCTGGGCAATTCCTCTCGGCTGCCGTTGCGCTCGGCGTCGTGGTGCTGATCGGTGGGTACCTCGAATTGGCTGCGATGGTTGCGATGGTACTCGCGCTGCTGGTGATGCACGCGGCTCGCTGCCTCCATCCACCCGCGTGTGCGACGGCACTCCTGATCGTCGTCTCGCCCGAAATCCAACACCCGGTCTTTTTGTTCTTACCCGTGCTGATAGGGGCCTTCGTGGTCGTCACCATTGCGTGGCTTGTCCACTTCTTGGAGGCACTCTTTCCGAGTCGTTGGGGCCGTTTCCAAATGCGGCAGCGGCGCGCCGGCGACTAGCGTGGAGCGAGCAGTTCGTCCCACGAGCAGAGCTTGATGCGCGGCCGGCCATGCGGGTCGCCGAGGGCTCGCTCATGCGCATCGATCGATTCCCAATGGCCATACTCGATCGCCTCGGGACGATGATCGGCGACGAGCGCCTCGACGGCCTCGATCGTGGGCGACGGCGCATCGTGCAGGCGGCCGGCGTCGAGGTCTTCGAGCAGCGCACCCGCGGTCTCGACCGCATCCTTCTTGTTTGTACCAATCACGCCGCTCGGGCCGCGCTTGATCCAGCCCGTGCAGTAGACGCCAGTGACAGGTTTGCCCGTGGCGTCGAGCGCACGCCCCTCGGCGTGGGGGATCACGCAACGCTTCTCGTCGAACGGCACGCCCTCGACGGGTAGACCGCGATAGCCGACGCTGCGTAGCACGAGACCGCAGGGGATGGTCTCTGTCTGATCAGTGGCCACGGCACGGATCGAACCGTCGTTCGACCGCTCGAGCCGATTGCGGACCATCACGATCTCCTCGACCCGTCCATCGCCGCGGATCTCTAGTGGCGAGAGCAGATAGCGCAACGTGATGGTGCGAGGCTTGGTGGTGCGGGAGCGCTGGGCGTACTCGAGCACGGTCTCGACGTTGCGCTGATCGGGCTGGCTGGCCTCGGCAAAATCGACCTGACTGAGCGCGTCGAGCGCAGCCTCGGCGGGGTCGATAATGACATCCGCGATCTGCAGTTCGCCGAGCTCGAGCAGCTCGGGATTTGTGTAGGCGGCCTGCAGTGGACCACGCCGCCCAGCGATCAGGACATCGCTGATCGTCGACTTCGCGAACTGCTCAATCGCGTGATCGCCCGTGTCGGTTGGGGCCAACTCCTCAGGTGCCAAGACCAGCATGCGTGCCACATCAACAGCGACATTGCCGTTGCCGATCACCACGGCACGATCGACCTGGAGGTCTGGATCGAGGTTGTAGAAATCGGGGTGCCCGTTGTACCAGGCAACAAACGCCGTGGCAGGGATCGAGCCAACGAGGTCTTCGCCTGGAATTCCCATGCGACGGTCGGCCTGTGCTCCATAGGAGTAGATGACGGCGTCGTAGTGCTCCATCAACTGCGCATGCGAGATGTCGCGGCCAATCTCGACATTGCCGAACATGCGGAAGCCCGGCTTGGCAGCGATCTTCTCGAACACCTTCGAGACGGCCTTGATCTTCGGATGGTCGGGAGCGACGCCGGCACGCACCAGCCCCCATGGGGTCGGCAGACGATCAAACACGTCGACCTCAATCACGGCCTCGGCATCGAGCAGGTGCCCGGTGGCATAGAACCCCGCCGGACCGGCACCAATCACGGCAATGCGGGCAGGACGAGTTGGCATACCGGCAAGGTAGCGCGGACGTCGTCAGGACGGGGCTAGCCACTGTGGTTCACTCGCCCCGCGTCCCTCGCCCTTGGCCTCCTGTCCTTTTGGCCTCCTGCCCTCCTGTCTTTCGTCTCTCGTCTCTCGTCTTTTGTCCCTCGCCCTTCGCCCCGAGTGAGGCGTCGAATGTCCAGAAGGGGTCAGGCACGATCTGGACATTCGAGACATTGCGGGCCGCAGCGCTTGGTGTTTACTACGATTGCCTTGTGCATCGGGGCCGCGTCGCAACTCAGATCTTGCGTACGGCGGAGCGGGTCGATTGGGCGGGTGTGCTCTGGGTTGGCCCAATTCGTGCTGGCTGTGTCACGGCCATTACGTTCGCGGTAGCGATGGGGCATCCCGCCGCTGTGCTTCCCGTCACGATCGGATCACTGCTCGTCGGGCTCGTCGACACTTCCGGCACGTTTGGCATCCGCTTCCGAGCGATGGCATTGACGGCTCTGATTATCTCTGGCGTTACGGCAATCGCCTTGCTTGTCTCCGACTCGCTGCCGTGGCACCTCGCTGTTGCTGCACTCCTCGCGTTTGCGCTCGGCTACATCGGAATTTCCGGTCCCCGGGCTGGCGTGGCGGGCATGGTCGGGCTCGTCATGTTCGCCGTCTTCAGTGGCACGCCCGAACCAATTGGCGACGTCGTACCAACCACGATCTACGTCGTGATCGGCGCCTCGATCCAGGTCATCGTGATCTGCTTGCCCACGCTTTTTCGTCGACTGGAAGAGATTCGCTCTGAGGTCTTTCTTGCCTACCGCGCGCTTGGCTATTCACTCAAGCGAGATGTGCGGGGGATTCCAGCGCTAACGGCAGCAACGCGGATCAACTTGGCGCGCGAGCACATTCCGTTGAGCGGTGCAGAGGGCGCCAGCCGCGTGTGGCTCGAGCAGCTTGTCGAGGCGTGTGATCACGCGCGTGGCGGCTTCTTCGCACTGACTGCCGAAGACGAACTTCATCACAGCGAAGAAGGAGTCGTCATTGGCCAGCTCATAGATGCGGGTTCGGTGCTCTGCCTGCGCATTGCGGCCGCCGTCCACGTGCCGCTGCTCCGTCGGCGGATTGCGCCGGCGTTGTCCGAGTTCCAGCGCGTCGCAGACTCGACGGCAGCCGACCTGCCAGAGCAGTGGCGCCCAATTGTGCTGTCGATTCGTCGCGACCTCGAGCAGGCTGCCGCACTTGCCCAAGGCGCCTGGCCGATTGGGCGAAAGGCCGAGTGTGGACCGATGCTGCGGGTCCCGCACGATGCGCTGGCCGGGCCGCAACGGCTCGCCACATTCGAGCGATCGTTCGTTATTCATGGGGCTCGACTCGCGGCTGCCTTCACGGTTGGCACCCTGATTGCCGAGACGATCTTTCCACTCCCACACGCCTACTCGTTGCCGATGACGGTTGCCTGGCTGACGAAGCCGGGGCTCAACGATTCTGCGGTCCGGCTCGTACAACGCTTCTGCGGCACCGTGGTGGGGGTCACGATCGCCTCGCTCGTCTTGCCACTGGTGTGGAGTGATCCGTTTGCGATCGGCGTGATCGGTGTCTCGATGGCAGTGATCGTCGCCTTCGCCGTTCCGAACTATCTGATCGCAACGGAGGGGGTGACAGTGTTTGTCCTGACGCTGTTCTACTTTGATGGCAGCCCACTGGTCGAGACGGTTCCTGCCCGCGTCTTCGCCACGGGTGTTGCAGCAGTGTTGGTGTGGCTCGTGATGATGCTGTGGCGGCCCGCCATCGCCGATCGCGTGTTGCTCGAGCTCGTCGAGCAGGCTCGCACGCTTCGCCTCTATGCGATCGCCTGTCGAGGAGGTGACAGCGCGACTACCGAGCGTGCCCGGATCGATTTCGTCCAGGCGCGGATCGCGGCCGGTACGGCGATCACGGTGTCAGCCAACGAGATGGCCGAGCATCGGGTGGAGGAGGACTGCGCCGAGGCGATCCATCGCGATCTCATTCGTGCCAGCGCAATTCCGGTGATTGTCCAGATCGCGGGAGACCCGGAAATCAAGGCGACCATTACAGACACGGCGTTGGCCAGCCTTGAGGGGCTCTCGGAGCGTCTCGCCGCGATGCACGATGCGGGTGGAGACCCACCGGTCCGGGCCGAGCTCGGTGCTGAGGGTGGAGGCGTCTTCGCCCAACGCATCGAAGATGCCCATGGGCGTCTCGACGCGCTGAAGGCTCGGCCTTAAGCGGCGACGCGCAGCGGCTTCACGGCAAAGGCCGGGTCGTACGCGTGAAGCTCTGAGCCATGCGCCCGCAGCCACGCGTGAGCCTCCCGCCAATCGGGACGAAGCTCTTCGACGGCGGCCCAAAACGTAGATCCATGATCGAGGTGCCGGAGGTGGCACAGCTCATGGACGACGACGTAGTCGAGGACATGGAACGGCGCGAGCATCAGTCGCCACGAGAGCGAGACGGTGCCGGTGCGGCTGCAGGAGCCCCAACGCGACGTGCCATCAGCAATCCGGAGCGTCGTCGGGTGCGGCTCGGGCAGATCGGCGATCAGAGCTGTGGCGACACGACGAGTCTGCTCGCGGTACCAGCGCTCGACCATGCGGGCCGCGTCTTCGAGGTCCGGTGCGGCCACCAAAACCGAGTCGTCAGTGCTCATCACGCGTGAACGACTGGCCTGGCGGAGCGTCAGCGGCAGGGCAGTGCCGTGGCGCCAGACAACGTCGGCGCGTTCGAGGCCAAGGTGCCGCTGCTCGAGGCGAGCCGACTGGCGGGCGATCCATTCGCGGTGCGTGGCAACCAATTCGCGGCCTGTGCTCTCGCCGCCGAGGGCAGGCAAGACCAGCTCCACACCGGCCCCAGCCTTGGCTACCAGGCGAACACGGCGCGCGCGTGAAGATCGGCGCACGGGCACGCGCACCCCATTGACGTCGAGAATCTCCACGGACACAGGATCACGACAGCGCCGGACGGAGCCTTGGAATCGTCGATCTCACTCCGTGCGTGGTTTGGGCCGCTTAGGACCGCTTGCAGGCGGGCCCACGCTGGCATAGTGCATACATGGCCGACTGGAATACCTGCGATCTCTGCGATGACAATCCCGACGTGATCCGCGTCCCGGCACCCGGGTTGCGGCACTTTGGTGGCACGACGCGCTTCACCGGTCCGGTGATGACGGTGCGCTGCGACGCCGACAACACGCGCGTCAAAGAGCTCGTCAATACGCCGGGCGAGGGTCGCGTGCTGGTCGTCGACGGTGGCGGCGGCTTGGCCACGGCACTCGTCGGTGACGTCGTTGGGGCCGAGGCCGTAGCCAACGGCTGGTCCGGCATCATCATCGACGGTTGCGTGCGCGACTCTGCCGGTCTTGCCGCCCTGCCACTCGGCGTGATGGCGATTACCACCTGTCCACAGCGCCCCGCGCGCGTGGGGCAGGGGACCGCGGGCGACGACCTTGTCTTCCGCGGCGTGCCCTGCCGCGTGGGCGATATCGCCTACGCGGATGTGGACGGAGTCGTCCTCATGCCTGCATCGGTGTAAACGCCTTTACGCGGCTACGACGTCGCGGAGACCGCGCGCGCGATCAGCACGGTCAACATCAGGATTGCGAGTAATACCTGTAGGACCATCACGCTCTTCGCGAGGCGCGAAACCACCGCCTCAGAGGTTGGGCCATACGTCGAATTGACGTTGAATGAGATGAACAGGTAGTCGATGGCATGCGGCATCGGAGGCTCCTCATCGTCGCGAGACGGCCAGACGAAAGCACCGCCAGGCGTGCGAATGTCGAGCACCAAGTAGACGACCGAAAAGACCAATACGCTGACGCCGTAGACGGCTGCGACATCCCAGAGCGAGCCGAGACCGCCACCGTGGGCCCCGTTCGCCGTGCTCACCATCGAGATGACGTTGGCGACGACCTGCACGACGGAGAAGGTTAGATAGACAGCCGCGACGCGGAAAATCCACGTCGGATACGGCTTGTAGATCACGACGATCAGGCTCAGCGTGACGAGAACGAAGATGGCCGTCCCAACCCATTCGAGTGGGCGCTCCAGTGCAGCAGACTCACCCGCCAGTATCTTTTCGCGCACGAGGTAGCGACCAAGGGTCGTGTTGAGGATCCAGATGATCGTCGTGGTGAGAATGATCAAGAACCGCCCGTGGCCTTCGGTCAGGCGTACGTGCAGGCGCTCCGCCGGTGCCAAGCGCAGTGTTCCGTCATCAATCACTATCGTACCTCTCACTCGAGCCAACGAGTATATGTCAGTTTGGAGAGGCGAAATGTCGTTGCACGAGCCAGGCTCGGCAACGCATTCCAAACTCCGGGCTGAAGTACCCCCAACGGGATTCGAACCCGTGTAGCCGCCGTGAAAGGGCGGTGGCCTAGGCCGCTAGCCGATGGGGGCCCGAGGCGCAGAATACCGACCTTGGCCCGATCTGGCGCGCATACGGGGTCTGTCCGGGCAGCGCCGTAGCCTTCCGGTAGATGGATCGCTCCGAACGGCTCACCGGGAATGCCGACACATCGCTTGAGGCGTGCCGCAAATGTCCATCAAAGTTGGTGCAGCCCGTCCAGTGGCGTCGGCTTGGTGATGACCTCTGGGAAATCGATTTGCGCTGCCCCGATTGTGGTCGTGCGAGCCGCGAATGCGTGCCGACCGAAGCGGTCGCGAAGTACGATCAAGTCATGCGTCGAGCACGCGTGTCGCTCGAACGACACCTTGAGGCAATCGAGCGCGTCGACTCGGTGGATGCCCGCACGCCCTACGGCGAACCGGCATCCGACCTGCGGATCCTGCCAGAGGATCACGGCCTTCCGCCGGCCGCGTAGGAACCGGCGATGACGGATCTCGGCGGCCGCTACCGCCTCGAGGCGTCGCTTGGGCGTGGTGGTACAGGTGAGGTGTTTCGGGCGCGTGACCTTCGACTCGACCGCGTGGTTGCGATCAAGATGCTCCATCCTTGGGTTGCCACTGATCAGGGCGCACACGAGCGCTTTCGCCGCGAAGCCACGACACTCGCCCAACTGAGGCACCAGAACATCGTGCAGGTGCTCGACTTCGATGACACGCCACCTGCACCATTTCTCGTGCAAGAGCACTGCGGTGGTGGCACGCTCGTCCGTCGCACGGCCGACGCGCCACTTCCATGGCCCGAGGTGGCCGAGATCGGCTTGGCGATCGCGCGCGGGTTGGCGCACGCACATGCCAGCGGCGTGACGCATCGCGATCTCAAACCCGGCAACGTGCTCTATGGCGACGACGGGCATTTACGCGTTGCCGATTTTGGTTTGGCCGACGTCTTGCGACGCAGCGCGGAAGAGGCCGACCTGACCGACGATGGTTCGCGCGTCGGTAGCCCCGAGTACTGGTCGCCTGAGCAGGCGGCCGGGTTGGCCGTCACCGAGCGGGCGGACATGTACGCGCTTGGCTGCATCATCTACGAGTTGGCAACGGGTGCATTGCCGTTTGAGGGATCCGATCGGATCGAGGTAGGTGCGCGCCGCATGCACGAGGATCCGCCACTGCCAACGCAGTTTGTTCCCGACCTCCCACCCGAGGCCGAGGCGTTGATCGTGTCGCTCCTCACGCGTGCGCCCGAGCGGCGACCACGTGCCGAGGACGTGGCGCGCATATTGGCGGGAGACGTACCGATCTTGCCCGAGCACGATGCCGCCGAGACAACGCGGATCCCCGCCCACGAGATCCCCGACACGCTGATTGCGCCTCCTGATGCCACACCACGCCCGGGCGTGCGCGGTGGTGGCATCCGCGTGGGCGTCGTACTGTTGGCGCTTGGTGTCTTCCTGATGGGGATTGGTGTTGCCGTGGGTGTCGGGCTGACGCGCTCGGGCATCGTGCCCGAGCAGCCACTTGGTCGGATGGCATCGGCCGCTGGCCTGAGTGTTCTGGGGGGAGCTGCAGCGATCTGTCTTGCCCTGGCTGTGACTGCCCTATGGGCAACGCGTAACCGCGATCGCGCCAACATGCGGACGGCACGAATCGCGCTCTGTGTGCTCGCGGTGATCACGGCGGCGTTGTGTTCTGGCGCGATCGTGTGGACCGCAAACGCGTGGGTCACCGGCGGAGTGTCCGCGTTGTGGAGAGGAGTCCAATGAGTGTCACCATCGACCACGAGCTCTACCGCCGCCTGTTTGCAGATGTGAATGAGCAGGGCTCCTCGCCGGACGGTTGGACGCGCGCCCCTTGGACACCCGAGTTGCGTGCAGCCGAGCAGCTCGTCATCGACGCGGCAGTCGCCGGTGGGATGGTCTGCAAGCACGACCCTGCGGGCAACCTGTGGATCACCGATCCGAATGCTCCCGCCGATGGTCTTGTTGCGGTGGGTTCGCACCTCGATACGGTGCCGAAGGGCGGTGCCTTCGATGGTGTGCTCGGCGTGGTCGGTGGGTTGGTGGCAGTGCTCGCACTGCGTGAGGCAGGCGTTCCCAACGTGGAGCGCCTGGCTGTGATCTCCTTCGCGGACGAGGAGGGCTCGCGTTTCAATACGCCCTGCTTTGGCTCGCGCACGATGGTCGGCACGCTTGGCGATGAGGTCGCGGACGCTAAGGACAAGGACGGCATCAGCATCCGCGATGTCGGGCCGAAGCGGCCTGCCGACGCGGCGGGTCTTCAGCATCGCATCGCCGCCTATCTTGAGATCCACGTTGAGCAGGGTTTGATGCTCGACCCTGCCGACATTTCGCTCGGTATTGCGACGAGTCTGTCGGCGCGTGGACGGTGGGAGTGGCAGGTCGTGGGTGAGGCAAACCATGCTGGCACGACCCCGATGGCGGGTCGTCGCGATGCACTCGTGCGCGCGGCCGAGTTCGTGCTCGCTGTTCAACGCACAGCAGTCGCGCATGATGGCGCCGTCGCCACGGTCGGCCGCATCACACCATGGCCCGGTGGCACCAACGTCATCCCAGGTCGTTGCTCGGGCACGCTCGATGTTCGGGCGCTCAACAATGCCACGCGCGACGCTGTGGTCCATTCCTTGGTTGAGGAGTTTCCGGACATTGTGATCGAGCACAAGTCGACTGACGACGCCGCAATTTTCGATCCTGCCTTGATTGCCGATCTGCACGCTGCAGCGAACGAGCTCGGCATCTCCTCGATGGACCTGCCGTCGTACGCGGGCCACGATGCGGGTACGCTGGCACTGGCGGGTGTCCCGAGCGTGATGCTCTTCACCCGCAGCCCGAACGGCATCAGCCATAACCCGGCCGAGCACTCCGACGAGTCGGTCTGCCTCGACGCGGTAGCGGTGCTCGCGGCGGCTCTCGCTCAACGCAGCTAGCGACATTCTGGGCCCGGGCCCAGAATGTCGCTTTGTCAGATACAGTTAGCTCATTCGTACGCGTCTCCAATTTTTTGCCACGCTGCTGATCCTCGTCGTGATTGCTGGTACTGCGTCTGCCTGTGGCTCGGGGCACGCAGGAATGGCGGACCACGAAATGACCGGAACGCACTCTGCCGACCAGATGGTAACCGGGCAAGAAGCCGACGTGATGTTCGTGCAGGAGATGATCCCGCACCATCAGCAAGCCGTGGAGATGGCCGATCTGGCGCTTGACCCGGCGCATCAGGCGAGCGCTGCCGTCATAGACCTCGCGACGCGCATCAAGACAGCGCAGACTGCCGAGATCGTCGACATGAACGCCTGGCTCGTTGAGTGGGGCGCTGACCCGATTGACGGCCAGATGGATCACGGCAACATGGATCACGACGCTATGGGAATGATGTCCTCCGCCGACATGGCTGCCCTGGCCGCTGCCAAGGGTGCCGCGTTCGACCGCCTCTGGCTCGACGGCATGATCATGCACCACGAGGGGGCATTGACGATGGCCTCGCACATTGCAACTCGCGGCGACGATGCGCGAGTCCAGCAATTGTCGGATGCGATCGAGCAGTCGCAGACAGCCGAGATCACCGAGATGCGCGCGCTGCTCAACGAGTAGCGACATTCTGGGCCCGGGCCCAAACTGTCGCCTCTCCCGCTACCCTGCCGACATGCCACGCGTCGCCAATGCACCCGCCATTCCCTCCGAGGGCTGGGGGGTGCTGCATCTCGTTTTCGAGATTGCTGGCAGTCGTAACGAGCCCGTCGCAATTGCCGAAGCGCAGGCGCTTGTCGATGCGTTTCTCACGGAGCAAGACGCGCAGCTGATTGCCTTTAGCGTCGTTGGCGCTGGCGCAGATTTTGGCTTGATCCTCCTGCACACCGACCTCACCCGCCTGCACGCATTGCATCGCGATCTGCTGCGCACGCCGCTCGGCGAAGTCCTCGTCGAGGTACCGGATCGCAGCATCCTTTCGATCACTGAGGCCAGCGAGTACATCAATCCCGACAATCCCAACATTGAGGAGCTCCGCGAAGGCCGCCTGCACCCCCACAATCTCCCCGGCACGCGCCTTGTCTGCATTTATCCGATGAGCAAAAGCCGCGACGTAGGAGCAAATTGGTATGCGCAAGATTTCGAAGAGCGGCGTCGCCTGATGGGTGGCCATGGTCGCCTCGGCGGCACGTTCCGTGGCCGCGTCTCGCAGATGATCACCGCTGCCACTGGTCTGTCGGATTGGGAGTGGCAGGTCACGCTCTTCGCCGATGATCCGAAAGCGATCAAAGACATCGTCTACGAAATGCGGTACGACGAGGCCTCTGCGATCTACGGCATCTTCGGGCCATTCACCATCGGCCTGACCGCACCCTTTACGGATGCGCTCCGCGAGGCCGGACTTACCGTCGTTTAACCATGTGCCTTTCGTAGTCGCGATTGTTCGGGATAGACAGCTCGGCACACGTGTTTCACGCGTGCGGATCGGATGGGGGAGTTCGTGCTCGGTTTTCTCCTCCTCCGGATCGCCTGCCACCGCTAGCGGCAAAGCGAATCAAGCGCCCGGGCTAGACTGCTTTTTCTATGATCACACCACAGTTCATTTTCACCATGTACAAGGTGGACAAGTTCCACGGCCCGGAGAAGCACATCCTCAAAGAGGTCTCGCTGTCCTTCATTCCCGGCGCCAAGATTGGTGTGCTCGGCGCGAACGGTGCCGGTAAGTCGACGCTGCTAAAAATGATGGCCGGGATCGAAGAGGCCTCCAGTGGCGAGATGAAGCTCCACCCGGGCGCATCCGTTGGCTATCTGTCGCAGGAGCCGGACCTGGATGAGTCGAAGGACGTTCGCGGCAATGTCGAGGATGGTCTCGGCGAGTTGCGCGACCTGCTCAAGCTCTTTGAAGAACTCTCGATGAAGTTCGCCGAGCCAATGACGGATGACGAGATGGCCGAGGTGCTCGAAGAGCAGGGCCGCGTGCAAGACAAGATCGAGAAGGCCGACGCCTGGGACATGGATCGTCGCCTCGATATTGCAATGGACGCGCTACGCCTACCGCCGGGCGATGCCCCCGTCGCCAACCTCTCCGGTGGCGAGAAGCGTCGCGTCGCACTCTGCCGCCTCCTGCTCTCCTCGCCCGACCTGCTCCTGCTCGA
>SXGT01094365.1_pt1 | contig 27076 bp, 27 predicted proteins | sample 3176221 | NCBI WGS metagenome assembly SXGT01 (sample SAMN11356862, study PRJNA531348) | freshwater metagenome | isolation source: freshwater sample F1-120 | place: China: Fuxian Lake, Yuxi | collected 2017-12-25
CGCGGGGCAGGGGGGGGGCTCTTGCTGCCCACGATACCGCGGAGGAGCGCCGCCAGAGTGGTCACGGGCCTCGTGACTGCGCCGGGGGGCTGGCCACGATACCCTGGGGTTCCAGCGTCCCGTAGGGCACGATAGCTGCGGAGGGTGTCACCCCTCGTCTGCTCCTTCTGGATTGGTCGCGCTTGCCAGGGAGAGTCTACGATGAGACAACCTCTCACTACACACTGTAAGACTACTGAGCACCAGTGTCCGGTAGTGAAGGAGATAGTTCCGGTGTCTGTGCCAAAACCCGTGCCGCCTGATGGTACCAGAGTTGGAGGGAAAATCCGGTACCCCTTTGTAGTTCCTCCCGGTTGTACAGCTACGGAGTGGCGTAACCAGCCGAACAAGGGTTTGCAGGCGACTGCCTACAGCTTATGCTCGTTCCTCGCTCCGGCTTCCGGCAGCGCCTGAAACCTGGCGTTCGGCGCGGTAGGCGATGGCAAGGCCTTCGCCTTGGGCGTCGCCCTGTTTGGCGTCCATACGCTGACTTCTGCCGAGCACGACGTGACTTAAGGCCAGCTCACCTGTCGTGCTGAGACTGCGGCCGAGTGCCTGCAGGCTGACGCTCTCCTGGAACGCATCTTCTAACTCACGGGCCAACACCAGGGCCTGCTGCAAGGCGTCTACAGCCTGGCGAAAGATCCCGCTGTCGCGCAGCGCCTGACCGAGATGGGAGCATTCGGTAATTCTTACAGAGGACACTTTCACCATCTCCCGGTCGCCTAAAAGTGCTCGTTTGAGCAGTAAACTGACGGTATTGACAGGTTATTGGGGGGTCAATCACCCCGAAAAATCGATGGTGTAAGAAACACCGAATGTTCCCACCGAGATTCACGAGACCGATTCGCTGGTTGCGTTTGTCTCTCTGGTGTTCGACTATCTCATTGTGGCGCCTATAAAGCGGCATCGCCCGCCCCGGCTGGCCGGAAAATTCGTAGCTCTGCGCCAACGCGCTGAGCGCGTCGGCCTGGGCACCGGCGTCCGCCAACGCTGGCAACTTCTCCACCCCGTCGGGAAACAAGCCCTCCAACCAGACAATGCGCTCGCGGTGCGCTGCCAGACGGTAGAAGGTGGCGTCACCAAGCCGATCGCGGAATAAAACAAATGCCTCATCATAGCGCCCCAAGCCCACCAGGGTGTGGTAGCGCTCGATGGCCGGAGTAAGGTCCGCCAGCGCTTCGACATTCAGCCAATCAGGCACCGCCATGGGCTCAAAGTGCGCCGCCAGTGCGTTGTAGACCGCCTGCTGGTCGGTGGCGTCGGTGAGCTGCCACACCACGCCGCGCACAATCGGGTGGGCATCATAACGATTGGCCTCACGGTCCCAGCCAATCAGCCCATGGTCTTCCAGCTCGGCCAGGGCCATATCAAGCCCCTGCGCCTTGGGGTACGTTTTGCCCGCGCCGACCAGCAAGGCGTGCAGCGTGTCGTAGGTCGCCGGCATACGAAATCCCACCAGCGTATGCAGGACTTCACGTACCTGGCGCTGCAATCCGGCCAGAGCATAGGCGAGAATATGCGTACGTGACTGCACCAGCGGCAAGGTCGTGGGGTTAAACTGCGCATGGTCAGCGCGCCACTGTGGAAAATCCCCAGGGGCCGGGCGATAGTTCGCCACCTCGCTGGCTCACACCTGCACCAGCAAGGGATGGCCCTCGACACTACGAAAAATCGGCACCAGCTCCGCCCGTGACCCCGCGACGCCAAAAGCGCGCCACAGCCCCAGGGCCGCATCGTCACTCAAGCCACGCAGAAAATACGCCACGCAGCCCGGACGCGGCTGCCCGGTCGGCACCTGTAAGGCGCTGGGGTAGAGCCGCGTGCTGACCAGGATACGCGACGCCCTGACCTACGCCAGACGCTGCAAAAACGCCCCAACGCGTGGATCACTGCCCTGGCGCAGACGATGCTGCCCAACAAACGCCGGCCCTGCCGAGGTCGGCAGACCCAGGGCGCCCGCCACATAGTTGGCGTCTGGGCATCGTAGTCGTCATCAACCAGGGAACTGGCGTCCATGCGCTGATACGCCAGCAGCAGACGCTCCAACCCGTCGAGCACACACAGAAACGGCTGTGCGTCCAGGATGGCCAGTAGTTGCACCTCGCAGTCGGGCCGTGCCAGAGCCCGGACTTCGGCCTCGCTCTGGCCACTGGCATAGGCCAGGGCCCGCACCAGAAACTGCTCAAACGACGCATCCGACTCGTAAAAACTCCACCACAGCCGACCCGCCAGGGGGCGCATTTCCTGCGGCGCAATGTGCTGGAACCACTGCCAGGTCAGGGCGCTCTTGCCCATGCTGCCAATGGCCACGCAGCAGAACAGGCGCGCTGTATCAAAGGCGGGGTTGGTGACCCAATCGGTCAGGAGGTTGAGTTCTGCCTGGCGTCCGATCAGGTCACGCACCTGTAACAGCGTGTACGGATGCGCCACATACGGCACTGGCGGGGCGGGGATGGCGGTGTAACGATGCAGGCTAGCGGCGGCACTGCGGTGGGCTGCCGCGCTGTCAGGAGCCTCGATTTGGAGGCGCAACGCGGTGAGGGCTTCGACCACGTGGCTGCGCAGATCTCCGGGCGACTTGAAGAAGGCCGCCACCCGTTCCTGCCCGATACGTGCTTTTAGGGCCGCCAGCTTGACGGCCCCAGGGCCGGTCTCCATATCCCTGGGGCGTATGGGATGGTCGTCGTGCATCAGGAAGATCAGGCGGGGCTTCCCTTGCTTGACGGCCCGGTTGTACTCCATCTCGGTGATGGAGAGCTCGGCGCCTTCTGGCACCGAGCCGTAGCGCAAGGCCAAGATGCCGATGTACACGTCCGCCGCGTCCACCATGCGCAGCAAAATCTCGACGGCGTTGGTATCCAGCGCCGGCAGGTGCTCCATCATCTCACGCGGCTCAAACCCGGCGCGTTCGCAGGCCAGGCGTACCTGCTCGCGATGCACGGGTACATCGCGGGCCGTGCTGGAAATCATCACGACTTTGCGCGCTGTCATAACGCCTCCATGCCGGTGCACTGCGAGTCTCGCTCGGGCAGGGCGACCGCCGGTCGCCCCTATGGCGTACACCGAGAGCCTCGCTCGGACAGGACGACCCGCCGGTGGCCCCTCCGCCGGGCACTACGAGCCTCGCTCGGGCAGGGCGACCGCCGGTCGCCCTGAAGATACGGACGGACCCGCGCGCCGAGGCGGAGCGCGGGCGTCGAGTACCGGGCGCCCCTACGACGCGCACGGGCCGGTGGCGGACCTACTGGGGCCAGTGCTGACTCTAGACCAGCGCACTGTACTCCTTCTACCACTTCTTGTACGGTAAAAATTTACCATTGTAGGTGACGATTACCCGGTCTCCCTTGGGATCTTCCACCTTCTGAATGTCCATCTCAAAGTCGATGGCACTCATGATGCCGTCCCCGAACATCTCATGGATCATCGCTTTGATGGTAGTGCCATAGACTTGCGTAATTTCATGGAAGCGATACAGCAGCGGATCGACCGGCACGGCGCTGTCGAGCGAGCCCTTCATCGGGATGTCCTGCAGGGCCTGCGCCACGTCAGGACCAAGCCCGAGCACACGCGCTGCGGCGTTGGCCTCGTCCGTGGACATGGTCGCCTGCCCCAGCAGGGCCGCGGTCGCCCAGATTTTGTGCCGTCCGACAGCGGCGGCAATGGCTTCAAAGGTCAGGCCCTTGGCTTGCTTGGCGGTAAGAATGTGTTCCGTAGCCTCGCTTCGAGTCATCATCACGTTTCCCCTGTTCTAGAGAAGTGTGCAGAACCAAGCGCGCGCCTGCGCAGCGCGTGCTCCCCTACGCCTCGCGGCTGGCCAGCGCATGCGAGCCGCGCAGCAGAAAGTGCAGAATATGATTGCGCAGCCGGGTGTATTCCGCCGTCTCAATCATGCTCTCGCGCGTCCGTGGCCGGGGCAGCGTGACCGGAAAACTCTCCGCCACCTGCGCTTCCGGCCCGTTAGTCATCAGGGCAATGCGATCTGACAGCAGCAACGCTTCATCGACGTCGTGCGTCACCATAAACACCGTGTGCTGCGTGGCGCTCCACATCCTGACCAACTCTTCCTGAATCACCCCACGGGTCAGCGCATCAATCTGGGCAAAGGGCTCATCCAGGAGCATCACCTTAGGCTGTACCGCAAAGGCCCGCGCCAGGCCGACGCGCTGCCGCATGCCGCCGGACAGGAAGGTAGGCTTTTTCGTGCCCGCGTCCTTCAAACCCATCATGTCGAGGTATTTTTGTGCCTCGTCGCGCAGTTGCACTTTGTCCCAGGTGGGATGCGCCGCCCGTACGGCCAGGCGCACATTCTCAAAGGCCGAGAGCCAGGGCATCAGCGCAAAACTCTGGAACACCACCATGCGGTCCAGCCCGGGTGCGGTCACCTCTTTACCATCGAGAATGACGCCGCCGGTTGAGGAGGCCTCGAATCCCGCGACAATATTGAGCAGCGTGCTTTTCCCGCACCCGGAGTGCCCGATGAGGGTCAGGAATTCGCCCTTGTCCAGGCGCAAGCTGACATCCTTAAAGACACAGAACTGCGCCTGCCGACTGGCGCGGCTGCCGCTACCGTCTTGCAGGGGAAAATACTTGCTGACACCCTCGATGCTGAGAAAGGCCACGGGCTTACTCCGTATAGGTGACAAACCGTGCCAGACGGTTGAAGGCCGCATCCAAGGTTACCCCAACCAGGCCAATCACCAGAATGGCAAACAGAATGCCAGCAATGTGCAGATTGTTCCACTCGATCCAGGTGAGATAGCCGACGCCGAGTTCGCCTAACAACATCTCCGCCGGCACCACGGCCACCAGGGCGCTGCCAAACGAGATGCGCAGGCCCGCCACAATAGCTGGCGCCGCAGCGGGCAGGATGACGCGGATCAGACGCTGGAACCACGGCAGTTGCAGTAAACTGGCGACCTGCAAGTAGTCCTTGCGAATCGCACTGACCCCAAACGCCGTGTTGGCAATGGTCGGCCACAGCGAGGCCAGAAACACCACCAGCATGGCGGTCCAGGTCGGACTTTGTACAGTGTACAGCAGCAACGGCATCCAGGCGAGCGGGGAAATGGGCTTGAGCAGTTGGATGAACGGATTCAGGGCCTGGTACAGCATTTTTGAGAGGCCAATGAGCACCCCCAGGCACACTGCCACCACGGAGGCGGCCAGAAACCCGCCGGCAAAGCGTATCACCGTGTAGCGAATGAGGTGGCCAATGCCATGATCGTTGGTGCCCTTCTTGTGAAAGGGGTGGGCAAATTCCTCCACCGCGGTGGTCGCCACCGCCCAGGGACCAGGGAAACCACGGGCTTTGTCGGGATTGTAGCTATAGTGGCCCTCAGGGCTGCGCACGATGTCGCCATTAAAGACCATCTTGCGTAGCTGGTCGGTGCTATAGCCTTTGGCATCAAAGGTCGGGCGCATGGTGGCGAGCTGCCAGACCAGCACAAAGACGACAAAAAGCAGCAGGGAAATCAGCCAGGCCGGGCGCTGTCCTGACGACGGCACAGCCAGCGGTGACGCCTCCATAAGTCTTTCCCCTATAGGTTACTGATAGGAAAACTGCTGGCATACGCGGCAGCATGGCGTGGATCAAACACTTTGCCGAGGATGGTGTGCGACGTATAGGTGCTCTCATGGCCGGGGTACCCCAGCTCGCGCGCGATTTTATCGCACTCAGCAGCAAGAAAGACTTGCTCGGCTACCTTCTTGTAGTCCACATCGCCATCGATATGCTTCCAGCGCTTCATCTGCGTCAGGATCCAGGTGGCCATAGAATGCCACGGAAACGGGTCAAAGCTGATGCGGTCCGGCACCTCTTTGATGTTCCCCAAGCCATCAGCATACGTGCCGGTGAGCACCTGTTCCAGCACGGTCACCGGCTGATTTAGATAGTTCTTCGGGGCAATCGCGCTGGCGATGGTGGCGCGATTCTCCGCTTTGGAGGCAAAATGCGTCGCCTCCACGATGGCCTTGAACAGCGCCAGATACGTGTGGGGATACGTGGTCGCAAAGGCCTGCGAGATGGCAAAGGCGCAGCACGGGTGCCCCGGCCATATATCTTTCGAGAGCATGAAAATGAAGCCAGCGTTTTCATACACGGCGCGCTGGTTAAAAGGATCTGGGGCGAGGTAGCCATCGACATTGCCGGCCTTCAGGTTGGCGACCATCTCCGGCGGTGGCACTACGCGGATTTGCACGTCCTTATCCGGGTGCAGGCCACCTTCGGCCAGGTAATAGCGCAGCAGGTAGTTGTGCATGGAGTAATCGAACGGTACGCAGAAGCGAAAGCCTTTCATGTCCTGCGGTCCTTTGACCCCCTGATGCTTGTTGTGCAGCGTGATGGCTTGGCCATTGATGTTTTCGACGGCTGGCATGAGATACGGCACGGTCGGCGAGCCCACCCCTAGCGTGATGGCGAGGGGCATGGGGCTGAGCATATGGGTGGCGTCGACTTCTTTATTGATCGCCCAGTCGCGCACCACGGCCCAGCCGGAGGCGCGGCGTACGGTGACGTTGAGACCGTGCTTGCTATAAAACCCCATCGGCTCGGCCATGATAATCGGGGTGGCACAGGTGATGGGGATGAAAGACACCACCAGGTCTTTTTTCTCAATCCCTTTGACTTGTTCTTGCGCCATGGCGGTGATGGCATCGAGTGGCAACACGCTGTTGATCAGCGCTGCGGCACTGCTGAGCCCGGTGAGCTGTAAAAACCGCCGCCGGGCCAGCTCATTGCCACCGAAAATGGCCCGCTCGACAGCGAGAGTCATGGCGCGCTCGATCGGCTCTTGCGCTGCGGTCGCTGGGGTAAGCTCGGGCTTGCCCTGGATGGTTTCCCCTAGTGTCATGGTCTGGCGCTCCCTTAGCGGCTGATCGTACTCCTGTCCGACCACTCGTGGTAATGCCGTTTATAGAGCAAATGTCATACCAGGGGCAGAGTGGGGCACCCTGCTGCCCCGATGGTCATGTGCAGGAGCGGAAAACGGCGACAAACGGTCCACGGGAGTGCACCGCGCGGCGGTGTGTCGCCTCTGGCAGGCGCAGGGAGGGGAGAGGATGTGACAGAAATGGCCTACAAAAATGTCTGAGTTGCAAAAATGTCGGCTGGTTGAACTGGCAGCGCGGTGACGGCAAGACACGCTTTCAAAGAGCTCCCCCTCAAAGACCTTCCTCACGCGCTCGCGCTACGCGGCGAGGGCTGCCGGGGGAGCTGATGCAACGCGATGCGCGCGGCTGCTGAGGCTCATACCAGGAATTATAGAGGCAAAATGCTGCCTGTGTTGTCATGATAGTCACACGCAGCCCCCGACATTGGCAGAGAGAAACGTGCTGGTGGGTTTGCGAGTGACAAATGTGCTTGAGCTGCTACAGTAAAGAGGAGTTGCGCATGCGCCGTGATTCTCAAGGTGACCAATCCGTGCCCGCCCGGATTGGCGTGCAGGGTTTCGCCGCACCTGTAGTGCGGACATTGACCTGGTGCCTGGTGTTCCTGGCCACCCTCCTGCCCGGGGTGGTCTCTGCCCAGGCGCTCAGCCTGCCGTGGAGCGGTTTCGGACACAGCCCACAGCACACCGCCCTCGCTGCTGTGCCGTCGCAACCACTGCAGCGCATCAGGTGGCAGACGCCCGTTGATCTGCAGCCACAGTATTCCGGTACAAACCTCTTGATCCACTATGCTTCGCCGCTGGTGACTGCCGCCAACACGGTTCTGGTGTCAGTGAAGACGGGAGCCGCTGATGGCTTCCAAGTCGAAGCGCGCCGCGGTGCGGATGGCGTGCTGCTGTACACGCTCCCCACGGATTACTCGCTGCCGCCGCATAACTGGATTCCTAGCTTCAGTGCAGTGCTCAGTGCTCGCAACCGTCTGTACTACGCTGGCGCCGGCGGCACGGTGTATTACCGCGATCAACCCGATGCGCTGACGGGGCCCAGCGGCCAGATCGCCTTCTATGGCACCGCCACGTATCTAGGCAACCCCGCCGCCTTCAATGGGACCGTCAAAATCTCGACGCCAATCACGTCCGACCGCTACGGCAACATTTTCTTTGGCTACACCGTGCTAGGGGCGAATCCGCTGAATCTGCAAAGCGGCATCGCCAAGATCACCTATAACGGCATTGGATCGTTCGTCACGGCCAGAGCCGCTGCTGGTGGGGATGCTGCCATCACGCAGGTGCCTTTCAATGCCGCGCCGGCCTTGAGCAACGACCATCGCGGGCTCTACTTTGCCGTGTCGACGGGCAACTTTGGTGCCGGCTTTCTGGTGTCGGTTGATAGCCGCACCCTGGCTCCAATGGCGCGCATCCGCCTCAAGGATCCGAGTACGTCGCAGGATGCTCTGCTCGCTGACGATGGCACGTCGTCGCCGACCGTCGGTCCGGATGGTGACGTCTACTTCGGCGTCCTGGAGAATCCCTTTCTCTCGCATAACGCCCGCGGCTGGATGCTGCACTTTGATGGCGGGCTGTCGCAGACCAAGACCCCAGGCGCTTTCGGGTGGGATAATACGGCCTCGGTTGTCCCCGCTACCCTCGTGCCCTCCTATCACGGTGCCGCGGGGTATCTCTTGTTGACCAAGTACAACAATTACGCTGGCGTTGGGAGTGGTGACGGCGTCAATAAAATGGCCGTCCTCGACCCGACCGTGGCCATGGCCGATCCGATTTCTGGGATACCGGTGATGCAGGAAGTGCTCACCATCGCCGGGCCAACTCCCGACCACCCCTCGCCGGCATTTCCCAATGCTGTACGCGAATGGTGTATCAACACCGCCGCCGTCGATCCGTTCACGCACTCTGCCCTGGTCAATAGTGAGGACGGGATTCTCTATCGCTGGGATTTCACCACGCATACCCTCACCGAGCAGGTCGTGCTGACCATCGGCATCGGGGAAGCGTATACTCCGACGTTGGTCGGCGTGGACGGCACGGTGTATGCTATTAACAATGCGATACTGTTTGCGGTAGGGCACTAACCTGGGAGGATGCTCATGCACCATCTTCTACTCGTGTGTGGCGTGCTCATGCTGTGCGCCGCCCCAACTTTTGGCGACGCACTCACTGTGACGCTCAGTCCCTCAATCGCCGTGGGTCTGCCTGGCGGCACAGCGACCTATCAAGGGACGCTCGACAACCCCGGTGCCAGCGATGTGTTCCTCAACGACATCAGCCTCAGCTTGACACCGCCGGACGATACCTACCTGGCCAACGACAGCAACTTTTTCTTCGCGACCGTCCCGGGCCTCTTCCTCCCGGACGATCCTCTGTACAGTGGCGACCTCTTCCGTATTCTGATTGCGCCCAACACGCCAGCTGGCCTATACTTCGGCTCCGTGGTGCTCCTGGGCGGCAGTGACGAGTTCGCTGGAGAGTCGCTGGGCTCTCATACGTTTGCCGTGCGTGTCGTCCCGGAACCCGCCAGCCTGCTGCTGCTGGCCACCGGGCTGGTGAGCCTCCTTGGTTACGGCTGGTACCGCCGGGGGGTGTAGGCAATGCACCCGGCCTTTGCCACCGACCGCATCGCCTCTCCCCCCTCGCGCGTGTAGGCTGTGCTCTCATGCCACGTTGAGCAAGCACTGGGGAGGGACGGCGCTGCTCGCCAGCCGTCTCGGCACTGTGCGGCCAGGGTGCTGGGACGATGGACCCGCTGCCAGGGTTGCCCACGACAGCGCCCCACCACGATGACCAGCCGGCCGCGTCGGCATCCACGGCGGGTGCGTGTCGGGTCGAGCCGTGTGGTCTGTACCCCATGCCCGCCTCCCACGGCCCGACGCGGCCGCCCAGCGAGGTGCCCATACACGTTGCAGGGATAGACACGTGACGCGCTCTTCCCTATACTGCCCGCCGCACCCTGATGCATTTCCCGCGATACGGTGGCGGTGCCAGCGCACGGACAGACAGGCACGGTGACGTTGCCGTCTCCTCATCAACGGCACAAGCAATGAGGCAACATCCATGGCCACGACATTCGGCGGTCCGGCCTCCCGGGCGGATCAGACCCTTGCCTGGAATATGACCCTGATTGGGCACCATGAGCTGGCCGGTTTCGGTGGTCTCGGCGAGGGCATGGCTCTCCAAAAAACCCGGGATGGACGACGCATCCTCTGGCTGGCACACGAATCAGCTCCGAAGAGCTTTACGGCGCTTGATGTCACCGATCCGCGCCACCCGAGGCAGGTGGTGCAAACCGATTTGCCACACGCGCAGATGCGCTCCAACTCGCTCGACGTCGTGGGCGACATCATGGCCGTGGCCTACCAGACCAAAGATGTCGGGGTACGGCCGGCGGGTTTTGACCTCTTCGACATTGCTACGCCGGAAACCCCACGGCTGATTAGCCATTTTGACGCCTCGGGTCCGCACTCGCGGGGGGTGCATTGTCTGTGGTTCGTTGATGGCGAGTACGTACACATGGCCAGCGGGGCGGCGGATTTTACCCCGACGCATCCCAATGACGATCAGTTCTACCGCATCATTGATGTCCGTCATCCGTCCAAGCCCGAGGAAATCGGCCGCTGGTGGTATCCAGGCACGCGGGTAGGGGATAGTGCAGACCCGCCAAGCCGCATGCCGGCCAAGTTCGACACGGGTTTTCGGGTGCATAATGCCAACGTCTTCCCCGAGCGGCCCCATCGCGCCTACGTCGGCTATATTGATGGCGGGGCGGTGATTCTCGATATCAGCAATCTGGCCCAGCCCACGATGGTCTCCAATTGGCGCTACTCGCCGCCCTTTAATGGTTTTTGTCACACAGTGCTGCCGCTGCTGTCACGCGACCTGCTGATCGTGGCCGATGAATGCGTACGCGACAACGGCGGGGATTGGCCCAAGCTGGTGCGCGTGGTGGATGCGCGGGTGGAAACCAATTTACAGCCCGTGTCGATTTTGCCGATGCCGCCCTACGAGTCTTTTGCATCACGCGGTGGCCGCTACGGGGCGCACAACTTGCACGAGAATCTCCCCATTGACACGTCCTGGCGTTCGGACGACATCGTGGTCGGCACCTTTTTTAACGGCGGGGTACGTGCCTACGACGTCTCAAATCCGTACCAGCCGCAGGAGATTGCCTATTACGTCCCCGCGGCGCCACGTCTGGCCCCGAGTGGTGCCATTCAGTTGAACGATGTGTATATTGATGAGCAACGCCTGGTGTATACGGTCGATCGGCACATTGGCGGCCTGTACGTCCTGGAGATGACGATGTGAGCCCGCGTCCACGCGGTCGCGATCCCTTTGCCGGCCGCCTCCCCATCACCATCATCACGGGTTTTTTGGGCAGCGGCAAAAGCACCTTACTCGGCCATCTCCTGCGCCATCCCGCCATGCACCGCGCCGCGGTGATCGTCAACGAGTTCGGCGAGGTGGGGATTGATCACGCCCTGCTGGCTGGCTCCACGGAGTCGATGACCCTGTTGTCCAATGGCTGCCTGTGCTGCGCCGTGCGCACGGATTTGCAGGACACCCTGCATGAGCTGTTCCTGAAGCGGCGGGCTGGGGAAGTGATTGATTTTGACCGGGTGTGCATTGAGACCAGCGGCCTGGCCGACCCGGTGCCGATCATGCACGTGCTGATCAGCGACCCCATGCTGGCGGCACACTATCGCCTCGATGGCGTGGTGACGCTGGTTGACGCAGTGAATGGCCACGCGACTCTCGCGCAGATGACTGAGGCGGTGAAGCAAGTGGCGGTGGCGGATCGGCTCGTGCTCACCAAGCTCGACCTGGCCTCTGAGGCCGACGTGAGCGCGCTGCGGGCCCACCTGCGCGCCATCAATCCGCAAGCGCCGCAGCTCGAAGCGCTGCGCGGTGTCCTGGATCCCGCCGAGCTGTCCGGCTTGGGTTTACAGCGGGCGCACACGGATGAGGCAGCGTTGGCACGCTGGCTGGGGCCAGTGGCCGACTATGGGGCGCAGCCCCCCGCGCCCGAGCATAGTACGGGGATCCACACGTTTTGCGTGTGGTTTGACACGCCGTTTGCGTGGCAAAGTTTTAGTGCGATTGTGCAAACCCTCACAGCACTGCGTGGCCCTGACTTGTTACGGGTCAAGGGGCTGGTGCACATTGCCGGAGAGACAGGCCCGGTGGTGGTGCAGGGGGCGCAGCATCTGTTCCATGAACCCGTGACCCTGGCCGCGTGGCCGAGTGACGATCAGCGCAGTCGCCTGGTGTTTATTACCCGGGGTTTAGAGCGCGAGGCGGTGGAGTTACTGTGTCGCGCCATTGGTGCGGTGGCGGGGTAGTGCTCCCGCTACACGCTACGCATGTTTGACTGACAGGAGGCACATCCATGGCTCGTGTCCCATATATCCAGCGCGAACAACTGACCCCCGCCCAGCAGACACACTACGATGCCATTGCCGGCAGCCGGGGCCGAGTGGGGACGAATTTCCAGGCCCTGCTCAATAGCCCGGAGGCCGGCGGCAGGTTCGCGGCCTTTGGCGAATACGTACGCTTTCATGGCGACGTACCAGAACGCCAGAAAGAACTGGCCATTATCACCGCCGCGCGCGAAGCCAACAACGACTACGTGTGGACCGCCCACGAGCGCCTGGCGCGACAGCACGGCGTGACCGATGCCATGATCAACGCGATCCGTAACCGCACCGCCCCCGAGGGCTTGAGCGGCGACGATGCCAACGTGGTGCGTTTTACCAAAGAGTTGCTGACCCAGCATGAGATTAGCGACAGCACCTTCCACGTCGTGCATCTGATGCTCGGCAACCAGGGCATCATGGATTTGATTCTGCTGATCATGTACTACCACTCCCTGGCGCATGCCTTGCAAGCCATCAAGCTGGAGATGCCGCCGGATACGCCGTCGACGCTGTGAGGGCTGTGGAGCACATCCCGCACACCGTCAGCGTCAGTGCGCCGTCACCTGCGCCCCAGGCCAGGGGCCAGGCGACTGCTCCGGGATGTCGCACTGGCGGGTGCGCTCACGGTAGCGTTGCATGCCCCGGGCGCTATAATTGGCCAGGGCACTGGGATGATCCAACGTATCGATATGGACCCAGACCCGCGTCGTGTCGGGTAGGCGCCAGGCTTCTTCCAGAGCAACCGTGAGCAGATGCCCACCCAGGCCCTGCCCCAGAAAGCGGGGCAACAAGCCCAAATGGACAATTTCCACACTCCCTGCCGCTTGTGCTTCCAGTTCAACATACCCGGCTGGGGTGCCCGCCAGGTACGCCACCCAGGTGCTGACTGCTGGGCGCTCCAACCAGTCGAGCCATTGCTGCTACGTCCACGGTAAGCGATCCAGCCAATACCACCGGCCTCCTACCGCGGTGTACAAAAATCGACTCAACTCGGGGGAGGGGATGTGCGCTTGCGTCACGGCCAGGTCCGAGCGCTCCAGGCGTTTGGGACGCAGGGCCGTGGGGGTTGTCATCTCCAGATAGTAGGTCGTGATGTCCACTAGCATCGGTCACCTCCCCCGTTCTTGCCATACGAAGCCGTGTCTTCCCGCCTGTTGCCCGTTTTCAGGGCTTTTCTCATAGCATACTACTACTATAGAGACTGGCACTCAGCAAGGCCCTGGGTAGGTCTTCGCGATAACACACATCCAGAGGGAATCCCCTATCAACATACGGCATACCTGGTTACACCTTGAGCCCCTATGGGCAGTTCTGCTCTGGGGCGGCGTCTATCCGGAGAAAATCACTGGGCCTCACGATGCGCGCCGAGCGCATCGCCCTGTTGGCCGCGGTGGCCCGGAATGCTGGCCGGCTTGCTGGTGTCGCAGCGTACGGATGGCCGTCTGAGCTTGCCGTGTGTGCCATGCAAAGGGTGATGGAAACCCTTCCCCTGCGGGAGCTTACCCAGCCGTTGCCACGCCAGAACAAGAGCGGCCTGGCACCAGCGGTGATGGCGTAGCGGAGCACGCCACAGGAATCTCGATGCGAGAGGAGAGCGTAACCATGGCGGGCATGATGCGGAAGATACCTATGTATCGCTTGAAGAACAAGGCGCGCGTCGGGGCCATGTACCATGGCATCACGCGGGCAGGACTGCTGGCGCTTACCAGTTGTCTCACTCTATCGTGTGCGGTGTTCGGCATCCGGAGCACGCCAGAGCCAGTCTATACGGTCGTTCACCAGGAAAGTAACAAAGAAATTCACCACTATGAAGGATACCTGGTCGCCACCACATGGAGTGACGGCACTTATGAGCAAGCCTCCAATCGTGGATTCAGGCACTTATTCGACTATATTTCGGGCCGCAACAGCAGTCAGCACACCATAACGATGACCGCGCCCGTGCTGCAGGAAACCGCCGTCCCCGGCGCCACCATGGCGATGACCGCCCCGGTGCTGCAAACCCAGGATCAGCAGGGCTGGAGCATGGCGTTTGTCATGCCGGCGACCTATACCATGGCAACGTTGCCACGCCCACTCGATGACACCATCACGCTGCACGAGGTTCCGGCTGCTCAAGTCGCCGTGTTGCGTTATTCCTGGGGAACGAGTGCTGCGCACATCCATCGTCTTGGCCAAGAGCTGGTGACGTGGATTGCCAGGCAAGAACGCTACGAGGTGACGTCGAAGCCACGCTCGGCGCGATATGATCCGCCTTTTACGGTGCCCTTTTTACGGCGCAACGAAATTCATGTGGATGTCCGTAACAAACTCGAATAAAGCGGCCAAACAGTTCCCATTGGGTTGACGAGATGTTGTTTGACAATAGATCCCAACGTTGATTGACAAATTCTCAATGAAGACGACAGGTTTGTCCGTGATTACAGTGGTTGCTACCATGGCAGCTTGGGAGGAATCTGTAGCCCATGTCAAGATCGCGTCTTCTCCTCACCGGAGCCACAGGGTATATCGGCGGTCGTCTGCTGAAAGTACTGGAACACACACCGTATCCACTACGTTGTTTGGCCAGACGCCCACAATTTCTGCAGGCCAGAGCGGCGCCGACCACTGAGATCGTCAGCGGCGACGTGCTGGATCGCGCCAGCCTTAAGCAGGCCATGCATGGCGTCCACACGGCCTATTACCTCATCCACTCCATGAACGCAACCACGTCGTTTGAGGCGGCAGATCGCCAGGCGGCGCGCAATTTTGCCGAGGCCGCCATGCAGGCCGGGGTGCAGCGCCTGATCTATTTGGGGGGTCTGGGCGATGCGCAAGGTACCCTTTCCCCCCATCTGCGTAGCCGCCAGGAAGTGGGGGAGATTCTGCGGCACGCTGGGGTCCCGGTGATTGAACTGCGCTCCGCGATTGTGATTGGCTCTGGCAGCGTGTCATTTGAAATCATCCGTGCCCTGCTCGAACGGTTGCCCATGATGATCACCCCGCGCTGGGTCTCTATGCCCACGCAACCGATCGCCATTGAGGACGTGATCGACTACCTGGTGGCCGCGATTGAGCTGCCCGGACATACCAGCCAGGTCTTTGAGATTGGTGGTGCTGACCAGGTGTGCTATGGCGACATTATGCGTGAGTACGCCCGACAGCGTGGTTTGCGCCGCGTGATGGTGTCCGTGCCGGTGCTCACACCACGGCTGTCCAGTTTGTGGCTGGGTCTGGTGACCCCGGTCTATGCGCGCATTGGTCGCCAGCTTATCGACAGCATTCGCCATCCCACCGTAGTGCAAGACCCAACGGCCTGCACCGTCTTTGCGCTGCGTCCTATGGGAGTCCGCCAGGCCATTGCCCGGGCGCTGCGTAATGAGGATCAAGAATATGCCGAGACGCGTTGGTCAGACGCGCTATCGACCGCCGGCTGCCGCCCGTCCTGGGGTGGGGTACGGTTCGGCACCAGGCTGGTGGATTCTCGCCTGGCACACGTCCACGCGCCGCCGCCACTGGCCTTTGCACTGATACGTACCATCGGCGGCACGACTGGCTGGTATTATGCTGACTGGCTCTGGCAGGTGCGTGGCTTTCTTGATCTCCTGGTGGGTGGGGTCGGACTGCGCCGTGGGCGACGTGATCCAGGCCGGCTGGTGCCGGGCGACACGGTGGATTTCTGGCGCGTGGAGGCGTATGAACCTGATCGGTATGTGCGCTTAGTCGCGGAGATGAAACTGCCGGGTAGAGCCTGGCTGGAGTTTGAGGTTGAGGGCAATGCGACTACCTCCCAGATACGCCAGACGGCCATTTTTGACCCAGAGGGCCTGTGGGGACAGCTCTACTGGTATGCCCTCTATCCGCTGCACAGCCTGATCTTTGCCGGGATGTTACGCCATATCGCCAGGGCCAGCGCCGCGGCAGCGCTCCCCTGTGCGGCTCCACCGGCACGAGGTGTGGCATGAGCGCCGAGTGCTTTGTGCGCCGCACCCATCTGCCGGTCTCGGCTGCCGAGGTCTTTCGCTGGCATGCGCGCCCGGGAGCGCTTGAGCGCCTCACGCCGCCATGGGAGGCCGTGACAGTCCTGGAGCGTACCGGCGACATTACCAATGGCTCACGCGTCACCCTGGAAGTGCGCCTGGGGCCCTGGCGGCAACGCTGGGTGTTAGAACACCGGGCGTATCAGGAAGACGCCCAATTTTGCGATGTGCAAATGACCGGACCGTTGGCGCGCTGGGAACACCTGCATCGCTTTGAGCCGGATGGTGCCTCGGCCTCCTACCTAGAGGATCGCATTACCTACGCCTTACCACTGGGCTCCGTCGCTCGTCTCCTGGCCGGCCCCTTTCTCTTGCGCAAGCTCCATCGGCTCTTTACCTATCGCCATGATGTCACCATGCACGATCTCGCCGCCCATGCGGTATGCAGACAAGGAACGCCAATGCATGTGCTTGTGAGCGGCTCAACCGGCCTGGTGGGCTCCGCTCTGGTGCCGTTCCTGACCACCGGGGGCCATCGCGTCACACGTTTGGTACGAACACCGCCCCGTCCTGGTATGGCGGAGGTGCAGTGGCAGCCTGATGCCGGCTGCCTAGACGCCGCGGCTTTCGACGGGGTGGATGCCGTGGTGCATCTGGCTGGAGAGAACCTTGCCACCGGACGCTGGAATACAGAGAAAAAGGCCCGCATTCGTGATGGCCGGGTGCAAGGCACACGGACCCTCTGTGAGGCCCTGGCGCAACTGCCCAACCCTCCCGGGGTGCTGGTGAGCGCCTCGGCTATTGGCTACTATGGTGACCGTGGCGCAGACCTGCTGCACGAAGGGAGCCCTGCTGGGCAAGATTTCCTCGCCGAGGTCTGCCGCGCCTGGGAGGAGGCGACAGAGCCGGCAGTGCAATGCGGCATCCGCGTCGTGCCTCTGCGCCTTGGCATGGTGCTCAGCCCTGCGGGAGGAGCCCTCGCCACCATGCTCTTGCCGTTTCAGATAGGGCTGGGAGGGACGCTCGGCACCGGACAGCAGTCCATGAGTTGGATTGCCCTTGATGATGTCCTGGGAGCCATACACCACGCCCTGGTGACGCCATCTCTGCGCGGTCCTGTGCATGCTGTGGCGCCGCATGCGGTCACCAACCGTGCCTTCACCACCATACTCGGCCAGGTGCTTGGCCGCCCCACGTTCGTGCCACTGCCATCGTGCGCCGCGCGGTTCGCCTTTGGAGAGATGGCAGATGCCCTCCTCCTGGCCAGTACGCGTGTCGCACCTGCTTGTCTTCTGGAAACGGGTTATGCCTTCCGCTACCCAGACCTGGCAAGCGCCCTCCGCCATCTGTTGGGAAAGGCCAAAGATGCATCACAGCAGAAGGTATAAGGTATAAGGAAGACGACAAACAAGGAATGTGACAGGAGTTGACCAAGAATGAGATTCTCCAAGACGTGGCAAAAATTGGCCAAGCGCCCCGCAACGTCCCATGTGGGACGACAGACAGGGCGGTGGGCCCTGGGTAGTCTGGCTGTGTTTGGACTCCTCTGCCTGGCAGGGTGCAGTGCCGCACGGCCCCTCACAGTTCCTCTGGATACTCTGCGGTATGCACACTCCAGCGCGCAACGGGCCTGTTGCCTGGTGGTGTTTTTGCCCGGCCGATACGATAGTGCTGTGCAGTATGAAAAAGCCCACTTCATCGACGCCGTACGCCAGTCTGGTGTGGCGGTGAATATGATGGCTGTTGAGGCCCATTACGGTTACTATACCAGTCGCACCATCGTCGCACGGCTCCGCGCAGACGTGATCGCCCCCGCTCTGGCGCAGGGGTATGAGCGGATCTGGTTGGTCGGTGTGTCGATGGGAGGCTTGGGGGCGTTGCTCTATATCCGCGACTACCCGCGTGACATCACCGGCGTGGTGGCGTTGGCACCTTTGCTGGGTGAGGCAGACATCGTGCAAGAGATTACGCAGGCCGGCGGCCTGTGGCAATGGGACATCCCGACCGTGCCGCGAGGCGCTTTCCCGCACGAGTTGTGGCAATGGCTTAAGGGGTATCTGCAGCACCACGGAGAAAAACCACGTCTCTACCTGGGGCATGGCCGGCAGGATCGCTTTGCGCCGGCCAATGCCTTGTTGGCGACGTATTTGCCGCCCACGCAGGTGCAGGCCATAGCCGGTGGACATGCATGGTCCACCGGGAGAACACTCTGGCAAACGTTGCTCACAACTGCGGCCTCTCCCAGTTCCCGAGAGTTTTTCCTGGGCATTTTTGATCCCCCTCCGGGGCACACCGACGGCGGGGAACACAAGCGCTCTTAAAATAAGAGCTCGCACACCGTTCGTCCGGCCGATTGCCTAGAGTACCGATATTTAGAGCATAGGGCAGGCATTACTGGCTGGCCTTGGTCTCACCCCGGAAAACCGTAACCGCGCGCTATGGCGGTGGCGGCCATGGCGATGAGCACCACCAGGCCGGCTTCGAGGACGCTCAGACGGGCGAACTGGCCGGCCGCCTGGGTCTCCGGCTGCTCGCCACGGTGTACCTGGCGCCGCCACCGTATCAGGGTGAGCATCGGCCTCAACTCCAGGATGAAAATCACCAGAAACAGGCCCATTTTCGCCCAGAAGACATGGTTGTGCAGGTAGTAGGCCGTGCCCTTTTCGAGCCCGGCAAAGGCGCGCGCCAGGCCAGTCGCCAGCCACATGAGCGCGGCGATCCCCCACCAGTTGTCGGCATAAAACACCCGTCGCAGCCCGGCGGCGTCAAGCTCAGCTTGGAGCGCACGGCCTCGCGCCCACACGGCCCCGAGTCCGATGCCCAGGGCCAGCAGGTGCAAGGTAGCAAAGAGCCAGCGGATTGCCATGAAGACCTCCTCGTTAGAGGCGGGGTATGTGTCTGCCATAAAGCCCGGACGGCCAGGCGAGCCCGCCTCTCTCAGTGTGCGACTCAAGGGACAGCACTCGGTCACCTCTGCCTTCGCCCACCATACGAGGCCGTGTCGTCCCGCGTGTTGCCCGTTTCCAGGGATTTCCTGTTGTATAGCACATGGCTACCATACAGATCGGCTCCCAGCAAGGCTGTTGGCAGATCTCTGCGATCGTACACACCCAGAGGTGACCGCCCATGAATCCACGACGTCCCTGGTTGCATATGGAGCCGCTGCTCGCAGTCCTGTTGTGGGGCGGCGTCTATCCGGGCGCCAAGCTGGGGCTGCAGGAGATCCCCGTGGTGCGTTTCACGGCGCTACGTATTCTGGTAGCAGTGGTCGTCCTGTGGGCTGTCTCCTGGCGTGGCCAGCCCTGGCGTCTACCGCCTGTGCTATGGCCGACCCTCCTCGCCGCTGGTCTAGCCCAGACCGCCTTTCAAGGCCTGCTCATGGCTGGGCTGCGCTGGACCACGGCTGGGAACAGCGCCATCCTGTTGGCCACCGCGCCTTTGCTGACGGCTGGTTGGCTAGCCCTGCGTGGGCGGGCCAGGCTCAGCCGTCACCAGTGGCTCGGGCTGGTCCTGGGATTGGGCGGTGTGGGGTTTGTGCTGCACGGTAGTGGGCTGGCGTTCACCTGGTCGCAGCTGCACGGCGACCTGCTCTCCCTGGGCGCTGCCGTCGCCTGGACGTGGTATAGCCTGGCCATTGGGCCACTGGTGGGCGCCCTCGGCCCGGTGCGTGCTACGGGATGGACCATGCTGGTGGCGGCCGGCGGGTTTGTGCCGCTGGCGCTTGGGGAGATACAAGCGCATGTCTGGCAGCAGGTGTCGTGGCGCGCCTGGGCCGGCTTACTGTACGGCGCCACGGCTGGTATGGTGCTGGCAATGACGCTGTGGGGTAAGGCTGTGCAGCGCTTGGGCGCACAGCAGACGATGCTGTATGTCTATCTGGAGCCGGTAACGGCGGTGGTCATTGCGGCTGTCGTCCTGGGTGAAGCTGTAGCGCCGCTGCAAGTGGTAGGAGCGCTATGCACTTTGGCCGGGGTCGGCCTGGCGTCCGCTCCGCCGCAACAGGCGTCATGAGTCAGAGCGTGCAGCCATGACCACGTGCAGGCGATCCAACGTGCGTCGTAAGCTCGTCGATGCCTGAGAGGCGCGCGAGCCGTTCCAGTGGTTGTGTACAAACTCCCAGAGGCAGCTATTGTAGGCACGTCCTACCACGCTGGTAGCTCCACTGGCTGGTACTAGCGCTTCGCGTAGACTCTTCTTGCGACTCCGTCGTGCGAGTGTGACGAGAAATTCCTTCGGATGTGGAATCGTATCCGTCTCTTGCGGGATACGGTGCACAGGAATCGCCAGAAAGTCCGCGCACGCTTGACGGTCTGCCATAATCCAGGACTCGATTTCCATCACCGCTAGACGTAGTAAGAACTGGGGATGTTGTATGCCTCGGAGCCAGGATTGGATAAGTTGGGACGGACATTGCGCTGGCGTATCCAGATCAGCCACCATAAACACCAGGAAACCTCGCGCTGCTTGATTGAGGTTTGGGGCCCGGTGTTGCAGATACTATTTCCCCCGCAGCCCGAGCGTCTGAGATACCTCTATACTGAAGTCGGCAAGGATTTTGCGCGACACGATTTCACTGAGCATATCTTCCACCGCGAGCAGGGCGGTTGCCGCGCTCATTTGAACAGACTCAACTGGCCAATATCCGCTGGCCGCGTCCGTGGCAGCACCGCCTCGCCAACCGTCAGGCCTGACTCCAGTAAGGTTTTCACCTCAGCGTTATCCACAGCAACAGTAATTTGTGTCCCTTCTTCTGTAGGAGTAAAGAGCAACACTTCCCGCCCATCAATCCCCTGGTCAGTCAACAACGTCTCACTGTGGGTGCTGATCAGCACTTGCCCACGGTGTGGGCGCTGCATGCGAGAAATCAAGGAGGCAATTTGGGATACAATACCATTGTTGAGCGATAGCTCTGGCTCTTCTAGTAATAGAAGTGAATCATTCTCCAGTAGCGACCATAAAAGTCCTAAGAGACGCAGTGTGCCATCAGAAAATTGCTCCTCGCGCTGCCAACCAGCCAGCGGCCGCCAATGCGAGTACCGTGCTTGGAGATGGGGGCGCCCAGTGGCCTCGTCGCGGATAAACGCCAGTTGTTGAAGTTGCGGCACCGCAATCGTGAGCGCTTGCTGAATCTTGGTCAGGCGCGCCTTACGGGTCTTCTCAGTGGTTTTGGCAACACGATCGAGAAAACCCTGCCCAAAAGGATCGTCTTCGAGCATACGGCCCTGGATCGTATCGGCAAAGCGAAGCAATTGTGGCACGAGATGCAAATACGTCACGTCCTGGAAAAAACGCATCAACTCACGGAACTCCACATTCACGTTGATTTGTTCCAGGAACGTTTGGGTAAGGCGGTCGTGATCGTGTGTGTCTTCTGGCAAGGGGCGGTTGAGGATCTGGACTCCATCTTTCCAGACGTGTTCATACGCGAGATACGGCTGTCGGTATCCCCGCGTTTCTTGCTTTAGCCCCAAGGCATAGCGCCAGGTTGGCGGGGCCTCTGCTGTCGAGGCGAGGTGCACCTCAATGGCAATCTCTGGATCACGGCGTGCTGCCAAACAACGCAGCTTCGAGATGCCGCCACGATTTTTCACCGCCTTCTGCAGTCCTCCGCCTTCTGGCCTAGCGATGTCGCGCAAAAAGCGAAAGATGTCTAGTAGATTGGATTTCCCTGATGCATTCGGCCCAACGAGAAACTGCCGCTCCCGCAGGTCCACGTCTATATGCTGGAAATTCCGCCAGTTTTTGACCGTAAGATGGCTGACAATCATGCGTCTACCCTCGTACACAATACGTCGTGGGTTGGAGATCCCATGCCAGATGGGGGAAGCACTCATAGCCTGCGTGCTGACTATGGTGTGCCGCAGTCCACAGGGCGTCAAAATGCAGCGAGACACATGCGCAGGTGCCTCGTGCCGTGCCTCCTCAGGCGCCATGCTGCCAGAGTGCTCGGGTGGCAAGAGAGTAACTATGCTACGCTTGCGGTAGGGAAAAGAAACCCAAAGCCACCAGCCTCCGACTCAGCCTTGAAGCCAAACGCCTGCTCCCTGCGCTCGCCGAGCAGTCCGGGGTGAGTATGACCGCGATCCTGGAACTGATGATCCGTGAAAAAGCCAAGCGCGAGGGGGTCAAGTACGAGCCCTACTATCCTGCGGGTACGCCGTGCTGTCACATCGCACAGCTGTCATATTCCACGATCTTGCACTGCCCTACGCTGACAGACCTCCCGAGTGAGGACACGCCGCTGCCTTACACTCGCGTACCGGCAGGCCGTCAGGCAAGGGCTAAGCAGTAAACATAGCCAAGCATCGTGCCACAGCACAAGGGCTGTCTTGCAGGACAGCCTCCTGGAAGCTCTGCGGCCTGTCGGCCCTGTGCCTCCCACGCCACGCGGTGGTTCCCGTCCAGCACCACCATCCCGCAGAGCACGCCGGGCTACGCGGTAGACCTGGACAGACAGCGCAAGATACGCTAGGGTAACTTCGCGTGAGGCGCACCCTGCGGTCACGGAGCGGGATGGGTGGTCAGGTGAGGGGAGTACGATGGAGGAGTGGGCTGAGATAGCCAACATTTGGGAACAATATAAAGAGCAGACACTTGGTCGAGTCGCGGTGCTCGAGCGCACCGTTATCGCACTCAGGGAGGGGACGCTGACTGCGGAACTCTACCAGCAAGCCCAAGGGGAAGCGCATACGCTGGCTGGATCCGTCGGCTCCTTGGGGTTTAGTGAAGGCACACGGCTTGCGCACGAGATTGAGAGCATCTTCCGAGGCAACGCCTCAATAGATCAGGCGCACATTGTGCGCTTGGCTGCGATGGTGGCGTCACTCCGTACAGAACTCGAACGGCCGGTGTCTGCTCCACAGGAGGCCGCACCCAGGTCGCAGGGGCTTCCCGTGTTGTTGATCATTGACCGGGAGGCAGAACCTGCCCATAGCTTGGAACTCGCTGCCGCTGCAGAAGGTATGCACGTCATACACGCCACAGATCTGCTGGCGGCGAGTATCATGCATGAAGAGGTCAAGCCGTGTATGGTGCTCTTGGATCTCGCCTGTGCTGAGCGCGTGGAGGACAGCCTGTTCTTGCTGGAGGCCTGGAGCCACAGCATCCCGCCCGTCCCCGTCCTGGTGCTGAGCACTCAGGATATCCTCGCCCATCGTCTCGAGGTGGCACGCCTTGGCGGGTGTGGCTTCCTGCTCAAACCCGTATCTCCGCAGCACATCCTGGCCATGGTCCGGCTCGCGTTACAACCCTTGCCAGACGCGACCAGCGTGGTGTTGGCGGTGAGTGATGTGCCGCACGTCCAGGCGACCTTGCAGGCTCTCCTCGAACCCTACGGGGTCCAGCTCACCATCTTCAGTGATCCCCAGGCGTTTTGGGATACCCTCCTGGTGACGGCCCCAGAGCTGCTGATTTTCGACACGGCGATGGCCGCGTGTGATGCAGTAACCTTGTGCCAGGCGCTGCGTCAGGACGACCGTTGGCGTACCATCCCCGTGCTGATGCTGAGCGCGACGCTCGATACGGCGACGCTCCAGCGCTTCGCGGCCGTAGGGGCCGATGCCTCTCTCGCCACGCCCATCGCCGGCCCCGCACTCATTGCCCAAGTCAGCTATAGCCTCAAACGGACACGCGGGATACGCCGGACGGCGGCGTACGATACGCTCCTGGGTGTCGCCACGCAGGGGCACGCCCGCCAGATGATCAACACGTTGCTGTATCTCGCCAGGCGTCATCACCAGTATCTGACCCTCGCGGTCGTGGCCCTGGACCAACGCCAGGGGTTGAGCGCCTATGAGCGCGCTGCCGCGTGTGACGCGGTGTTACGTCGCCTCGTGGCGTTGTGTGTCCAAACGTTTCGCAGCGAGGATGTCATCGCCCGTTGGCAGGGGGATGAGCTGGTCGTCGGCCTGTATAGCATGCCGCGTGATATTGGCGTCCATCGTCTGGCCGATGTACTCGATACGATGCGTCAGACGACGTTTACCAGCGTCAGCGGTGTGCCCTTTACCGCGACGTTCAGTGCCGGGGTGGCAGCGTATCCCATTGATGGCGACGATCTCCATGCTTTGTACACCGCTGCCGCCCAGATGTGCCACCGGGCCCAAGAGGCCGGCGGCAATTGTATTCTCCCCGTTGGATGGCGTCCGGCCCACGAGGCTATTTCCCAGAATTACGATGTGGTGCTGGTCGAGGACGATGTTGCCCTCACCGAGGTGCTCCGCCGGGCTCTGGAAACACGCGGGCACAGCGTCTATTGCCTGCATGACGGCCGGGAGGCTCTGGACGCTCTGGGGGGGCGGCAGCCTACGTTGAGGGCACAACTGGTACTGCTGGATGTGTCCTTGCCCCATCTGGATGGCTTGACTCTGCTCAAACGTCTAGGGCAGGACGGCGTCTTACGGAAGACGCGGGTGATTATACTCACCTTCCATGCTGCGGAGACGGAAGTGCTTGAAGCCCTGGAATCGGGCGCTTTTGACCATGTGGCCAAACCTTTCAGCCTCCCGGTGTTGATGCAACGTATCCGCCGGGCGCTGATGGCCTGACCGCATGCGGCATGGCGTCAGTCCTGCACGACCGACACGGCTCCGGGAGGCCCACCCCACCGCAGAGACACGCCGGTCAGCGCCTTGCGCTCTGTGCCACGGCGTATGCCGCAGTGTTCCCCAAGAGCTACGGGATGATCCGCCCCTCGGTGTGACCCCTGCTGGCCATCCTGGGCGTGCTGTGTACGGTCCACACCGGGCTTACCTCCAGCCAGTCGATCCCCGGCCGCACCCGCCGTGACCGAGCCGGCGCCAGCGCCGTTCCAGTCTTCCATCGCCGGGCCCTGTCGGTGCAGGCCGTGATCCCTGTATAAGACGCTCGGTGGCAGATGGGAAGCCGGAGGCCGTTCCCGCAGCGCCTCGGGCCGCAGTGCGCTGAGCGGTAGGGTCTTCCTGGTCCTCTTCTTCGGTAGTATGATGTAGCCTTATATTGTATAGTAGGCCTTGCCGGAGACGCCAGGTGCTTCCTCAATACATCACTTCGATCTGTGAAAAGGGACCGAGGATGATGCTCCAACAGGTACGCGCCTTTGTGCAGTGGACGGCAGACGGGATGGTTGTGGGCCTGCTCAGTGGTGGCGCCTCGGCAGCGTTTTTGGCGCTCCTCGACCTGGTCACGGCGTGGCGTACCACCCACCCCGGCGTGGTGTACACGCTCCCGCTCGCCGGCATCATCCTCGGCCTGGTCTATACCAAGTGGGGCATGTCGATCCTGGGCGGCAACAATCTCGTGCTCAACACCGTGCACGAGGCGGGATCAGCTCTTCCCATCCGTATGGCCCCCATGGTGCTGCTGGGCACGGTGTTGACGCATCTGTTTGGCGGGAGTGCAGGCCGAGAGGGCACGGCCGTCCAGATGGGGGCGAGTCTCGCCGATGCGGTGGCGTATCGGTGGCACGTGACGCCGGAGAGGCGCCGTGGGCTGCTCGTTGCCGGCATTGCCGGAGGCTTCGGCTCGGTGTTCGGGACGCCTATTGCCGGGACACTCTTTGCCCTGGAAGCCGTGGTGGTCGGGCGCCTGCATTACGACGCCCTGGTGCCGGCCCTGGTCGCGGCCCTGCTGGGGGATCTTGTGACCCGTAGCCTGGGGATCGTGCATACCGCCTATCCCATACCGGCAGTGCTGCCCCTCACGCCGCTGTTGCTCGGTACCTGGATCGGTTTTGGCCTCGCCGTGGCGCTGGTGTCTAGCAGTTTTATTCTCCTCACGGACCTGCTCAAGACCTGGTTGCAACGTTGGGTGCCCTCGTTACCTCTGCGCATGGCTCTCGGCGGTAGCCTCGTGGTGTGCCTGTGGCAGGGCCTCGGTACCGATGCCTACCTCGGCCTCGGCCTTCCCACCATCTTGCGCGCCTTTACAGACCCCCATCTGCCCCTGATGACGTTTCTCTACAAACTCGTGTGCACGGCGGTGACATTGAGTGCCGGCTTCATGGGTGGTGAAGTCACGCCATTGTTCTTTGTCGGAGCGACATTGGGCAATGGGTTGGGACGTTTGTGCGGCCTGCCGCTCGACCTCGCGGCTGGTGTGGGGCTAGCCGCCACCTTCGCGGCGGCGGCCAATACGCCGCTGGCTTTATCCGTCATGGCGGTAGAGTTGATGGGGGCGGCTGTGCTCCCCCATGTGGTGATCGTCGCTGTGGTGGCGTATCTATTTACTGGACACCGGAGCATTTATCCGGCCCAGCGTATCGCCCGCTTGAAGCACGGTGGGGCACCATTGCCGCAGCTCGTACCGCTGCGGGAAGCGTCCGCGATCTCCAGGAACACCACGAGACACGAGGAGTAGCAGGTCGGGGCGACCGGCCGGTCGCCCCGACGATGCGGGGGAGCCGTGGCATGGCCTTACAGGAAAAGCGCTTAGCCAATCCTTCGTAAACCCCCTGGATGTATCCATGGGGATAGAAGAAGGGGCCTACGAGCACCCTCAATGGGTGCGAACAGGGCTTGTTCCCTTCTTGGTTTTGGGCTATAACATGCGACATGCTTCAAGCGATGCAATACCGACTCAAACCCACGCAAAAGCAAGCGCACCTCCTGCAAGACCAGCTTGAGGAATGCCGGTGTCTGTACAATCACAGAATAGGGCTTGAGCCCGTGGAAGCCACGCCGTGTGAACGGCAGTGGAGGAAACGCTTTCCCTGGCTTGAGCCCTAGGGGTTGCCACGAGATTCTCTTATTGATATAATCTCTCATTATGAAAACAACGCTGCAAG
>SXGT01171060.1_pt1 | contig 27074 bp, 34 predicted proteins | sample 3176221 | NCBI WGS metagenome assembly SXGT01 (sample SAMN11356862, study PRJNA531348) | freshwater metagenome | isolation source: freshwater sample F1-120 | place: China: Fuxian Lake, Yuxi | collected 2017-12-25
ATCGAGCGGGAGATCGCGCGACGTGGCAACACTCAAACCGATCAAAACCCGTCGAACCGCTGACGCTGAAGTCGTGAAGCTCAGATGCAATTGCGGCGACCAGTCATGGCACTTCCGAATCACGATGATCGGAAACCAAGTCACGGCTGAATGCGCGGAATGCCTGGCTGACTGGGGTCCGTTTTTCGTTTCACCTGTTTCACCCGTGAGAGCTGACGATGAAGCCGGAAATTGAGCGCCGCGCAAGCAAGAAAATGAGCCAGAGCCGCACGATGTGGACGGCGATTGCCACCGCAGCCGTTGGTGCTGCACTGACCGCAGCTCCAGAAGCAATGCCTGCGGCCGCCACTGGTCCGGGCCTGATCCTGATCGCAGCGATCAATGCCGCGCTGCGCGTCTTGACCACTCAGCCGGTGAAGTAAGCGGTGGATACGGAATCCATCATCGGCGGCTTAGTGATGGCTGTGCTGGTGTCAATTGTCACCGGCGCAATTGCCGGCAACGTCGCCAGTCAGCGCACGATTGCTGCGCTAATCGTCCACATCGACTACCTGCGGTCGCACATCGACCGGCACGAAGAAACCATATCTCGAGCCCATCGTCGCATTGACGATCTCGAAAAGCGTTGAGGATTGAACCATGTCTGCAATGAGCGACTACCTCGAAAACAAGTTGGTTGACCTGACGCTGCGCGGCCAGGCGTTCACTGCGCCGGCGACGTTGTATTTCGGCCTGCATACTTCGGCCACCACGGATGCCGGCGGCGGTACCGAAGTTACCGGCGGCAGTTATGCGCGCGTGGCAGTGACGGCCAGCCTGGCGAACTTCGCCGGCACGCAAAGCGCAGGCAGCACGACAGCATCGAGCGGAACGGGCGGCGTCACGTCCAACAACGGAACCATCACGTTCCCGACCCCGACGGGCAACTGGGGCACCGTGACCCATTGGTCCGTCTGGGATGCGTCGTCTGCCGGCAATATGCTGTTTCATGGCGCGCTGACCACGGCAAAAACGATCAATAACGGCGACGCGGCACCATCGTTCGCAGCCGCTGCGCTCACGCTGACGTTCGCTTGAGGCTGACGCGTGGCTGACGCTGACGTTCAGATCACTGCAGGCTCCGGCACCAAGATCGACACGCGGACGGTCGGCGCCGGAACCGACGAGCACCGCCAGGTCATCTGCATCGGAGATCCGACGACGGCGGCCAACGTCGCCGGAGTGGATGCGACGTTCGGACTCGATGTCGATGTGCTGCGGGTGATACCCGGCACGGGTCCAACGCATCTCGGCAAACAGGAAGACACCCTGCACGTTGATGGCGACACGGGCGTTTTGATTTTGGGCGTCCGCAACCACAACTCGGGCAGCACGAACGACGGCGATTACTCCGCGATCTCGGTGGATTCCACCGGAAACATGAACACCCTGAGCCGCCGGGATTTGCAGCGCATCGCGGTAGGTATAACCGGTGTCACCACGGCGACAACGGCCTACACGTCAGGCGATCAGGTTGGTGTGCTGGCGACCGTCGCAAACGCGGCGCGTGTCACGGGTGGCGGTGGGACCATTGTCGGCGTCACCCTGATCGACCAGTCCGACATCATCGGCGCGTATGACGTGGTGTTTTTTGACAGCACCGTCACGCTTGCGGCGGACAACGCCGCTTTTGCTATATCGGATGCGGACTCTTTGAAAATCGTGGGTCTTGTGCAATTGGCGGGTGCGTTCGACATTGGTAACAACCGCATTGCACAAGCATACAACTTGGCTGTCCCGTATGTCTGTAATGGCGGCACGAGCTTGTTTGCTGCGCTTGTGACTCGATTAGGCCATACGTTTTTCACGGCGGGAGCGTTGCCACAGCTAAATGTTTACGTCGAGCGCAACTAGCGTGGCGTGGTCGTTCGGAGTAAACATCGCGGATCAAATGACGTGGAGCGTCACAAACTCTTTTGCTTCTTCAAACTCTTCAATGCTGGTTGCGGGATGGTGGCATCCAACAACGCTTACTGCCACGAGGCGGTTGTGGTCGTGCGGAAACAACATAGGCGCGCAGATCAATACCACAACGTCTGAGCTAAGACTGAAGACAGACAACACAACCGACAAAGAATGGACAACATCGGGCGTTGGTCTGGCGTTGAACCAATGGAAATTTTTAGCGTTTCTGGGTTCTTTTACTAACACAGGGGCAGCGGCACAGTGGCGTGTTTGGTCTGGCACCATTGATGTTGCCCCAATAGAGGCAACTGTTTCTGTCGCAGTTGCTGGTGCAGGAAACTTTACGGGGGCCACAAGTTTTGCTCTTGGTAACGGCGCTGCTGGAACGCTGGGTTGGCAAGGGTTGATCGGAAGCGTGATGACGGTTTATGCCACGCAGGGATCCCAGAGCGTGTTGCCTGTGAGTTCTGGCGTAATTAACAACGAAGAAGCCGACATTGTTTTCAAAAGCATTGTTTTGCCAGTGTGGTTGGGTGATTGGTTTCCTCCGCGTGTACTCCAGAACAATTCAGGTTTTGCGCAGGCGTTTGAGACTATGCACATAGGCATGGAGCACAACACATCCGGTGGCATTGGAATACAGGCCATTAGGCGCGGGTCTAGCTCAGTGTCGCCGTTTGTGGGCGGCAGCCAAGCCGCTAACGTTATCTTGTCGCAAACATCAACTCCGCGCCCGATGCGGCAGCCAAAAAACGATTTTTTGAGGCGACGATAAGTGCGCGCCGACCAACTGACACCCGGCAACTTGATCGACTGGCGCGGCACTCCCGCAGCGGTGCAGTTCGTCTCAATTGGTCGCACAGTGGACGTAGTGGTGCAGGTGGCCAACAACGCGCCGTTTCGGATCACGTACCCGCTGCTTACCGCCGACGAGCTGAATAGTGCGTGGACCGACGAAGACTTTGCCGCGCGGCTTGAGGCGGATCTGCAAGCCGAGCAGTTCACGCTGATCGGGAGCTAATCCATGTCACTGCTGCTGCTGTTTCAAAGCGCAGCGGCATCGAGTGCCGCGCTGGATGCGACCGCATCGGTAAGCGTCAGCGCAACGGCAGCGCTTAGCACGCAGATACCGCTTGCCGCATCGGCTAGCACCGCAGTTACCCAGACCGGCGCACTAACCACGTCCGTTCAGCTTGCTGCGACGGCATCAACGGCAACAACACAAACCGGCGCGCTTACGGCGCAGATCCGGTTTGCCGCAAGCGCAAGTGCATCGGTCACGGCTGTTGCCGCGATCACGACATCGATCAGGCTGGCGGCGTCTGCTGCGGCGGCGGTGACGCAGTCCGGTGCGCTGACGACAGCCATTCCGCTGGCCGCGTCCGGCAATGTCTCGGTCGCCTACGATGCCGACCTGAGCACGCAGACAGGTGGCGCGGCACTGGCGGCATCGGCATCAGCCGCCGTCACAACCACAGCAGCGCTCACCAGCGCGATCAGGCTGGCAGTCACAGCATCGGCTGCGGTCACGGCCACCGCTGGACTGACGACACAGATTCCGCTGGCAGCCACGGCTGCAGCTGCTGTCACGCAGTCCTCTGCACTGACCACCAGCATCGCGCTGGCATCAAGCGTGGCGGTTGCTGTCACGCAGACGGCAGACCTGACTGCTCCAGCTGGCGGGCTGACCGCATCGGCACAGGTGACAGTCACACAGACGGCTGCACTGAGCACGGCTGTGCGACTGGCAGCATCGGCCAGCACCAGCACGTCAGCATCGGCCAGCCTGAGCACAGGCATCAGGCTTGCGGCTACGGGATCGGCAGCAGTAACCGGCAGTGCTGCAGTCACCACAGGCATTCGCCTGGTGGCGTCTGGTGGCGTGCTGGTCACGGGCGCGGCAGGGCTAAGCACTGGCATCCCGCTGGCGGCACAGGCTGCGGTGGCGGTCACGGGCAGTGTCACGCTGACGGTGGTTACGGCAGCAGCAGCGCCGAGCACCAGAACATTCACGGTCAGTGCAGATACGCGCGGCTTCATCGTCGCGGCAGAGACGCGAGGCGGGAGCGTTCCCGCTGAATCCAGAACTTTCCAGATCACCACAGAGAACCGGACTCAGACGGTGACGGAGGACGCGCGCGCGTTTGCCATCGCCGCCTGATTGCGAGGGCAACGCATGTTCGCAGCAGTCAAAGATCCGCAGGCGACGCTCGACTATCGCTTCGACTGGGCCGCATGGCTGACCACAGACATCATCAGCACGGTGACGTGGACGGTGCCGACTGGCATCACGCAGACAGCAGCCACCAACACGACCACGACCGCCACGATCTGGCTGAGCGGTGGAACGGTTGGCACGCGCTACACCATCGTCTGCCGGATCACCACAGCAGCCGGACGCATCGATGAGCGAAGCCTGATCGTGAGCGTGCAGCAGAAGTGACCTGGCGGCAGACCAAGACGCCGACTCAGCGCGGCTACGGTGCGAGCTGGCAGCGTCTGCGCAAGGTAGTGATCCAGCGGGATCGCGGTCTGTGCCAGCTGTGCAAATCCCACGGGATCATCCGGGCCGGGACTGACGTTGACCACATCCAGCGGAAAGCGGATGGCGGCACGGACGCACTGACCAACCTGCGATTGCTCTGCGCGAGCTGCCACCGGCAGGTCACAGCGCGGGGTTCGGACGACGTCGGACCGGAGCCGGGGTGCGACGCGCGGGGGATGCCGACGGGATCCCGTCACCACTGGGCGACGCGATGACACGCCGGGGGGTGGGGTCAAACCCTGGGGCGTTTGGTTATGTACCGTCTCGGCCCCTGTTTTTTCTAATGCTGTAGAACCCGAGCACACGACATGGAACAACGCGGACGGAAATCCGCCGCTCGGCTGGCCATCGCGCCGGTCGCAACGCTCAAGCGAATCCCTGATCCGCCGCAGCATCTGACGCTTGCGCAGGCCGATGTCTGGCGCGGCGTGATGCGCACGGTCGTCGCCGAGATGATCACCGAAGACGCGCACCCGGTGCTGGTGGAGTTCTGCCGGGCCGTGGATCTTGGCAATCAGGTGGCGTCACAGCTCGCCGCATTTGATCCGGCATGGCTGGCAGATGACGACGGGCTGAAGCGCTGGGACAAGCTCACACAGATTCAACACCGCAACCAGGGCGTGATTGCCGCGCTGGGCGGAAAGCTGCGCATCAATCCATCCAGCCGTGTGCGAGCAGAGAATGCCGCCACGGTGATGAAGCGCGGCAACGGCGGAAAGCGGAAGCCGTGGGAAAGCGAAGACTAAGCACCCGCGCCACCCGGAACGCTGAGTGGATTGAACACTTCTGCCGGGTGCCCGAGGGCAAGCTGGTCGGCCAGCCGGTGAAGCTGACGGCTGAGCAGCGGCAATGGCTGTCGATGATCTACGACACGCCCACGCGCCTGTTCGTGTTGTCGATGGGTCGCAAGAACGCCAAGACCACGTTCTCAGCCATGCTGCTTCTGCTGCATCTGGCGGGACCGGAAGCAAAAGCAAACGCGCAGCTGTACAGCGCGGCGCAGTCCCGCGATCAGGCGGGCATTCTGTTTGCGCTGGCCGCCAAGATCGTGCGCATGTCGCCGGATCTCAACCACTACGTTCAGATTCGAGACACGGCAAAGCAGTTGCTGTGCCCCGAGCTCGGCACGGTGTATCGCGCGCTTTCGGCCGATGCCAGCACCAACTACGGCCTGTCGCCATCGTTCGTTGTTCACGACGAGCTGGGGCAGGTGCGTGGCCCGCGCTCCGAGCTGTACGAGGCGCTTGAGACAGCCTGCGCCGCACAGCTGGATCCATTGTCAGTGGTCATCTCGACACAAGCGCCGACCGACGCCGACCTGTTGTCGGTGCTGATTGACGATGCCAGGACAGGCGCAGACCCGCGCGTGAAGCTCGCGCTGTACACCGCTGACATGGAGCTGGACGCATTCGGAGACGACGCGATCCGGCAGGCCAACCCGCACTTTGACGTCTTTATGAACAAGGACGAAGTGCGCCGGCAGGCTGAAGACGCACGCCGGATGCCAAGCAGGGAAGCCAGCTACCGCAACCTGATTCTCAATCAGCGCGTGGAAGCGCGGCAGCCGTTCATCTCCCGCGCGGTCTGGGAAGAGAACGGAAGTGCGCCACTGGGTGATATACCGCGAGAGCCGTGCTGGCTGGGGCTTGACCTGTCCAGCGTGTCCGATCTCACGGCGCTCGTTAGTGTCAGCCGCGTGGATGATGCGTGGGATGTCCACAGCACGTTCTGGCTGCCGTCTGATGGTCTGGCCGAGAAGTCCCGCGCCGACCGCGTGCCATACGACGTGTGGAACAACAACGGCCAGCTGCGCACAACGCCTGGCGCGGCGATTGATTACGACTTCATCGCGGAACACTTGCGCTGGCTGTTCGATGAATGCGACGTCCGCGGCGTGGCGTTCGACCGTTACAACATGCGCTTCTTGAAGCCGTGCCTGATTCGGGCCGGGTTTAGTGAAGACGAGCTGACGCGCTTCTACGACTTCGGGCAGGGCTTCGTCTCGATGAGTCCGGCGCTGCGTGAACTGGAAGCGCTGCTACTTGGCAGAAAGATCCGGCATGGGATGCATCCAGTCCTGACGATGTGTGCCGCGAACAGCACCATCCAGTCGGATCCGGCAGGCAACCGCAAATTCACCAAGGCCAAATCGTCCGGCCGTATCGACGGCATGGTGGCGCTCGCAATGGCGGTCTCTATCGCCACCGTGGAGGAAGAAATGAACGCCGACCTGTGCATGGTGCTCTGATGTTTGGACTTACCACCCAGAAAGAACTGAGCCGCCAGCTGAACGCGCTGCGCGACGAGTTCAAGAACGTGTCTGGCTGGCAGAACGCAGATTCCGCGCTGTGGGATGCGTTCGGCGTGGTGCCGACGTCGGCCGGTGTATCCGTTACGCCTGAGTCCGCGAAGCGCTGCTCGGCGGTGTCTGCTTGCGTCAACCTGATCGCCGGCACGATCGCGTCCACGCCGGTGCCGATCTATCGCCGCACGGCCGACGGTCGTGAGCGCGCGGATCACGAATTCTGGTGGCTGCTGAACGAACAGCCCACGCCGGAGATGACGGCGGCCAGCTGGTGGGAGTGGATGATCAGCTCGATGCTGCTCCGCGGTGACGGCATTGCCGAGATTGTCCGCGCCACGCCTGGCAGTTCCATCATCAAAGCGCTTGTTCCGCTTGAGCGTGAAGACGTCGTCGTGGCCGAGGGCTCCGATGGCGCACTGGTCTACGGCTATCGCGAAGACGGCAAGACGCGCGGGATCCGGCAGGAAGATGTTCTCCACTTCCCCGGCTACGGCTTCAACGGGTTGTGCGGTCAGTCAGTCATCACTGCCGCCGCGCGCCAGGCGATCGGCACCGCGCTCGCAGCGGATGAATACGCCGGCGGGTTCTTTAGCCGTGGCGCTTCGCCGTCCGTTGCGATCGAGTACCCGGCAGGCGTTGCGCCGAAACCCGAACAGGCCGAGTTCCTACGGCAGCAGTTTGACGACCGATATAGCGGCGTGAAGAACAGCCACCGTCCGCTGGTGTTGATCAATGGCGGCAAGCTCTCGCCGGTGTCTCTGACGCCGCAAGACAGCCAGCTGCTGCAGACACGGCAATGGCAGGTGATCGACATCGCGCGCGCGTTTGGTGTGCCGCCCATCCTGATCGGTGAATCCGAGAAGACATCGAGCTGGGGCTCGGGCGTTGAGCAGATCCTGCGGGCGTTCCTGACGTTCACGCTGAACCCGCGCCTGGTGATGATCGAGCAGGAACTGAACCGCAAGCTCTGGCCGAACCGTGAACGCTACTTCGCCGAATTCAACCGGCAGGGCTGGCTTGAGGGCGACTCAGCCGCGCAGGCCGAATACTTCCAGCGCGCACTGGGCGGTCCCGGCGCACAGGGCTGGATGACCGTCAACGAAATCCGACGAATGAAGAATCTGCCACCCATCCCTGGTGGCGATGAAATTGTCAAAGCAGGAGCCACAAATGCACCAGCGCAGTCAGCTTGAGATTGTGAACATGACGACGCCGCGCGAAAAGCTCCGCATCGTGAACGCGGCCGACATCGCCACCGTCTACCTATACGACATGATCGGCGGCTGGGACGGCGTGCAGGCCGGTGACTTCGTCCAGGCGCTGAACGCGCTGGATGTGAAGCACATCAATCTGCGCATCAACTCTCCCGGCGGCAGCGTGTTCGACGGCCGCGCCATGGCCACCGCCATCAAAGCGCACCCGGCCACCGTAACGGCTTACGTGGACGGCATCGCCGCCTCGGCTGCCAGCTGGATCGCCATTGCTGCGGATTCGGTTGTCATGGCTGACGGCAGCTTCCTGATGATTCACAACGCGCAGGCCGGCGTGCTGGGTGACCGCCATTCCATGCTCGACATGGCCGGCGTGCTTGAGCAGTTGGACAACAGCTTCATCGCCGATTACGCCGCGAAGACGGGCAAGCCTGCCGCCGAGCTTGGCGCACTGATGGACGCCGAGACGTGGTTCTCCGCACAGGATGCGGTGGACATGGGCTTCGCTGATCGCGTGGAAACCGGCAAGCAGGCCAGCAACCGCTGGAACCTGACGGCCTACCGCAACGCTCCGCAGGAGCTGCTCGCGCCGGCACCCACGCCTGCGCCCACAAACACCCAACCCGCGGCACCTGATCGCCGCGCACTGGCCGAGAAGCGCCTCGCGCTACTCGAGAGGCTGGCCGCCTAAACCGCCAAACACACCACGAAACAAAGCGCCTCCGGGCGCTTTTTTTTCGCCTCCGAATCGCAGCAACGGCGCTCGCCGCCTCGCTCGATAACAGCCGCCATCTGGCGGCTTTTTTGTTTTCACCAACGAGGAAAGCCACCATGGCATTGAACGTCAACGAGATGCGCGAGCGCCGCAACTACGTCGCCAAGCAAGCGCGGGAACTGCTGAACGGCAGCGCCGATAAAGAGTGGACTGCGGATTTGCAGTCGAAGTACGACACCCACATTGCCGAGATCGACGGCATTGACGCACGCATCGCAAACGTGCAGAAGATCGCCGACCGCGACGCTGAGAAAGCGTTTGAGGATATGGGCGTTCGGGAAGTGCAGAACGTGGATGCCCGTCAGGTGTTCAACACCTGGGCACGCCGTGGCGTTGAGGGCATGAACGCGGAGCAGCTCGCGCAGTTCCGCAACACCATGTCCACCACGACCAGCTCTGAGGGCGGCGCGACGGTTCCGACCATCGTAAGCCAGAACCTGATCGACTCGATGAAAGCCTACGGCGCCATGCGCGCTGTTTCCACGGTTCTCGCCACCAGCGACGGCAAGCCGCTCAGCTTCCCGACTTCCGACGGCACGTCGGAGACGGGCGAGTGGATTGCGCAGAACGTCACCGCCACCGGCGCGGATCCGACGTTCGGCACCGTGAGCCTGAACGTGTTCAAAGCCTCGTCCAAGATCGTGGCGGCTCCCATCGAGCTGCTGCAGGACTCGGCCATCGACATCGAGGCGTTCATCGTCCAGCGACTGGCGCAGCGTCTGGGCCGTGTGGCCAACACCGGTTACACCACCGGCGGCGGCTCCACCGTTCCCGATGGCGTGGTTCCCCGCTCCAGCGTCGGCAAGACCGGCACCACCGGCCAGACCCTGACGATCATCTACGACGATCTGGTCGATCTGATCCACAGCGTCGATCCCGCGTACCGCACGAACCGCTGCGTGTTCATGTGCTCCGATGCACTGCTGAAAGTGATCCGCAAGCTGAAGGACGGCCAGAACCGGCCGATTTGGACGCCGAACGACCTGCAGGGCATCAGCGCAACCGTCAACCGCGACGGCCACGGTGGCTACAACGACGCTGGCGCCGCCACGCCGTTCGATCTGCTGATGGGCTACCCGCTTTATGTCAACAACGACATGGCTTCTCCCGCGGCCAACGCGAAGACGCTGGTGTTCGGCGACTTCTCGAAGTACGTGATCCGCGATGCCATGGACGTTCAGATGTTCCGCTTCACCGACTCGGCTTACACCAAGCTCGGCCAGGTGGGCTTCCTCGCATGGATGCGCACCGGCGGCAACCTGCTCGACACCGCAGCGGTCAAGCACTACGCCCACAGCGCTACCTAAGCGCCACCGCGCTCGCCATCTTCGGGTGGCGGGCGCACTTCTTTCTCTTTCTGAGACGACACCATGGCTCGAAAGAAACCCGACGCGAGCGTGCGCGCGCGCGTTTTGACTGATTGCCAGATTGGCAAAGCCAACGACGTAGTTGAGCTGCCTGCAGAGCTAGCCGAACAGATGGCCGAGCTGGGCCTGATTGACACCGACACAGGCGCCGTCGCCTACGCCGAGAGCCTGGCATGAAGCTGGTTACCGTCACCGCGCCCACCGAAGAGCCGGTGAGCCTAACCGACGCCAAAGCGCAGGTGTCTATCATCGACGACACCAGCCACGACGCACGGCTTTTGCGCCTGATCAAAGCCGCGCGCCTGCAGGCCGAGGCGCACACCGGAATGCGTGCCATGACGCAGACGGTACGGCTGGAGCTGGACACATTCCCGTCCAGCCGCAGCGATGTCGGCCGGTGGGAAGCCGAGATGATTTCTGTGTCGCGCAATGAATATCGCGGCTTCCGCTCGCACGGCGCGATTGATCTGGGCGTGTACCCGGTGCAGTCGATCACGTCTGTGCAGTACGACGACACAAACGGCGTGCAGCAGACGCTGGCGCTGAACACGGACTATTACGCCGACATCAGCGGCATGGTCCCGCGGATTCTTCCGGTGGATTCGTGGCCGGACACCAAAGACGGCAAGCCGGGATGTGTGCGCATCACGATGGTCGTGGGCCACGCGTCGGCGGATCTGGTGCCGGAAGACTTTAGCCAGGCGGTGCTGATGCGTCTGGCTGAGCTGTTCGACCAGACCACCGAATCCGTTCAGGGCACATCAACCGCCGCCGCATCGGTTGGCTTTGAGCTCCTGCTCGCACCCCATCGCCGGATGACTGTCTGATGCAGCTGCTGCGGGAGACGGTGTCAGTGCAAACCAACACGCCCACACGCAGCGCGCGCGGCGCCGAGGTAGACGCCTGGACGACGCTGGCCACCGTGCGGGCCGAAGTGGCACCGCTGCAGGGACGCGAGTTTTTTGCTGCACAGCAAATCAATTCCGAGATCACCTACAAGGTCAAAATGCGCTGGATCTCCGGCGTCACCAGCGGCAGCCGCGTGGTGTGGGGATCGGAACTGCTTGAGGTGGTGGGGCCGCCCATCAACACGAAAGCACGCAAGCGCGAGCTGGTGCTGATGTGCAGGCAGATCAATGATTGAAGTCAGCGCGCCTGAGATTGCCGACATCCAGAAGCGCCTGCTGGAGCTGAACGACGGCCTGCAGAAGAAAGCCGTCCGGGCCGGGTTGGTGTTCGGTGCGCAGCCACTCAAAGCCGCAATGAAAGCCAACGCTCCGCGGTTGACAGGGGCGCTTGGTCGCAGCATTGGCCACCAGTCGCTTTCTCAAACCGCTAAAGCGCGGGCCGGCATCAGCGCCGATCTGGAAGCCATCAGCGTTGGGCCGCAGAAAGTGCGGCTATCGGCACGACAGGCTGCTCGGGGCATGAAGACCTCGGCGTTTAGCGGCGAGCCGTGGCTTGTCCACATTCTGGAAGAGACCGGCGCCAAGCCGCACAAGGTCTATGCCGGCGCGTTCAAGCCGGGCAACGCCAGGCGCAATGCGCGACTGATGAAAAAGCTGGGAACGGAAGCGGCCAGCACCCGCATAGCAGGGCGAAAGCGCGCCATGAAGATCGCGGGCGGGTTGTACCGCTCCGCAAACGTTGCCGGCTTCCGGCCGCGGCAGTTCATCGCCGGCGCACTGGAAAGTGCGGGCGCACAGATGTCTGACCGTTTCTGGGATGGCGTCGTTCGTTACCTCGACAGGAAAGCAGCCTGATGGACGTCTCTGCAATCGTGACACGGCTGCAGACCGTCGGCTCGCTCGGGCAGGTGGTCACGGCAGATCCCGCCGGGTCGCCGGTCAACTACGACTCCAGCACAGCGCTGTACAGCCTGCTGAATTCGCTGGTCTCGCAGCGAATGTACCCGCTCACGCAGCGCGAAGACCCGGCACAGCCATCGATTGTTTACCAGCTGATCGGATCCGCACAGGGAAATTACGACGGCTTTGCCATCACGCAGACGGACACGTTTGTGCTGACGGTGAAAGCCACCGGCTATGACGCGCTGTTTGATCTGGTGGGAAGCATCAAGACGACCATGGCCGCATCCGCGCTGGCCATTGAAACCACTGACTTGATGTTTGACTACGAAGACGAAGCGCAGCTCTTCAGCTGTGCCATGCAGGTGGAACTAACCTACATGTGCAGCGGAAGCCAGACGTTGCCGGCAGTGTACGTGTACAGCCTGGGGCGCAGCGCGCAGTCCAGCGCGTTCGACAACATCACGAAGCAACGCGTGAACGACGACTACGGGATCCTGATTTGCACGATCAACAACGACGTGCCGACGATTGCCGCTGACATCCGCGCCAAGCTGCTCGGCTGGCAGCAGACAGCATTCCACTTCGAAATGGAATACGCCTCCGGCTCACAAGTAGCCGGCGTCGGCGGCCTGCGCCTATGGCGTGAAACCTACACCGATTCGGTGTTCATCACCGAAGTCTGACGACAGCACTGCACCACCACCAAGCCCGCCTCGCGCGGGCTTTTTCGTTTCTGGAGTTCGCCATGCCGACACCTGAGCACCCCGCTGAGGGCGGGCGCTTTTACCTGATCGACGACGTCCACGTTCCGGCCGAGCTGGTCGAGGTGGATGGCGATCCGCAGTTCACGCCGACCGCTCCCGCAACTGCCGCCGATTCGGCGGATTCGTCCACCGAAGAGGAGATCTGATCCATGCCACTGTATTTCAAAAACGTCGCCGTACTGGCGAAAACCGAAGTCACCTATGGCACCGATCCCGTGCCGACGGGTGCTTTAAACGCCATCCTGACCAAGGGCGCTGTACCGCAGCCGCTGCTCGGCGCGCGCGTTACCCGTGATCTCGATCGCAGCACTTGGGGCGCGCAGTCCGAAATCAACACCGGCCCGCTGGTCACTGTCGCATTCTCGGTTGAGATTGCCGGCGGTGGCGCGGCTGGAACGGCGCCCAAGTACGGCCCGCTTCTGATGGCCTGCGGCATGTCGGAAACCACAAACGCCGGCGTCTCGGTGGTTTACGCACCTGCTTCGACTGCGCTGAAGTCGGTCACGATTTACTACTACGTGGACGGCCAACAGCACATCATCAAGGGCGCCCGTGGCAACGTGCAGATCAACATGCAGCGCGGCCAGATCCCCACGTATGACTTTGAGTTCACCGGCCTGTACACGCGCCCCACGGCGGTTGCAAACCCGGCACTGACTCTGACGTCGTTCCAGGCACCGGTTGCTGTCACGAAGACCAACACGCCGACGTTCACGCTGCACAGCACTGCTGTGAACTGCGAGCAGTTCAACGTCAACTTCCAGAACCAGATTGCTTACCGCAACCTGATCGGTTCGGAAACCGTAGAACTGACCGACCGCAACGTGCGCGGAAGCGTGGTGATCGAGGCTCCGGCCATCGGCACCAAAGACTACTTCGCGGCATCTGAAGCGCACGCCGGCATCACGCTGTCCACTGTGCAGCTGATCCATGGCACCACGGCCGGCAACATCGTCCAGTTCGACGGGCCGAAAGTGCAGCTCGGCGGGCCGGTGGTCGGCAACTCCGATGGCATCGTGACGTACACGATGGACACGATCTTCACGGCCAACGCGGCGAACGATGAGTTTGTGATCACCGTTAAGTAACGTCTCTGGCCAGAGGGCCGGCGCTCGTGTCTTAGCCGTGCGGGCGTCGGCCGACCTCTTAACCGAGGTCTCTGACTGAACGGCTAAATTCTTCAACGGCTAAACAACGGCGAACACATATGGCATTGCTGAAAGGGCTACTTAACCAAATCACTATCCCCACCACCGCAGAGATCGACCAGTCGCACGGCAAGATCCTGAGCGTGAAGTTTGACGTCACGTTCAAGACGCTGTCCGTATCCCAAAAACGGGAAGTTCTGGCCGAGATCAAAAGCGCCGAGGGTGATGACGCGGACCCGTGGGATGCCATCATCCCGCGTTACCTGGTGGGCTGGAATCTCACGAACGACGAGGGCGATGTGCCGTTCAACGAAGACACGCTCGCCGCTGTCCTCGATGCGCAGCCCTACCGCGTCGCGCTGGTGGATGCGTTCCTAGGCCTGATCGGCGGCAACCGCTGGCTTGAGAGCCACCGCAGAAAAAACTGATTGCCGCAGGCTGGCACTGGGCTAGCCAATCGCCTGCGGATGATGCGATTGCCGACTATCGGAAGATGGGGATCGAAGTCCCACCCGAGATGGTTGCGCACCTCAAACCCAAAGAGTTCACCGTCTGGCACGACAACTGGCCATCGCTTGAGCTGTTTGCTGCCTGTGCTACGCAGTGGCGTCCGCGCCCGATGGGCGGCGGTGTCACTGGCCTCGACTACACCGCCGTCCGCGCGGTGATGCAAATGCTCGGAGTGCAGGACCAGCATCCGATGTTTGAAGACATCCGGCTGCTTGAGCTTGGCGCTCTGGCGGGTTTCAGAAAACAGTCACTGGACGATCTGATTTATGGCCAAAGAGTATAAAGCTGCGGTCCTGATCACCGGTGATGCGTCCGGTGCGCAGAAAGCCGTCAAGCTCACGGCCGAGCAGCTGGAGTCGCTGAACAGGAAGATTGCCGAGACCAGCGAAAGCACGTTCCGGCTGTCTGGCGACTGGAAGAAAGAACTCGGCAGCATGGCCGGGTCTGCCGCCAAGTGGGGCGCAGCGACTGCCGCAGCGGCCGCAGCTGGCGCCGCTGTCTTCGTCAAGTCCGCTATCGACCAAGCCGACGCTGCGGGCATTCTTGCCGGCAAGCTCGGCATCACCACCGAAGCGCTCACCAAGCTTGAGTACGCCGCCAAGCTCTCCGACGTTTCGCAATCTGCGCTTGAGGGATCGCTGAAGAAGCTGTCCGTCACGCTCACCAACGCTCAAGACCCCGCCTCAAAAGCCGCCCAGGCGTTTAACGCCATCGGCCTATCCGCCCGCGAACTGATTGCGCTCCCTGCTGACCAGCAGCTCGGCCGCATCGGTGACGCACTCAACAACGTCGAAAACCAATCCCAGCGCGCCGCTCTTGCTCAAAAGATTTTCGGCCGTTCGGGAATTGAGCTTCTCCCCATCCTCGCCGAGGGCTCAGCCGGCATCCGTGCGCTTGGTGAAGAAGCGGAGCGCTTTGGCGTTGTGATCTCCGGCGATTTGGCTGCGCGTGCCGGGTTGTTCAACGACAACCTCGACCGGTTGAAGACTGCCGCTGAGGGCGTTGGGCTTGCCGTTGCCGACCAGTTGCTGGGGCCGATGAATGATCTCTCCGATCAGCTGATTGAGCTGTCGCAGGACAAAGAGGTGGCCGAGGGAATTGCCACATTCATCACCGGCATCGGTACGGCCGTCACGACAACGGTGCAGATTATTGCCATGAGCGCCAACGGATGGCGAATGATTGGCGAGCAGATACGAGGGCTTGCTGAGGATCTGGCGAGAGCCGTCAACGGTCCGGCATTCGGCGATATTCGTGGGATAACCATAGAAATCGAAAAGCTGGACAACCAAATATCCGTCTTCCAGCAGCGTCTTCAGCGTGGCGAGACGCTTAACGTTGTGGATGCTGATCAGCTAAAGCAGCTGCAAGCGCAGCGGGCTGAATTGGTTCGGCAGCAAACGGAAAGCGAAAAGCTGCTTGTCTCGCAGCAGCGCGCAAATGCTGAGACGGCAAAAGCGATTGATCTTCAAGAGATCGAAATCGCCACGCTTCCCCGCAAGCGCGTCGCCATTGAAGCTGTCAGCGCTTCGCTCAGAACAAACACCGCAGCCACGAACGCCGCTACCACCGCCGCCGAGGCGCAGCAGAAGCGGGTTGCCGGCGCCGTTGACCAGCTGCGCTTTGAAGTCACCCAGCTCGGACGAAACGAGCGGGCGCAGCGCATTGCCATTGCATTACGCAGCGCCGGGGCGGATGCCGCATCGAAAGAGGGGCAAGAAATCGCCCGGCTCACCGGCCAGCTTTACGACCACGAAGCCGCGCTGGCAGCCACAGAAGAAGCCACGCGCGCTCACGAAGAAGCCATGCGCGAAGCTGCGCAGCAGTCCAACCCGTGGGCAGAAGCCCTGCAGGGCGCTGTCGAGCGCGTGGACTCCGCGTTCGTGGACATGTGGAAGAACATCGGCAGCGGCTTCGACTCGTTCGCCGATTCGCTGAAAGACGCGTTTAAGCAGCTGCTGGCTGAGCTGGCGCATCTAGCGATTACACGGCGCATCGTCGTGGGCATCTCTGGCGCGTTTGGTCTTGGCGGCGCATCTGGCGCGGCAGCGGGCGGCGGTGGGTTTGGCGGTATAGGCGGTATCGGCTCACTTGTCAGTGGTGCAAAGTCATTCCTGGGCGGCTTTCAGACTGGCGGACTTTCGGGCGGGCTGGACGCGGCGCTCGGCGGTTCACTAAGCGCGCTGCCGGGGATGCTGGAAGGGTTTTATCAGGGCGTCGGAAAGCTCGCCGGAATGGTCGGGCTCGACAGTCTTCAGCTCGCCTCCAACGCGAAGGGCCTCGCGTATGGCGCAGGCACTACCGGCCAGGCGCTACTCGGCGCAGGCCTGGACATAGGCGGCGGATTCCTCGGGGGTTATGCCGGAAACAAAATCGGCGCATCCCTGTTCGGCGATCGTAAAACCACGGGGATCGGCTCGGGCGTCGGCGCGATCGCGGGCAGCGCACTGCTCCCGATCCCGGGCGTCGGCGCGGCGATCGGGTCGTTCCTCGGCAGCATCGCAGAAAATGCCATCGGCAAGATTTTCGGCACCGGCGACCTCGTTAAGTTCGGCAAGCTCGGCATCACCACCGGCAAAGACACGCCGACGGACGGATCCGCGCTTCAGACGCTGACCGCCGCATCAGGATTGCAGCTCACTGCTGTTGCCAAGCGAACAGACAAAGACGCCGCGCTCAAACTGCTGGAGGGCTTCAACGCCATCGACTCCGCGCTCACGGCAGCCGCCAAGTCCGCAGGCGTGGCGGTGGACTTCACGAATAAAGTGCTCGGCAACACGTCGCTGAACGTCGACAACGAGGGGCCAAAGAACTCGTTCGGCGTTGGCGCCCGTCTGGACAAGTTCAACGCAGACGCCATCAAGGGCAGCGCCGACGACTTCGCCAGGGCGTGGGTTGCCGAGATCGATGACCAGTTGACCGGCCGCATCAAGACCATCCTCGGCGACACCAGCAAGCGCACAGCCGAGCAGATCGTGCAGATCTTCGGGTTCGCCACCAAGCTGGACGAACTGCTCAAGCTGGACGTGCTGAAAGAAGTGGCAGACGCCGCAGCGGCATCCACGAAGACGCTGCTGGACGCCTACAGCGAAGCCACGGACGCCGTGGTCAATCTGGCGCAAGAGTATGACGGCACGCTGGAGTCCATGACCGGGCTCACCGATGCGCTGACGTCTCAGAAGCAGGTGGCAGCACAGCTGGCCGCCGCGTATCAGGAAGTCAGCAGCCTGGTCGATGCCACATTCGGCAGCGCCATCAGCACCATCGAAGAGTCAATGCTGTCCGAAGCCGATCTGTACCAGCGCAGGCGCGAGCAGATCGCCAGCCTGACGGCAGAGCTTGGCACCACCATCGACCCCGCCAAGATCGCCGGGCTGGTTCAGCAGATCGACTCGCTCGCCGGTTCAGCGTTCCAGATGCTGGACGAAAGCCAGCGCGCTTCGCTCTCAGGCGAATTTATCGACTTCCTGCGCCAGGCGCAGACGCTGGCTGATCAGCAGATCCAAGCCGGCCGGGATAGCCTGGCAGGCCGGGAAACCGCCGTCACCAACGCGGTGGATCTGGAAGTCATGAACACCGCCGCGCTGACGCAGCAGGCCGCAGCCAACACGTTCTCGGACGCGGTGGAGAAGTTCGCCGGGCTGGTCGGTGGTAATGCATTCAACATCGACATCGAGGCGATCCTCGCCAACCTGCGCGCGCAGGGCGTCGAGGTGAACGGATGAGGGCGCTTTCATCTGTCAACCGCACGGGCATCGCGGCCACGCTCACGCGGCCGGTTTACCTGGTCGAGTTCGGCTTCGCCACGCCGCTGCGGCTGTCCAGTCGCAACACTATCAGCTACGCCGGCAACAGCTTCACCGAGGCCACCGTGACGGTGGATCTGTCAGGTCTGACCGTGCGCATCCTGAACGCCTCACTGGCCTACACCGCTACGTTTAAAGACGGCGGTGATGGCGTAGCCGTCACGATCTGGGTGCTGTACGGCGACACGGCACCAGCGCGCGGTGACGCGGACGTCGTCTTCGCTGGCGAGATGGGCGCGGTGGGTCTTGGCGAAACCATCAACGTGCGACTGCGCGAAGCAGCACCCAAACAGATCCCGCGGCTCACCGTTGCGCCGCCGGTGTTCAAGAATCTCCCGCCCGACGGTCTCGAGATCCGCACGCCGTCTGGCCTGTTTGTTCTGGAGCGTGGCTGATGGCGACATATCCCACAACGATCGGAAAGCGCACCACCGTCCGCGCGCTGAACGACCGCAAGACAGACATCTCTGAGGCTGGCGGTGTGCGCATCGTCGACCTGTCTGCGGCGCAGGTGTACGAAGTCAAAGTGGAGCATCCGCTGATCAACAGCACCGATCTGACAACGCTGCGCACGTTCTGGACGACAAACAAAAACGTGGCCAACACCATCGCCGCGGGTGACGGCTACAGTTACTCGGGCTTTTTCGTAAATGAGTTCGAGGTGGACGTCATCAACGGCACCTGGGCCACCGCGCGCTGCGTCATCGTGGGCGCCCGCCTGTGAGTCTGACGATCCCGCCCTACATCCCGCCCGTCACCGGTGCCGGAACACTGAATGGCCAGCGCGAAATCTCGCGCCAGGTCAAAACCATTGCCGCTGCCGGCACCACCATCCCGATCGTCTACGGCGAAGCGCAGATCGGTGGCCGGATCTTCGCCGCGACATTCACCGGCGGCTTCTGGTATGTGGGCGCGGTGTTCTGCGTTGGCGAGATTGACTCGTTCACATCGCTCTACCTGAACGGTGTGGACGTCAAGCCTGCCACGCCGGCCGGGATGACCATCACCTACTACACCGGCACCACCGCGCAGACGGCAGACGCCACGCTGGCCTCGGCCATCTCCGGCTACACAGACACGCTTGTGGTCACCAATGGCGGCGGCAGCGTCGGGCTGGCGTATGTGGTGCTCAAATACAACGAATCCCACTATTCGGGATTCCCAACGATCATGGCGAAGATCAAAGGGCGGAAGATCCACAACGTCTCCGCCAACCTGATCGCCAACTCCGAAGACATCAGCAGCGCAGGCTGGGCGCTTGGCAACGCAGACAGCGGATCCAGCCTGAACGCAACGACGGCGCCAGATGGCACAACGACGGCGGACAAGCTCACCGAAGCCACCGTCACCGCCAACCAGCACTTCGTCTCCACGCCCACCATCACGACCGACACCAACGCCGTCTTCACGTTTTCGGTGTTTCTGAAATCGTCCGATCGCACGTTCGGCAGGATCCAGCTGCTGTGCAAAGACGGCACCACGGCGGTGGCGACGGTCAACCTCACCACGGGCCTCATCGAAAGCTCTTCTGGCGCCAACTTCATCAGCGCGGCCGCGGTCAATTTCGGGCTGAGCTGGTTTCGCGTGTCAGTCACGGCAAACGTGGGCACAGGTGCGACAGCTGTGCGTGGTCGCGTGTTCACCATGCTCGACGCTACGACACAGTCCTACGCCGGCGCCATCGGCTCTGGCATTTTCGTGTGGGGCGCGCAGCTGGAGCAGAAGCGCTCGGCCGGCGTTTACACCAAGACCACCGGCACCGCATCAACCCCGGCATGGTCAGACAACCCGGCACTGTGTGCGCGCGACCTGATCCTGAATCCGGTGTTTGGTCTTGGCGAAGACGTCGATGACGTGACCGTGAAGTGCGCGAGGCAGGAATGCGATGCGCTTGTCACGACAGAGAAGCGCAGGACGCTGAATCTCGTCATTGATTCCGCACGCTCTGCCACCGACTGGATCGATACGCTCGCCACGTACTCCGGCTGCTGGATCTACAAGTCCGGCGGGCGCTGGACGTTCAAACCCGACCGGCCCGCGTTCCTGTGGCAGTTCACCAGCACCACGCATGCGTTCACTGCCGCGAACGGCACACTGGCATCTGGCGCCACGGCCGCGACGTTCACGCAGACCGCTGCCGATCAGATCCTCTACACGCCCGCATTTTTTTCGGCTCCTGAAGCGCTCAACATCTGCGGACGTTTAGCTCGTTATGTCCGCGCGCGGATTCGGCGAACATCCGGCGCGGGGGCCGTGGACACGACGCTGTTCTATCGCACCGCTTTTCACGGCGAGAGCGTGAGCTACTACAAAGCCACTACTGCGTGGACAGCAGCAAACGGCGTCTGGGCCATCCGCGAGTGGGATATGCACTCACCGACGGCCGGCGGCGACGATTGGGAAGAGTCGATCATCGGCGGCATCCGCATCGACTTCACGAACAGCGCCGCAACCGACGTGTGGGAGATCGACTGGATCAGCGTTGGCGTTGAACCCATCACCACCGCCGGCGTCGTGGCGGGCTCGTTCACTGCGGGCACGGCAGACGCTTCACAGATTCCAACCATCATCCGCATCGACTACACCGACACCTCGACAACCGAATACAAGACGCGCCAGGCATACGCCGAAATCACCGGCGTATCGACGGGTGCCGTGCCGCGCCGCGAGTCGGTGGTGTCGATGCCGGGGGTTACCCGATACAGCCAGGCGTACCGCGAAGCCGCCGAGCGCTTGGCCAAGCTGAACAACTCGCTCTATCTTGAGTTCACGCGCTTTGATGAGGGCATCGCCACCGAGATTGGCGATGTGCTGTCTGTCATGCACCCGTATGTCGATACGGCGGCCGCGGTCGAGTGCGACGACGCAACGCTGTTTCTGGTCACCGACACAAAGACCGTTTCGCCTGGTCGCGTCCGCGTGCGTGCCACGAAGTACGACCTGCTCGACTACGACAACAGCGAGAGCACGACAACGTGGGGCGCCTACACTCGGCGCGCCGGCAACCTCGGCGGATCCGGTGACGGCATCAACCGCATCCAGCCACGCTTCGCAGGCGGGTTTTCCATCGTTGACTACGACGGCCAATTCCCCGTCACCAAGGGCACCGCAAACAATTTCTGTGCGGTCGGAAACGGCAGCGCGCCGGATCCAACCGCCGGCTACTACGGCGCTTATGCGCTGAAAGTCTCAACGGCCAGCAGCGGCACAGACCGCACGGTGTGGTTTGGGTCGTCGTCCACCACCTACACCATGCCAATCGACCCAAACTCAAAGTGGCTGTTCAGCTGCAAGTTCTGGCCGCGCGCTGCAAACACCGGCGTGAGCTTTACGCTGAAAACATCGGCCGCCGGCACCACCTACACGCTGACAGACAGCACCAGCACCGCCAGTGCGTGGAACGATTTTGTACATACGGCAACCGGCTCCAACCTGCTGAACCTCACAAACGATGCGAGTGCGTTTGCCACGTTCGGCCTCGATGTCGCAGCAAACTCCACCGTCGTGTGGTTTGATGGTTTGATGCTTGAGCGCCAGGCGGGCGAGGGCGCAATTGTCTCCCCATGGCGGCCGCCGATCGCATCCGCAATCAACCCGGCACGCATCACGCCGCGACTGGTTGCGCCCGGTACGTTGGATGATTCGGTTGCCATCGATGACGGCAACGGTAACGCGCGCGTGCTGGTGGCTGGCGTCCAGTCGGGCACCGTGACGGATGGGCTGGCCGTAACGTTCACGCCGGCCTATGCGCGTGTTCCCATTGTTTCGTTTAACCCCACGGGCCTGACCTACAACAGCGCGTACAGCGCCAGCTCGCACGCTTTGGTGGTGGAGGCGCGCAGTCTGTCGGCGTCAGGGTTCACCGCATACGCCAAAGTGCGCCAGCTTGCCGCCACGATCACGGCGCGCACGGACACCACGCCCACCGATTTAGGGGCAGGGCAACTGCCGCGCTACACGATCCAGAAGTCACAAGTGGCGGAAGCGTGGGATGACCGGTACGTGTTCAACTTCTCCGCGACGGTCAAGAACATCCCAGACTTTGAGCCGGGCTGGAACGGCTACACGCCGGGGCAGCTGGTGGTTGGCCTGTACATCGCCACAGCTGACTCCGGCAGCCCGAACTTCACTCCGACATGGACGCTGGTGGGCACCTACACCGTGGGCGGCGGCGGCGGCGCCAGTGCCACCACGACGCGGTCCGGCTTGAGCGTAGCCGTCACCCGCGATGGTCTGGGTCAGCGCGGCGGCACCTGTCCAGAGTTTGGGATCGGCATCTACAGCGAGCTGGTGACGGGCGGCACGGTGACGTTCACATCCGTCACCTACAACACCGCCACCGCGCCCACTGAAACATCAGCCACAGCCGCGGGCGTCTCCCCGATCCCGTTCACGGTCATCCCGCAATGAGCACCAACTACCAAGAACACCTGTTGCTCCACGATCCCGAGCTGCCCGCTCGCTGGCGTGGCGACATCGAGCGCCACCAGTGCCCCATCTGTCAGGGCTGGACGTCTGCTTCTTTGATCGCGGATGTGACGGGCATCACGGCGGCTCTCACGCTCGGCCAGCGCTGGGCCTGTGATTCTTGCTGGACGGAATGGCAGCGCCAGCAGTTGCCGCTGTCGCCGGGTGACGTGTTCGTCACGCATGAGGAGTGGTTCTGCAGGTTCTGCGAGCTGACCGGCCGGGACGGTGGAAACCGGGACGCGTTTCTCGGCCGCCAGTACGCGCTGGAAGCCGACCGCCTGCGGGGCGTGCTGTCACGCTACGCCTCGGACTCTGCCGAAGCCACAGAAGCACAGGCGCGGCTGGATCTGGTGCTGGTGCGGTCAGCGTTCCCCGGTTCGTGGGACAAGCTGGACATCACCGCCGACGGCACCGACGCGGCCACGCTGTCAGGTGTTCCACATGGAACGGAAGTTGAGTGCGATGGCGTCATCTACGTGATCGAAGACGGCGACTTCAGCCTAGCCACCTCAACGCCTGGTGCGTTCAACGTGACAGCTAGGCACCCGCGATATATCTGGCAGACGTGGAGCATTCATGCGAGTTGAAGTCACCAAGCCGCCGGCAGAGTCCGAGGATTACCAGGCGCTGGCCGCAGTCGCTGGCACAGATGCCGACATCGACGCGCGCATCGACACCATCACCGATCTGGCCGCCGCACGGGAAGAGCTGCGCCGGCTGGCCCGCGCCGTCAGGACGCTGGCCCGGTGATAGTCCTAGACGTCCCGCCGCACAAAGTGGTCAGGATCGATGCTGAGCATGTCGATGAAGCGCTGGAACTGGTGCGCCCGATGCTCCAGCTGTCTGTTCAGCATCTGGCCGGCTTCCGCAGTCTGGACGAGATGGTGGAATCGCTCCGCGACGGCTGGCGGGATTGGCAGCTGTGGCTGATCGTGACGCCAGAGCAGACGGTCGGGGCGTTCATCCTGACGATGGAACGGCTCGGCGGCGAACTGGTGGCCACGTTTGAGCTGCTCGCTGGCGTCGATGCTCAGGCATGGATCGGGCCGCTCATCGGCAAGTTTGAGTCCTATCTGGCCGGCATGTTTGGCGTCACACAGACGCGCGTGATCGGGCGCAAGGGCTGGGAACGGTGGCTGGCCCGGCATGGGTACGAGCCAAGCCACTTCATCACGTCGAAGCGGCTGGTGCGGGAGTGCCTGCCGGGGACTTCCCGACCGGGAATAAACGTGCTCCCGGATCCGGATCTTGCCGAAAACTTCCCGAGCAGGATTGAGACTATTCATCAGCAGGCGGCAATCGGTAGGGTTGATGCGGGACTGTCAGATGTGCACAAATAGGTCACATGACCTAGTTTATATCCCAACTTTCTCCCAGTTTTTCCGAAAGCTGTATCGACGTACAGCCATGCCAAACCGTCAACCCATTGATTCATAAAGGCCTAGCGCGGCCTCTTGCGGCGTGTAATGGCCGAAAAGTGAGTTCGAATCTCTCCGGGTGCGCCACTTTTTAGTCAATTGAATCAACAGGTTAGGCATGGGGTGGTTGGTTTACTCCCAACTTCCTCCCAGTTTTTCCAGCTTGGCCAGTTCGTTTTTGTCCCGCTCGCCACCAATCCAGCGCGCGTAATGGCGCAGCATCGTCTCGATTCTGTCGCCCAGCTGCGACGCCAACCACGACGGCTCAACACCCGCTGACAGCGCCCTGCTGGCGTATGTATGCCGCAGTGTGTACGGCCTCCGATACCGCACGCCGGCCCGTTCACAAGCGCCCACGAACGCCTCCGTCAGATGCTCCTCGGCATAGGGATTGTTCTTACTGGTGACGAACACCCACGACCCGGCAAACCGGGTGGCGGTGTGTTCTTTCAAGATGCGTTTGGCCTCCCGCGTCAGTAATACGCGCCGGCTTTGGTGCGTCTTGGTTGACTGACGCTTGCCCTTCCAAAGCGTCGCTTTGACCAGTAACGCGTCATCTTCCACGTCCCCCCACTGCAACGCGCAGGCCTCACCTGTGCGCATCCCCGTCTCGGCCATCAAGCTGTAAAGCACTTTTGGCTGTCCGCGCAGCTCGCGCAGGATCGCCGTCAGTTCTTCGGGTGTGAATGGGTCAATCTCTGGCCGTTGCCATGATCCCGCCCGAAGCGCCCGCGCCGGGTTTGTCTCTAAGTAGCCCTCCGACACGCCCCACTGCATGACCCCCGCCAGCACGCTGTGCGCGTCCCGTCTCGTCTTCTGCGACTTCCATTCGCGATCACGATCCACGCCGCGCAGGATGGCCAGCGTGATGGCGCGTAGATCCAAGTGCGCCAGTTCGCTCCAGTGCGCCTCAAGACGTTTCCGATAGGTCAGTGCCGTGCTTGGCTTGCGCGTGCGCTGAATGTCGCGCAGGAACGACTGGCAAGCCGACTCAAACGTGATGGTGCCGGTGACGGGATCGGGCAGGCCGAGCTTGGCCTGCTCGATCAGTTTGCGCCGGACCCGAGCTGCATCCTGTAGGGCCGCGTCAGTCGGGGCGGTGGCGATGAAATGCGAGAAGCTGCGTCCTCGCACCTGGTATCGGATCTCAATCCCGCCACTTGCTGGGCGGATGCCTGCATATCTAGCCATGACTGAATCGCCTCTCCGTGGTACAGCAGCTTGCGGTCTACGACCGCCCAATGAACGCCTCGTTGGAGTAGGCCACGGCGGCACATGCCGCGCAACTGGTCGCGGCTTAGGCCGGTGGATGCAGTGACACGCTCAGGCAGAACCCATCCCATCACTTCTCCCCCCTCTCCAGAATCGCCTCAGCGCACCGCCGCGCCGTCAGCCAGTCATACTCCCCACCCACATCCGCGCACGCTTTGGCGCAGGCCTCGCGCTCGATCTGAAGCAGGCGCTGCGCGAAGTTCTGGAAATGTGCCTCGATGCCCCAGGACTGATACCGCGGGGCCGTCTCGTTGACCAAGTGCATGATGTCGTCGCGGGTCATGCGTAACCTCGTATCGTCTCTGCGCACTCACTAGCCGCGCTTGCGCCGTCCCGGTCACCGACCAGCGCACGATCGCGCGCCACATCACGGCAGATTTCGACGCACGCCTGCCGCTCTGCCAGCACAGCCTGCCGCAGCCGCTCCTCGGCGCGCTCCAGCGCAGCACACGCATCCCACAGCAGCCGGTGTGGCTTGTCGGACCAGTCGTAGGCGCGCGGCCCCTCGCCAGACACTGCGAGACGCAGCTCGTAGGTCAGATCCGTCGGCAAGTGCGGGATGCCCGCCAGCCGCTGAAGTTCCTGTTTGGTCATGTTCGATTTGCTCCGGTTTTTCACCACGTCACGCCAACGTGTAACCAACGCGTACACGTAGCCGGCCGCATCACAGCTCTTGCGCGTATGGCTGCAGCGTCTGCTTGGCAACAGCCGGCATGTCTGGGAAGCAGTCGTAAGCGCGCTGTATTACGCGCAGCAGCTGCTCCGTCTGGTCGCGGAAGAATGCGGCTTCGCTTTTGGCTGATTCCAGCTCGGCATTCAGCCTGTCGGTTTCGGTCATAACTGCTCCCCTCAGACAATGGATGCATTGGTTGATCGGCGTCATGTGCAGGCAGATGGCATCCATCACGCAGCACTCCGCAGCGCTGTCAGATCGGCCACGATGGCCATCACTTCGGCGTTAGCTTTCGCGCACTCAGCCCGCAGCTCGGCAATGGCCGCCTCGTCTCGGAATACCCTGTGGATCGCCAGCTGCAGACCATCCGGCCAGCGCGGGTCAAAGCTCACGACGTCGCACCAAGCGCGGCCGGTGACCCACAGCTGCCCCTGCACCTGCCAGCGGTACTCGACCGCGTGGGCGCAGGTCCGCAGCGCCTCGAGGTGCTTGGCCATTGCCGACGGGCACTTGATCTCAATCAGGCCATCCGAGCCGATCAGCCCATCCGGCGACACGCCGACGCAGTCAAGCTCAGCGGATTCGCAGAACCCGACTTCCTCGACCAGAACTTCGCGCAGCGACTCGTAGGCCGACCGCGCGACCGGCTCCAGCTCGGTGCCGCGCTGCATGGCGGCGTTGGTGAACATCTCAACGCATTGGCCGGTGATGCGCTCGACTGCCAGCGTGGCCAGCAGGTTCTGCCGTGATGTGCTCGGGCCGGATTTGGTACGGGCCATCAGGTCGGCAAAGCGGGAGCCGGTGAACTTGCCGGCGCGAGCTGCCAACCAAGCGGGGTTGGCGCTGCCGTCTTCTAAGTGCTGTTCAATCACTATGCCTCCTGTTGTTTCCAGTCCGTTCCACGCCACGCCTCTCCTCACCACGCCTTGCCGCGCCTTGCCTTGCGGGGCCATGCCTGCCTTGCCATGCCTTGCCATGCCTGGCCAGTCCTCGCCCGGCCGCGCCACGCCTCGCCTGCCTATGCCGCCTCCAGCGCTTTCCTGCGAGCCGTGAAC
>SXGT01431467.1_pt1 | contig 27069 bp, 19 predicted proteins | sample 3176221 | NCBI WGS metagenome assembly SXGT01 (sample SAMN11356862, study PRJNA531348) | freshwater metagenome | isolation source: freshwater sample F1-120 | place: China: Fuxian Lake, Yuxi | collected 2017-12-25
AGCCCGAGACGAACCGGGCGGCGAGCCCCAGATTCCGCAGCACTTGCACCATCAGCCAAGCGGAGTCCCGACACGAGCCACTGGCGTTTTGCAGCGTTTCTTCCGGTGTCTGAACTCCGGGCTCCATCCGGATCAGATACCGCACCGCCTTGTGGACGTACTGATTCAGGTCCACCAAGAAGAGGACGGTTTCCCTTTGCGTCCGTGGCACGCTGTGCAGAAATTCGGCGAGCTTTGGACCGACGGGAAGAATTGCCAGATAGGGTCGCAACTCCGCCTCTTGTTCCGGAGAATACTTGAGGGGGTAATGGAAAGACTCCGGCTCCAGAAAGAAGTCGAACGGATTGATGACGGACAGCTCGACGACCAGGTCTACTTCGACAGTGAACTCACGAGTCGGCTTTTGAAAGACCAGGCGGGCAAGGTAGTTGCCATGCGGATCCTGCTGCCAGTTGATGAAGTGCGATTCCGGGGTGACCTGGAGCGAGTAGCTCACAATCGGCGTACGGCAGTGCGGGGCGGGACGGAGGCGGACCACCTGGGGAGAAAGGTCGACGAGCCGGTCATAGCGGTAGCTCGTGCGATGGTTGAGGGCGACGCGGATGGTCATGCGGATTCTTGCTGCTCGTTGACGACGGCTGCCGTAAATGCATTGCAGCCTGGAAGGTGAATCTTAGCTCAAAGCGTCTCACGCATTCATCGTCTGCGTAGCGTGGGCTTTCGCGGAAGTGGCCGCGGCGGGTAGCTCTGTAGGGGGTTCATGGCCGAAAAAGGTCTCGGAAATCGCCTGGCCCGCTTCGTTGACCTCTTGCTGGAACCTGTCGATGAATTCGTGCAGACCGTTTTCGATGATCTCGTCGATATGGAGATAGTCGAGTTCCGACCGGAGCCGTCCGATCCGTTGTTCGGCTTTGGTTCTGAATGTGCCGGATGTTCCGCCGGTGATGGCGAGCAGCGACTGTTCGGCACGCAGCAGGCAAAAGTGCATTGCCCGGGGAAAGTCCCGGTCGAGAATCAGAAACTCAACGACATTCTTGGGAGCGAGGCGGCCATATTTCTTGCGATACATCTCCAGGGCGCTGGCCGACTTGAGCAGTGCGGCCCACTGATTCATATCGACCGGCGTGCCAACATCGGCGGCGCTGGGCAGGAGCAGATAGTATTTCACATCGAGGATGCGCGACGTCTTGTCAGCCCGCTCCAGCAGCCGCCCCATGCGGCCGAAGTTCCAGGCTTCGCCGTGCGACATTGTGCCAAAAGTGACCCCTTCCAGCAAATAACCGGCGAGCTTGATCTGCGTGAAGAACTCAAACGGCGACTCGAGAACCTGCTTATCGGATTTGGCGCTCCTGACCATCAAAAAAAACTTATTCAGCTCCTCCCACATCTGGGAGCTGATCATCTCGCGGACGGTCCGGGCATTTTCACGGGCCGAGCGGAGGCAGGAAATGATGGAGTTGGGATTCTTGTCGTCGAACGCCAGGAACTGAATCACGTTCTCCTGCGTCGCCTGGCCGAAGGTTTTGTAAAACAACTCCTGGTCGCCGGTGGTGAAAATCAGCGGGTCCCACTGCCGGTCCATTTCGGGGCCCAGGTCCAGCGAGAGATTGAGATTCACGTCGATAAAGCGGGCAACGTTTTCCGCTCGCTCCACGTAACGGCTCATCCAGAAGATCGAATCGGCAACGCGGCTGAGCATGTTACTGTCCCCCTGCCGGTTGAAAGCGGGGAGTGCCGTTCTTGAGGACCCAGGTGTCCTTGCTGCCGCCACCCTGCGACGAATTGACGACCAGCGAACCTTTCACCAGAGCCACCCGCGTCAAGCCGCCAGGGACAATGTAGATATCCTCGCCGTAAAGAATGTAGGGCCGCAGATCCACGTGCCGGCCTTCGAGATGATCGCCAACTAGCGTCGGCACGCGAGAGAGACACACCATCGGCTGGGCGACGTAGTTGCGGGGATTGGCCAGGATTTGATCACGGTAGGCGTCGAGTTGCTCTTTCGTTGCACGTGGCCCAAGCAGAATGCCGTAACCTCCCGATTCGTTGGTTGGCTTGAGCACCAGCTTGTCCATGTTGGCGAGGACGTGACTTCGCTGCTTGTCGTCGGCACAAAGAAACGTCGGGACATTCGGCAGCGCAATCTCCTCGCCGAGATAGTACTTGATCATCTCCGGTACATAGGCGTAGACCGCTTTGTCATCCGCCACGCCCGTACCTGGCGCGTTCACGAGGCCAACTCGCCCAGCCCGATAGACATCCATCAGCCCCGGTACGCCGAGACAGGAGTCAGGCCGAAAAGTTTGCGGATCGAGGAACTCGTCGTCAATGCGGCGATAAATCACATCGACCCGCTTGAGACCCCGTGTGGTCCGCATATGACAATAGCCGTCGGCAATCACGAGATCGGAACCCTGGACGAGCTCCACTCCCATTTGCTGGGCGAGGAAGCAGTGTTCAAAGTAAGCGGAGTTGTAGATGCCGGGAGTCAGCACGACCACGGTCGGATCGCGAACCGACTGCGGGGCGATGTAGCAGAGCATCTTGAGCAGTTGCTCGGGATAATTCTCGACAGGCATAATCGACAAGCCGTCGAATAGCCGCGGAAACGTCCGTTTCATGACCTCGCGGTTTTCGAGTACATAGGAGACGCCGGAAGGGCAGCGGAGGTTGTCCTCCAGAACGTAAATCTGGCCGTCCGTATCACGCACCAGGTCAGTGCCGGTGATGTGGCACCAGATGCCTCGAGGCGGATTCATGCCGGCGCACGGACCAAGAAACCCTTTGCAGCTCTTGACCATGTATTCGGGAAAGACACCATCCCGTACGATTTTCTGGTCATGGTAGATGTCGTCGATGAACAAGTTGAGCGCGGTAATCCGCTGCCGCAAGCCGTCCTCGATATACTTCCACTCGCTGCTCTCGATGATCCGCGGAATCAGGTCAAAGGGCCAAATCTTCTCCGTGCCGGCTTCGTGGCCGTAGACATTGAAGGTGATCCCCATGTTGAGGAGCTCCAGGTCGGCCGACTTCTGCCGCCGCTGGAGTTCCCCTTCGGACAGGGACCGGAGGCGGGCGGCAAGCAGTTCGGCTCGTTCACGGGGCCGCCCATCTTCAAAGAAAAGTTCGTCGTAAAATCCGGTGGTTTCGTACTCGGAAAATTGCAGTGAACTTTGTGTTTGCGACTGCGATTGTGACAGCATATTCCCCATCGCCTTGTGCCTGCCCTATCCATCTCCTCTTCGGAAACCTCTTCTTGAAGTTCCGCCAGAATCTGATTTCATCGAGACTTGCCAGCGCATCCCAAAGTCAGGATTGACCAATCGCGCGGCACGGATTGCCGCAGGCGCAGGCAAGAGAGGTCTCTTTATATCTCACAATCGAGACGAAAGGCAGATAGCAAGTGCCGGGCCAAAAATCGCGGTGCAGCGAGGGGTCTAACTCTGCGAGTCTAAAGAACGGTTGGAACAAGAGGTGTTGTGTTCCTTCGAGTGGCCAGGAGATCGTCAATCGATCGACAATTCGAAGGAGGGTGTTTGACCCTCGAGAAACTCGTCGGTAAGTCTCCCTGCACTCTGCTGCTTGCGGGCGGCAAGGAGTTCTTGCACCTGTCGCATGTGTGCTTTGGCTGCGGGAGTGGTCGTGGCGCTCTCGCTGCTATTGAGCCAGAACTTGAAGGGTTGCTGCGCCTTGGGATGGGTGGCCGCGAAGTCCACGGCATTTAGCCGGGAGTCCAAGATCAGGTCCAATACTTTCAGGTCAGGGTTCTCGTTTTCGCCGTTGCCGCAGAAAATGTAGTGATCGGCGGAGACCCGTTGGACAAAGTCCTTTTCAATGTTGTGTTCGGAGCCATGGTGTTGGACCTTGAGAACGTCCACGTGCAGGCGTCCGGCGGAGTCCAATTTCTTATGGAAGGCGAGCCCTTTCACGATGTCCTCGGAATGGCCGTCGCCCGTCAGCAGCAGCGTCCGCATTCCTTCCTCGACGAAGAGCATCAGAGAGGCGAGGTTGGGGGGCGTCACCTCGGAGCGATTTCCCAGCCGCTTGGCCTCGGCGATTTGCAACTCCAGAAGCTTGCGAATGTCGCTCGTCCCCAAGCGTTCGGCATCGCGGCGGGCTTGTTCCTTAATTCTCGCCAGTTTTTCGTTGTTCTTATCGAGCCATTTGTTCCAATCCTTTCGTAAAACTTCCAGGTCCTTGGCAAAGGGACCAATGACGGAAATCCGCAGTGGGCCTATTTTGATCGGTTTGGGCGGTGGCACGTCTTCGCGAACGAAGGCCAGCTTTTTGCCAAATCGTTTGTTGAGCGGAATGTCCAGCTGTTCCGCGGAAACCCGCCGCGACAGTTGGATTGCTTGAGGAATGCTGGAGGCGATGCCGAGCTGTTCCGCCGCTGCTTCCTGTAACGCGGCGATGCCCGTGCCAAACAGGGTGTTCGCGCTCGCAGCCAGCAAACCACTGATCTGGGCCGCCGCCGCGGCCTGATCAAGCGTGCCGCCAGAGGAACTCGCGGCCGTCAAGTCGATAATCTTTCCCTGGTTGTCCTCCAGCATTTCGTGAAACGAATTGTGCCAAATCTCTTTGATCTTCGGAGGCCTGGGAGATTCCGGCGCGGGATGATCGTGATTCCCCTGCTGGAGCTGAAAATCATGCACCCGCCAATCCACGTGGTCGTGCATCAGTTGCAGCACACCGGCGATATGGTCCTCATCGATATGGGACAGATAGACCAGGTCCAGCGGCAGCTTTTTTTCCGCCAGCTCTCCCAGGTGGGGAGCGACGAATTTGGAATAGGCGTTCGCCATTCCTCCATCCACCAGGATGCGCCCCTTTTCACCCTTGCCGCAAAGCAGAAGGCAGTCTCCCTTTCCTGATTGGAATATCGTGATTTTCATGACCGCACTTCCGCCCGCTTATTCACGAGCAGAGCTTCCTTCAGGCAATCTTCCGGCTGGATGACGCCGAATCCCGAATCGTTGCTCCATTCAAACGCCTTGCCGGGTAGCGGCCGCGAGGTGCGATGGATGATCCCCTCAATCTGTGCTGCCGTCAGCCGAGGCTCGCAGGCCAGCATCAGCCCGGCCACCCCCGCGACAAACGGAGAGGCCATGCTGGTTCCAGACATTCCGATCCAAAGGTCTTTTGGACCCGCAAAGCCATTGGCAGCGACAATCTCGGTTCCCGGTGCGGCGACATCCGGCTTGTTGCGCTGGTCGCGCGTGGGCCCCTGGCTGCTGGTGATATTGATCGTTTGATCCCGTTCATGCAGGTTGGCCACTGCAATGACGCGCCGGCCGCAAGCCAGGGATCCGATCGAACTGTTGTCCACGTTGGAAGCCTCGCTGAAATACGAGGGAAAGGCCCACTGGCTCCCCAGCGGTCCCTGGCGGCGAGGATCGTCCCGTTCAATCCAGCCATGAAACCGACCGTCGCGAACATCCAGCCCATGCAAGCGCACTTTCCAGGTGCCGGAGGTAATTCCAATGACCTCGTTGCCAAAAAACGGAGTCAAGAAGACCGAAATGTAATTGCTGCCGTTGGAAGAATGGTAGAGCTCGTTATAGATGCTGAGAAAACTGCCGGGCCTGAGCTGGTGGTTCTCGAGGTATTTGCCCGGAGGAATGGGTCCGATCCAGTCGGCGTCCGGCCAGGGAGGGCGGATCGAGACCGCGAGGCGGTCCTGCTCGCTGTACCAAATCTCCAGTTCGTTCTCGGAGACATCCACGAATCGGTCGCCGATCACTTCCCATTCCAAATCGCGATGGGCATAGCGACCGGCAATTTTTCCGCTGGTGTGGATTCGCCCCATGACGAACCCCAAGTCGCCGGGAAAGGCAGCCACTTCCTGCCCGGCATTTCCGGCGGCCACGCAGACGCTGCGGCCCGGAGTGACCAGGCAGGTATCAATCCAGCGGGAAATCGCCGCCGTGCCGTCATGGGCATGGCCATTCGTTCCCAGGCTGATGTTGATGGAAATCGGCATCTGGAGCTCGTCCGCCACAGCCAGCAAATAGTCGATTGCATGGGCAATGCGGGTGGAGTCCGTAAAGGACTTGCGGCGTTCCAGGTCGTCGTCGGCCAGCGAGATCAGCACCGCGGCGATTGCGCTGTTGCGGCAGACGCCGTGGTTTCCGGCGGCGATGCTGGCGACGTGCGTGCCATGCGAGCCGGCGGCCATCTGCGATTGCTTTTCGATTTCATAGGCGGGCACGCGGAGTTTCTTGGCCGCGGCAATCGCTTTGTTCAGGTGTTCTTGGCGAAACTCCGCCCCGAAATCAAATTGGTCGCCAAACCTCTTGCGATCATGACGATGGGGTGAGGGGCGGGCGTTTCCGCCCTGGTCCCAAATCCGAACAAAACGGGTCTTCTTGCCATCCAAAAAATCCGGGTGCGAAAAGTCGAATCCTTGCACGTCGATGATGCCGATCAGAACACCTTTGCCATTCTTATGGCGCTGGGGCGAACCGAATTTCCAGCGACTGGAATTGGGTCCAGCGACTTTCCCCGTGGAAATGTCTGGAGTCGGGGCCAATATGGGATCTCCCAACTCCACGCTGAGCACGCGCGAGTCCTGAATGATTTTGGGCAGGTCCTCGAGCGCGATTGTGGCGGCCACCACCCTGCCTCGGCGGGCCTGACCTTGCAAAATCTGCGGAAGTTCGCTGGAAGCGTCTTTCGTTTCCACAAAGACGTTTAGGAACACTCCCTTTGCCAGCTTTTTAAGCGTGGGAGGCGCGACGGTGCGCATCGCGCTTTGAGAACTGAGTGTCGGTGCCATGCCACGGACCAGGGGAAACTCCTCGGCGACCTTATCTTCCATGGCAATGGCTGCGGAGAGTTCCGCTCGAATGGCGTTCACCTCCGCCGAGCAGTTGGCGATCATCCGCAGCTTGGGATCAGCCTTCCCGCGAGCTTCGCCAAGATACTCGGACATGGGAGAAAACCTTCAAGCAGGCGAGAATCTCGAACTACGAACAGTATTGGTGACGCTAGTCACCCTGCGGCCGAGTGTCAATCATCGCCGATATGAGTCGCCGCTTGGAGACCTGTCGGTGATTCCGTTTAGACCGGCGGAGCAAGTTGCTCGGATTCCTTCACCAAAGGATTCGTCGGGTCCACAAAGAACCAGACCGAGGCCACGATCAAAAAGCTGCCGCTGGAAAGCATGAAGACGACTGGCCACAGGTCGGCTTCGGCGAGGTAGCCGATGACGATGGTGAAGCCGGCGGCACCCAAGTTGCCGCACATGTTGGCAAAGCCGAGGACGGAGGAGACGTACTTGCCGCCGAAGTCTTGATACGTGGCCCAGAGAGCACCCAGACCGAGGTCGGTCAGGAAATAGATCAGCGACATCAGGAACAGGAAGACCAGAACATTGTCGACGAAGAGGGAAACGATGTAGACGCCCGCCGCGATGAAACCGGCGATCATGCCGGGAATGCGGCGGCCCCATATGGGGCCGAATTTCCGCCGCAGGATATCGGCCAGGATGCCGCCGGTGATGCTGCCGAGCACGCCAGCCATGCCAGTAATGGCCGTCAGCGGGCCTTTGAGCGATTCGACGGCCTGCTTGATTGCCTTGGGATCGGTCCCAGCTCCCATCCATTGAGCGAGGTCAGCACCATAGGTTTCCTCGATATACGGAGTCAGAAAAGAGACGAGGAAAATCCAGCCGATGTTAATGAAGAAGCCCCCAATGGAAAGGAGCCAAACATTGGGATGCGACAGCAGGGCAAAAATGGGCAGGGCAGGTGGCGCTGTGGTCGCGCTGATGGTTCCCTGCTCCACGAAAGCGACTTCGGCCGCATTGCAGGCGGAGTGCTGCCGCGGAGTTTCGCGGAACCCAAACCAGAAGAAGACGGCCCAGATGAATCCCATGAGGCCGTAGAGAATGAACACTGCCCGCCAGGGACTGACCTGGATGTTGAATATCCAGGCCATCAGCAGCATGAGCATGGGCGTGAAGAAAAAAGCAATCACGCCCCCGAAGCGGCCCCCCATCGTGACCATGCTATTGGCCCCGGCGCGTCCCTGCACGGGAATCCATTTTTTGATATAGCCGGCCGCGGAGGGATAGGCCCCGGCCTGTGCCGCGCCGAGCAGGACTCTGAGGAGCAGGAACATCCAGAGGCTATTTGCCAGTCCCAGGCACATGGTCACTGCCGACCAGCCGATCACATAGATCAACAATGCTTTACGGCTGCCGAAGACATCGCACAGCCAGCCGGCGGGAACCTGGCACAGGGCATACGACCAGAAGAACAGCCCAATCGCCCAGCCGAACTGGGCTTTGTCGAGGTTCAGATCACTGATGATGTTGGTGGTAACAGGGCCGATGCAAAACCGGTCGAGGTAGAGAATGAAGGACATTGCCACGGTCAGCCCGATGATCCGATAGCGAACGGCAGTGGCTGAGCCGAACTTTCCCTGTTCTGAAAACGACTCTACCGGCGGTGGCGTCTGGGGCGATTGGTAGGGGTTGAGCGGAGAGGACATATTATTAGGCCGGTAGTATAGCCCGCGGCAGCGCTGGGCTGTGCACGGGGAAGGGGTTATTTCGCTGCCGGGCTAAAGCGTGTTCGTGTCGCGCGGGCTGTGCCGATGATGACTGGGTAAACGCTGAACAGGACCGCGCCGCCTCGCGTGGTCCGCTTCGAGGTGTAATTTGCTCAGGGCGACCTTGCTGTTTGCAGGGATGCAAGATCGCAGATTTTTCGCGCGCGCAGTCATGTGCGCCTCGCGCCGGAAGTGCGCGCTTTGGGGAGCAGCCCTTTTAGGACTTCTGCTCTTCGTCCCCTCTCTTTCCGCTCAGCCATTCTCTCAGCGGTTTTCGCTGGCAAGGCAAAAGAAGACCCGCGGAGAAACGGTTTCCACGACTCCGCTTCCCGCAATTGCCCGGATTATTGTGCCCGAAAAAGATGGCATCTCGTACGGCTCTGGGACGCTGGTGGATGTACGAGAGGACTACGGCCTGGTGGTGACAAACTGGCATGTGGTGCGGGACGCCAGCGGGGCCATCAGCGTGCTCTTTCCCGACGGTTTCAGTTCCAAGGCCGAAGTGGTGAAAGTGGACAAGGACTGGGATCTGGCCGCCCTGTCCATTCGCAAGCCGGCTGCCGCGCCGTTGACGCTGAGTGCCGCGCCACCCCAGCCGGGACAACGACTGTTCATTGCGGGCTACGGCAGCGGGGAATTTCGCGCCGCGGCGGGGAACTGCCTGGGATATGGTGCGCCTGAGCAAGGACTTCCGCAGGAGCTTGTGGAAGTCGATGCCGAGGCGCGGCATGGGGACTCGGGCGGGCCGATCTTGAATGAGCGCGGAGAAATTGCCGGCGTACTGTTTGGGACGAACGGCACGACGCATGGCAGCTATGGCGGGCGGGTGATTCAGTTTCTGACTTCCGTGCTTCCGGGGGGAACCTTCGCGCAAGCAACGGGCTTGCCGACGAATGCGATTCCCACAACTTCGTTTCCACCTCCAGATGCGGCAGCCGGCGCACCATCAGGCAGTTCATCGTCCCCGGGAAGCGCCTTCGCGATTACCGAGCCCGAACTGGATCGCCAGTTGTCGGCAATGGCTCTCCATCCTTCGCGTCAGCTTGCGGAGCCACCGGGGGGCATTTTGGGCTCCCGGCATTCCCAGGGGCATAGTCCTTCGGAACAGGAGTCAATGCTCGTTCCGATCCCGGGTAAACGAGTCGAGGAAGCGGCGGACAAGGAATCGTTCGCGGAGCCTAAGTCCACACAGCTTCAAAGCCCCGAGTCGACCGCCGATGACCGCATGGCGATCGCTGGCCGTCTCGGGACAACGTTGGCACCGGAAGGAAAGAGTTTCTCGTCATCCAGCTTCTCCGCTGATACCCCGCCTGTTCCCTCGCGCCGAGGTGGCTCGGCCAAAACCACGGCGGCAGCGGATGGTGCCGCGGTGAAACTCCTGGCGGACGCCTGGAAGAAAATCGGCGGCGAAACGGTCTGGGACCAGGCCAAAGCGATCCTGGCCGCGGTTGGCATCTTGGCCCTTCTCGGCCCGCTCTGGAGAATCAGCAGCCAGCCTGAACCGTTGGTGCAGGAAGAGTAGACCGCTTGTTTGTTAGAATCAGCGGCTGCTTGGCTAAGGCACATCGTCCCTTCAACTCATCAAGAGGTGCATCATGCCTACGGAACTTACCTGGCTCGGTCATGCCTCTTGGCAACTGAATACCGGTAAGCACACTCTCCTGATCGATCCGTTCTTGGACGACAACCCCGCCGCCACGGTGAAATCCAAAGACGTATCGGCGGATTACATCCTTTGCTCGCACGGCCACTTCGACCACGTGGCCGATGCCGCCAAAATCGCCGACCGCACCGGGGCGACGATTGTCTCGAACTACGAAATCTGCGAGTGGTTCGCGAAACAGGGAGTGAAGAACACGCTGGGGATGAACCTGGGGGGCAGCGCAAACCTTCCCTTTGGAAGCGTCAAGCTGACCATTGCTTTCCACAGCTCGCAGCTTCCCGATGGTTCGTACGGCGGCAATCCGGGAGGGTTTTTGATTTCAGTCACAAACGGTCCGCGGATTTACTTTGCCTGCGACACGGCACTTTTCGGTGATATGAAGCTGGTCGGTTCCGCGGGGATTGATGTAGCGGTGCTGCCGATTGGCGATCTGTTCACGATGGGGCCGGAAGACTCCGTGGTCGCAACGAACCTCTTGAATCCCAAAACCGTAATCCCATCGCACTTCAATACCTGGCCCCCGATTGCCCAGGACCCGCAGGCTTGGGCCAAGATGATCCGTGCCAGCACCACGGCTGAGCCGATTGTGCTAAAACCGGGAGAGAAGTTCAGTTTCTAGCCGTAGCCACACGCGGCCCGCGTGTCAGCTTCTTCCCGCAACCCGACATGAACCACCGTCTTCTCATTGTTCTGACACTTCTGATTTCCACGTCCTCCCCTGCGTTGGCCCAAAGGCCGCTGCGTTGGAAACTCGCCGCTGGCGATCAGTTGCAAGTGAACGTTACCCAGCAGACAACTTCGAGCGTCATCATCGCCGGCAAACCAGTGAAGACGACCCTGGAATTGACTTTGGAAACTCTGTGGTCGGTCGATTCCGCCAACGAGAAGCAGTATAAGATCACCCAGACCGTCAAACGGCTCGCGGTGAAGATGCAGTCCGGCGGCTCCCCCCCCATTGCCTATGACTCTGCCGCAAAGAATCAGCCAGTCGGAACGGCGAAGGAAGTCGCTACCGCGGTGAAGCCGCTGTTGGAGGAAGGGTCCGCGTTGATCGTGACGATGGATACCCGCGGCGAAGTCTTGTCCGCAGAGCCCAACGCGAAGCTGGCCGATCTTTGGAAAGCAACAACAAGCAAGGCTATCGGCGGACCCGGCGGAATTGCGTCATCGCAGGAACTGCTGAAACGCTCGATGGTGCTGTTGCCTGAGAAGCCTGTTGCCGCGGCTGATGCAGGAAAGGCGATGTGGAGCAAGGAGCGGGAAGTGGAGATTGCTATCGGCAGAGTCACGCAGAGCACCGATTTCATTTACGCCGGGGAAGTCGAAGAGGCGGGGCAGAAGCTCGACAAGATCGACTTCACCTCAAAACTTGCGATTGTTCCTGGCGGAGCCAAGAGTTTGAAGCTGACACTGAAGGAACAGGCGCAAACCGGCCACGCCCTCTTCTCTGCGGAACGCGGCTGCGTCCTCAGTGCCGAGCAAACGCAGAAGCTGGTCACGGAGGCACCTTACCGAGAGACAGTCATTACGGTGACGGTGGAGAGTAGTGTCAAAACGGTGGTGTCACCAGTGAAAAAGTGACTTTCACTTTGCGTCCAAAAGACGGTTGAATTGCGCTTGCACAAGCACGCTCGCTGTGAGTCCCAGAATCATGGCCAGAGGCATCAAGACAACCGTCAAGGAGCAAAGAACGCTAGCGCAATTGAGAATCAAGATCCAATTCGGAAGTGGGGATGGAGTCTGCTTGGGAAATCGCTGCTGCTCTAGCGTGGCAGCTTCGGATGCAAACAGGTATTCATAGACGAGTGCAGCGATCCCCAGCGTAAGAATGCTGACAAGCAGCACAGTGCCAGGATTTTGCTCTTTTCCGCTAAGCTGACCGAGGTCTTTTGCCCACAAGTAGACGAGGTAGAAACTATAAAGTCCCAGCGTCACCGTGAGCAGCAGAGTGAGCGTGATCAGGTCGCGCCGCTCCACATTGGACGAAGATGCCGTCATACTGGCTGGCATGGCAATGCTCCATTCCTCGCTTTGGTCGTTGGCCCGCTCAATCATTCGCCGGCTGATTTAGAATCTTGGCGATTTGTCTTGTCAATCCTGGAGTTTGGAAGTGAAGCTCTTCATCCGTGGCCAGTGGGTCGACCGCGACAAAAAGCTGGAAGTCCGCCATCCCTTTGACGGTTCGTTGGTGGATACTGTGCCGATTGCCACGGCGGAAGACGTCCAGTCTGCATTGGCCGGCGCGGTCGAAGGGGCGGCTGTCATGCGGAAGTTGCCGGGATACGAGCGGTTCCAGATTCTCCGCCGGGCCGCCGACAAGATGTTCGCCCAGCAACAGGAACTCGGACGACTCATTAGCTTGGAAGAAGGGAAGACCTTGGCGGAAGGTGTTTTTGAAGCGGGCCGGGCCGCGGAGACGATGGAGCTTTCCGCGGAGGAAGCCAAGCGGCTCGGCGGCGAGACTTTGCCGCTCGATGGCGCTCCTGGTGGCGCGGGAAAAATCGGGTTCACGATGCGGGTGCCGTGCGGAGTGGTGGTGGCGATCACCCCTTTCAATTTTCCTTTGAACCTGGTTTGCCACAAAGTCGGCCCAGCGCTGGCCGGCGGCAATGCCGTTATCGTCAAGCCGGCCAGCAATACGCCGCTGTCCGCCCTCCGCCTCGTCGAAATCCTCCTCGATGCCGGCCTGCCGCCGCTGGCGATCAGTTGCCTGATCGGCCCCGGCAGCGAGATTGGCAAGGCTCTCTGTAGCGATGAGCGGGTGCGGAAGATCAGCTTCACCGGCAGCGTGGAAGTAGGAAAGCAGATTTGCGCGGTCGCGGGCCTCAAGCGAGTAACGATGGAACTCGGCTCGAACAGCCCGCTCATTATTCTCGAGGATGCGGACCTCTCCAAAGTCGCCGATGCGGTCTTGGCCACCGGTTTTGGGAACGCGGGACAGGTCTGCATCTCCACGCAAAGGGTCGTTGGCGTGGGCAAGATTTATGGCGACCTTCTGGACGCCTTGAAAGCGAAAGTCGGCGGCCTCAAGATCGGAAACCCGCTCGCCGAGGGAACCAAGATGGGTCCCATGATCCGTGAGCAGGATGCCGCTCGCGTGGAAAACTGGGTCCAGGAAGCCAAAGCTCAAGGAGCAAGAATCCTCACTGGCGGCTCACGAATGGGAACGCTGTTCGCCGCCACGGTCGTTGCCGATGTCACTCCCACAATGAAGCTCTTTCAGGACGAGCTCTTCGGCCCTGCCGTTGGCGTCTCGAAGGCGGCGAGTGTGGAAGAAGCCATCGCCCTCGCCAACCACTCCCGCTACGGCCTTTCCGCCGGCATCTTCACGCAGAACATCGACTCCGCCCTGAAGTTCGCCCGCGAGGTCGACGCCGGCAACCTCCACATCAACTGGGGCCCCGCCTGGCGAGCCGATCTGATGCCCTACGGCGGCCTGAAAGAAAGCGGCTTTGGTAAGGAAGGGCCGAAGTATGCAATCGAGGAAATGACGGAGCGGAAGACGGTGGTGATTCATCAATCGTAGCCACACGCGGCCCGCGTGTGAGCTTTCCGTCGCCAATCGCATCGACAACCCCACGCAAAGCTGACACGCGGGCCGCGTGTCGCTACGATAAGGGCGATGAAGGATCAGCCGCCAGACGCCGCACCCCGCCAGCAATTGTCGCTGCTGGATTCCACTTGCATCATCGTGGGGATCATCATCGGGGCATCGATTTACGAAAGTTCGCCGTTCATTGCCCAGAACGCTTCCGCCGCGACGGTTCAATTGGTGGAACGCTTGAGGGAACAGAGCAATTTCCAGCCGCTCACACCGGCAGGTCAGGCCACGGTTTCGCAGCTTGCCATCGTCGGCGTATGGCTACTTGGCGGCGTGCTCGCGCTAATTGGCGCGCTCTGCTACGCGGAACTCGCCACCGCGTGGCCCGACGCTGGCGGTAGCTATTTCTTCCTCAGCAAGGCCTTCGGTAAGACGCTCGGGTTCGCTTTTGCGTGGTGCGAGTTCTGGATCATACGCCCGGGAAACGTGGGAGCGATTGCGTTTGTCTTTGCGGCGTATGCGATGAAATTAGTCAGCCCGGATACTCCGCTGGAATCGGAAGCCGCCAAAACAGTCTATTCCGTCGCCCCGGCCCTCCTCGCGGCAGGGGCCATCATGCTCCTCACGATCACGAATCTGCTTGGCCTGCAAATCGGCAAATGGACTCAAAATGTCCTGACTCTCCTCAAAGTCGTGGGGCTGGGGGTCATCATTCTCGTCGGCTTGACGTTAACTCCGCCGGAAAGTCCCGCACTCGCCAAGCCATCGGGTGATGGCAGCCTCGGCCTGGCGCTGGTCCTGGTGATGTTCGCATATGGCGGCTGGAGCGATATGTCTTATGTCGCCGCCGAGGTGAAAAACCCAACGAAGAATATCACGAGGGCTCTGCTGCTGGGGACGCTGGCGGTGGCGGCCATCTATGTCCTCATCAATATCGCGTTTGCTCGCGGACTGGGCCTGGCGGGATTTCTTTCCTCGCAGGGCGTCGCCTCCGACGTGCTCAGCGCCCGCTTTGGCCCTTGGGGTGCGCGGGGCATCAGCCTGCTGATTTGCATTTCTTGCCTGGGAGCAATGAACGGTATGATCTTCACCGGAGCCCGAGTTTGCTACGCCTTGGGAGTGAAGGACCCGCTCTTCGCCTGGCTGGGCCAGTGGAATGAGCGGCTCGGCGTCCCCATTCGGGCGACAGTGATGCAAGCCGTCGTTACTATCGCCCTGGTCATTGGCTTCGGCTTGCGCGCGGGCGGATTCAAGAGTCTCGTCATCTTCACTAGCCCGTTTTTCTGGGGCTTCTTCGTCCTGGTCGGCCTCGCCCTTATCGGTCTCCGCGATCGCGAGCCCGACCACCCGCGCCTCTTCCGCCTGCCGCTGTTCCCCATCCTTCCCGCCATCTTCTGCCTCTCCAGCGGCTACATGATGCTCAGCAGCATCGACTACGTCTCCCACAATCTGGCGTGGGAAGCGGATTGGGCCGTGCTGGTGCTCGTGAGCGGGTTTGCGGTGGCGTGGACGCGGAGCTGGTCAGCGTCAATCTCGTAGCGGATTTGCCTCTCTTTGCACTCATTTGCTACGATAAAGTGATGCCCACCTTCCTCTCCCACCGCGGTCATCCCATCGCTTCGCTCCTCTTGGCGATGACATTTCTTCTGCCCCGTCTCGGTCTATCGCAAGCCGAGCAGCCCGCAGAACCTTCCGCCCTCCAAGCTGCCGCGGCCATCGAAGCGACTGTTATCGATGCTATTGCCAAGACGGAGAAGTCCGTCGTCGCCATCAGCCGGCTGCGGAAGGATCGGGACAAGGAAGCGGGCGAGCCGCTGGAGAATGATGTGCCGCTGATTCCCGATCCAAGCGGCGAGGGGGACGTATTGCGACCGGATTTTGTGCCGCATAGCTTTGGGACGGGAGTGGTCGTGGATGCAAAAGGGCTGATTCTCACTGCTTATCACGTGCTGGGGGATATTAAGGCCAGCGACTACGTTGTTTGGATTCAGAAGAAGCCCTATAAGGCGACGGTGCGGGCGGCAGACCCTTGGCTGGATGTGGCGATTCTGAAAATCGACGCCGACGACCTGAAGCCGATGCCGCTGGGGAATGCGAAGGAACTCAAAAAGGGACAGATCGTCATTTCGCTCGGCAATCCCTACGCAATCGCCCGCGACGGCGAGCCGAGCGCGACTTGGGGCATCGTCTCGAACCTCTCGCGCCTCGCCCCAGCTCCCAAACAGCCGGCACGCCCGGCGGAAGGGCGGGAAACGCTGCACCATTACGGCACGCTGATCCAGACCGACGCCAAGCTGGAGCTCGGCACCAGCGGCGGGGCGCTCATCAACCTCAAGGGTGAGATGGTCGGCCTCACGACGTCGCTGGCCGCGCTGGTCGGATACGAAAAGGCCGGCGGCTTTGCGATTCCGATCGATGAGGAATTCAAAAAAGCTCTCGAGCAGCTCAAGGTCGGCCGGATGCCGGAGTACGGCTTTCTCGGCGTCGCCCCCACGCTTCTCTCGATGGAGCAGCGGCAGCAAGGGAAGCGCGGGGCACGGATCATGGATGTCATCCTTGCGACGCCCGCCGCCAAAGCAGGCATCAAAGCCGAAGACATCATCACGCATATCGACGGCCAGGCGATTGCCGACGATCTGGAGCTCATCCGCCGCCTGAGCGCGATGCCCGCGGGCAGCAGCGTCAACCTCACCGTCCTCCGCGGCAGCGGCCCGAGCCAGCCGGGGAAGGCGCACGTCGCCAAAGTCGTGCTTTCCAAAAAGCGCGTGGAAGGCCCGCGGGCACCGTTTGCGGAAGTCGTCGATGGTCCCTGGCGCGGCATGAGCGTTGAGTACGCCACCGCCGCACCCAACTTTCGCGACCAAAGCCGCGACCTCGACCCCGAGGGCTCGGTTGCCGTTATCGCAGTCGCCCGCGACTCTGCCGCCTGGAAAGCCGGCCTTCGCCCCGGCGACTTCGTGAGCCACGTCGGCAAATCCCGGGTCGCCTCCCCGCAGCAGTTTTATACTGCGGTCACGCCAGAGCAGGGTCCGGTTGCCCTGCACCTCACCGCTTCGCCCCCCGGAAAGTCACTTCGCTCAGTGCCGGCCGAGAATTAGGCGCATGGCCTACTACTTTGCGACGACGAATCCCCGTCCACTGGCCCCAATCACGATTATGTTGCTTGGCCCCGCAGTTGCCGTCCGTCGTCCGTCGGCACCCCAGGCGAGGCCGTACCCTGAATTTCTCTCACCAGCCTTCTATGTTCGCGCGAGTGTCAAGGGTTGGAGTGACTTTGGGTCGTCGTAGCGAGGCGAGGGCTGCGTGAAGAGTTGGGAGCGTGTCCCGATGTACCTTCTATCTGTGTCGAGGGAACAGGTCTGATGACTGGGAAACCTCCAACACCCAGTGCTGTTTGCATGTTGGACGCGCGAGCGGCAGCGGATTAACAAGCGAGACCCCTCTGACGCTCGCTTCCGACAGGCGGAAACCAGGCTTGTTATTGCGGTGGCTTCGACCTGCTTCACAGTGACGACGTGGGTTCCTCTTATTTGGTTGGTCGGAGCGCTTTGCAAAGCATGAAGTTAGTTCCTTTGAAAAGTGTTCCCTCATCATCATGCCGGTGGACTTCTTCGAATCATGTTACTGCCGCGGTTTCAGCCACTGCGCTGAGGACAAGATTTGCGACAGTCCAAAGATTTATGCCCGACTCCTTCTGGTTCCTGGGAATCTCCAACGGCTATTTCAATTCCACAATCCTCACCCCGCCCGCCGGCACTTCCAGCTTCACCTGGCCACCTTCTACTTTTAGCGCCTCATCCGGAGTCAGGCGGTCGCGAGCGGTGGAAGCCGGAATGTTGAGCCGAATAACTACGGGCTTGTTCTGGCGATAGTCGGTGGGAGTGATCCCTTGCTGCGGCTTGTCTTGGCCGGCCGGGTTGAGAAGGGTGACGGCCCAGCCGGTTTTGGTCCGGTTGACGAGCCATTCGACCTGGCCAGTCACTTCCACGGGCATCAGGCCGCGGCTGAGATGGGCGATGAGGCGGGGGACGGCGGGATGGACCGCTTTGTCCACGCCCAGGCCGCGCGGCACCGAGAGGTAGATGATTCGTCCCGCTCCGCGATCGATGGCGGCGCAAAAGCACTTGCCGTCAGGGGTCGTGGCAAGCGTGCGGACGCCATCACCGGCGGTGGGGATTTCTTTGAAGCGGAAGAGTTGAGATTGCTGAACCTCTGGCGAGTTGAGCCACCGATAGCCTGCCGTCTCTCCCGCCGCTCCAGCCCCAGACAAATTCAACGCTGCAGCGCCGGGACCGGTAAGGTGGGTATCGGCCACGACAAGCGTGCCGCCGGCATTCACATAGGCATTGAGCCTCGCCCCTTCAGCCGCGGTCAGGTCGATGTCGCCTGCGGCGATGACAACGGGGTAGCTATCGATCGTCCGCCACTTGTTAGCATCGGGATAAGCGAAGATGACGTCGAAAATGTCGCCGTAAACGCCGGGGACGTTGACTTCGTTGGTGCCGGTGATTGGCTTCTCACTCTCCGGGCCGATGGGGTGGTAGGCGGTCCAGAAATACTGCTCGAGCATCTTCTCGTGGTCGCCAAACAAAAATCGCTCTTGGTGCCCGTGCCAGTTCTTAAAACTGTTGGGCCAATAAGGAGCGGGCTCCCAGCCGTGAGCGTAATCGACGAGGAACGCAATCGGTGTATAAGGATCGCCCCGATCCGGCTCAGCAGCCGTCACGCGGAGAAAGCGATCCACCAGCTTCCCCTTGGGCGAGAGCTGCACGTCGTGGATGCCGGCCGCGGTGGTGCCGCCCGGCTGCCAGAATTCGTCAAACCCCTGCTCGTGATAGAACATCGACGAGCCAGCCATGTACTGATACCAGATGTCGAACTTATACCAGGTCATCCCCGCGCCGCTGAAGACGCTGTAGTAGTTGTCAAGGATGTTTTTCGGCGAGTGGTAACTCTGCTGGTCGCTGAAGATGGTGCTGCTGTCGCCGAAGTTGCAACTCCGGTAGGTCGCGGTCGTAGTCCCCCACTGCCGAGCCGCCCCCCGCATGAAGGCCCATCGCATCGGCAGGATGGAGGAAGTCGCGGTTGATGATTCGTAGCCGACCGTTCGAGCACCCCAATCCGCCGTCAGCGGCACATAAACAATGTTGCCGATGCTGAGACAGGAAATGACATCGGTGTAAGGATTCGGGTCGAGGTCCCGGCCAAAGATCTTTTGATACTTTTCGCGATTGCCCCCCAGCGTGAGCGGAGTAAACGCCTCCACAAGCTGCCGCCGAGTCGTTGCCCCGTTGGTCGCGGCTTTCATCTTCTCGGTATCGGGATAAAAGTAGCCCAGGCTTTCTCCCGAGATGTTGCCGACGTAGCGGTCCCGATACTTTTGGAACTGGGCGATTCCCTTCTCGCCGATGAGTACGTCCGGGTGATAGTTCATCATCATGGCCCAGGGGCGGTCGGGATGCTGGTCGAGCCAGGTTGCGAACTTCTTCCCGGCGTCGAGCACTTCGCCTGTTTTTGCGTCGGTGGCGAAGATGCCAGGCCCGGAACCGTGGAACGCGGGGACAATCCGCGGGTCGGAGAAGATGGGAACGTCGTCCCGACCAGCGTACTTCTTCTCAAAATTCTCGCGGGTTTCCTTGTCCGCCACCTGGTACGGGAACTTCACTTTCGCCGGCTTGTCGCTGAGCCACGTTTCCGCAGCGGCGACGGTTGGCATGTTCCAGAGGTAAAGAAAGCCCTTGTCCTTAAAGGTATGCAGCTTCCAGGCTGGGGGAATTTCGTAGCTCGCCGGCGCTTTGAAATCCGGCCGGCGACGGGCGAGCGGTTCCAACTCGGACGAAATGCCTTTGCGATAGCCATCCAGGATTTGCCAGGTGTGCGACTTCGGCCGGTCCTTGATCAGCGGCTGGTACGCGGTATCGGTCGTCAACACAATCACGTCCACCTGCCGCGGCTCAAGCTCCTTCGTGGTGGAGACGAGCTTGATCGTCGCCGGCCCTTTCTTCAGATTCGCCGAAGCACTCCCCCAGCCGAAGGCCCAGGTCCAGTAGAGCTTCATCTCGTTGTCTTCTTCGATGACCGGCTTCTCTCCAAATTTCCCTTCCCACACCTTCTGACCCGGCTGCTCGATTTGAATCTGGAACCGCTCGGTCTTCTCTCGCCAGTCGCCGTAGCGGACCCAAACGTAGTACGTGCCGGCAATCGGGATGTCCACGGTCTTTGTCACCACCGCTTTGTCATCGTCCCCCGCCGTGGCAATTGACAGAAAGCCGCTCTCACCCCCTTGGTTCCATTCCGCCGCCCAGCCCGGGCCCGATAGCCCCCAGTTTCCCGCCGTCTTCTTCATCTCCGGCTTCCCCATCGGCCAGCAATAGCCGCGAATGCCGTCAAAATGTTCTGCTTCGAGCCAGAGCGATTCCTGGGCGACGGCGGGAATGGCGACCGTCGTCATGATCGTGCAGAGGGCGACGGAAAGATTGACGGAGAGAAATCGCATCGGCGGTAGGCTCCAGGGAGAGTTCGGCAGGGTGGGAGATTCAATCTTGGCATGCGGCGTGGCGCGGTACAACCTTGGGGGATTGGCAAAATGAAGAGAGTCAAAACGATAATACAAAAGCAAATCGGCCTGATCTGCCGGATTGATTCTTCACTTATCATTTTGCCTCTCGTCATTTTGCTACCCTTCCGCCAACAACTACGGGGCGAGTTCCGCCAGTAAGTGCTAACGGCAAAGATTCTCACATCCGGGGCGTTTTTCGCGGGTTGTAGGGCAGATTTCCCACCGATACAATTGCGGGAAAGAATTGGGGACACCAGGTGGAATTCGGATAAGGAGAATCAAAATGGCGATTCGAGTGGCAATCAATGGTTTCGGACGGATTGGCCGGCTGACTGCGCGGGTAATGAAGCAGCGGAAGGACGAAATCGACCTCGTCGCGATCAACGACCTGACGAGCACCGACATGCTCGCCAACCTCTTCAAGTACGATAGTGCCCACGGCCGTTTTGAGGGGGATGTTTCCCACGACAAAGAGAACATCCTCATCGAAGGGGACAAGTTGCGTGTGCTCAAGGAGACGGATCCCTCTAGGCTGCCGTGGAAAGAGATGGGGGTGGATATCGTCATCGAGAGTACCGGCCGTTTCACGGGCAAGGCGAAGGATGGCAAGCCAGGTTATGACTCCCACATTACCGCGGGGGCCAAAAAAGTAATTCTTTCCGCTCCGGCCAAGGATAAGCCAGACCTGACCTGCGTGATTGGAGTAAACCACAAGCAGCTCACGAAGGAGATGAAGTTCATCAGCAATGCGAGCTGCACCACGAACTGCCTGGCCCCAGTCGCCCGAGTGCTCCAGGAGAGCTTTGGCATCCTCTCCGGACTGATGACCACAGTTCACGCCTACACCAACGACCAGCGATTGCAGGATCTGGCCCACGATGACGCGTATCGGGCGCGTGCGGCCGGCGTGAACATCATCCCCAGCAGCACCGGCGCGGCAAAGGCCGTGGGTGAAGTACTGCCGGCTCTCAAGGGAAAACTGACGGGCATTGCCCTCCGCGTTCCGGTGGTAACCGGCTCCGTGGTGGACTTAACGGCGAATCTTGGTAAGGAAGTCACCAAGTACGACATCAACGATGCCATGAAAGCGGCTGCCGAAAAGCCGCTGGAAGAAGGCGGGCTGAAAGGTATTCTGGGTTACAGCAACGATCCACTGGTTTCCTCCGACATCGTGCACGACTGCCGCAGCAGCATCTTCGTGCCGGATTGGACGTACGTGCTGGGACTCGGCAAGACGGCTCCTGACCGCGAGGATCCGAACAAAACCGTGGACCTGGGAACTTTCGTCAAGATCCTGTCCTGGTATGACAACGAATGGGGCTACAGCAGCCGCACCGCGGATCTGGTGGTGATGCTGGGAAAACTGCTGTAGCATTGGAGGGGATGTCCGCTCCACTTGCGCCTGAAATTCCGCGCCGCGAAATAGTGCATGCCGCCGCGATTCTTCGTGCCGGCGGCCTGGTGGCGTTTCCCACGGAAACCGTTTACGGCCTCGGAGCGGATGCGGAAAACGAAGCCGCGGTGCGGGGCATTTTCTCGGCCAAAGGGCGACCGGCCGACCATCCGGTCATCGTCCATTTGGAGGAAGCTGCGGATATTGCCCGCTGGTCCAATCATATTCCCCCACTGGCCTGGCGACTTGCGGAAAAGTTCTGGCCGGGACCGCTGACGCTCATCCTGCCTCGCTCGTCGCGGGCCACAGACGTCGTTACTGGCGGCTTGCCAACCGTGGGTCTTCGCGTCCCTAGCCACGCGGTAGCCCAAGCGCTGCTCAGGGAATTCGGTGGAGCACTCGCGGCCCCTTCCGCCAATCGTTTCGGCCGCGTCAGCCCCACGCGGGCCGAGCATGTGCGGGAGGAATTTGCCGGCGACGTGCCGTTCATTCTCGATGGGGGCCTGTGCGAAGTCGGGCTGGAAAGCACCATCGTTGATTTCTCGGGCGATGGCCCGGCCATCCTTCGCCCCGGCGCAATAACTCACGAGCAGGTGGAAGCCACCTGCGGACAAACTCTTCGCTCGCCCCAGTCCAGCACTACCCGTTTCAGCGGTGGGCTGGAAAGCCACTATGCTCCCCGGGCACTCGTGGAAATCGTGGAGCCGCACGAGCTGCATCGCCGTGCGGCAGAGCTCGTCAAACAAGGAAAAAAAGTCGCCATCCTCGGCCAGCCCTCCTTGAACGTGCCGGCCGGCACCGAGCTCATACACCTTGGCAACGATGCCTCCAGCCAGGCCCGCTCCCTTTACGCCGCTTTGAGAAAAGTGGACGAGCTCGGATGTGACGTGGCACTTGCTTGCCCCCCAGCCCCACTCGGCCTGGGTGTTGCCCTATTGGATCGCCTGCAAAAGGCGGCTGGACCGCGGGGTTAATCGGCATTGGCAGAAGGGGAATTAGGCGGCAATTCGCCTTTGTGAAGCCGCCGGGAATTTCTGACGGATTTCTCTGACAAGTAGTTGCTATAGCGAGTACAAGTGCTATCTTGATGCCAGGCGCTCGTTCGAGGCCGGAGGTTCTCATGCTGCACTTGGGTAGGTGGAGTCAGAGCCACTTTTCGCGGATCGCTTGCGCTGCGATGTTGCCGCTGGCGTTTTCCTCCTGCGGCAGTAGCGACCAGCCCAGTGTGCCGTTGTTACCGACGACGGGGCAGGTCTTTTATCAAGGCCGGCCCGCTACCGGCGCCACGATCATTTTGCATCCCTTGAATGAACAAGGGGATTGGAAAAAGGGTTACCCCAGCGGCTCGGTCGCCGCCGATGGCAGCGTGAAGATCCTGACTGCGGGCCAATGGGAAGGAGCGCCTGCCGGGGAATATGCGGTGGTCGTGCTCTGGATGCCAGACCAATCCGGGGACCAACAGATCTCCGAAGAAGAGACGACGGATAAGCTGGCCGGAAGGTACGCCGATCCCGCGAATTCGTCCTGGAAGGTGAAGGTGGAAGGAGCGGGCTGCGAGTTGCCGAAAATCGACTTGCGGTGAGCAAATCAAAACAGGATGAGGCATGCGTTGAACGAACATTGAAAACAGAGCGATGCACACAGGGGGAATCGCCATGGCTCGGAAGAACGTTTTTGCATTTCGCAGCGGCTTTACGCTGGTAGAGCTGCTGGTGGTGATTGCCATCATTGGTGTGCTCGTGGCGCTGCTGCTGCCGGCGGTGCAGTTTGCCCGCGAAGCGGCCCGGCGGGTGCAGTGCTCCAACAACCTTCGCCAAATCGGCATTGGCATTCACAATTTTCATGACGCCATGAAGGTGGCGCCGCCAGGTGCCGTCTCGGGCACGGCGGTGCGCGAGCCCCACACCCGCTTCAGCATCCCAACGGGCATGGAGCACGGCTGGGCGGTGTTCCTTATGCCGTTTACCGAAAACAAGCCACTGGCGGACAAATATCAGTGGAATTTCGATTGGCGAGCGCCGGAAAACGCCGTCGTGCGGGAATCTCGCGTGCCAATCTTTCAATGTCCTTCCACGCCCAACGCGACTCGCATGGTCAGCTTCACTTTCAACAGTATCGCTTCGCGGGCGGCAGTGGGGGACTACGCCCCCAACAACGCGGTCAGCACGGCCCTGTTCGCCGCCGGATTTATCAGCCCGCAAACCAACCAATTTCCCCGGGGCTTTCTGGAAGTCAATGAGTCTCGCAGCTTCAGCATGTGCACGGATGGGCTCTCCAATACGATGTTCATCTGCGAGGACGCCGGGCGACCCGCGCGGTATCGCACACGAGGCAAAATCGTCTCGGGCACGTGCAGCGGCGCGGCCTGGGCCGATAGGGACGCCGAGTACATTACACACGGCTTCACTCTCAACGGCGTCACGGCCCCCGGCGGCTTCGCAGTCAATGTCACCAATGACAATGAAATCTACAGCTTTCACCCCACCGGCGCGATGGTTCTGTTCGGCGACGGCTCGGTGCGCATGATGGGAGAAATGGTGGACATCAACGTCGTTTGCCGCCAAATCACCATGAGCGCCAACGAACCCCTAAATGCCCAGTAACCGTGGGTGATATTTACGCGACCTCAATCGCTTCCATCAGCCGGCGGCGGATTTCGTCCAGCCGCGAATCGTCCGTGATTTTGTGGCCGTCTTGGCTGGTGACATAGAACACGTCCACCACCTGGTCCAGATGCGTGCCGATCTTGGCCCGGCTGACGGAGAGGCCGAGCTCGAAGAGGGTGCGGGCGATCGTATAGAGCAGGCCGATGCGGTCGTAGGCCGAGATGGCGAGTATCGTGAATGTGTCTGAAGTGCTGTTGTCAATGTTTACCCGCGTGGGCAAATGCTTGATCGCTGTGTTCGTCTTCTCCTGGCTGTCCTGAAAGCGGCGCGTGAACGTGGGAGAGCGGCCGCTGACGTCCTTGAGAGCGGCCACGAGCGACTGGCTGACCTTGTCGATGCGCTCGTCCGGTGGCGGGCCGGAAAAATCGCCGTCATGCACGTAAAACCGGTCCAGAACCAGCCCCTCCGGCAGGGTGTTGATTTCGGCGGAAAGAATCTGCTGCCGCTGGCTGGAGAGCGCGCCGGTCAGCTTGTGGAAAATGCCGGGAGTGATTTCCTCGTAGGTACCGACGGTGTATTCCACCACATTTCGCTGCGGCAAAAATCGCCCCCATGCGACAGCATCCTGATGGGGCAATGCCCGCAGCTTTTCCAGTTCGCCCACCATCTGCTGCGGCGGGACGGCGAACAGGCAATTGCCGGGAAGGGCCGCGATTTGCCGCTCCCACCAGGCCGGCTCGATGTCTGCCTTCCCACGGCGACGAACCAGGGCCAGCATCTCTTCGCGCCGCTCCAGGATCCGTTTGCTCGAGGCCGCCGCGGGGGGTGAATCGCTGGCGAGCAGATGCAGCGTGTGCTCATACAGGTCCGAAAGGAGCTCGTGCTTCCACGCATTGAGCACTCCCGGCCCGACCGCTTCCAGGTCCGCGAGCGTGAGCAGATATAGCATTTGCAGGTTTTCCGCCGAACCAACTTCAACCGCGAACTGGACAACCACACTCTCGTCGTGAATGTCGTGCTGCTGGGCCAGATGACTCATCCGCAAGTGTTTCAAGACCAGGAATCTGAGCTGTTCGACTTCCCGCTCCGTCAGCCGCAGACGATGCCCGAGCTGCTCCGCCATTTCGGCGCCAACTTCGCTGTGATCGCGGGCAAACCCTTTGCCCAGGTCGTGTATCAGAACTGCCAGGTGCAGCGTCCTTTTTTGTTTGAGATGGCGATAGACCTCGCCGGCCAGTCCCTGGTCGACCGCCAGCCTGGCCACGCATTGCACAGCCCGCAACGAGTGTTCATCCACCGTGTAATGGTGATACGCATTGAATTGCAGTAGTCCGCGAGTGTGTCCCATGCCGGGCACAATTTGCTCGAGCACGTGTAATTCGTGCAGTCGCCGGAGCAACTCGCTGAGGCGCGGCGGCTGGGACATGAGGGACAGAAAACGCTGCGCGACTTGTTCAGGGAGAGGCTCGTTCGGGTCCGGCAGCGGCCGAGAATCCATCGTCGAACGGATGGCTTCCCACGTTTCATGTTCGATGCGGCGGTCGTGATGGTTTGCGAGATCAAGCAACCGCAACACCTCGACCAGATCCCCCCGGAGCTTGGGACGTGCCTTGGCAATGACCGAGATTTCGGTCGGACCAACTCGAAAGTCGCCATCCACTTGCCGGCTGAGCAGCGGTTCCATCAGCCGCCGCAGCAGGGCTCGAGGCTGAGCCCCTTCCACAAAGTGGCTGGCAATTTCCCGCACGGCGGTGGTGTGCTGGAAATAGTCCCGCATGAACCGCTCGACGGGGAGCATATCGGCGACTTCCTTTTCCAGACGGGAATAGCCCTGCCGCTCGGCAATTCGGACCTGCTCACCGCGTTCCAGAAGATCGCTGGCCTTGTCGGCCTGAAAGTGAAGCTCGTTGCGTAGTTGCAGCAGGAATTCCCGCGCCTTCCGCAATTTGCTCAGATCTTCGCGAGTCAGGCGGCCGGCTTGCATCAGCCCATCCGGCTCGCTCTCTCCATAGCGGGCAAAGCCAATCCAGCGGACAAGCTGCAAGTCGCGCAGGGTGCCGCGGGAGCGCTTGACGTTGGGCTCTAGCAAGAAGTTCGTTTCGCCAAATTTCGTCCGCTCCACTTTGCGAGCCGCTTCGACCAGAGGGACCAGCTTCCGCCAATTGCGCCGCGTCAGACGGCGGAAGCGGGTGTCGAATTGTTCGTAAAGCTCGGCGTCGCCGTACAGCAGGCGGCCTTCCGAGAGCGCGGTGAAAACCGTCGCGTCTCCCATCGCCAGGTCGCAGGCTTGATTCACAGAACGGGCGGAAAAGCCGATTTCCAGCCCCAAATCAAACAGATGATACGTGAACGGCCGGAGCAGCGGCAACAGTTCCTCTTCGCTCTGGAAGGGATGCAGCAGCATCAGGTCCACGTCGGAAAACGGGGCCATTTCCCGCCGTCCAAACCCGCTGTGAGCGACCAAGGCAACCCGCGCGGACAGACGCTGGTCCGTCGCGACATCATGAAAGAGATCCAGAACAATCTCTTCCAAAAGCTCGGTGAAATGGGTGCAAACCTGCGCGCCGGGTGAACCCTCGGCATGTTGTTTTCGCAGTTTGTCACGACCCAGAGCCAGGTGCCCTTTCGCGGCAATGACAGCGGCGCTAAGTCCTGTTCCAGCTGGCATGCGTTAGAGGGCGTCCTCACCTTGCTCGCCGGTGCGGATCCGCACGACGTTTTGCAGATCGGTCACGAAGATCTTGCCGTCGC
>SXGT01292917.1_pt1 | contig 27065 bp, 22 predicted proteins | sample 3176221 | NCBI WGS metagenome assembly SXGT01 (sample SAMN11356862, study PRJNA531348) | freshwater metagenome | isolation source: freshwater sample F1-120 | place: China: Fuxian Lake, Yuxi | collected 2017-12-25
ACGGCTCAGGGGCAGCTCTGGAAGCAGCCGCGGTAGCCGGTGGCCGGGATGGCGCAGCAGCTCTCGCCGGCGCCGGTGCAGTCGGGGGTGTCGTGACAGGCGGTGGTGCCCGAGCACGTGCCGGTGGCCGTGCAGATGCCCTGCGCGGCGGTGAAGCAGCACTCGCCGCCGGGGCAGTCCTCGGGACCGTCGCAGCGGGTGCTGAGCCCGGTGCAGAACGCGCCCGGGGCCTGGCAGCGGCGGCCGCCCACCACGTCGATGCAGCACGACTGGTCGAGCGTGCACGTCTCGGTGTCACAGGTGATGCCGACGTTGGCGGCGTCGGGGGAGTCGAGCCCGATCGGCGCGTCGACGTTGCCGCCCGGCGCCTGGCACAGGTTGTCGACGCAGACCTGGCCCTGCGGACAGGGGTGGGCGTCGTCGCAGCGGAAGTGGGTGTCGCCGTAGTCGGGCGCCTCGTAGCCGCACGCGCCGATCGTCGCGATGGCCGCCACGGCCAGGGCGATCGAGATCGCGAAGAGGCGGGGCCGCCGTGACATGAGTGGGAGGGTATCCCGATCGCCCCGCGGCCGGGTAGGATGACGTGGTGTCGGCCCCGCGGCTGCGCTGCATGATCCTGGTCACGGACGGGCCCTCGCGCCGGGTCGGTCAGGGCGGCCTGCTCATCGGCCGTCAGAAGGACTGCGACATCGTCGCCGACGACCCCTCGGTGAGCCGCCGTCACGCCCTCATCCGGCTGGCCGGCGATGGCGCGGAGCTGGTGCCGCTCGGCCGCACGCCGGTGACCGTCAACGGCAAGGCCCACGACCGCGCCGCCGCCCTCGCCGATGGCGATCGCATCGAGCTGCCCGGCATGGTGCTCACCGTCGTGCTCGAGATCCCGCGCCCCGACAAGAACCAGTCGACCGGCTTCGCCCTGGGCCGCAAGCGCGGCGGCAGCTTCGGTATCTCGCACTCGCCGTTCGTGGTCGGCGGCGGCGAGCACGACGATCTCATCGTCAAGGGCTGGCCCGAGGGCGCGATGCGCTTTCACGTCGCTCAGGGTGGCCTGTTCGTCGAGCTCACCGACGACGCGGCCAGGGTCAACGATCAGCCTGTCGTCGCCGACAGCATGGTCGAGCTCACCACCAGCGACGAGCTGACGTTTCGCAGGGAGACGTTCGTGATCGCCCAGGTCGCAGGCGGCGATCGCACCACCGTGGTCGGCGACAAGGCCGGCCTGCCCCGCCGCGTGGTGGTGCAGATCCTGCCCCGCGGCGGCCGCATCGTCTTCGACCTGGCCGAGGGCGAACGGGCCGTGTTCCTCGCCGATCGCCGGCTCGATCTGCTGGTCGCGCTCCTGCGCCCGCCGCCGCCCTACAGCCCGGGCGACTTCATCCCCGACGACGTGGTCCGGCCGATCGTCTGGCCCCGTAATCCCGGTGTGTCCCGACCCGAGATCAACATGTTGATCAGCCGTTGCCGCCAGGACCTGGTGGCGGCCGGACTCCACGGGCCGCGCCTGCTCGAGCGCGCGCCCGGCGGCGGCGCCACGCGGGTAGCCCTGGCACCATCGGCGGAGATCACGGTCGATTCGTGAGTTACGATGCGACGCAGTGGCTGCGGCGTCGCTCCCTCGCTCCGCTCCTCGACGGCTCGGCCGTTACGAGCTGATCGCTCCCATCGCGACGGGCGGGATGGCGGAGCTGTACCTGGGCCGCCTGCGCGGCCGCGGCGGCTTCGAGAAGCTGGTCGCGATCAAGCAGATGAAGGCGCACCTGTCGGACGACCCCGGCTTCGTCGCCATGTTTCTCGACGAGGGTCGCATCGCCGCCCGCTTGACCCACCCCAACATCTGCCAGGTCTACGAGCTCGGCGACGAGGACGGCCAGCTCTACATGGCCATGGAGTACGTGCCGGGGATCCCGCTGTCGACGATCCTGTCGGCGCTGCCCCGCACCCGCGACGGCTTCGACATCCGGGTCAGCGCCGGAATCCTGGTCCAGGTCAGCGAGGGCGTGCACTTCGCCCACGAGCACCGCGGCGACGGCGGCGCGCCCGCCCCCATCGTCCACCGCGACGTCTCGCCCCACAACCTGCTGGTCACGGCCGAGGGCGTTTGCAAGCTGGTCGACTTCGGCATCGCCAAGGTGCTGACCGAGGTCAGCCACACCCGCACCGGGGTGCTCAAGGGCAAGCCGGCGTACATGGCGCCCGAGCAGATCCGCGCCGAGCCGGTCGACCGACGCGCCGACGTGTTCGCGCTCGGCGTGGTGTTGTGGGAGTGCCTCGCCGGCAAGCGGCTCTTCCAGGGCGACTCCGACTTCCTGATCTGGCAGCAGGTCACGCAGAACGCGGTGCCGCGGCTGCACGAGCTGCGCCCCGAGGTGCCCGAGGCGCTCGACGAGGTGGTGCAGAAGGCGCTGGCCAAGGATCCGGCCGATCGGTTCGAGAGCGCGCGGGCGTTCGCCGCCGAGCTGCGGCGGAGCGTGGCCAGCGTGGGCGGTGTGCTGGAGACCGGAGCGCTGGCGACGTACCTGTCGGCGCTGTGCGGCGACGCGTTCGCGGCGCGCAAGGCGCTGGTGGCGCAGGCGGTGGGAGCGGTCGAGCACGAGCCGAAGGCGGACACGCCCGACCCGGACGAGGACGTCGACGACGACGGGACGGCGAGCATCCGGCTGCGTGATCACACGGCCCAGGTGGCGGTGTCGTCGAGCTCGCTGGAGCGGGCCAGCTCGGACACGCGGCGGTGGGGGGCGATCGCGGTGCTGGTGATGGCGGCGGTGGCCGGGATGGTGCTCGCGTTCTGGTACGTCGGTGGTGGGAAGACGGCGGGGACGGGGACGGGGGCGGGCGCGGGGACGGAGAGGGGGACGGAGAGGGGCACGGGCACGGGCACGGGGACCGGCACGGAGAGAGCGGGCACGGGCACGAGCACGGGCACGGGCACGAGCACGGGCACGAGGGCGGCCGAGACCGAGATGGAAGGCGAGACGGTCGCCGAGGCCGAGGTCGACGCGGTCAAGCCCAAGCCCCGGGTGGTGAAGCCCAAGGTGGTGCAGCCGCCCGACGTGGAGGAGCCGGCGGCGCCCGGGTTCTACCTGATCGACTCCCAGCCCTACGCGCGCGTCTACATCGACGGCAAGGATCATGGTGAGACGCCGCTCTTCCGCGTCCCGCTCGCGCCAGGTAAACATGCGGTCCGCGCAGTGCTGCCCGACGGACGCAAGAAGCAGTTCACCATCGACATCAAGTCCGGCAAGGATCTGTCGTCGGGACGACTGAAATGGTGAGACGTGCGATCGCGGCGCTGGCCGCGCTCGTGACCGTGGCTCAGCCCGCCTCAACCGTGTTTGCCGATCCGGCGGCGCTCCGAGAGGCCCGACGCGTGATCGAGGAAGAGGTCCGCTACGATCGGGCGCAGGAGATCCTGGTCACCGCGCTCCGACAGGGGGACAACGGCCCCGACGATCTGGCTGCGATCTACGAGCTGGCTGGCGTCGCCTCGGTGGTGCTCGGCCAGCGCGAGGCCGGTGAGCTCTACTTCCGTCGCCTGCTCGCCTTGCGGCCCCAGGCGGCGTTGCCCGCCGACACCGCGCCCAAGATCCTCGAGCCGTTCACGGCGGCGCGGGCGCACATGGCCGCGGTCGGCAACCTGCGCGTCGCCGCACGCACGCCCCGGGCCCGCGAGCTCGTGATCGAGATCGCCGCCGATCCGCTCGGCATGGTCGCCGGCGCCCAGGTCCACTACGCCGGCCGTGACGGTCAGATGGGCCAGGTGCGCGGCGACATGCCGAGCCCGATCACCGTCGAGCTCCCCGACGGCGCGCTGGCCACCGAGGTCGCGATCGTCGACGAGTACGGCAACCGCCTGCAGGAGCTGCCGGCCCCGCCGGTGCCCACCGGCGGCGACGGCGGTGGTGGCGGCCCGGGCCCCGGGCCGGGTGGCGACGGCGAGCGCGGCGTGCTGCTGCGCTGGCCGTCGTGGGCGATCGCCGCTGGGGCCAGCGGCGCGGTCGGGCTCGGCTTCGCGATCGACGGCAAGCGCTCGCACGAACGCCTCGACGACATCCTCGCCAACCCCGAGGACCACTTCTTCGGCGAGGCCGAGGACGCGCGCCGGCGCTGGAAGCGCGACACCACCGTCGCCAATGTCGCCTTCGTCGCCACCGGCGTGTTCGCTGCCGGCGCGATCACCCTGGCGATCATCGGACGCAAGCAGGGCGGCGATCGGACGGCGGTGATGCCCTGGGTCGGCGATCGCGGCGCAGGAATCGTCGTGCGGCTCACGCTCCCTGCGAGGTGATGTCGCGTCGTTGTCGGGGTGATGTCCGCTCGTTGTCGGACCTCGACGGCACCCACGTCATCGTGGATCCAGACCCACCACCTGGAGACCCACCATGCGCAACGCATCGTTCGCCGCCCTCCTCGCCGCCCTCGTGTTCGGCTGCACCAGTGACACCACCGTCACCAGCTCGGACGACAACCAGCTCACGCTGCTCGACACCGACGGCGACGGCGTCCCCGACGCCCTCGACGTCGACGGCGACGGCGTCCCCGACATCGACTTCGGCGCGCCCTGCGCCGATCCGGTGATCGACGCCGACGGCGACGGCGTCCCCGACGGTATCGACTTCGACTGCGACGGCACTGCCGACATCGCCTGGTGCGCCGATCCGGTGATCGACGCCGACGGCGATGGCATCCCCGACGGGCTCGATCTCGACTGTGACGGCCAGCCCGATCTCACGCTGCCCAGCCTGCCGCCGATCCCGCCGCCGGGCATGCCGCCCAACACGCCGCCGTGTCTGCCGGCGCCCATCGACGCCGACGGCAACGGCATCCCCGACGGCATCGACCTCGACTGCGACGGCCAGGCCGATATCGACCTGGGCTTCTAGCGCGACGGTCAGGCGACGCGCGGGCGGCGGACGACCTTGTTCAGTCGCTCCGCCTGCAGCCGCAACGCCCGGCGCAGACCCTTGCGGCCGCCGACCGAGCCCAGGCTCATCCCGTACATCGCGTCGACGCCCCGCACCGCCACGACCCACATGGTCACGAGGATGGCCAGGTCGGCGGCGGCGCGACGCGTCGACGCCGCCGGGATGACCAGGCCGTAGGTGTCCGAGACGAACCGGAAGTTGCGCAGGATCTTCACGATCACGCTGCGATCGATGTCGCCGTGCCAGAAGGCGACGCGTGACACGATCATCTCCTGGTGACGGCGCAGGAACTCGCCCATCGACAGGGCCTGGGTGATGCGACCCGACGGCGGGCGGCAGATCTCGAGCAGGTCCTCGAGATATTCGTTCCAGTACAGCGAGAGGCTGCGGTTCTCGGGACGGCGCAGGAACTTGATGCGGTCGATCGAGAAGTCCGCCTTCACGCCGCTGTTGGAGCGCGGCACGATCGCGTGCAGGTCGTAGAGGACCGGCGGCTCGTCCTTGCAGTAGTCGGTGTCGTGGAACATCCAGCGGGCGCGAAGCTGCGCCCACGTGTAGATGGTGAGGACCGGGTCCTGCCCCGAGTCGATGACCAGGAAGCGGCGCCCTTCCACGCCCACCACCGTGATCCAGTGGGCCCACTCGTCCACGCACAGGAGCACCGGCACTTGCTTCCGCAGGTAGGTGATCAGGCGCTTGCGAGCCGCCTCGGCATCGCTCGAGCGCTCGAGCACCAGATCGCAGTCGAACGAACGCGCCGCGCGGGCCAGGCGGATCTCGTCGGTCCCGCTCCACCAGTGGGTGCGCGCCGTCTGGGCGATGTCACCAGCCTCGACCGCACGACCCAGCGACACCATCGCGTGCTTCAGCGCGAACGGCCCGCACGTCCACTCTTCGGGCTGCGGATAGAAGCCCGGACGATGAGGCGGGGTTGGGGCGAGACGGACCATGGGGACGCCTCGAAATCTATCGTACGGGGGTGTCGGCGCTAGCCGCTTCGACCGGCTTTTGATCGCTATTTTCTTTAGCGATCTCATGTATATAAGTGTGGAGGCGATGCGTCAGATCCCGTTGACGCACCGCGTCGCCACATTACACGTCTAGCGTGTGTGCCACTCCCGCCACCACTCCCGATTTCGGGGCGGAAGTTGCCCCAGAACCCAGTCCCAGGTCGCCTCCCGAACCAGCACCAGACCGTTGGGATGACCGGGGTGAAGGCCGATCGGCGGCGCCAGATCAGGCTGGGCGCGGGCGGCGCGGAGGGCTCGATCGAGCGGCGACCGGTCACCGAACATGCCCAGCGGGATCATCCGCCAGCGGCGCCCCGCCGGCACCGGCTCCGGACGCATGCGCACCGGCACCCGCGCGAACCAGGCAGCCTGGAAGCCGAGGTGCCGCTCGGCGGCGATCACGACGGCATCGGCTGGCAGCAGGCCGGGCATCGCCGCGGTCGCGGTGACCATCGGGATCTCGGTGTCGACCATGCCCTCGGTGGGCGCCGGCGGCCGCACGGCGATCCACGTGACCAGCGCCGGCACCACGACCACCAGCCGCCACGGCAGCTCGAGCGCGACGACCAGCCGACCCACCGCGGCCGCCGCCACGACACAGGCCGGCGCGAACACGGCGATGCGCAGGCGAAAGCCCACCGCGTCGGGATCGGCGACGTCGATCCACGGCCACGACGTGATCACGACCAGCGCCAGCGCGGCCCAGGTCAGCGCGCGCTCGGCGGGCCGCGCGTCCCAGCGCAAGGTCTCGAGCCGCCGGCCGGCGATCGCCACGGCCAGGAACACCGCCGCCGCGGCCGCGGCGATCAGGCCCTGGTGACCGAGCATCAACCGGAAGGTCGGACGTCCGGCGTGCGGCACGGCCATCGCCGGCAGTTGCCAGTCTCCCGGGCCGGTGAAGGCGCCGTCGAGCAGCGCCAGGTCAGCGGGCCCGACGAAGCGCTGGGGCGCCTGCCAGCCGGCGACGACGAACGCCACCACCAGCACCGCGCCGCCCGCCGCCGCGCCGCGCCAGACCCGCGGCGACGGACGCCGCACCCGCAGCTCCACCACCGCCGCCGGCGCCAGCAGGGCGGCCGCGAGCAGCGCCGACATCTTGTGGGTGAGCACGGCCGCCAGGAGCGCCAGCGCCGCCAGCGCCAGGCGTCCGATGGTCGGCCGCTCCAGCGCACGTAGGCCCAGCCACGCGGCGGTGAGCGCGATGGTGAGGCCGAGCCCGTTCTTGACGAACTCGAGCGAGAGGTAGAACGAGCCACCGCCGGTCGTGGCCAGCACGGCGGCGACCAGCCCGCCGGCGATGCCGCCGGCTCGTCGCCCCAGGAGGAATGCCGGCAGCGCGACCAGGCCGCCGCCCAGCGCTGCAATGACCTTGGCGGCGACGATGGGATCGGTCACCGCCGCCAGCGGCGCCATGAGCCAGAAGGTGAGCGGCGCGGCCGGGTACGCCAGGTGCCCGCGCTCGAGCAGCGAGCGGACCTGGATCGGGTAGTACCAGCCATCGACGCCGACCGGGTACGGCGACACGGTGAGGAGCTCCCAGCGTTGCCACACCGACCACGCCGCCAGCGCCAGCACCGCCGACCACGCCGCCGCGCCGAGCACGGCGTCGCGGTGCTTGGGCACGGTCAACCAGACCCGCAGCCGCCCGATCACGTCACGTCACTTCAGGCGGGCCAGGACCTCGTCGCGCGTGGCGAGGCCCTTCTCGATGATGAGGGCGAGCAGCTTCTTGAGCACGTCCTCGTCGCGGCGGACCAGGGCCTCGAGGCTGGCGATACGCTCCTGCAACGACGCCAGGTCGGCGAAGCTGGGGCCGGTGACGCGCGGCTGCGATCCCGGATCGGACGCCGTGCCCATGGGCGGACGCGGCGGCGCCGCCGGCGCGCCGGGCACGCGCAGGATGCCCGAGACGCTGCCGGGGTTGCCAATGCTGCCGGTGGTGGTGCGCGACGGCCGCGGCGACGGCGCGGCCTCGACGTCGTACTGGCCCACCACCTCCATCTGACCCTCGGACGGCTGGGAATCGATGCCGACCGAGTCGCGCTGGCGGCGACCGAGGCTGCGGGTGTTGACGCCGCGGCCGTAGAAGCGCGCCAGCGCCCGCTCGATGGCCTTGGGGCCGGCGAGGTAGGTGCGCACGTTGAGGTGGGTCTTGATGCGCAGCTCGTCGACCAGCGACAGGTTGGTCGGATCGCTCATGGCGACGTCGAGGAACTTCATGGGCTGCGCGAAGGGGATGACGCCGTGACCCTCGGCGGTCTCGACCGGCACCAGATCGAGCACGGCGCTCGGGATCTCGAGCGCATCGAGATCGACCAGCGGCACGGCGAGCTGCTTGGACAGGGCCGCGACCAGCTCCTCCTCGAGCACCAGCTTCATGTCGACGAGCACGCGACCGAGCGGGCCTCCGTAGCGGCGCTGCTCGATGAGCGCCGAGCGCAAGCCGGTCTCGTCGATGAGGCCGGCCTCGATCAAGATCTCGCCCAGTCGCTTGCGCGCCATCCAACGTCTCCGTGCTTCAGGGGGTTGGAACGGTGGCCATCCCGGTCGCCGCGAGCGTACTCAGGAACTGAGTCGATTGTCGCCGCGCGGCCGCCACATCGAACACGACGAAATGGCCATCGGAGCTGGTGGCCCGGTACTGGATGATGACGGCCGTGGTGCCGCCGACGTTGCCGGCCACCGGCGCGGCGACCTCGGAGCGGCCGCGCAGTTCGAGGCCCTCGATGGGCTCGATCACGGGCTCGACGTGGTTGCCGCCGATCGCGACGGCCAGGGCCTCGATCGTGGCCAGCGGCGTGAAGTTATCGACGAAGCCCATGGTCTGGAAGATCGGGCGCGCCACCATGCCCGGCGCCGGTTCGCGGACCAGCAGCGGCCCGTAGTTGATGGTGTCGGAGCGCTCGACCCACATCTGCAGGATCGACAGCACCGGGTTGAACTCGTCGAGGGGGCGGTCGATGATCACGCCCATCACCAGCGCGGTGATGTCGATCGGCTCGGTCTTGTTGAGGAGCGCGTGGTAGAGCAAGCCGCCGGCGCCCGACAGCACCGCGCCCTTGATCGCCGGTTCGTAGGCGACAAAGGGCGGGCCGGTGAGGCCGCCCTGCGAGTGGCCGAAGAAGTAGATGCGCTCGGGATCGAAGCGGATGTCGCGATCGTCCTCGCGCATCGAGAAGCTCTCGACCAGCCGCACCACCGAGAAGTCGTCGGCAGAGCCCTGGATGGGGTTGTTGCGGGCCGCGTCCGCGTTCTGGAAGTTGAAGAAGTCGATCTCGGGGCTGCCGCCCGGGTTGCGAGGCGGGTGCAACACCTGGTCGATGGAGATTCCGGCGATGCCCTCGGCGGCCAGCGCGGCCGCGGTCTCGTCGGCGACGAACGAGTGGTAGCTGCCGCCGGTACCGTGGGCGTAGATCGCCACTGGCCAGCCGCTCGCCGGCATCGCCCGATCCTTGGGGATGGTGAACGAGAAGCGCAGCGGCTCCATGCGCTGCACGATGGGCAGGCCGTCGAGCCCGAGGTCGATGTCACCCTCGCCGGCGTTGTGGTACGGGACCAGGCCGGTCTGGAAGTTGGGCGCGTCGAAGAGGCCGTCGTACCAGGTGAACGGCCGCTCGCCGGCGTCGCGCTCCACGACCTCGCGGGCCAGCGGCATGGGCAACGAGCGCACGCGCTGACGGAGGAGGCCCATGATCTCGGTGACCGACTGGGTGGTGAAGACCGCGGCCGAGGCCACGTCGCCGCGCTCGTCGCCACCGGGCTCGTCGAGCCAAGCCATGAGCGGCGCGTAGACCTCACGGGCCCGGATCAGCGCCGGATCGGTGGGGGCGCCCGAGCCGTCGGCGGCCAGGATGGCCTCGAAGTCGGGCGCCGGCGTGACGTTGAGGCGGCGGGTCACCACCAGCGCGTAGGTCGTGGTCTGCCGCAGCGGGAAGCCCGGCGCCGGCAAGGCGGCGAGGAAGTTGGCGCCGATGGTCCAGCCCTCGTAGTCCTGGAAGCGGAACACCAGCGGCGACTTCTGGCCGTAGCTCGGTGAGCCGGGGTCGACGTCGACGATGTACACCGACGCGTACGACTGCACCGACTGCTGCGCGTCGCGGGGCAGGAGGTCGGTGTCGATCGCCGATCCGAAGCGGGTGAAGATGGCGTTGTTGGTGCCGAAGCCGTCGAGGGTCGAGCAGGCGTCGACGTACATGTCGACCAGAGGGACCCGGCGCGGGTAGGCGCTCAGATCGACCAGGCCATCGCCGCTGCGGCGGAGATCGTTGGGGAACGGCAGCTCGTAGAACTCCTGGGTGACGCCGTCACGGGGCACCGTGAACAGCGCGACCTCGGGATCACCCGAGCACGCCACGAGTGAGGTGGTGCCGGCGAGCAGCCCCACGACAATGAACAGCGGGCGGACCTTGGCCATGGTTCCCTTCAGAAGCTGAACGATACGCCCAGACAGGTGACGCCGGCCACCGCGAAGGCGCCCGCCGCGCCGACCCCAGCCGCCCCCAGGCGATCTTCGTCACGCGAGTACAGATAGAGCCCGCCGGCCCCGGCCACCACGGCGGCCCCGAGGAAGGCCAGCGCGGCCCGGCGGGTGCGGCGCCGCGCAACCAGGTTGCCAGGCTGATCGCCGCCGCCGGGTCCGTCCACCAGCGGCGCGGTGATGTCGCCGCTGGGGTTGGTGATGAGCTGCACCACCTCCAGCGCGGCGTCGGAGAACGCCTCGTCGACGGTGCACACGTCGCAGGTGATCGAGGTCTGACGCACGATGGTCCCGGTGGCGGTGTCGAGCAGCGTGATCGTGTAGTGGTAGCTCGGCCCGATGCTGACCAGCGTCGCCTCGATGACGCGCGACACGCCGGCGTGGGTCTTGAGCTCCTTGAGGCACGAGCCGAACAGGCAGGCGGCGTTCCACGCCGTGCCGGCAAGGTACTCACGCAGACGGGCCCGCGACGCCACCTTCAGGCCGGCGATGCCGAGCGACTCTTCGATCTGCTTGGTGAAGACCTCGGCGGCGGTGTCGCTCACGCCCTCGACGCGCACGTCGAGGAGACCGATCAGATCGTCGTGCGCTTCGGACGGCGGCGCCGGCGCCTTGGCCTCGCCGCCCGCGGCCGCGGGCGCGGCAAGCGCGGCGAGCACGACCACGGTAACCAGGGTTCGCATGGTCGGGTCAGGACTCGTCGACGTCGCCGATGAACCGCTTCATCAGCCCGTCGATCATCAGGTTGCGGTCAGGGACGCCGTACTTGCCGTCGCGCCAGCCGCTCTGGGTCTCGGTGTACTTCTTCTCGACGTCGGCGATCAGGACCTTGTACTTCTGGACCTTCTTGAGGATGTCCTTCTGGTTGCGGATGAAGTAGGCGACCATCGATGCCCCGGCGGCAACGGTCAGCACCAGGCTGAGCGGACCGCCCAGCGCGTAGCGGAGGCCGATGCGCAGGGCGAGAACGGCGGCGGCCCCGATCGCTACCTTCTTGGTGCCGGTGCCGTCGACCACCGAGTCCTTGGCCAGGGCGAACGCGGTCTGCCCGCTGGCGATGAGGAGGGCGATGAAGTTGCCGCGCCGGGTGGTCCAGCCGCGGTCGTAGTACTCCTTGATGCCCTGCTTCAGGAACGTGTCGAAGTCGGCGTAGATCCCCCCATCCGCACGCTCCTCGACCGGCGCTTTGCCCTCAGCCATCGGCGCAGCATAGCACCAGGGGCTCCTCCAGCGTCCCGACCGCCCACCTCGCGTTGACTAACGGGGGTGCGTCGCTCAGATTCGATACATGCGATCCACCAGCCTCCGGCTGGCCGTTGCCGTTGTCGCGCTGGTGCTGGGGGCCGCGCCTGCGTTCGCCGACCTTGCCGCCGGACAGGACCGGCTCATCGGCGGCGACTACAAGGGCGCTCTGTCCGAGCTGGCCAAGGTCAACGGCAAGGACCGCGCGAAGGCGCGCCTCTTGATGGTGTCGGCTCAGCTCGCGCTCGGCGACCTCGGTGGCGCCGAGGTCACCGCGGCGGCGCTCGCCAAGGACAAGGACCCCAAGGTCGCGGCCCAGGGCACGGTGGAGCTGGCCGGTGTGCTGCGCTCGGTCGGTCGCTACGCCGACGCGCGCGCCCAGGTCGAGCCGCTCGTGCTCAAGGATCCCGCCAACCGGCCGGCCCGCCGCATGCTCGCCACCGTCCTCGACGACACCGGGCAGGTCGCCGCCGCGAAGGCGCTGTGGAAGATCACCGACGCCGAGTACACCGCCGGGGCCCTCAACCTCGACGACGCGGTCGATCTCTACGAGCTGGCCCAGGCCGCGCGCGCCCTCTCCGAGTACGAGCTGGCCAACGACGCCTATCGCGAGATCGCGAACCTGGCCCCGCAGTTCACCGAGGCCGGCGTCGAGTGGGGCTACCTGTTCCTCCAGAAGTACAGCTCGGAGCAGGCCGAGCAGACCCTCGACGAGGTGTTCAAGGTCAACCCCAACCACCCCGACGCCCACGCGGCGATGGCGGCGGTGCTGCTCGAGAGCCGTTACGATCTCGCGGCCGCCCGCCACCACCTCGACAAGGCGCTGACGCTCAACCCGCGCCACGCGCGCTCCCTGCTGGTGCGGGCCTCGATCGAGATCGATCAGAACCAGTGGGACGCGGCCAGGAAGACCCTGGGCGACGTGCTGGCGGTGAACCCGCAGCACGTCGAGGCCTTCGCGATGCTGGCGACGATCGCGTGGCTACGCGACGACACCAAGGGCTACGAGGCCCAGAAGCAGAAGGCCTTCACCGTCAATCCGGCGTACGCCGAGCTGTTCCGCATCGTGTCGCGCTCGGCGGTGCGCGAGCACCGCTACCACGAGGCCATCGAGCTCGAGATGGAGGCGGTGAAGCTCAAGCCCGACTACTACGAAGCGATGAGCGGCGCCGGCCTCGGCTACCTGCGCCTGGGCGAGGAGCAGCAAGGCATCGACTGGCTCAAGAAGTCGTGGGAAGGCGACAAGTACAACGTCCGCACCTACAACACGCTCAACCTGTTCGAGAAGGTACTCCCCAAGGACTACACGTTCTCGTCGTCCAAGAACTTCAAGATCCGCTACCACAAGGAAGAGCAGAAGGTACTGGCCCGCTACCTCGAGCCGGTGATCGAGCGCGCCTTCGCCGACATGGTCAAGCGTTACGGCTTCACGCCCAAGACGCCGGTGGTGCTCGAGCTCTTCCAGGACTCCGATCACTACAGCGTGCGCACCGTCGGCCTGCCCAACCTGGGCGCGCTGGGCGTGTGTTTCGGCCAGGTGATCACGGCGATGTCGCCGTCCAACGGCGACATCAACTGGGGCATGGTGCTGTGGCACGAGCTGGGCCACGTGTTCGCCATCCAGCTCTCGAACCAGCGGGTGCCGCGCTGGTACACCGAGGGCCTGAGCGAGTACGAGACGCTGATCGCCAATCCGTCGTGGCGGCGCGAGAACGACGCCGACGTCTACGGCGCGCTGCTCGAGAACACGCTGCCGTCGGTGGCGACCATCAACTACGAGTTCGTGCAGCCCGATCCCCAGAAGGTGGTGGTCGCCTACTACCTGTCGTCGGTGATGATCGAGTACATCGCGCAGACCTACGGCTTCCCCAAGATCGTCGAGGGGCTCAAGCTGTTCGGGCAAGGCAAGGAGACGCCGGCGGTGGTCGAGAAGATCACCGGCCGCACGGTGGCCCAGTTCGACGCCGACTTCCGCACGTACCTGGAGCTCCGGCTGGCGCCGTACAAGGGCACGTTCCGGCTGCCGTCGAGCGGGCTGTCCGACGTGCTGGCGCTCGAGATCGCCGCCGACGCCAGGCCGCGCGACGCCGTGGCCAAGGCCCGGCTGGCGCTCGGTCACTACTACGCCGGCGACGCCGACAAGGCGGCGGCGGCCGCGACCGCCGCCCTGTCCATCGACCCCAAGCAGCCGATCGCCATGTACATCATGGCCGAGGTCAACCTGCGCACCGGCGGCGCCGACAAGGCACGCCAGCAGTTCGAGCAGCTCGTGACCACCGGCCACGACAGCTTCGACATCCGGGCCCGGCTGGCGCAGATCGCCCAGGCCGAGGGCCGCGCCGGCGACGTCGAACAGCAACTGTGCGCGGCCAAGCGACTCGATCCCGAGCGCAGCTACCCGTATCAGGAGCTATCCGAGCTGTACAAGGCGGGCGGCCGCACCGAGGCGGCGCTCGCCGAGCTCGAGCACTACGTGATGCTCGAGCAGATGCAGGTGGCGCCGCTCAAGGAGCTGGTCGACGGTTACGCCAAGCTCGGCAAGTGGGCCAAGGTCCGTACCTACGGCGAGATGGCGATGTTCATCTTCCCGCAGGACACCGACCTGTTGCTCCAGCTCGGCAAGGCGTACCTCCAGACCGGCGACGCCAAGCAGGCCCTGTACAGCTACGACAGCGCGCTGCTGGTGAACCCGACGATCCGCCGCCCTGCGATCGCGCACATCGGCCGCACCCGCGCGTTTCTGGCCCTGGGCGACAAGGCCAAGGCCAAGGCCGCGCTGGCGCTGGCCAGCAAGACCGAGCCGGCGCACGCGGAAGTCGTCGAGCTCAAAGCCAAGATCAAATGAGCGGGGCGCGCCCGCCGACTCGGCCGCGGCGCGGCCGGCTCAGGGCGACGGTTCACTGATCGTGCTGCTCCTGCTGGCAGCACCTGCAGCCGCGCAGTCCGACGCTTCGACCTGGTGCGCGACTCGATCGTCGTCCACGCCGGCCGCCGCACGATCCGCGAGCGCTTGCGCCGCGACGGCGAGGGCCTGACCTGGATCTTCGAGAGCGACGGCGCGCTCGTGGTCGCGACCCAGCTCGCCAGGGTCCGTTCGGCCGCCGGCATCGGCCATGGCTGCCGCGGCGCCACCGCCGGCGCCGCCATCGATCTGGGCAAGACCTCGCGCACGTTGCTGGCGATCGACGCCCGCACCGCGTCATCGCCTGGCAGTCCCAGGCAACGTGGGACGCCGCGCCTGCGATCGTCGGCTCCCACGCGTCGACGTGTGGATGGACACCCGGCGCGACCGCTGGGCATCACCGTCCGCCGCCTCGCCGACGGGGCGCTCGCGCGCACGGTCGACATCGGCTCGATCGGAGCCCTCGACATCGTCCGCTTCGGGCTCATCGCCCGCGGCGCCGACCGGCTCACCGTCGACGCGATGTTCGGGTGGGAGTAGCGGCGGCGGTGGTGGCGCCCAGCAGCCGCACCACCGCGTCGATGACAAGCTGCCCCGGGCGGCGGCCGAGCCCGCCGGCGTGACGGGCGGCGAAGATCTCGATCGGCGGCAGCTCGAGGACGGGCAAGCGGCGCAGCTCGCCAGCGGCCTCGTGCGGCGCCGCGGTCACGTCGGGCAAGACGGTGATCAGCGCGCCGGAGAGCGCGACCTGCAGGTTGGAGCGCAGCATGGTGATGCGCATGCCGATCTTGCGCGGGACGTCCGACGGCCAGCCGTCCTGCACACGACCGGTGTCGCCGATGCGCGGCACCGAGAACGGATGAGCCAGCACGTCGGCGAGCGTCGGCTTGCGCGCGGTGAACAGCGGGTGACCGCGGCCGCAGTAGATCGACGCCGCGATCTGGCCCAGGCGCTCGGCGACGATCTCCTCGGCGGTGACCTCCTCGTACCAGAAGGCGACGTCGAGCAGACCCCGGACCAGGAGCGTCTGGGCCTCGGCCGGGCCCAGCACCGCGTGCTCGGGCACCAGCGCGGCGTGGGCCTGCTTGAGCTCGACCAGCGCCGGCACCACGAAGTGATCGGTGAGCACGCCCAGCGACGACACCCGCAGCGGCCCCAGGAACGGATCGCCCAGGGTCTCCGACAGGCCGGCGTCGACGTCGCGGGTGGCGGCGCGTACCGCGTCGCGCAGCGCCTCGCCGGCGGAGTTCAGCACCAACCCGCGACCGACGCGGTTGAACACCGGCGTGCCGAGCGCGTCCTCGAGCAGGCGCAGGGTGCGCGATACCGCCGCCGGCGTCAGCGACAGCCGGCGCGCGGCGGCGACGACCGAGCCGGTCTCGGCGACCTCGGCGAAGGTCGGGAGCCAGTTCCACAGGTTCCGGCGCAGGCTGGTGAGCATTCAGCTTTGCTTGATGGTGCTGCATGAAAGTATCGCTTTTGTGACGGCGGCGGAAGCGGCAGTGTAGTGCTCGTGATGAAACGAACCGCGCCTCTGGACACGCCCACGCTTCGCTCCGGCGCCTCAGGGCGGCCGGGATTCGCCGCGCTCGATCGTCGCGCCATGTTGCGTCTGCTGGGCCGCGCCTCCGCCGGCGCCGCCGGACTGGTGCTCGTCGGGTGCGGTGGTGGCGACGACGGCGCCGGCGACCTCGACGCCGCCGCCGGCGACCTCGACGCGCTGATCCTCCCCGACGGCGCCACCTGCAGCCCGACCACCAGCGACGTGCTCGGTCCCTTCCATCGGCCCGGCGCGCCGTCGCGCACCATGATCGCCGACCTCACCGAGGCCGGCGAGCGCATCGCCCTCGACGGCGTCGTGCTCGGCAGCGACTGCACCACGCCCCTGGCCGGCGCCGTGCTCGATGTCTGGCAGGCCGACGCGACCGGCGCGTATCACGAGCCCACCGCCGCCGGCGGCCCGTTCCGGCTGCGCGGCCAGGTCGCCAGCGCCGCCGACGGCACCTGGGCCATCGACACCATCCGCCCCGGCCACTACAGGAACGGGCCGGGCTGGCGACCGGCGCACATCCACTTCATCGTGTCGGCGCCCGGCCATCGCTCGCTGACCACGCAGCTCTACTTCGCAGGCGACCAGTTCTTGCCGCCCAACGACAGCTGCACCAGCTGCGGCTCCGACGACCCGGCTCGCATCATTCCCCTGTCACCGCGATCTGGAGGCGGACTGGCGGGCGAGTTCCGGATCGTCCTCGGGCGCGCCTGACTCGACGACGCCTCGCGAAATTGGTCGGACCGCAATTGCCGTTCTGTGGTATCCAAGGCGGATGTCCCTTCCGACCTCGGTCGATGTCGCGATCGTCGGCGCCGGCACCAGCGGCGCCGCGGCGGCACGGTATTTCGCCGAGCAGGGCGCGCGGGTCGTGTGTGTCGATCGCCGCCCGCTCGCCGAGGCCGGCGCGCGCTGGGTCAACGGCATCACCCGCACCGCGATGGCCGAGGCCGGCATCGAGCTTCCGGCCAGCGCCGGTTTCGGTGAACCGCACCCCTTCCATCTGGTGAGCGACGCCGGACGCGTGGTCGTGCGCGATCACGACGTGATCGATGTCGACATGCGCGCTCTGGTCGCGTTGCTCCAGCGTCAGGCCCAGGAAGCGGGCGCGGTGATGCAGGGCGAGACCTCGGTGCTCGGCCGCGACCGCGATGTCCTGATCACCGATCAGGGCCGCGTGCGCGCGCGCTGGATCATCGACGCCTCGGGCCTGGCCGGCGCGCGCCTGCTCGATCAGTCGGCGGTGGGCACCGCGCACCTGTGCGCCGCGGCCCAGGCCGTGTTCGAGGTCAAGGACAACGAGGCGGCGCGGGCGTGGTTCGCCGCCGCCGACATCCCGCCCGGCGAGGTCTACGCGCGGCTGGGCGTGGCCGGCGGCTTCTCGGTGCTCAACGTGCGTCTCCACGACGGCGGTCACACCGTCGGCGTGCTCACTGGCTCGATCCCGTCGCTCGGCTTCCCGTCGGGCAAGGCCATCCTCGATCGCTTCGTGCGCGAGCACGCCTGGGTCGGCGCCCGGGTCTTCGGCGGTCAGGGCGCCATCCCGCTGCGCCGCCCCTACGATCGCCTGGCCCGCGACAACGTCGCGCTCCTCGGCGACGCGGCCTGCCAGGTGTTCCCGGCCCACGGCTCGGGCATCGGCGCCGGCATCGTCGCCGCGCGAATGCTCGCCAGCACGCTCGGCGCCGGCGGCACCCTGCGCGACTACGAGGTGGCGTGGCACCGTCGCTGGGGCGGCCTGTTCGCCGCCTACGACGCCTTCCGCCGCTGGAACCAGACCATGGATCCGGTCCAGCTCGGCGAGCTCATGGCAGGCGGGGTGCTCGATCCGTCGTTCGCACGGGCCGGGATGGATCAGACCATGCCCAGGCTCTCGCTCGGCGCGCTGCCGCCCAAGGCGCGCGCGCTGAGCAAGCAACCCGGCCTGGTGCCGGGCCTGGCCCGGGTGATGGCGCAGGTCGGCGCGGCCCACCTGCTCAGCGCGGTCTATCCGCGCAGCGAGAACCGCCGGTTCTCGGCGTGGCAGCTCGGCATGGCCCGCGTGCTCGCGGTCTGAGCCGCGGCGCGGAATCGGTTCAGTCGGAGCGGCCCCAGCTGGTCGGCGCGTCGCTCATCTCGAAGTCGATGCGCGCGGCGGTGAGGAGCTGGGCGTGCACCAGCTCGGGCACGGTGAGCGGCGTACCGTCGATGGTCACGCCGCGCACGTAGCGCCGCCGCGACGATGCGCCGGGCGCGGCGATGATCAGCTCGTGACCGCCGACGACGACGCGGGCCTGCTCGAACATCGGCGAGGCGACGATGTAGCGGTTGCTGCCCGGCACGGGATAGAGCCCGAGCGACGCGAACACGTACCAGGAGCCGAGCGTGCCGCCGTCGTCGTTGCCAGCCACGCCCTCGGGCAGATCGCTGTAGAGGGTCTCGGCGATCCAGCGCGACCACTCCTGGGTCAGATCCGGGCGGCCGGCTTGCGCGAACAGGAACGCGGCGTTGAGGTCGGGCTCGTTGCCGTGCCAGTAGTAGGGGCGCGGAAAGTTGGCGGCCGACGGATCCGCGGTCTCCCAGTCGCGGCGGGCCTCGGTAAAGAACTCCTCGAGCTTGGCCACCAGCGCGGCGCGGCCGCCCAGCAGCTCGGCCATGCCGATCGCGTCGTGGGCGCCGGCCATCCACAGCGAGTGCCAGGCGTTGGCCTCGGCGTAGTCGTCGGTGAGGTCGAGCGGATCGAACGCGCCCGGGAAGGTCCCGTCCTCGGCGCGGGCGCGCAGGAAGCCGACCGACGGGTCGTAGAGCGAGCGCCAGCCGTGGCTTCGCGTCCGCAGCGCGTCGGCGTCGGCGCCGTGGCCGAGCGCGTCGCCGAGGTTGGCGAGCGCGAAGTCGTCGTGCGCGTACTCGGTGGTGTGGCTGACCGAGCGGCCGACGCTGGCCGGCACGTAGCGGAGCTGCATGTAGATCTCGACGTGGTTGCGGCCGCCGCGACCGAGCGGCGGCACCGTCGGAGACATCGCGGCCTCGCGCAGGAGCGTCCACGCCCGGCCCTCGAACGTGGCGTCGCCGCGGGCGATGCCCTTGACCATGGCGTCGGCGACCGCGATGTCGCAGCTCGCGCCCAGCATCGTGCCGCTCTCACCGATGGCGATGGGCCAGCGCGGACAGCCGCCGAGCGCCTCCCCCAGCCGGACCAGCGAGTAGGTCGAGTCGTGCGCGCTCTCGGGCGCCAGCCAGGCGTAGAGCGGGTGCACGGTGCGGTACGTGTCCCACAACGAGAAGTCCGACAGCTGGGCGTAGCCGGTGGCGGTCTCGGGCGCGGTCATGGTCTTGAGCTGGAACGCGCCGCTGGCGTCGCCTATGAACGTGGGCATGAGGAACGCGTGATAGAGGCTGGTGTAGAAGGTGCGCCGCTCGGCGACGGTGCCGCCGGTGATCTTCACGACCTCGAGCTTCTCGCGCCACGCCGCCTCGGCCGCGGCGCGGGTGGCGCCGACGTCCCACGCCGGCAGCTCGGCGGCGAGGTTGGCCTCGGCACCCGCCGCCGACACCAGCGAGACCGCGACCTGGAGCTCGACCGGCTGCCCGCCGGCGATCGTGATCGCGGCGCCGACGCCGGTGCCGGTCGCGTCGGTGCCCGACACCGCCGGCGTGCCGCCCGACCACACCACCCGATCCATCCAGTCTTGCCGGGTCCGCATGACGAACCAGAGCTCGTGGCCGCCGTAGCTGCCGGTCATGCCGCCGCGATGGGTGAGGCGGCCCCGCACCGTGTGCGCGATCGGATCGAGGTGGATCTCGGCGTCGAGGATCTCGCCGCCGCCCAGCGCCTTGGCGAGATCGATCACCAGCGTGCCGGTCGCGCCACCGAAGTCGTAGACGTGGTGGGCGCCGCGGGCGGTGGCGACCAGCTCGACCGCGGTGCCGTCGGCGAGCCGGGTGGCGTAGCTGCCGGCGCGGGCCCGCTCGTCGGCCTTGGCGAAGCGGGCCTCGTAGTCGACCGCACGGGTCTTGGTCGGATCGAAGACCCGCGTGGGCATGACGGCGAGGATGCCGAAGTCGGCGACGCCGGCGCCGTGCAGGTGCAGGTGCGTGAAGGCCTGGACGATGTCGTCGCCCGCCCAGTAGCCCGAGTAGTGCTGGAAGGCGACGGTGCCGAACGGCCCCTTGGTGTCGGGCCCGAGCTTGACCAGCCCGTGCGGCACCGCGGCGCCGACGAAGCTGGCGCCGTAGGCGAAGCCGAGTCCGCCGGTACCGATCGTGGGATCGACGTGCTCGAGCGGATCGGTCACCTCGGGCAGCGGCGGTCCACCATCGCCGTCGTCACCGCCACACGCGGTGACAACGATGGCCGCGACGGCCAGGCCGTGGACGAAGTGCCGGCACCCCATGGGCCGAACCTACCTCAATCGATCTGGTACGGCGGGGGAATCTGCTCGGGACGCTCGACGCAGAGGCCGAGATCACGCAAGAGGCCGTCGGAGAGGGCGTAGATCCAGCCGTGCACGGTGAGCTCCTGCCCGCGCCGCCACGCGTCCTGGACGATCGTCGTGTGGCAAACGTTGGCGACCTGGGCCTTCACGTTGAGCTCGGACAGGCGGTTGACGCGCTCGACCGGATCGTCGATCCCTTCCAGCTCGTCGTCGTGGGCCATGCGCACGTCGCGCACGTGGCGGAGCCAGTTGTCGATGAGGCCGTGGGGCTTGCGGTCGAGCGCGGTCTCGATGCCGCCGCACCCGTAGTGGCCGCAGACGATCACGTGCCGGACGCCGAGCACGTCGACGGCGAACTGCAACACCGACAGGCAGTTCAGATCCGAGTGCACCATCAGGTTGGCGACGTTCCTGTGCACGAACAGCTCGCCCGAGCGGCGGCCGATGATCTCGTTGGGCGGCAGGCGCGCGTCCGAGCACCCGATCCACAGCATCTCGGGCTTGTGGAGCGACTGCAGCCGTCTGAAGTACTCGGGATCGTCGCGCAGCTCCGAGGCCGCCCACTTCCGATTCGCGACGAAGCATTCCTGGAGGAGGCGCACGCTCCGGTTCTACCACCGCCGGGACGATCGACGGTAGGCTCGCCGTGATGGCGAAGCGCGCGACCCGTGCCTCCGATGCGGTCCTGAAAGAGCTTCGGGCCTTCGGGCTGGCCTATCCCGGCACGCACACCAAGAGCCCGTGGCCCGGACATCTCGATCTGGCCGTGAAGGACAAGACCTTCGCCTACCTCAGCCTCGAGGGTGAACCATTCTCGATCGGCTGCAAGCTGCCGCAGTCGGCCGCGGTCGCGCTCATGCTGCCGTTCTGCCAGCCCACGCCCTACGGCCTCGGCAAGAGCGGCTGGGTCACCGCCAGGTTCCCCGACGACCAGCCTCTGCCGATCGACATGCTCAAGGCCTGGCTCGACGAGAGCTACCGCGCCCAGGCACCCAGGAAGCTGGTCGCGCAGATCGGCGCGCCGGCGGCGGCGAAGCCGGCGCGGAAACCGGCGGCGAAGCGGAAGCCGCCCGCCGCCCGCAAGAAGCGCTGATCAGGGGATCTCGACGATGCCGGCGGCGGCGAACGTCACGTGCTCCCACTGAGCGACGGTCGCCGAGCCAGCGCCCAGCGGAAACGCCTGGGCGGCGAGCGTGGTGCCGTTCCAGTAGATGCGGAACAGGCCGGTGGTGCCGGCGGTCACCGCCTCCTGGGTCAACACGACGTCGCCGTGGATCGATCGCCACGCCTCCCTGGGGACGCCGAGCAGGCGGCCGGTGCCGTAGTTGACGCCGAAGAAGTTCTCCTCGGGCTCGACCAGATCGATGTCCTCGACCGCCACGCCGAGGGTGTAGGTGGTGACCGCGCCGGCGGCGTTGATGGCGTAAAGCAATCCCTGCCCTTCGGCGCCGGCGATGATCTGGCCGGCCAGCGGACCGAACCGGGCCGGGAACGGCGGTACCACGATCATGCCTTCGAGGTGGACGCCGACCGCGGCCAGGCGCGTGGGCACGCCCGCCGAGGTGATGCGCCACACCTCGCCGGTGGTGGTGACGACGATCAGGTCGCCGCCGAACACGCCGGTGCGATCGAGGTAGAGCGACCCGCGCATGAGCCCGTTGTTGACTCCCGGCAGATCCACCCACGGGTTGATCAGCGTGGCGCCGTTGTCGGTGACGCGATTGATCTGGCCGTCGATGCCGTTGCCGATGAAGAGGTCGCCGGCGATGAACCCGCCCATGTTGCCGGGCCGCACCGTGGCGATCTTGACCTCGTCGGTCATGCCCATGAAGGTCGAGAACGGCACGTGGGTGCCGTCGAGCTGGACGCGCTCGATGTTGGAGGGCACGCCGGTCGGGTAGTTCACCGACATCACCACCGAGTTGGTCGGCTGGTGATAGTCGATCCCGATCGGGTTGTTGAAGGTCGTCGAGATCGCGGTGAAGGTCAGGGTCGGCGGCGGGCCGTCGTTGCGCGGATCGACCCAGTCCTCGATGCCGTCGCCATCGGCGTCGCCGATGCCCTCGCCGATATCGGGCAGGCCATCGTTGTCGGAGTCGGTGTCCTGGTGGTCGGGCGTGCCGTCTCCGTCGCTGTCGTTCGGGTTGGCGGCATCTCCGATCTCGGTGGCGTCGCTGAGGCCGTCGTTGTCGTCGTCGGTGTCCTGGAAGTCAGGCCGACCGTCGCCGTCGGCGTCGCCGGTGCCGTCGTCGCCGTCGCGGATGCCGTTGTTGTCGGAGTCGGTGTCGCGGAAGTCGGGCGTGCCGTCGCCGTCGCTGTCCACCGGCGGCGTCGCCGGAGATGTGTCGCCGGCCTCGCGGTAGTCGTCGATGCCGTCGCCGTCGGTATCGGTGTCCTGGCTGTCGGGCGTGCCGTCCCCGTCGGTGTCGACGGCACCTGCGCCCTCGTCGCCGTCGGTGATGGTGTCGCCATCGCTGTCGGTGTTGGGGTCGACGCCGTCGTCGTCACCCGAGCTCCCGCACGCGACGCAGAGGACCGTCATCAGCGAGGCGCAGATCAATGGACGAGCGGACATCGGTTCTCCCGGCGAGGCCTGGGGCCAGAATAGCCGATGTGCCCGGGCTAACTACAGGCAATTCGCGGCTTTGGCGCACGTGAGGTCAGGGTAGGTCGAGGCCAGAACCGGCGTACAACGTACAGATGAAGGCCCACGGCGGAACAGGAACGGGCGACCTCGACAACGACGCGCAACGTGGCGGGATCGCACCCGGCAAGCGCGCCCGCACCGAGGCGATCCAGCGCCGCGCGTCCGGCGACGAGGTCGCGCCCGGGGCGACGCCGGGAGGCGGCAACGGCGCGCTCTTGCCGGCGCCGGTCCAGGCCAAGATGGCCGACGCCTTCGACTTCGACTTCAGCAACGTGCGCGTGCACCAGGGCGCCGAGGCGCCGGCGATGGGCGCGCTCGCGTACACGCAGGGCAGCGACGTGCACTTCGCGCCGGGCCAGTACGATCCGGGCAGCGCGCGCGGCCAGGAGCTGATCGGTCACGAGCTCGCCCACGTGGTCCAGCAGAGCGAGGGCCGCGTCGCCGCGACCACCCAGCTCAAGGGCGTGGGCCTCAACGACGATTCCGCGCTCGAGGTCGAGGCCGACACCTGGGGCGCGCGCGCCGCGCGTGGCGAATCGGTCGGACGCTCGAGCGGCGTCACGGAGGTCAGCGGCGGCAGCGGCGCCGCCGTCCAGCGCTTCAAGGACTTCAGCGTCTCGGGCGAGGAGGACTCGAAGCAGAACACCCACTGGGCGGCGAACGGCAACGAGCTGCGCGTCGCCGACGACGGCACCTCGGCGGTGGCGCAGGACAGCATCGCCGGCTCGCAGGAGCTGTACGTCCTGGCCGGCCGGCTGCCGACGATCAACGCCGACCTCAAGGCGGCGAACGCACCGATCAAGTTCGTCAAGGCCGGCGGCAGCGTCTCGGGCGCGCCGCCCGGCGACCTCGACCAGCCAGCGAAGGTCCTCGATCGAGTCAAACCCGTCGAGCCCGCTGACATCTCGCGGACCAAGGAGATTCCCAACGACTGCGGCAACGCCGCTCGCACCGTCAGCGGCGCGTTCGCCGAGGGCAAGGGCCTGCGCGCCGAGTACGTCGGCAAGGACGGCAAGCCGGCCAACGCGACGTACAGCGATCCCGAGATGATGAAGTACGAGATCATGGTCAACCACTTCGGCGACAAGATCCCGAACGCCAAGACCGTGCTCAAGGACGTCGAGGCGGCGATCGCCAAGGCCGGCACGGCCTACGACGGAGCCAAGGACTACTTCGACGATCTCAACGCGCTGCACGCGACGCTGGAGTCGGCCAAGACCGAGACCGAGCATGTCGTCGCCGACTTCGACGCCCTCAAGGCCTCGCACAAGCAGAAGGTCGACGCGGTCGAGGCCGCCGGCGCCGCCGACAAGGCCGATCAGCTGGCCGCGCTCGAGAAGGACTTCGCCAAGAAGAAGGAGGCCTTCAAGGCCCGGCTGACCAAGGCCAAGGCGGCCTACGACGCGGCCAACAAGGGCTACCAGGCCTTCCTCGACAAGAAGGTCGGAGCCAAGACCGTGCGCGCGCTCCTGATCGAGTACTTCGACGCCGCCAAGGTCCAGAACCAGCTCATCGCCGACATCATGGGCCCGTACCTCGGCATGGCCGGCGGCGATCAGGAGGCCTTCGACGAGAAGGTCGGGATCAACCGTCACGCCAACCCGGGCGTCGGCGACGCCTACACGATCTCGTCGGGCGGCGACTCGGCGAACCCCAACAAGAGCACGTGGAACTTCCACTGGGCCGGCGTGATCTTCAAGAGCACGACCGGTTCGGACAACATCACGATGGAGAACTACGCCGGCAGCCTGGACAGCGACTGGGTCCTGCAGATGTACGGCCTGCCCACCGCGGGCAACCGGCGCATGGGCCAGACCTTCCAGGAACAGCATCGCGACGTACACGAGCAGCACGGCAAGACGCCGACCACGATGTCGACCGAGAAGAAGTGATACCAATCCCGGCGATGAATCCGCCGTGCCTGTCCGCCGGAAGGATCCGGATCGCGCTCACGCTCGCGCTCGCCGCCGCCGGATGCGGCAACACCACGTCGAACGGAACCAAACCCATGGACCAGCCTCCCTCGCGTGACGCCGCGCCGGACTCCGGAGACTCCGGCGACCTCGGCGACTCCGCCGTGCGCACCGCCGCCGACCGCGATCGCAAGAACGGCGAGATGGTCGAGGTCTTCGGGACCTACCAGCACGTCGCCGGCGGCAAGGCGCCCGACGCCAAGCCCGACGGCCACGCCGCCGTCCGCCTCGACGACGGCACCCAGGTCTGGCTCCAGCCCCCGTGGCACGCCGACGCCATCCGCCCCGCCGACGAGCTCACCCGCTACGACGGCAAGCCCGTGGTCGCCAAGGGCCTCCTGTTCGCCGAGTGCCCGCCGCCGCCCGACGGCCGCGCCTACGCCAAGGTGCCGTGCCTGACCGCCGCGATCCTGGTCATGGACCGCCGCACCTACGACGCCCTGCAGAGCGGCGAACTGGATTAGCCAGCGCAGCGAGGTGACGGTGTGACCCGAGACGTTCGCCGATGGTGGGGTGACGACGAGGCCGACGTCGCCCCCGACGTTTCGCGCCTCCCGGCAGCCGGCAAGGTCTCGCTCACGCAGCACCTGCCAGCCGTGCAGGGTCGCGCCGATTCGCCGCACGCGGCGCTCGACGGCCTCGAGTACTTGACCCGGCCAGCAGCCGCCGTTCAGCGGAAGGCTGAGATCTCCGCGGGTGAGGATCCGTTCGCCACCCACGTGGTTCACGCTGCCGCCGGTCGAGGACTCGCGGCGCCCTCCGCCCCGCTTCCGCACCTCGATCAGATCCAGAAGTCCTTCGGCCACCACGACGTCACCGGCGTCCAGGCCCACGTCGGCGGCGCAGCCGACGAGGCCAGCAAGGCGATGGGCGCGAGCGCCTACGCCGTCGGTGACCACGTGGCGTTCGCGAGCACGCCCGATCTGCACACGGCGGCGCACGAGGCGGCGCACGTCGTCCAGCAGCAGGGCGGCGTGCAGCTCAAGGGCGGTGTCGGTGAGGAGGGCGACGCATACGAGCGACACGCCGATGCGGTGGCCGACAAGGTCGTCGCCGGCGAATCCGCGCAAGCGCTGCTGGACCAGATGGCAGCGCCGGCCTCAGGTCGGGCGGTCACCTCGGCAGTCCAGCGCCGCGTCTCGCCGCACTACGCCGACATTCGCACCCGGCTCACGGTCGGCGGTGGTCACGCGGCGATCGTGGAGAGCGAGGTCACCCAGGTCCTCGGCTGGCTACGCGCGCTGGGCGAGCAAGATCTGGCCGACACGATCGTGCAGCTCGATGCCGACGGGCTGGTCACCACGTTGCTCGACCACGTCGAGCGGGCCGAGCGGACGGGCCGGTTCCAGGGGTTACTGGGCCGGATCCAGCGGGCCCGTACGCGCGGCGATCATGTCGCCCGGGCCGGCACGCTCGCGACCCGCGGCGGGACGATCGATGCCGACGAAGCGCACGAGATCCTGACCACCCTTGGCGCGGTCAGCGGCGATCGGCGGCGGATGCTGGTGCAGGATCTCCAGCGCGCCGGGCGGCTCGCGCCGTTCCTCGCCGCGCTCACACCCGCCGACCGTTCGACCCACGCCAGAGTCGTCGCCGACGTCGAGCGTATGCGCGAGCAGTTCGACGACCCGATGGCTGGCACCCACGTGGCCACCGCCGCCGAGGCGGCGGCCGTGGACCGCATCCTCACCCCCGGCGTGGCGCGCGGCGCGAGCGGAGCGCCGGCAGCATTCCGCGACACTGTCGCCGGTCGCACGTATCGCCAGGATCTCGAGACGGCGCTCGAGGGTGTGCGGACCTGGATGGCGACGCAGAGCCGCGCCCTGCTGGCGCAGCCGATGCTCCCCGGCGGCATCGCTGCGTTACACCCCATGGCCGACGAAGCCAAGCTCCATACCGACTCGCTCTTCGGACATCTGGCGACAGGG
>SXGT01713989.1_pt1 | contig 27060 bp, 22 predicted proteins | sample 3176221 | NCBI WGS metagenome assembly SXGT01 (sample SAMN11356862, study PRJNA531348) | freshwater metagenome | isolation source: freshwater sample F1-120 | place: China: Fuxian Lake, Yuxi | collected 2017-12-25
GAAGTTCCGCCGGCAGCAAGTGCTCTGCGGCTACGTGGTGGACTTCTACTGCGCCGCGCTCAGGCTCGTCGTCGAGATCGACGGCGCCGTCCACGACGACGCGGAGCGGGCCGAACGGGCTGCGAGGCGCACGACGACCCTCGCGCGCCGTGGCCTCCGCGTCGTTCGCCTCGAGAACGCACGACTGAACCGGGAGACCCTGCGAGAGGAAATTCTCCCGTTCACATGCCCCCTCTCCCTTCAGGGAGAGGGGGACGGGGGGTGAGGTCTGCGCGGGCGCCCCACCGCCTCCACGGAACCTCTTCGCCTCCCCCATCGCGCGAAGCGCGACGGGTGGGGGCACCCTCGCTCCAACGAATGCCTTATCCGAACGGCATTGGGGCTAGAGCTCGTCAGCGAAACGGCCGGCCGGCGCGGGCGTACGCCGCCGCGGAGCGGAACAGGTTGACGGCCATGAGGCTCGGCTCCGCAGCGGCGCGGGCCTCGTAGAGCTCGGCCACGATCCGCTGGATCGCCACGTCCGCCGGATCGGCCTCGAGCGCGTGGTCGGCGAGGTGGCATGCGAGCGGAAGATCTCCGGACGCCGCGATCGCCCGAGCGCGATCCGCCAGGGCGAGCGCGCCCCCCGCCGCTCGCGCGATCTCGCGCGCCACCGCGTCGCGCGCCGCGGGGCGGAGCTCGCTTGGCCTGCCCGAGTACCAGCCGCCGAAGTGACGGATGACGTTGCGCACGATGAACTCCCCGTCGTCGTAGATCGGCTGCAGCCAGGGCGACTCCGAGCGCGGCACGTCGACCGCACGCACGATGTCCACGTGGGGCGGCGATCCGTCTTCCATGGCGCGCAAGGTCCGCTCGACGATGGCGTCGAGGTAGTCGGCCGTCTCGAGGAGCATGCGCTGGATCTCGTCGGGTCGATCGACCACCGGGCCGCCGTGGCCGGGGCAGAGCGTGCGCGGCCTTGCCTCGGCCATCTCGCGCAGGGCCTTCGCCCATGCCCACGGGTAGCGCTGGACCTTCTGCGGGTTGCCGGCGTTCGGGACGGCCCACATGAAGAGGTCGCCCGGGCACAGCACGCCGCGGGCGGGGCAGTAGACCCACGTGTGGTCGTCCGTCTCGCCCATCGCGTGGTGGAGCTCGAAGGTCACGCCGCCGACCTCGAGCGTCAGCGTGTCGTCGTAGAGCACGTCCGGGGCGAGGATCGGCGCGTGGAACGTGTCGTACGCGTCGCTCGCGCCCGCCGCTTCGACGGTGCCGCCGAACTGGCGCGCGTTGAGCGCGCGGTTGTGCCCCTGCGTCGCGCCGTACCGCGCGAACCTTGCGGGCATGTTGCGGTGCCCGACGACGCGCGGACGCGGCTGGTCCGGCGAGAGGAACGCCGGCAGGCCGTAGGCGTGATCGACGTGGCCGTGCGTGTACACGGCGGTGTGCACCGGCGCGGCGGTCTTCTGCCGGACGGCGCCCGCGAGCATGGGCCCGAGCCTCGCCATGCCCGCGTCGACGAGCACGAGCCCGTCGTCGGTCTCGAACGCCGTCACGCCGCTGAAGTACGATGCGAACCACGTCCGCTCGGCCACGTCGACGGGCCCGCCCGTCCAGAAGAAGCGCGCCTGCTCGGGCGGCTGGCCCGCGTGCGCCTGGAACCTCGAGATGGGATCGTCCGCCATGGCTGCACGGTGGCACGGGAGGGCGTGCCTGTCATGTGTCCCGCCGGGGTGGCCAGGAGCTGCCCAGGAACGCGGCTCTTCAGCCGCGGCGCTTCCCCTTGACCTCCCGCGCGTTCCCATACGCCTCCTGCTTCGCCCCCTCTCGCCGGCTCGCCTCGAGCACCGCGCCCTCGGGCCCGCGCTTCGGGTGCACGCTCGCAAAGCCCTCGCGCTCCGCGAAACCCGCCAGGTCGCCCTTGTGCTCCTCCATCCACGCGCTGAACCGTCCCCACAGCGCGCGCGCGGCCCCGTCTTCCATCGCCACGCCGTCGACCACGACCGAGAGCCTCGGCATGCTCAACCCCTCCTGCGTCGCGCGCCCGCGAGCAGCCCGGCCGCGGCCACGAGCACGAGCGCGCCTCCGGCGGGCCCGTCCGTGGTGCTGCACCCCGCGCACCCACCGCCGCGCCTCGGCGCGTTCGCCGCGAGCGTCGCCGCGCCGGGCCCCGCGATCCCCAGCTCGGGCACCTCGCTCCTCACGGCGGCCTCGAGGCGCACGCCGCCGCGCGGAGCGAACGCGAGATCGCGCGCGGCCCTCGGGCCATTGTCCGGCGCGGCGATCGGCAGGTCGTTGGGCGGCCCTCCCCACACGCCACGCTTCGGGTCGTCGCACTCGATCGGCCCGGCCCACGGGTGCCGGATCGCGTACCGGCCCTGGAAGTTGTTGGTGCTGTCCGGGCGCGCGCCGCGCTCGAGGCGACCTTTCTCCTGCATGAACTCACGCCCGCCCACGATGGGCCCCGCCGCGCGCAGCACGAGGTCCGCCCCGAGCGAGTCCCTGGTGTACCGCGCGTGGAGGCGCGTCAGCGTGTACCCGCCGTTGCTCACGGAGTGGTAGTCGCCCTGCTGCGGCATGACGTCGTCGCCCAGCGTCGCGAAGTCGCTCGCGTCGAGCGCGGGGCCGGGGCACGGGTCGCACGTCGTGGCGTCCCAGGCGTACTCGGTGACGACGGCGCCCGGGTTCTTCGCGACGGTGGCGTCGAAGAGAGCGGCGTAGAAGGCCGGGAAGCCCCTCTTCGTGTCCTCGGTCACGTCGATGTTGGTCGGGATGGTCACGTTCGGGTAGTTCGCGACGTCGTACCGCTGCCCGCGCGCCAGGACGTGGACGATGATGTCCTGTACGTCCTTCGCGTTGATGAGCCCGAGCCGCACGGGCAGGCGGAGCTCGGTCGTGTCGTAGTGGAACCGGAGCGGCGAGAGCGTGGCCATCCCGTTCTCGAAGCGCACCTTCTGCGGGTCGACCTTCGCCACGAAGAACTTGCTGCCCGACTCGATGTACGGTCGGAGGTACGGCGCCGCGCCCGCCGGGATGGCGTACTTCTCGCGGCGCAGCCACGCCTCGAGGCCGCCCGCGTCCTCCGCGGAGAGGATGAGCACGTCGTACTCGCCCACGGAGAACCGCGCCTCGATGCGGACGCCGAGGTCGGCCTTCGCGGCCTCGGCGGGCGCGGCCGGCGGGGCGGCCATCGCGCGCGGCGCCATCTCCATGTCGTCGGTCTCCCGCGCGGGAGGCGGGCACGGGTTCTGCTCCCAGTACTCGACGAGCCGCGGCGAATCGAGCTGGTCGATCTTGTCGAAGACCTCGCGCGGGAGGGTCTTCACGTTCTCCTTCTGCAGGACCACCGGCACCGGCACCACCATCGCGAAGCCGGTGGGCGGACCCTGGTAGTTGTTCTGCATCGAGAGGACCGTGCGCTGCCCGTCGCGCATGAGCACGACCTGCGTGGCGTTGTTGTAGAGCTTGGCGTCCGTGCCGCCGACGTAGAAGCCGCAGAACGCGCGAGCCTCGCGCGCCGGCGAGAGGACGAGAGCGGCGAGCCCGAAGAGCGTCAGCACGAACGTGACCGGATGGAAATACACGTGCGAGGCGCGCCGGGAGATCATGCCTCAGGTTAGATCCAAACCGGCGGTTGCGCGGTGCCGATTAACCTGGGAAATTGGGCCCATGCGTCTCGATGTCCTTCGCCTTGCGATCGCGATCCCCGCGGTGCTCCTCCTCCAGTGCTCCAGCGACGCCACGCCGGGCGGCGCGAGCGCCACGACCGACGGCGGCTCGACGATCGACGGAGACGGCGGGACGGTGGGGACCGACGGCGGCTCCACGACCGAGACCGACGGGGGCACGCCATCGGGCGGCGACGGGGGGTCCAGCGTCACCGCGCAGCCGGTCCGCTCCGCGGGGTGCGGGAAGGCCGCGAAGCCGAGCCCCGTGTTGGGCGACAAGCGCACGATCAAGGTGGGGACGAGGAACCGGACGTTCCTCGAGTACATCCCGGCCGGGTACGATCCGAACAAGAACTATCCGTTGGTCTTCACGCTCCACGGCATCGGTGCGACGGGCGCCGAGATGGCCGAGTACATCATGATGCAGGACTACGTCTCGGGAGGCGCGGTCGTCGTCTTCCCGGACGCCGTCAACGGGAACTGGGACACGGGCGGCAACATCGACCTCGACTTCCACGAGGCGATGATCGACGCCGTGGGCGACCGGCTGTGCCTCAACCAGCAGCGCGTGTACGCGCTCGGCTTCAGCTACGGCGCGTACATGGTGAACCACCTCGGGTGCAAACGCCCGAGCCGGATCCGCGCGATCGTCGCCGCGAACGGCGGCTTCGGAGGCTCGACCGCGGGGTGTGGCCAGACGTCGGCGCTCGTGTACCACCGCACCGACGATGACGACGAGAGCGTCGTGAACGGGCGCAACGCACGTGACAAGTGGGTCGCGATCGACAAGTGCACCACGACCACGAAGGCGTTCGGCACGCTGGGCTGCGTCGAGTACCAGGGCTGCGCGCCGAAGACGGTGGTCGCGTGGTGCGAGGACAAGGTGCCGGCCGCGTGCAACGGCTGCAAGCACGATCTCCGGGACGTGTACCGCGTGCCGCTGTGGCAGTGGATGGCGTCGCAGCAGTGACGCGATGAAGGAGTCAGCAGGGCTCCTCCTCTGGCGGGAGCGGGAGGCCGCCCCCGGAGCGGCGCGCGAGATCGAGGTGCTCGTCGTGCACCCCTCCGGGCCGTACAACCGGGCCGCGCCGTGGGGGATCCCGAAGGGGGAGATCGACGCCGGCGAGAACAGCGAGGAGGCCGCGCGTCGCGAGGTCCGCGAGGAGACGGGCATCGACGTCACGGGGCCGGTGTCGAGCCTGGGGTGGGTCGATTACACGCGATCGCGGAAGCGCGTGCACGCCTTCGCCGCGAGGGCTCCCGAGGGCGCGATCGCGCGGTGCGCGTCGTGGGAGATCGACCGCGCGGAGTGGGTGTCGCCGGAGGTGGCGCGCGAGAGGATGCAGCGGGATCAGCAGGCGTTCTTGGATCGGCTCCTCACCCAGGGCACTCCCGCCACCGCCCCGACGCCCCGTCTCGCGCCGACCACCACGCCTCCCGGAACCCCCGCCCGCCGGCGCGGGTGAGCTGAAGCACGCCGCACTCGAGGCCGAGGTAGTACGCGCCCTCCGGCGAGCGCGCGATGGACCACACCCGACCGACGTCGCGCGAGAGGTAGTGGAGGTTCTCGAGCTTGCCGCCCTCGTCGACGCGGAAGAGGAACCGATCCGCGTAGCCGACCAGCGTGCCGCCGTCGTCCAGGGCGACGGCGCTCGGCTCGATCGGCAGGATCGCGACGAAGCGCGGCCGCCACGTGTCCTCCTGCCGGGAGAAGCGCAGGATCGCGCCCTTCCCGAGGTGGGCCCGGCCGATCGCCAGGGCCAGCACGTCTCCCGACGGGGCGCGCACGAGGCCCGCGACGCGTGCCGCGAGCAGCGTGCGCGTCAGGGCGCCGTCCTCGCTGTACCACGAGAGGTTGCTCGCGAAGACGCTGTCGCGCGCGACGAACCAGCCTCCATCCACGCGGAGCACGCGACGTGCGCCGTGCCGCGGGTCTTTGGCTCCGCACGGCTCGAAGGGCAAAGGATCGACCACGCTCGTGATCGGCTCCGCGACGACGCGCTCGCCGACCACGCGCGCGCGCATCGGACAGCGCGCCGCGGGCACGGGCTCGCGTGGCGGCACCCCCCACGCCCGGACCTCCCGCGGCGCGACGCCGCAGAGCGCGAAGCCGGGGCGACCGTCCGTCGCGGGCGAGCACACCGGCGCGGGCTCGGACGTGACCGGCGCGGCGGCGTCGGCGTCGGTCGCGGGGACCGTCGACCTCTTCACGCACGCGAGAGCGAGGCAGGCCGCGAGGCACGCGGTCCTCGTCGAGCAGCAGCGGGACACACCAGGCACGGAAGCTTGGACGCCGCCTCGACGACGCGCTTGGGTGAGCCGCGAACGGAGCCGCTATCCCTTCTTCGGGTCTGCTGCGCGTAGCCGTGCCCGGCTCTCGAACATCGGGCCCGACGGCGGGAGCTGCGTGAGGCGCTCGGTGGGGCGCGCCGCGGCGATGGGCTCCGCGGAGCGCGCCCTCGGGTCGAGCGCGTCGCGAAGGGCCTCGCCGACCACGTGGTACGCGGCCACAGTCGCGAACAGGAGGAGGCCCGGGAACGCGAGCAGCCACCACGCCGCCGGGTGATCGCGTACCTCGCTCAGCATCTCTCCCCACGACGCCGTGCTCGGATCGTGACCCACGCGCAGGAACGTGAGCGACGCCTCCGCGAGGATGACCGACGGGATCCCGAACGCCCACGACATGAGCGCGACGCCGCGCGCGTTCGGGCCCACGTGATGGATCAGCACCCGGACCGGGGAAGCACCGAGCGCGCGCGCGGCCATGACGTAGTCCAGCGTCGCGACCTTCTGTACCTCTGCCCGCACGAGCCGGAAGACCTCGGCCCACCGCGTGAGGCAGATGGCCAAGAGGAGCGTGAAGATCGAGGGCCTCGGGACCAGCGCCTGGATGCCGAGCGCGAGCACCAGGGTGGGAAAAGCGCCCATCGTCTCCACCACGCGCGAGAGGAGCGCGTCGAGCGCGCCGCCGCGGAACCCGGCGATCGCGCCGAGCAGCGAGCCCACCAGGGCGAAGGCGAAGGCCGCACCCAGCGCGAACGTGAGCGACGTGCGCGTCCCGTGCACGAGACGCGCGAACACGTCGCGGCCCGACGCGTCCGTGCCGAGGGGGTGGGCGGGGTCGGAGAAGGGGGCGGCGAGCCGGACATCCGTGCGCACGGCGCGCGGGCCCTGGCAGACGAGCGGGCGCACCTGCCACGACCCGGGCGTCCTCGCGATCGCGTCGCAGTCCGTCCCGGCGAGCTCGGCCGGCTGCGTCACCGCGGGCAACACCCACACCTTGCCCTCGTGTCCGCACAGCACGGGGAGCTGGCTCGCGAGGAGGTCGGCGAAGATCGCGACGAGGAGGAGCGCGAGGATCACGATGGTCCCCACGCGCGCGTACGCGTGACGGCGGAGGAGCCGGAGGGCGAGGCGCGTGCCGCCGGCCGTGCGCGGTCGGGCCGTCACGGCTCTGCCTCCATGGTCGCCCGCATCCGTGGATCGAGAAGGGCGTTGCCCACGTCGCTGGCGATCAGCATCACGGTGGTGATCGTCGCCGTGAAGAGGACGACGATCACGAGCCAGGCCGCGTCGTGGTTCTCTATCGCGCGGAGGGTCTCCCATCCCACGCCGTGGATCCCGAAGACCTCCTCGACGACGAACGCGCCGCCGAAGATCGAGGGGAACTGCACCCCCGCGAGGGTCAACGTCGGGACGATGGCGTTCCGGAGCGCGTGCACGACCGCGACCCGCGCGCGAGGCACGCCCTTCGCGCGCGCCGTGCGGATGTAGTCCTGCGACAGGATCTCCAGCACGGCCGCGCGCTGATGACGCGACAGGAACGCGATGGATCCCAGCGCGAGCGCGACCACGGGGACCGCGATTCCGAGCGTCCCCCCGCGCCCGAACACGCCTGCCAGGAACTGGGCGACCCAGAAGATCGGCAGCGAGTACGCGGTGAGCAGCGCGAAGGCGACCGCCATGTCGATCACGTGTCCACGCCGCCACGCCGCGATTACGCCGACCGGGATGGCGACCACGTACGACACGAGGAGCGCGAGCAAGGTCAGCGCGAGCGTCAGGGGAGCGCGGGCGGCGAGCTTCTCGAATACAGGCCGGCCGTCCTTCGTCGAGAGGCCGAGGCGTCCGGTCGTGGCGCCGTACGTCCAGCGCGCGTACCGCGTGTCGATCAGCACCGCCGCGACGCGCGTCCCCCCGTCGTACGGGGTGTAGTCCGGCCCGTGGACGAACCACCACGCGCGCCACTCCGCGACCTGGGCGGCGGCTTCCCCGAAACTCGCGTGCTCGTCGATGGGCGCGCGCCCCGTCGCCCGGGCGGCGACGCGCGAGAGCCTCGCGAGGACGTCCGGCCGCGTCGTCCGCTCCATCGCGAGGAGGAGCTCCGGGAGCGCGAACGTGTCGACCTTGGCGAGCTCGCGCTCGCGCTCCTCGGACGCCTTCTGCTCCAGGCGTTCGACGCTCCGGCGGACGGCGGGCTCCGTGAAGTCCAGCCCGTGGTCCTCCCAGTAGCGCACCCAGTGGAGCGTGGCCTGCTCGGGATCGCGCAGCATGATGGCGTCCGTCTCGCCCATGCGCTCCCCCACGGGGGCGAGCGCCACGGCGACCTTGCCACGCACGTCCGGCGCGAGGGCGTCGAAGCGCTTGAAGAGGTGGGGCAGCCCCGCCCCCCCGACGCCCGCGAGGCGTCTGGCGGACACCTCCGCCCAGGCGTCCCCGGCCTGGATGTGGTCGACGTACTCGTCCACGCGCGCCCCCACGTCGCGCGGCGCGGTGTTCAGGAACAGCGGGAGATCCAGGAACCGCGCCTTCTTCTGGTCCTCCAGGAACATCGCCTGCTCCGGCGACCGGGCGAGGAGGTCCATGCTGACCGCCTCCGGCTCCCGCTCCAGCGTCGTCAGGAAGAACACCACGAGGCTCACGCCGAAGAGCGTGGGAATGGCCCACATCACGCGGCGAATCGCGAACCTCAGCATCGGCTGTTCGACACCATACCCGGGGGGTGCGAAGACGGGTAGAGTGGCCGAGGATGCTGGATCTCCGTTCCAGGGCTGAAGCATGGATGTCGTCCGATCCCGACGCGGAGACGCGCGCCGAGCTCGCCGCGCTGCTCGCCGCGACCGACCTCGCCGCGACCGATCTCGCCGATCGCTTCGCCGGGTCGCTCGAGTTCGGGACGGCCGGCCTGCGCGGCGTCCTCGGCGCTGGGCCGAACCGGATGAACCGCGCGGTCGTGCTGCGGACGACGTGGGGGCTGGCGGCCTACCTGGTGGAGTCCGTGCAGAATGCACGCAGTCGCGGTGTCGTGATCGGCTTCGACGGGCGGCGGAAGAGCGCCGTCTTCGCGGAGGACGCCGCGGCCGTCCTCGCGGCCGCGGGGATCCGGGTCCACCTCTTCCGGGACGTCGCGCCGACGCCGCTCACGGCCTTCGCGGTCGGCCACCTCGGCTGCGCGGCGGGCGTGATGATCACCGCGAGCCACAACCCGCCCGAGTACAACGGCTACAAGGCGTACTGGACGAACGGCGCGCAGATCATCCCGCCCATCGACGCCGGCATCGCGGAGGCGATCGAGCGGGCGCCCGCCGCGCAGGACGTGCCGCGCGCCGATCTGGCGTCCGCGCGCGCGTCCGGGACGGTCACGTCGGTGCCCGCCTCCGTCGAGCGCGCCTACCTCGACGGGGTGCGCGCGCTGTCGGTGACCCCGCTCGGGGCCTCCGGCAAGCGGGATCTCCGCGTCGTCTACACGGCCATGCACGGCGTGGGCGACAGGCTCGCGCGCGCCGCGTTCGCCGAGGCCGGCTTCACCCACGTGACGAGCGTGCCCGAGCAGTCGGCCCCCGACGGCGACTTCCCCACGGTGGCCTTCCCCAACCCGGAAGAGAAGGGGGCCATGGACCTCTCGTTCGCGCTCGCGACGAAGCTCGGTGCCGATCTCGTGCTCGCGAACGACCCGGACGCCGATCGGCTCGCGGCCGCCATCCCCAGCCGCGGGGAGGGCCCGCCTCGCGGCTGGCTGCAGTTCACGGGGAACCAGGTCGGCGTGCTCCTCGGGAACCACGTCCTCGAGCGAGGGCGAAGGGAGGGGCGCCGCCTCGCCCTCGTGTCGCTCGTCTCGTCGCCCATGCTCGGCGTGATCGCGCGCGAGCTTGGCGTCCACTACGAGGAGACGCTGACGGGCTTCAAGTGGATCGCGAACCGCGCCATGGATCTCGAGGCGCGGGACGGCCTGCGCTTCGTCTTCGGCTACGAGGAGGCCCTCGGCTACACCGTCGGCGACCTCGTCCGCGACAAGGATGGCATCAGCGCCGCGGTCCTCTTCGCCGAGCTCGCCGCCCACCTCGCGGCGGAGGGGCGAACCCTCGCCGACGAGCTCGAGCGGCTCTACCGGCGGTACGGGCTGTTCACGAGCTCGCAGGTGAACCTCACACGCAAGGGCGCGGGTGGCGTGGCCGAGATCCGCGGCATGATGGACGGCCTCCGCGCGCGATCGCCCTCCGCCATCGGCGGCCTCGACGTCGTGGCGACCGCGGACTTCGAGGCCCGCACGCGCACGGAGGGCGGCCTCACGCGCGCCCTCGAGTTGCCGCGAAGCAACGTGCTCGCGTTCGAGCTCGCCGGCGGGAGCCGCATCATCGCGCGGCCCAGCGGCACCGAGCCGAAGGTGAAGTTCTACTTCGACGTCCGCGAGGTCGTCCGCGCGGACGAGCCCCTCGCCGCCGCCGAGGCGCGCGCCCGCGTCGTCGTGACGGCGCTCGAGGAGGCCTTCGTGGCGATGGCGACGTGAAGTCCGCGCGCACGAGCGCCAAGCTCCGGCCCGCCAACCCGCGCGGGCGTCCCGGGGCCGGGCGCCAGCCGCTGACGAGGGACCGCATCGCCCGCGCCGCGCTCGAGCTCATCGAGGCGAACGGCCTCGATGAGATGAGCACACGCAAGCTAGGCGCCGCCCTCGGCTGCGAGGCGATGGCCCTCTACAACCACTTCCCGAGCAAGGAGGCCGTCCTCGACGGGGTCGTCGAGCTCCTCATCGCCAAGGTCGAGCTCCCGCCCAGGGAGGTGTGCCCGTTCTTCGATCGCGTGCGTGGCTTCGCGCGGAGCTTCCGCGCGCTGTCGCAGGTCTACCCGCGCGCCTTCCCGCTCCTCGCCACGAGGACGTTCAACACGCCCAGCTCCCTCGCGAGGCTGGACGCGATCTTCGGCGAGATCGCCGACGCGGGCTACTCGACCCAGGAGGCGGCTTACCTCGTCCGGATCATCGGCAACTACGCGTGCGGCACCGGCCTCGACGAGCTCTCCCGCGTGCGCTTCGCCGCCCGCCAGACGGCCGCGGTGGCCACGGCGGACGTCTCGCTCCCGAACCTCGGCGCGGCGCTCCCCTACATGGGCCCGGCCCACTTCGACGCCGTCTTCGAGGCCGGTCTCGACGCAATTCTTCAAGGATTTCATAGGTCCCGCGCACCAGGGATTGACAGGGACGCCTGATTTCGCCATAAAGCTCGCCCCGCATTCGTCAGGGCCTCCAATGCGAGCCCACCCCGCCCCCGGGGTGTTCCTCGCAGCCCTCCGAAGCGCTCGAAGGAAGGCACCCATGCCCAAGATGAAGACCAAGAAGACCGCCGCGAAGCGGTTCCGCGTGACCGGTAAGGGTCGCGTCCGCCGCCCGAAGGCCGGCGGCAACCACGGGATGCAGGAGAAGTCGCGCAAGCGCGTCCGCCGGCTCCGTCAGAACGACATGGTCCACCCCACGATGGAGAAGCACGTCAAGCGCATGCTTCCCTACGGCTGAAGCGGAGGATCCGATGCCCAGAGCAAAGCGTGGTTTCAAGGCGCGCCGGCGCCGCAACAGGATCCTGAAGCACGCGAGCGGCTACCACAGCGCTCGCTCGCGCCTCTACGCGTATGCGAAGGAGGTCGTGATGAAGGCGTGGGTGTACGCCTACGCGCACCGCAAGCGGAAGAAGCGTGACTTCCGCCGCCTGTGGATCGCCCGCATCAACGCGGCGGCCCGCGCCAACGGCGCGAGCTACTCCCGGTTGATGCACGGCCTGAAGGTCGCGAACGTCCAGCTCGACCGCAAGGTGCTGAGCGACATCGCGCTCGTGGACCCCGCCGGCTTCGCGTCCGTGGTGAAGGCCAGCCAGGTTCGAGGGGGCTGAGACGCCGCTCGGGCTCCCCTCCAGCGGGGGCCCGAGCCTACTTCGTCTCGACGCCGGTCGGCGGCACGAGGAACTTCACCGTCCGCTTGTCGAGCGCGATGTTCCCGGGTAGGCCGATCACGTCGATGAAGGCGTTGAAGAACTGGACGCTCGTCTTGGGCGGGACGGTGTCGTTCTGCTGCGGGATGATCTCGAAGCACACCGGGGTGCCGACCTTCACCGCGACGAAGGTGTCCTTCACGCCGTCCCCGTTGGTGTCCTTCGCGGCCCACGCAGGGCAGCCCTGCCCGGCGTCGCCCTCGTCCTTCGCGCGCAGGGCCTTCATGAACTTCGTGGCGTCGACCCCGTCGGCGTTGGCCGGATCGTTCGAGGGCCTGGCGGTGACGTCGAACGTCGAGCCGACCGAGATCGCCTCGATGGCCTTCGCGACGCCGGTCGAGACGCCGTTCCCGTTGTTGTGCAGGAAGTTGAGCCGGCACGAGCCGCCCGGGCCGATCGCCGCCCGCCCCACGCCATTGACGTTGGTGCAGCACTGCGTCGCCGAGCAACCGGCCACCGTGCCGAACGATCCGACGGGGACGTTCGATCCCGACGCGTCCGAGAGCTCGTTCGCCTGAGCCTCGGGCCCTGACGTGATGTTCACGAACTTCGCCTTCTTCGCCACGAACGCCGCCTTGAGCGACGCCATCGTGGGAGACGGGAAGTAGTACGGGTCGTGCCCCTCGCCGTGCCACTCGACGTCGGTGATGAGCACGATGACCGGCACCGCGCCGTCGCGGAAGTCCACCCCCCCCCAGCGGCCCGCCGGAGCCGTGTGGGCCGGGACGCTGCCCGCCGGCCAGCTGGCCGGGAACGTTCCACCGGCCGGCCACGAGATGGCCTCGCCGGTGAGCGCGTGCTGCATCGCGGGGATCTGCGACTCCGGCCCGTCGTTGCCGCCGCTCGCCGCGTACTTCGCCACGGCCGTGTTCACGAGGGACACCGTGGGCGTCATCCTCTGCCACACCTTGACCGGCCAGTCCCCCGGGTCGCCGTACCAGCGCGTTCCGAAGGGGAAGTCGTCGATCGGGTAGTCCTTGTGATCGACGACGGCCATCTCCACCGACGGGATGGCCGCGGTGAGGGACGCGACGAGGCTGCCGCTCAGCGCCGCCTTCAGGTTGTTGATGGATCCCGTCATCGATCCGGTCGTGTCCATGACGAACGCGACATCGACCTTCTTGATGTTGGTGCTGAACTTGAGCACGTCGTTCGCGGGGCTCGGCGGGAGCTTGTACGGCTCCAGGAAGAAGAAGTCGCGGTTCGTCCCGGACTTGCGGAGGGCGATGATCGTCAGCGACGCCTGTCCCTTGTTCGAGCCCGCGTCCACCTTCACGAACGTGGTGACGCCGGGGACGCCCGCGGGCAGCGCCGTCACGCTGGTGAACTCGTTCGCGGTGAACGTGCCGTACCCCGCATCCTGGAGCGTGAAGACGGCCTTCGAGCTCAGATCCGTCTCGGTGGTGCCCTGCTTGAGGACGACCTTGTACGCCTGCTTCGCGGGCGTCGGCGGCGTGGTCGCCGTGTCGATGAACACGATCGCGTTCAAGGGATCGATCGTCATCCCGTCGGTCGTGCTGCCGAAGCCGGACGAGCCCGACGAGCCCGACGAGCCCGACGAGCCGGACGTCCCCGACGTGCCCTGGTCCCCGGGCGGCGCGTTCGGGTCCGCGGGGGGCGGGCCGTCCTCGAAGCCGGAGCCGCGGCCCGCCGATCCGCAGCCGAGAGCGACCCCGAGCCCGAGGCAGGAGACGGTGAGCGACCGCGAGATGCTTTTCATGCGCGTGACCTCACTTCGTCTGCACGCCCGCCGGAGGAACGAGGAACTTCACGATCCGCTTGTCGAGGTTGATGTTGCCGGGCAGGCCGAGGACGTCGATGTACGCGTTGAAGAACTGGACGACGTTCTTCGGGGGCACCGTGTCGTTCTGCTGCGGGATCACCTCGAAGCACACGGGTGTACCGACCTTGACGGCGAGGAACGTGTCCTTGATGCCGTCGCCGTCCGAGTCCTTCGCGGCCGCGGGCGGGCAGCCCTGCGTGGCGTCGCCCTCGTCCTTGGCCCGGAGCGCCTTCATGAACTTGGTGGCGTCGACGCCATCGGCGTTGGTGGGATCGTTCGACGGCTTGGCCGTCACGTCGTAGGTCGAGCCCACGCTGATGGCCTGGATGGCCTTCGTGATACCGGTGGACACGCCCGACCCGCCGGAGTGGAGGAAGTTGAGCCGGCAGGTGCCGCCGGGCCCCGTCGCCCCGCGCGCGGCACCGCCCACGCCGGTGGGGCAGGTGGAGGCGGGCCCGAAGGCGCTCGGCGGGACATTGGAGCTGGTCGCGTCCGAGAGCACGTTGGCCTGCCCCTCGTCGAAGTTCGTGATGTCGACGAACTTCGCGTTCCTGGCCTTGAACGCCGCCTGCAGCGTGCCCATCGTCGGGTGCGGGAACGTGTAGTCGTCGTGCCAGCTCACGTCGGTGATGAGGACGATGACGGGCACCGAGCCGTCGCGGAAGTCCACGCCGCCCCAGAGGCCGGCCGGTGGCGTGTGGGCGGGTACGGTGCCGCCGGGCCACGAGATGGCCTCGCCGGTGAGCGTGTGTTGCATCGCCGGGATCTGCGACTCGGGGCCGTCGAACCCGCCGCTCGCGTTGTACTTGTTGATGCCCGCGCTCACGAGCGAGACCGTCGGCGTCATGACCTGGTAGACCCGCACGGGGAAGTCGCTGAAGTCTCCGTAGCTCCCGTAGGGGAAGTCCTTGTGATCGACCACCGCCATGTGGACCGACGGGATGGCCGCCGTGAGGGCGGGCACGATCGTGCCCGTGAGCGCCGATCGCAGGTTCGTGATGGACCCGCCCATCGAACCCGTCGTGTCGGTCACGAACGCGACGTCGACCTTCTGGATCTTCGTGCTGAACTTGAGGACGTCGTTCGAGGGGCTCGGCGGCTGCTTGTACGGCTCGAGGAAGAAGAAGTCGCGGTTGTCGCCCGTCTTGCGGAGGGCGACCACGGTGAGCGACGCCTGCCCCTTGTGCTGCCCGGTGTCGACCTTCACGAAGGTCGTCGCGCCGGGCAGGCCGCCGGGGAGCGTCGTGACGCTCGTGAACGTGGGACCCGCGAACGTCCCGAGGGCCTTGTCCGCGAGCTCGAAGGTGGCGCCCGACGTGAGGTCCGTCTCCGTGCCGCCCTGCTTCAGCTTCACCTTGTACGACAGGGTGGCCGGCGTGACCGGCGTGGTGGCCGTGTCGATGAACACGACCGCGTTGAGCGGGTCCACGGTGAGCCCGTCGTCGGTCGTCCCGAAGTTGGGCCCCGTGGGGCCGCCGCCGTCCTCGCCAGGCGTCGTGCCCGGATCGGTGCCCGCCGGCGGCGCGTCATCGAACGACGAGTTGCGGCCCGACGAGCCGCAGCCCGCTGCCGTCGTCACGCCCACAAGGAGGGCCGTCCACACACCCAGGTGTCTCGTCATGCTGTGTACTCCTCTCGATCACTTCGTGGAGCCACCCGACGGCGGCACGAGGAACTTCACCTGGCGCTTGTCGAGGTTCACGTTGCCGGGCAGCCCGACGACGTCGATGAAGGCGCTGTAGAACTGCGCCGTCGCCTTCGGCGGAACCGTCTCGTTCTGTGCGGCGATGATCTCGAAGCACACGGGGGTGCCGACCTTGACCGCGAGGAACGTGTCCTTGATGCCGTCGCCGTTCGTGTCCTGCGCGGGCGCTGCCGGGCAGCCCTGCGTGGCGTCGCCCTCGTCCTTCGCCCGGAGGGCCTTGATGAACTTCGTCGCGTCGACGCCGTCCACGTTGGTCGGATCGTTCGACGGCCTGGCGGTGACGTCGAAGGTCGAGCCCACCGAGATGGCCTCGATCGCCTTCGCGATGCCCGCCGAGACGCCGGTGCCGCCGGAGTGGAGGAAGTTGAGCCGGCACGTCCCGCCGGGGCCCGTGGGCGCACGCCCCGCGCCGTTGACGCCCGTGCAGCACTGGGTCGCGCTGCACCCCGCGACCGTGCCGAACGACCCGACCGGGACCGACGACTTGGTCGCATCGGAGAGCTCGTCGGCCTGGGCCTCGGTGCCCGACACCGTGACGCTGACGAACTTCGCGTTGGTCGACGCGAACGCGGTCTTGAGCGCCGTCATGGTCGGCGGCGCCGGCGTGATGCCCGTGTAGGCGTTGTGCCAGCTCACGTCGGTGATGAGCACGATGACGGGCACCGAGCCGGCGCGGAAGTCCACGGCGCCGAACGTGCCGGCCGCGGGGGTGTACGCCGGGACGCCGAGGAGCGCCTGGCCCGTGAGCGTGTGGTGCATCGCGGGGATCTGCGACTCGGGGCCGTCGGCGCCGCCGCTCGCGACGTACTTCGCCACGCCCGCGTTCACGAGCGTCACGTTGGAGGTCATCGGCTGCCAGACCTTCACCGGGAAGTCGCCCGTCCCGCCGTAGCTGCCCACGGGGTAGTCCTTGTGATCCACGACCGCCATCTGCACCGACGGGATGGCCGCCGTGAGCGCGCCCACGAGCGATCCCGACAGCGCCGTCTTCAGGTTCGTGATCGAGCCGCCCATGGAGCCGGTGGTGTCCATGACGAACGCGACGTCCACCTTCTTGATGTTCGTGCTGAACTTGAGCACGTCGGTCGCCGGGGTCGGTGGCGCCTTGTACGGCTCGACGAAGAAGAAGTCGCGGTTGTCGCCCGTCTTCTTGAGCTGCACGATCGTCAGCGCGCCCGTTCCCTTGTAGGCGCCTGCGTCGACCTTCACCGTGGTCGTCACGCCGAGGAGGCCCGCGGGCAGCGAGGTCACGGTCGTGAACGTGTTCCCCGTGAAGCTTCCGTACTGCTTGTCGACGACGTCGAACACCGCCGTGCTCGTCACGTCGGTGGCGTTGCCCGCCTTCACGAGCTTGACGGTGAAGGCCTGCTTCCCCGGCGTCGCCGGCGTCGTGTTGGTGTCGATGAAGACCGTCGCGCTCGCCGGATCGATCTCGAGCGTCTCCTCCGGAGGCACGAACCCCGAGGTCCCCGACGATCCCGAGGAGCCCGACGACCCGGAGGAGCCCGACGATCCGGACGACCCGGACGATCCGTTGTCGGGTCCGAAGAGCGCGTCCTCACCCGTCGAGCCGCCGCAAGCGAGCGCCGCACCGAGCCCGGCGATCAGAACCGCCGAGAGTCCAAGCCTGTTCATGCAAATGCCTCCACGCTAAAGAATGATCCGAGCGCGGGCAGTGTGCCAAGGAACAGTGAGACTCGCTAAGTACAACGACACCCGGGCTGGACCGCGACGTCGATTGGTGAGACGTGTCCCTACACGGTGCCCCGATGTCCGCTTCCGGGAACGGAGGGCGGGCTGCCTCGCCTACTTGACGGAGTCGCCCGGCGGGACGAGGAACTTCACCGTGCGGCGGTCGAGCTGGATGTTGCCCGGCTGGCCGAGGATGTCGATGAAGGCGTTGTAGAACTGGACGATCGCGGCGGCCGAGACGGTCGTGTTGTCCTTCGGGATGACCTCGAAGCAGACCGGGGTGCCGACGCGGACGCTCTTGAACGTGTCCTTCACGCCGTCCCCGTTCGTGTCCACGGCGGTCTGGGCGGGGCAGCCCTGCGTGGCGTCGCCCTCGTCCATGGCGCGGAGGCCCTGCATGAAGGCCGCGACGGCGTCGACGCCGTTCTCGTTGCTGGGATCGTTCGACACCTTGGCGTTGATGTCGAACTGCGTGCCGATCGCGATCGCCTGGATGGCCTTCGCGATGGCGCTCGAGACGCCGTTGCCGCCGGAGTGCAGGAAGTTGAGCCGGCAGTTCCCGCTCGGCGTCGTGTTCAGGCGCCCGGCCCCGTTGATCCCGGTGCAGCACTGGACCGAGGCGCAGCCAGACACCGTGCCGAAGGCCGACGTGGGCACGTTCGAGCCGCTGACGTCGGAGAGCTCGTTGGCCTGGCTCTCGTCGCCCGAGGTGATGTCCACGAAGCGGGCGTTGGTCTTGATGAAGGTCGCCATGAGGTTCGACATGGTCGGCGCGGGGATGCCGCTGTACGGCGAGTGGCCCTCCCCGTGCCAGTCGATGTCGGTGATGTTCACGATCACCGGCACCGCGCCGGGACGGAAGTTGACGCCGCCCCAGCGACCCGCGGGGGGCGTGTGCTTGGGGACGGACCCTCCCGGCCACGTGAGCTCGTCGCCCGTGAGCACGTGGTACATCGCGGGGATCTGCGACTCGGGGCCGTCGGCGCCGCCGCTCGCGACGTACTTGGCGACGCCCGCGTTCACCAGCGACACCGTGGAGGTCATCGTCTGGTAGACCTTCACCGGGAAGTCGCCCCCGCCGCCATAGCTTCCGACCGGGTAGTCCTTGTAGTCCACGACCGCCATCTCGACCGAGGGGATGACCGCCGTGAGCGCCGGCACGATGGTGCTCGTGAGCGCGTTCGCCAGGTTCGTGATCGAGCCACCCATCGATCCGGTCGTGTCCATGACGAACGCGACGTCGACCTTCTGGATGTTGGTGCCGAACTTGAGCACGTCGTTGGCCGGCGAGTGCGGCTGGTTGTGCGGCTCGAGGAAGAAGAAGTCGCGGTTGTCGCCCGACTGGCGCAGCGCGACGATCGTGAGCTGGGCGGTGCCCTTGTACTCGCCCGACGTGGCCTTCACGATGGTCGTCATGCCCGGGACGCCGTCGGGGAGCGTCGTCTTGCTGGTGAAGACGTTGCCCGTGAACTTGCCGACGTCGTCCACGAGCTCGAACGTCGTCTTCGCGGAGACGTCCTCGCCCGATCCGCCGGTCTTGATCTTCACGGTGTACGTCTGCGTCGCGGGCTCCGGCGGCGTCTTCGCCGTGTCGATGAAGAGGACGACGTTCGGCGGGTCGAGGAGCAGCCCGTCCTCGTTCGATCCGAAGCCCTTGCCGGCCTCGGCGCCGCCGTCCTTTCCCGCCTTCGGATCGTCCGAGTACGCGCTCGACCGCGTGGTCGAGCCGCAGCCGATGCCCGCGGCGGTGGCCGCGGAGAGAGCGAGGAGGATGAACGCGCTCAGTCCGGTTCTCGTGGTCATGGATGTCCTGCTCCGGTGGGGTCCGGTCCGACTGTATCTCTACCGCATGGCTCGCCCTCGTGCACCCCGGAATGTGATAAGAGTCGAGCGTCCCGATGGCCGACGACGCGAAAGAGGCGATCGACCGCGCGCTCGCGGATCTTGGGGCCCGCTTCCCGGCGCGGTTCGCGGCGGCCGCCACGGAGCAAGCCCTGCGCGACGAGAACGCCAAGATCTCCGGCAAGAAAGGGGAGCTGACGGTCCTCCTCGCGGGGATCGGGAAGGCGCCGAAGGCGGCCCGGCGCGCGATCGGTGAGGCGGTCAACGAGCTCAAGGCCGCTGTGGAGGCGGGCTTCCAGGCTCGCCTCGCGGAGATCACCCGAGCCGCGCGCGACCTCGACCTCGGCGCGCGGCCGTTCGACCTGACCCTCCCCGGCCGCCCGCTGCCGGCCGTGCCTGGGCACGCACACCCCATCTCGATCGTCCGCGAGGAGGTCATCGACGTGTTCCGCGGGCTCGGCTTCGCGGTGTTCGACGGGCCCGACGTCGAGCTGGAGGAGAACAACTTCGGCAAGCTCGGCTTCCCGCCGGACCATCCGGCGACCGACATGCACGACACGTTCTTCACGACCGCCGGGCACCTCCTCCGGACGCACACGAGCAACATCCAGGTGCGCGCGATGGCGACGACGCCGCCCCCCATGGCCTTCATCGCGCCCGGCGCGGTGTTCCGTCGCGACGACGACCTCACGCACGCGCCGATGTTCCACCAGCTCGAGGCGTTCCTCGTGGACGAGGCGGTCACGTTCGCGCACCTCAAGGGCGTGCTCGCCGAGTTCGCGGAGCGTCTCTGGGGGCCGAACACGCCCGTGCGCCTGAGGCCGAGCTACTTCCCCTTCGTCGAGCCCGGGGCGGAGGTCGACATCGGGTGCGTCTTCTGCAAGCAGGCCGACGGCACGCGCGCGGGCTGCGGCCTGTGCAAGCACACGGGGTTCATCGAGATCCTCGGGTGCGGCATGATCGACCCCGTGGTCTTCACCGCCGCAGGCCTCGACCCCGAGCGGTGGACCGGCTTCGCGCTCGGCATGGGGCTCGAGCGCATCGCGATGCTGCGGTACGGCATCCCGAACATCCGCCTGATGTTCGAGAACGACCCTCGATTCCTGGGGCAGTTCTGATGCGCGCGTCGTGCAAGTGGCTCTCGCAGCTCGTCCCCGCGCTCGACGCCTCGCCCCGCGAGCTCGCCGACCGGCTCACGGGCGCGGGCCTCGAGGTCGAGGCGATCCTGCACGTCGGCGCCGCGGCGGCGGCGTGCGTCTTCGCGCGCGTGACGTCGGTGCGGCCGCACCCCTCGAAGAGCGGCCTCAGGCTCGTCACGGTGGATCGCGGCGGAGGCACGCAGGAGGTCGTCTGCGGCGCGCCGAACGTCCCCGATCCGGGCGGCCTCGTGCTCCTGGCGCCCCTCGGCACCGCCTTGCCCGGGGGCACGATCGAGCGTCGGACCATCGGCGGCGTGGCGAGCGAGGGGATGCTCGTCAGCGAGGCCGAGCTCGGGCTTTCCGAGGACGGGGAAGGCATCCTGGTCTTCGCGCCGGACGGCGCGACGCCCGGCGCCACCTTCGCGAGCGCGATCCCCGAGGCGTCGGACACCATCCTCGAGATCGGCCTCGGGCCGAACCGCCCCGACGGGCTCGGCCACGTGGGCCTCGCGCGGGAGATCGCTGCGCTCTACAACGTTCCCTTCCGGCGGCCGCCCGTGGGGGATCCCATCGTGGTGGCGCGGGACAAGGACCTCGCCGCGATGGGCGTCGAGGTCTCGGTCCTCGACCTCGAGCGCTGCCCGCACTACGCCGCCGCGCTCGTGATCGACGTCGAGATCGGACCGTCGCCGCCCGGCGCGCGGTACCGGCTCGCGCACCTCGGGGTGCGCGCCATCTCGAACGTGGTCGACGTGACGAACCTCGCCATGCTCGCGTACGGCCAGCCGATGCATGCGTTCGACCTCGATCTCGTGCGCGGCGGCCGGATCGTCGTCCGGCGCGCCCGCGCGGGCGAGGTGCTGGTGACGCTCGACGGCGTGTCACGCCCGCTCGACGAGGACGACCTCTTGCTCTGCGACGGCGAGGGTCCGGGCGCGCTGGCCGGCGTCATGGGCGGCCAGGGCACGGAGATCCGCGCGGAGACGCGCCGCGTGCTCTTCGAGTGCGCGAGCTTCGAGCCGCGCGGCATCCGGCGCGCGGCCCGGCGCCACGGGATGCACACCGAGTCCAGCCACCGCTTCGAGCGCGGCACCGATCGCGCCATGGTGCGCCATGTCCTGCGCTCCGCCATACGCATGACGACGGAGCTGGCGCCGGGCGCGCGCGCCGTGAAGGGGGAGATCCACGTCGAGGGCGCCCCCGCCACCGTCCCCCGCCTCACCCTGCGCCGGGCGCGGATGGACGCGCTCCTCGGGCTCGAGGTCCCCTGGTCGGAGGCGCGCGCGATGCTCGCGCGGCTCGGCTGCGTGGAGCGCGCGGCCGACGACGACGCGGCCGAGGTGGACGCACCGTCGCACCGGCTGGATCTCACGCGCGAGGTGGATCTGATCGAGGAGGTCATCCGCGTCCACGGCATGAACGCGGTGCCGGCGACGCTCCCGCGGATCCAGGGTTCGCGGCCCGTGGGTGGCGTCGAGGAGCTCACCACGCGGGCGCGACGGGCGGCCCTCGCGATGGGCCTGTCGGAGGCGATCACGTGGGCCTTCACGAGCGAAGAGGCGCTCGAGAAGGTCGCCGCGCCGCACGCCTCGGTGGTCCTCGCGAACCCGCTGGCGCGTCACCATGGGGTCATGCGCACGAGCCTCCTCCCCGGTCTGTTCGAGGCCGTGGCGCACGGCCGTCGCCACGGCGTGACGGCGTTCCAGCTGTTCTCGCTCGGCGCGCGCTACCTCGCCACGCCGCGCGGATCGGCGGACGGGCTTCCCGAGGAGCGCCCGTCGTTCGCGGCGGTGCTGGCGGGGACGCGGCCCGCGTACCTGGCGAAGGGCGCGCCGTTCGACGTGTGGGACGCGAAGGCCGTCGCGCTCGGTGTGGTCGAGCGCATGACGGGCCGCGCGTGCGAGATCCAGCGGGGCGCGGCGCGGCACCTGCATCCGCGTGGCGCGGCGGATCTCTTCCTCGACGGTACGATCATCGGCGCCTTCGGTCCGGTCCACCCCGACCTCCTGGACGCGTTCGAGCTGGGCGAGCACGCGGTCGTCGTCGAGATCGATCTCGAGGCGCTCCGCGCGCACGCGCCCGTCCGCTACCGCGATCTGCCTCGCTTCCCGGCCTCGCCACGCGACGTCGCGCTCGTCGTCCACGACGACGTCGCCGCGGGCGCTCTCGAGGCGGCCATCCGCGAGGCGGCGGGCGCCCTCGCGGAGGAGGTGTCGATCTTCGATCGGTTCACGGGCGGCGCCATCCCGGCCGATCACGCCAGCCTCGCGTTCAGGGTCGTCTACCGCGCCCCGGACCGCACGCTCACCGACGCCGAGATCGACGCGGCGCACGCCAGGGTGGTCGACGCCGTGAACAGCCGCTTCGGGGCGAAGGTCCGGACGTAGCCGGCAGGCAGCGGACCGCGTAGGATGCCGCCCGTGGACCTCTCGGGGGCCATCCTCCAGGACAAGTACCGGCTCTTCCGCCTGATCGGAACGGGTGGCATGGGGGACGTGTACGAGGCAGCGCCCGTCCTTGGCGCGGGACGCCACGCGATCAAGATCCTCCGGCCGGAGTTCCTCGAGGATCCGGGGATCGTCGCGCGCTTCCTGGAGGAGGGCCGCACGTGCGAGCGGCTCATCCACCCCAGCATCGTGCGCGTGGTCGAGACGGCGTGCGCCGAGGACGGCAGCCCCTACCTCGTGATGGAGTACCTCGACGGCGTCCCCCTGTCGGCCTACACGCGTCGCGGCGGACGTGTACCGCTCGCGCAGGCGGCGACGATCGTCCAGGGCCTCCTCGCGGGTCTCGGCGCCGCGCACGCGCAGGGCGTGGTGCACCGCGATCTCAAGCCCGACAACGTCATCCTGGCGCGCGAGGCGGGCGGCCACTTCCAGCCCAAGATCCTGGACTTCGGCATCGCGAAGGTCATGGACGCCGCCGGTGGCATGGGCCAGAAGACCGCGACCGGGATGCTCCTCGGCACGCCCGCGTACATGAGCCCCGAGCAGATCCGGAACGCCAAGGCGGTGGATCACAGGACGGATCTCTTCAGCGCGGGCGTCCTCCTCTACGAGATGCTCACCGGTCGCGTCGCGTTCCCCGCGCCCACGGAGTACGCGCGGCTCGCGGCAGTGCTGAACGACACGCCCACGCCCCTCGTGCAGATCGATCCCGCCCTCGCGCGGATCGCGCCGGTGGTCGAGCGCGCCATGTCGAAGGATCGCGACGCGCGCTTCGGCTCCGCGCTCGAGATGGCCCGCGCGCTCGGCGCCGCCGTCGGAGCGGAGACGCCCGCCCTCTCCCGGCCCCTCAGCCACCTCCCCGACGTGCCCTCGGTGTTCGGTCCTCCTGTGTCGGGCGCGGGCGCCGGGTCCCCGCCGACGACGCCCCCGACGCTCGCCACTCCGGCCTCGGACGGCCTCGCCTTCCCGAAGGTCGGGCCGAGCGGGACGCTCGCGAGCGGCGCGTCGCGCCAGATCGCCGAGCCCCCCCCGAACGTGGTGGTCGTGAGCAAGGGCACGCTCCCGTCCGAGGACCTCCCCATGTTCGGTGCGGTCTCGCGCGGCGTCGTCCGCGTGGGGGGCGTGAGCGGGTGGATCGTCGTCGTGCTGGTGATCGTCGCGCTCACCGTCGGTCTGGGTGCCGGCTTCGCGATCGGCCGGATGCCCTGACCCGAGCGCACCTTGGCCTACAGCCGAATCTGCTTGCATGTTCGAGAAGGCTTGCTCTTGTTTAAGGATGCCTCGTGCCCGCGCCTTGCTTGCTGTCTCCCTCACCGGGCTCGTCCTCACCAGCGCCGGTGCTTGCGGCGTCATCGAAGGGTCCCAGTTCGGCGTCCAGCCTGGGGGTCCCCTCCCAGACGCGGCGCCCGGGCCCGGGTTCGAGGCCGACGGATCGATCGACGCGAAGCCCGATCGTTGCGGCAACGGCACGCTCGACGAGGGCGAGAAGTGTGACGACTTCAACCAGGTCAACGGCGACGGCTGCACCGCCACGTGCACGATCGAGCCGGGCTGGGCGTGCAAGATCCCCGGCGCGGCCTGCACCGCGTTCGCGTGCGGGGACGGGTTCAAGGTCGGCGAGGAGGACTGCGACGACGCCAACACCGCGGCGAACGACGGGTGCAGCGCCACCTGTCAGCTCGAGGCCGGCTGGCACTGCCCTGACGTGGGGAAGCCATGCGTGCGGACGACGTGCGGGGACGGCAAGAAGGAGGGCACCGAGCAGTGCGACGACGGGAACCTCCGCCCGTACGACGGGTGCTCGCCGGGCTGCACCGCGGAGCCCGTCTGCGACAACGGCACGTGCAAGGGCGTGTGTGGCGACGGCCTCAAGTTCCCCGGCGAGGAGTGCGACGACGGCAACGGGCGCGCGGGAGACGGGTGCAGCGCGACCTGCAAGCTCGAGCCCGGGTTCAAGTGCGAGGTGATCGTCGAGCCACCGCCCCCCACGCTCGACCTCCCGGTCATCTACCGCGACTTCCAGACGACCCACCCCGACTTCGAGTCGTACTCCGGCGACGGCGCCGCGACCGGGCTCGTCCAGGAGACGCTCGACGCCGAGAAGAAGCCCGTCTTCAAGGACCGGAGGGGGTCGAGCACCATCGGCGACCAGCTCACGGATGCGACGCGCTTCGCGCAGTGGTACCGCGACACCGCCGAGTCGAAGCAGATCTTCGACAAGCTGACGTTCACCAAGCAGGTCGATGACTCGTACCTGTACGACGACCCGCAGTTCTTCCCCATCGACGGCAAGGGATGGGGCGACACGCCGGGGTGGTTCAACAACTTCCACTTCACGAGCGAGCTCCGGTACTGGTTCACCTACAAGGGCGGGGAGATCCTCCAGTTCCGCGGCGACGACGACGTCTGGGTGTTCATCAACAACAAGCTCGCCGTGGACCTCGGCGGCATCCACGACGCGGTGACGGGCACGGTGACCCTCGACGCCGCGACGGCGACGAAGCTCGGGCTCGTGGTGAACGGGATGTACGAGTTCGTCCTGTTCCAGGCCGAGCGGCACACGATCGAGTCGCACTACAAGCTGACGCTCCGCGGCTTCGTCCGCGAGCGGACGCGGTGCGTGAGCGTGTGCGGCGACGGCATCAAGACCAAGGACGAGGTCTGTGACGACGGGAGCAAGAACGGAACGGGCTACCCGTACTGCGGCATCGACTGCAGGACGCTCGGGCCGCGCTGCGGGGACGGGATCGTGCAGGCCGACAAGGGGGAGATCTGCGACGACGGGAACTCGAACCCGTACGACGTGTGCGGGAACGACTGCAAGCCGGGCGGGCCGCTGAAGTAGCCCCGCCGGCGGACGGCGGGCTGCGAACAGCGGACGGCGGACAGTGAAGACGACAGCCACGGCAGCGCGGGCGCGCATCCTCGCGACCCTGACGCTGGGGTACGCGGGCTACTACGTCTGCCGCTCGAACCTGTCGGTCACCTCCAACCTCATCGTCGCGGATCCCGCGAGCGGCGTCGCGAGCAAGGCCGACTTCGGCACCATCGCCTCGACGGCCATCTTCGCCTACGCCGTCGGAAAGTTCACCACCGGCTTCGCGGCCGATTTCCTCGGCGGCAAGCGCCTCTTCGTGCTCGCGATGTTCGGCTCGATCGCGGCCACGGTCGCCTTCGGCTCGGCGTCCGGCCTCGCGGTGTTCGTCGCCATCTGGAGCGCGAACCGGTTCGTGCAGTCCGCCGGCTGGGGGGCCGCCGTGCGGATCGCCTCGCAGTGGTTCCCGAGATCCCTGTACGGCCGCGCGATGGCCGTGCTCGCGCAGAGCTACCTCTTCGGCGACGTGGTCGCGCGCCTCTTGCTCGGGCAGCTCGTCGAGCTCGGCCTGTCGTGGCGCCAGGTCTACTTCGCCGCGGCCGCGGTCCTCGTCCTGGCCTCGATCCTCGCGATGGTCGTCCTCGAGGAGCGCCCCGAGGACGCGGGCCAGCCCCCCCTCGCCGTCGAGGACACCGGCACGGGCGTCTTCGAGGAGGACGACGGGCACGGGCTCTGGTTCCACCTCGGGCCGTTCCTGAAGAGCGGCGCGTTCTGGCTCGTGTGCGCGATGTCGTTCGGGCTCACGCTCGTGCGGGAGACGCTGAACCTGTGGTCGCCCGACTACCTGAAGACGGTGTGCGGGATGAGCCCGGCCGTCGCCGCGAAGTGGAGCGCGGTGTTCCCGTTCTTCGGCGGCCTCTCCGTGCTCGTCACGGGTGCGCTCACCGATCGCCTCGGCGGTCGGCGCGGCGGCATCATGGTGGCCTTCCTGATCCCGGTGGGGATAGGCCTCGTGGGCATGGGGTACGCGCGGGTCCCCTGGCTCGCGCTCCCGATGCTCGCGCTCACGGGGTTCGCGATCATGGGGCCGTACGCGTTCCTCTCCGGCGCGCTGTCGCTCGACCTCGGGAGCCGCCGCGGGAGCGCGACCGCGGCGGGGCTGATCGACGGCGTGGGCTACCTCGCGGCGGTGCTGTCCGGGCGGGCGGTGGGGCAGCTCGTCGAGCGCCACGGGTGGGGGGTTGCGCTGTACGCGCTGTCGGGGATCGCGGCGTTCGCCGCGTGCGCGGCGATCGCATACCGGGTGCTGGTGGAGGGGCGGCCGCGGCGCTGAGCGTGGTGCCGCCAGGCCGAAGTTCGGCCGGGTTTCCGGGCCGTCGGGCCTCGTCCTCGCGGTCGTCCTCGCGGTCGTCCTCGTGCGCGTGCGCGTGCGCGAAACGACGCAACTGTTCGATTCACGGCCGACAGGCCGTCATGCGTGAGACGCCTCTGCCACGATTGGACCACGAGAACCTCGATGCCTACCGGTGCGCCATCGACTTCCTGCGCCTCGCCCTGCGTGTAGCGAGTGCACTTCTGCGCGGCGAGAGGCGCACGATGCGGCCGTCCGGCGGCATCACGTGACAGCGGGCGGCGGCTTCCGCGAAGTACATCGTGCGGTCACCGTGCGCGAGGCGCGCGCGGGTGCTGAAGCTCGGCTCGTCTGCGTCGGGCGCGGGCTCGGGCTCGGGCTCGC
>SXGT01565822.1_pt1 | contig 27054 bp, 18 predicted proteins | sample 3176221 | NCBI WGS metagenome assembly SXGT01 (sample SAMN11356862, study PRJNA531348) | freshwater metagenome | isolation source: freshwater sample F1-120 | place: China: Fuxian Lake, Yuxi | collected 2017-12-25
CCGAGTCTGTTCCGTCGGTGGTATCCGTGCCGTCGGCGTTGTCCGTGGAATCGGCGCCGTCGGTCGGGGCAGGGGTGTCGGACTCGGACGCGCTGCACGCCGCGAGGAGGGAGAGGCTGAGGACTAGAGCGAGACGCATGAGGACTCCGAGGGGCCGCGACAGGCAAACGTACCAGCCTGGGCGAGTGAAAGCACGTTGGCTCGTGGGCCGGGCCCCGCGTGACCCCGTCGGGATGGCCGTGTGGCCGTCCGAACGCACCAACGCGGGCTCTTCGTCCCGTAGCCACCCCCCAAAATTCTACGGGTTGGTAGGGACCGGTTCGTCGGGCACGGTGCCGGTCCACGTTGTCGCCGGGGCCGAGGAGGCCCCGCTTGGAGCACCCCATGTCACTACGCCAGTCCGTCCTTGCTTTGTCCCTTGCAGCCTCGCCAGCGCTCGCCCAGGAGTTCACCCCGCTCACGAGCGAGGCGATCTCGTCGAAGGGCCTCTGCCAGGCGATCGCCGAGTCGAGCCCCGTCAAGGAGTACTACACGACCACGTGCAACCCGCAGCGCGACGGCAAGCTCAACGCGAACAGCCTGCGTTGTGCGCCCAAGGCGGAGCTCGCCGCGTTCCAGTCGAAGTGCGACGACGGCATCCTCCGTTGCGCGTTCGTGGCTGACGCCGCTACCGGGAAGGCGCCTGCCGGCTGGGATCGGATGTTCGAGGCGATGCTCCTCCAGCACGACCGCGAGGTGGTGAAGTCCATCATCCACCTCCCCGAGTTCAATCAATACTGGGCAGGCGCATGCCTGAACGAGGAGGCCCACGACTTCATGGACGCCATCGAGGGGCTCGCCCTCACGGGCGATGCCGGCAAGGTGGAGGTCCTGCGCAACCTCGTGAACACCCAGGAGAAGTTGGACGACGCGGGCCAGGAGCTGCGCCTGCGCCTCGCCCGTGCCTTCTGGGCGATCGGCGGGAAGGCCGCCGCGCCCGAGATGCTCGCGTTGCTCGACCTTGCCCACATCAAGCGATACCCGGGCCGGGACTTCCGCGAGCTGCTGCTCATGGCGCTGGCCCACTGGGGCTCGGACGCCGCCGAGTCCTTGTGCGCGGACAACATGGCCGAGATCTCGAACGACGCGGATCTGGGCTCGTGCATGCTGTACCTCGCGAAGCGCGGCCGGAAGGACACGTCGAAGGCGATGATCCGCCAGGCCGAGCGCGGCCGCGAGCCGGCGCTCCACGCCCTGGGCCTCCTCGGCACGCCCGAGGCGGTGAAGTACCTGAGCGGGCTCCGTGAGAGCGAGGGCGACGGCCCGGCCTACATCGCGCGCGACGTGGCGCTGGCCAACGCCGGCGACAAGAAGGCGTGGAAGGACATCGAGGCCACGCTCACCCGGTCGGCCCGGCCCGACAAGAGCGCGCTCTTCGCCATGGGCTTCCTCACGGGGAACGCCGCCAAGCCCGGCGCCGCTATGCTCGCGAAGCACGCCAAGGCGTGGAAGAAGGAGTCGGCCGAGACGCACGCGCTGTCGGTCGCGATCCGCGCCCAGCTGGGCGACAAGGGGGCGCTCGGCGAGCTGCCCGAGCTGCTCGAGGGGCCCGACGCCAGCGTCCGGGAGATCGTGGCGAAGGCCATTGGCGGGGAGTTCGGCAACGTCTGGAGCGGCATGCCGGGCTTCGGGCTCGTGGCGGACGAGTCGCTCATCGCGCCGCTCGCGGAGTCGATGAAGGCCGAGAGCAACGAGAGCTCACGAGAGCTCTACGCCCGCGCCATGATGGCGATCCGCGGCGCGCTCCGGGCCGCCAAGGGCTGACGCACCTCGCCCCGGCCCGGCTCGCCAGGCGCGACCGGGTCAGGGATCGAGGGCAGTCACCAGCCGCACGATGGCGTCCGCGGCCTCGATGGCGGCCACAGTGCCGGGATCATCCCCGGCCAGCTTCTTCAGCGCTTCCTTCACCAACACCGTCGGGTCCCCTCCGGGGGCTAGCGCCTCCGGGTGCTTCTCCAGGACGTCTGCGGCCATGCCGAGGAGGCTCCCGTCGTCTTCGCCGGCCAGGTCCTTGACGAGGCTGAGCACCGCGCCCCAGTTCACCGCCTCCTTCGCGGTCCCGTCGGGCGAGATCAGCTGGCTCACCACCTTGCCCAGCTCGCCCATGCCCTTAGAGCTCAGCACGCGTGCGATCTTGCCGAGCTCGCCGTTGACGGCCTCGTCCCCCAAGACCGAGCGCATCACGAGCGCCACGTCGACTGGCCCGATGTCCTCGTCACCGTGAGTGCCCTGGAGCCAGCGGTTCACCAGCGCGAGCGCGCCCTTCTGGTCGGGTGAGGCCCGCACCAGGCCGCCGATGAGGTCGTCGGCCGTGGCCACCTTGAAGCCGTGCTGGGCGTAGTGGTTCTTGAGGAAGGCGAAGTAGGCCTCGTCACCCATCTGCTGGCGCGCGGCCTCGAAGAAGAGCGCCCCCTTGCCGTACACGATCGCGGCGTACTCCATCATCCCGCCGAAGTCGGCGGTCGGGAGATCGACGGGGCGGTCGTTGGCGCCGGTCATCCGCGCGAGCTGGTAGGGCAGCTTCAGCTGCATCCCCACCTGCTCGGCAGCCTTCGCCTTACCGTGTTGCTCCTCGAAGTAGAGAATCGCGCTGTGATTCGCGAGGGCCTCATCCACGAACGGATGGCGCTTCGAGTCGCTGCCAACCGTGGCGTTCCACCACTCGTGAGCCACCTCGTGGGCCACCACGAACTCCAGCGTGTCCCGCAGGTACTGGCTCTTGGCCAGCCCCTCGGCCACGGTGCCCTCCCCGGGGTGGTCGGGGCTGTAGAACATGCGCCCGATGGTGACCAGGCCCGGGAACTCCACTCCCCCGGCCCCGCCCACGAGCGGCGCCTCGACCACGTCCAGCTCGGTGTACGGGTACGGGCCGAAGCGGCGCTCAAACACCGCCATCGCGGCCGTGGCGTAGTCCAGCACCCGCCGCCCCGCTTCGCTGTCGCCCTCGAGGAACCACGAACGCACGGTGACGCCGTTCACCACGGACTCAGCGGTCTGGAAATGCTCCGACGCCTCCACAGTGAACTCGCGGACGCCGGCGGCGCCGAGCTCGGTGGTACGTCGCTCCCCCTCGACGCGGCTCGCGAGCTCCACGCCCGTGCTCGCCACGCGCACCGAGGCTGGCGCCGTGACCGTGACGCGGTAGTTTGCTACGTCGAAGTAGCTCACGTCGCCCACGCCACCGTTGCGGTCCAGGTCCCAGCCGCGGTCGTCGTAGGCCGCCAGGATCGGATACCAGAGGCCGAGGCTGAGGATCCGGTCGCCGTACGCGAAGACCCCGAAGCCGCCCTTGCCTTGGCTCTCGCCGAGGACCAGCTCCAGGACCTGGTTCATGGCTTGCTGCTCCAGATCGTGCGCCTTTGCGGGCAAGCGGGTGACCACCCCTTCGAACGACATCGCCACCGTGAGCGCCTCGCCGGGGAGCAGCGGCTTGGGCAGCGGCACCCGGAGGCGGTCGCCCGCCGACTCGGAGGCCACGGTGACGCCGTCGATGGTGACGTCGCTCACCAGGAGTTGGCGCGTGCCGGGCTCCGTCAGCTCGCCGCTGTTCGGGTAGAGCAGGAAGTTCAGCTCGGTCAGCGTGTCGCGCTCGGCGTTCACGTAACGGACCGTGGACGTGCCGCCGTACGTGAACAGCCCCCAGCGCAGGTCCAGCGTGAGCGCGTATTCGGGCGCGTTCGCCGGCACCTCGGGGGCCCCGACGCGCAGCGTGCTGCTGAGCGGGGGCATTGCGAGCATCGGGTTATTGGCCACCGTAGGCGCCGCCGCGTTGCCAGCCGCCGGGGGCGGCTCGGTGCATGCCAGCGCAGCGATCGAGATCCAGGGAACCGAGTGCTTCACCACCCACCTCCTAGTCGTGACGAGGGCGGGCATGTGAACCGGTCGCTGCCCGTCACCATTCCAGCCGCTCAGGGCAGGGGGCCGCGGGGGACGTAGACGCTCGACGTATGCGGGTCGAACAGCACCCGGACGGCCTCCCTGATGACGGTGGCGCCCACCTGGGCCGCTGGCATGCTCCAGGTCCCGATGCCGCCGCAATGCCAGGCCACGGCGGGCGTTCGTTTCACGAAGATGATGGGCGCGGTGACCGTTACGGCCGCCGTGCCGTCGTCCGCCAGGAGCTCCAGCGGCCCGGAGGCTCGCCAGGCCTCCACCGGTTCAGCCACTCCCGCGCAGGTGGTGAGCCAGAGGTCGAGCGAGGGGTCTCGAGTGAGCGCCGAGGGGTCGAGCTGGTCGAAGAAGGCCGCGTTGATGTTCACCGAGTAGGGCACCGCGAGGTCGTCGAAGCCCGTGTCCAGCTGGGCTCTGGCCGTGGCGCCCGCCAAGCGCACCGGGACCGCCGGCACGTTCGGCTGTCCCGGTGGCAGCGCCGCGAGAGACGTGCTGAAGGTGCCGGTGGCGTCCAAGCGGGCCCACCGGTCGGCCGAGAGCTCACACGGCGCGCTGGCGCGGTGGACCACGCCAGCCTCGAAGTCCAGGAGGTAAGCGTGTTTGCTGAGGAAGTCCGTGCCCAGGATCCCCGCCTGACGGACGGCTGAGGGGATCCCGGAGTGGTCCTGGGTGACGAGGGTCACGTCGCCCCAGCTGCCGAACCACTCGAAGGCCGGGAAGCGGCCGTTGGGCAGCGCCTGCGGCGGCGTGGTGAAGCCAAACACGTCGATGGTGGTGAATGTGGAGGCCCAGTCGACGAGGAACCAGCCGCGAGCGCCGTCCACCCCGACCTCGCCGTACGGCACGCCCGCGCCCGACAGCACCACGGGGGCAGACTCCGTGAAGCACGCTGGGAGCGGGGAGGGCGCCTCGACACCGGCATCAGCGACGTCTGGAGTGCCATTGCCCGTGGCTACGTCGCTCTCTGTGACGTCTGCCGCCGGGTCGGGTGCCGTGGAGGCGTCCGCCGCGCCATCGCCCTTCGCCACGCGGCTGTCTGCTGACTCGCCGCAGTCCGCGCAGGCCGTCTCGACCACCGGCTGCGGCTCGGCGCGGCACGCCCCGACGATCAGGAGGGTGATCCAACGTTGAAGCATGGCTCGAGTCTCGTCTCTCCCGGAGCGCGCTGCGGGGGGCTCCCCAGGGACCCGGATGGCGTCCCGTGAGGCAGCCTAGGGCCGCCGCTCCAGGCCGACAAGCCAGATCTCCCGTGTGTGGAGCCGCGCGGTGCCGAGGGCGGAGGCGGGGGACTCCCAGCCCAACCGCAGCAGCCGGCGCGGCGTTGCGGCCCTGTCACCCCGCAGTGTACGGTCCTTGCGTGTGCCGTTTCTCGGTAGCGATCCTGTTCTGTGCCGCCCACGCCGCGGCAGGCCCAAACACCGAGGCGCCGCGGCTCACGGGCCTCCAGCTCGACGGACGCATCGACGCCGCATGGGCCGCTGCCCCTGTCTCCGACGACTTCTCCGAGCGGCGCCCCACACAAGGCGCGACGCCCCCGGTCGCTACGCGCTTCCGCGCGGCGATCGATGACGAGGCGCTCTGGCTCCTGGTGGAGTGCGACGACACGCCCGGCGGCGTGACGGCGCTCACGCGCACGCGCGACACGGTGGAGATGTTCTCGGACGACGCGGTGAGCGTGAAGATCGACGCGCACTCCGACCGGCGCACCACCCTCGGCTTCGCCACCAACCCGCTTGGCGCGCAGCTCGACTACCGCGCGATTCAGGATGGCGACTTCCGCGTCGAGGTCGACCGCTTGTGGGAGGTGGCCGTGGAGCGGCGGGACGACGGGTGGACCGCCGAGTACCGCATCCCGTTCGCCGCGCTGGGTCTCGAGGCACACGCGTTGCCGCCGTCCATCGGGCTGAACTGGAGCCGCGACCACGCGCGACGCAACGCCACGTACGACTGGTCGCTCATGGCTCCGCCGTATTCCCCAGTGTCCGCGAGCCTCTATGGCACGCTGCGCCTCCTGTCGGCCCGCACGGAAGACGCGCCCGAGCCGGCTGGGGGCGCCCTGGTCGCTACGCCCTTCTTCACCGCGGGCTTGCGGGAGGGGGAGTCCTCGGCCAACGGCGGTGTGGACGCGCAGCTCTCCACGGCCAACACGCACCTCTCGCTCACGATCAACACCGACTTCGCTCAGGTCGACTTGGACGACCAGGTCGTCCAGCTGGACCGATTCGGTCTGTTCATCCCGGAGAAGCGCGAGTTCTTCCTGGCGCACGCCGAGACCTACGACGTGGGCCGCTCCGGGGTCTTTCAGCCGCTCTACACCCGACGCATCGGGAGCGGCGACGCCGCGTTGCTGGGCGGGCTCGCGGTGTCGTCGCGTCATCGCGCCGAGGAGGGGCCCGCCGTCCGCGTCGCGCTCCTGCAGGCCACCACGCGTCCCACGGCCACCCAGCCCTGGACCTCGAGCCTCGCCGCCCGGGCCGAGCGTGTCGGCACGGGGCGATCGCAGTGGAGCTCGGGCCTGATCGCGACCCACCGACACGGCGAGGACCCCGACGATCACAACGTGGTCGTGGGCCTCGACGCCACCTACCGGGGGCCCGCCCCTCTGGTCGTTCGTGCCGCGTTGCTCGGCTCCATGACGGGAGGCTCGGCCGGATCGCCCGGCGTGGCCGTTGGCCTCGGGGAAGAGGAGCTCGCGGTGGCGCCGGCGCTCCACTTGCGCGTGGTCGGCCGCGACTCGCTGGTCCAGCCCCTGCTGGACTACGCGTTCGTCCACCGCTCCTTCCGCGCGGATCTCGGCTTCATCGAGCGCGGCGACGTCCACGACGTGACGCTCGGCGTCAACGTCGAGCCTCGCATTCAGGCCGGCGGGCTGGAGAAGGCCACGATCACCGTCACCGGGGAAGGCGCGGCGTCGGGCGCCGCCACCGACCTCCTCGACTGGGCCGCGCGGCTGGACGCGTCGCTCACCTGGGACGCCGGCACCTGGTTCGCGGTGGGCGGCGGATACCGCTCGGACACGGTGCGCCGCGGGTTCGTGGTCGGACCCCGCGAGGTGGCCGCCGGGAGCTACGAGGGCGCCTTCGCGTCGGTGACGCTGAGCTCCCCCAGCACGCTGGCCCTCTACGGCTCGCTCACCGCCGACGCCCGGGCGTACTTCGGCGGCTGGCTGGTAGGGGGAAACACTTCGGCCACGTGGAAGCCGCTCGATCGCGTGCGCCTCGAGCTGGCCTGCGACGTCCACGAGGCCCTCTTCGAGACCGGAGAGGACTTCACCACCGTGGTCGCCAACGGGCGACTGTCGCTGGGCCTCACCACCACCCTCTCCCTCGACCTCTTCACCGGCTACGGGCTGCTGGACGAGATCCTGCGCGCTCAGGCCCGTCTGCGCTTCGAGGTGCTCCCGGGCAGCCACCTCTACGTGGTCTACGAGGTGTTGGACGACGAGGAGCTCTCACACACGCTCTTGGCGAAGCTGGCGCTCCGCGTCGACGCGTGGTGAGCGCCAGCGCCGGGCGTCACCCCCGCTTACGAGTTCGCTTCAGCAGGGCCTCGAAGGCGTCGAGGGGATCCGGTCCCAGCGTCTCCCAGCGGACGTCGCGATCGGCGGGCTCCAGCTCGAGGTCGTCCGTGAGCTCGCGAAAGCGGTCGGGTCGCTCAGCGGGCGACGCGCCTTTGAGTCGCTCGTAGCGCTCCTCGCGCTCGGCCGTGGATAGGCCATCCGGGACCTCCTGGAAGCGCTCCGGCGCCCCAGGGGGCCAGATCTCGGGGGAGGCCTGCGCCGACGGGGAAGCCGCGGGCAGCCGCAGGAGGCGCGCGTTGTCCGTGTCGGCGATCCAGAGCTCCCCGGTGGGGGTGCGCGCGGCGCCCTTCGGGTAACGCAACCCGAAGCCGCCCGTCGGCAGCACCAGCGAGAGCTCCGGGACGCCCGCGTTCGGCGACCCAGTCCGCGAGCCACCCGGCGCCTCGCCGCGCCCAGGGCCGCGCAGGAGCAGCACCCGGTTGTTGTCGGTATCCAGGATGAGCAGCTGGTTTCCTGGCAGCGCGAGGAGGCCCTCGGGTTCGTTCAGGGACGCGCGATTCGCGGGCCCGCCGAGCCCTGACGTCCCTCGTTCGCCGGTTCCAGCGACCGTCTCGATTCTGCCGTCCGGCCCCACCACGCGGACGCGGCCGTTGTCGGTGTCGGCGATATACAACGAGCCGTCCGGTCCCTCGGCGAGCCCCCCGGGTCCGCGGAGCTGCGCCTCCAGGGCGAGCCCGCCGTCGCCCGCGAAGCCGCAGACGCCGGTGCCCGCGAACGGCGTTACGGTGGCGCCCTGCGGGTCCACCCGCAGCACCTGGCAGAGCCGGGCGTCCGCGATCCACACCGCGCCGTCGGGTCGTGCCAGCAGCGCCTCTGGCTCGGCGAGCTGGGCTGAAGCCAGCGGCGTGGGGCGAACGATCGGCTGGGTCGCGGGCCGCCTCCCCAGCCAGGGGACGAGCCGCCCGCCCGTCACCCTCAGGACGCAGCCCGCGCGACTGTTGGCGATCAACAGGTCGGAGCCCAGGAGAGCGACGTCAGCCGGTGAGGCGAGCGGCGCTTGGCGTGCGTCGGGCGCCCCCTCGCAACACCCGGCGCCGCACGCTTCGCCGGTGCCCGCGATCACCTCGAGGGCGCCCGCGTTCAGGCGAAACACGCGCTGCGCGTCCGGATCCGCGATGAGGAGAGCCCCTCGTTCGTGAACGAGACGGCGCGGCGTGACGAGCGCCATCGGGGCGGGCGCCGCTGGGCCGGACGCCGAGGGCTCGCGCCTGCATCCCGCCCCCGCGAAGACCGCGATGACTGCGCTGACGGCTGCGCCCAAAGCCGCCGGAAGGACGTGCGACACCGCGGTTGGCCTCCTGGCCGGCGTGAACCGCGGCCGATTCTAGGTCCCACCCGCCGCGGCGCAAGCGACCACCGGCTCGACCGCTGCTCGCCGGGCCCCGGCCCCACTCGGAGTGGTCGCTGTAGGCCGGCCCCCCTACCCGCAGGCGGCGGGCAGGGCGCGAAGTGACCGGAACTCGCCCCATCCGGACCTGGGCCGCAGGTGCGTGGCCGTGCCCTAATCCGCACAACCCACCACGCGTGCCTTGCGCACCGTTACTGAAGGAGACTCTATGCGCCTCACCCGATCGATCACCCTCTGCCTGTTCCTCACGCTCGGGGCCTGGTCCTGCGCCGAAGAAGCTACGCCGGCGGACGCGTGTGAGAACGCGACGACCGTCTGCACCGGGAACTCCAACCTCGAGAAGGTGAAGTCCGCGTGTGAGTCGGCGGCCACGAACGCGCAGCAAGACACGCTGGACTGCATCGACAACGCCAAGACATGCGACGTGGCCCTCGCCTGCACGACGACGTCCGGGACGTGAGTCGAACAACGGGCACTCCTGCAACGACCATGCGCGCCGCCGTGACCCATCGATTGGCTGTCCCCGCGCTCGGCTTAATCGCCAGCGGGCTCCTCAGCGCATGCTCCGCCGAGTCCGCCGACACGACGTCGGTGGAGGATGCTGCTGCGGCCCAACCTGACACCGAGACGACCTCCGACTCTGACGTCGGGGCTTCGGCGGACACGTCTGGCGGCTCCACGGACGGGCCGACGACGATCCGCACCCCCGCCACCGGCACAACACTGGCGACTCCAGCTCGAAACAGCGTCTATCTGTGCCTACCGCCTCCGCTCCAGGGTGCGAGCCTCGTGCGTCCGAGCTCGCCATGGATCTCTGGCGACGACATCGTCGTGGCCGACATCCCGTACGTCGAGGGATCCGTGACCTGGGATAGCGAGTTCGCGGTGACGCTAACGGACACCGAGCGGCGTCTGAAGGGGAACGGGCTCCCGAATCACCCGACCGGGAAGTTCGCCGTCGAGGAGGGCACGGCTGCGTACGAGTTCTACGAGCCGCTCCCGGCAGAGGGATACGACAACGCGTCGCAGATCCCGATCGTGGCCTACGAGCTCGACCTCGCCCTCCCGCGGAACCCAGTGCTGCTGCCGCAGCCGAAGTGTATCGAAGAGGTCTTCACCGGCATCGTCACTCAGACCGGCGCGGCCTGGCATCTCGACATCGCGGTGGACAGCGAGGACAACCTCCTCGACCCGGTGTCGGCGCTTCCGATGGACTCGTGCTGGGGCCACCCGTACGCCGAGCAGTATCACTACCACGGCTACTCCTGGAAGTGCTTCCCCGACCAAGGCAAGGCTGGCGAACACTCCCCCCTCTTCGGGTATGCGATAGACGGCTTCGGCGTCTTCGGACCGCGGGGCGAAGGCGGCGAGCTCCTCACCAACGCAGACCTCGACGAGTGTCACGGACACACCCACGAGATCGACTGGGACGGCGAGAAGAAGGTGATGTTCCACTACCACGTGAACAACGAATACCCCTACTCGATCGGGTGCTTCCGCGGCGAGCCCATCACTCTGCCGGAACACCTTCAGCACATACCTGGCGGCAAGATGCAGATGTAGACCGTCGGCCCTGGGCCCAGGCGGAGAGGGGAGATCGCGTCTGCATGAGCACCCCGAAGACCCAGCGGTCGAGTGTCCTGGGGCCCAGCCCCAGAGCGCCAGTTGAGCGGCTCGCGTACGCGGCCCTCGTCGTCGCGACCCTCTCGCCGCTGGCGGTCATGGCCCTCTGCCGCCCCGTTGCCGCGTGGCTCCAGGTGGAGGCCGACACCCCACGCCTGGTCGGCGCGTCACTCACGGTCGCGGCCGTCACCGTCCTCGCCCACGCGCTCGGGCTCTCGAGCCGCTGGCGCCTCGGGGCCGGCTTCGCCGCGTCGCTGCTCTTGGGGGCCCTCCTGGGCGGGACGCTCACGGGGTCCCTGGCCGTGGCCACCCCCTTGCTCGGGGTCGCCGGGCTTTGTGTCCTGCTCCTCGCTTGGCTCATCCCACGCCTACCGCCCGAGCTCGACGGAGTCATGGCCCGCCGAAGGGCCCCCTCTGCGCTGATGGTGGTCCTGGGCCTGGCTACGGTGACGCTCACGGCGCGCGTTAGCGCGTTCATGGGCGACGCGGGCAGACCCGAGCTCTCCGCGGTCCCCGATGTCACCTTCATGGTGCGCCACTCGTGTCTGACCGCCTACGTCGAAGGTGAGCGGCTCGCGACGCTCGGGGTAGACAACGTCTACGACAGCGCGTTGTGGCCCGATCTGAACGGCAGCGGGCGCGAGGTCCCGCCCGCCACCTACGCGCCGTTCAACCTGGACGCCTTCGCGTACCCGCCGCCGTTCCTCCTGGTGCCGAAGGCGCTCCGCGCCGTGTCGGGCGACTTCGCCACGCAGCGCGCGTTGTGGTTCGCCGTGAACGGGCTCACGCTCGCCTGGGGCCTCTGGGTGCTCGCCTCGCTCTTCACCGGCCGCGGCCGCGTGAGGATGCTGCTGCTGGCACCGCTGGTCTGGGTGAGCGCCCCGACGTTGATCACCCTGCAGGTCGGGAACGTACACCTCGCGGTCATCGTCGCGGCAATGCTCGCTTTGGTCGCGTTCGAGCGCCGCCAGCCGGCCCTTGGCGGGGCGCTGCTTGCCTTCGCGGTGCTCTCGAAGGTCTCGCCGGGGATCCTCGGCCTCGTCTTGCTCGTGCAGGGCCGCTTCCGCGACGCCCTTTGGACCGCAGCGTTCGGGGTTGGCTTCGCCGGCCTCGCGCTCCTCGTCTTCGGGCCCGCGCCGTTCGTGCAGTTCGTGACGTACCAGCTCCCCCGCCTGGGATCCGGCGAGGCGCTCAGCTTCCTCGCGGACCTCGAGAGCGTCGTGATCAACCTCTCGCCGTTCGGGCTCCCCTTCAAGCTCGACGCGCTGGGCGTCGACGTCGCCGATCCCTGGTCCGCAGCGCGCGTGCTGAACCAGGTGTTCACCGTGCTCATCGTGGTCGTAGCGGTGGTCTCGGCGCGGAGGGCGCAGGGATTCAGAGCCAACGCCGAGGTCTGGCTGGCCCTGCTGACCCTATCGTCGCTCCAGAGCCCGCTGGCCCCGGCCTACGCCACCTTCCCGATGTTCTGGCTGCTTACGATCCGGGCCGGCGACGCCAGCGGCTGGCGCGACACCCTCGGGATCGCGGGGGTGTGGGGCTGCCTCGCGATTATCCCCACGGTGGTGCCCCGGCCTCTGCTGGTCTACACGCTGCTCCAGCAGGTCGTGGTGTTTGGCTTCTGTTTCGCGGCTCTTCTGCGGGTCTCGCCCCCGGCGCAGCGCCCGAGCGAGCCGTGGCACCCTCCGATACCGCCTGAACCCGTCGGCGCCCGGACTGCTTAGTGGAGCGGCGGCTCACCACATCCAACTCACTCGGTGACTCGACCGGAGTGACGTCATGCGATCTGCGCACCCCAGCGCAAAGGAGAACCGTATGTTCGGTCGTATTGCTGTAGTCGCGTTGTTCATGACCCTCTCCGCCTGCAAGGAGGACTCTGGCTCGACCGACGCAGCGGCCTCGCCAGTCGCAACCGTTGACCCACGCGGTGGGCTGGTGCTTGCGGACGATCCGTACGGTGACCACGCGACGAGGCTCGTCTATTTGGACCAGGGCTGGGATGCGGCAAAGGCGCTCTGGTACTACTACGCCGACCAGGGCTCGGTGCTCATGCCGTACGAGGTGCTGGTCCACCTCGAGCAGCCCGACGACGAGGAGCGAGTGCTCGACGCCGTCAATCTTGCGCGGTATCGATTCCTCACGCAGCACCCCACCCCCAACAACCCCGACGCGTTACCCATCGGGCTCGCTCGACACGGTGATCACGTGGGCCTCACTTGCGCCGCCTGCCACACCGCACAAATCACCTACCGCGGCACCGCAATCCGCGTCGAAGGCGCGCCCACCCTCGCGGACGTCATGGGCTTCATCTCCCACATCCGAGACGCGCTCGCAGCGACACTTGCGGACGAGGCGAAGCTCTCGCGGTTCAAGTCGGCTATCGGCGCCGGCGGCCCCCCGCTGCCCGGCGGTCCGCCGCACAGCGAGTCCGCGGAGGCGCTGCTCGGCGACTCGCTCGCGTGGTTCGAGGACTACATCGCGGCAAACCGCTCCTCCACGGTAGAGGGCTTCGGGCGAATCGACGCCGTGGGACGCATCATCAACCAGGTGATCCGATTCACGAGCGCCGCGGAGAACGGGGCGGAGCCGAACGCGCCGAACAGCTTCCCCATCCTGTGGGATGCCCCGCGCCTCGACTATGTGCAGTGGGGCGGGTTCTCGGCGAACGCCGACGCGGGCGCGCTCGGGCGCAACGTCGGTGAGGTCGTGGGCGTGTTCGGCTCAGTCGACGTGATGCACTACGAGACCGAGCAGGAGGCGAAGAAGGGCTATCCGTCGACCGTCGAAGGCAACACCCTGGTCTCGTTGGAGGAGGCCCTGTACGAGCTGAAGTCACCGGTCTGGCCCGAGGAGACGCTGCCGCCGATCGACCGAAGCAAGGCGGCTCGCGGCGCCGAGCTCTACGCCACTGCGTGCGCCTCGTGCCACGCGCTCCTCGACCGGGACGACCTCGACCGCAAAGCGACCGCGATGATCACGGCCATCGACGTCGTGGGCACTGATCCGCAGAGCGCCAACAACCTCATCAGCGTGCGCGCACCCACGGGGATCCTCGAGGGGGCGATCGCCTCGGACGGCAGCACGTACGGCGCTACCGCTTCTGGGCTGGCCCTGCTCGGGAACCTCGTGCAGGGCATCCTCACGGCGCAGCTGCCGGCGACGCTCCGCGCCGTCGCCAACGCGAAGCGCAACGGGATCGAGGCCTCCGAGAAGCAGGGCGACTACCACGAGCCCACCGAGGCCGATCCCGCGGCCGACCTGCGGTCGTACAAGGCGCGCCCGCTGAATGGGATGTGGGCTTCGGCCCCGTACCTGCACAACGGCTCGGTGCCCACGCTGTACGACCTGCTCCTCCCGGCAACGGACCGGCCCAAGCGGTTCGCGGTCGGTCGAACGGAGTTCGATCCCGAGAAGGTCGGGTACGTCACCGACGGGGAGTCTCCTTGGGTCCACGACACGTCGGTCATCGGCAACCACAACGGGGGGCACGAGTACGGCACCACGTTGTCCGAAGACGATCGATGGGCGCTGGTGGAGTATCTCAAGACTCTGTGAGCTCGTTCCACGGCCCACCGATTGTGTCCGTGTGCGAAACGCGCGATCGTTCCGCCACTTTGATGTTCCGTTTCTTCAGGGGGACAGTCGCCGCGTGAATGAGAGTGTTGACCGGGCTGGAAGAGCGCCCAACCGGGAGATGGCCAGCGTCGGTATCGGCGCGTGTATGTTCGCGCTGTCACGCGGCGTCAGCCTCGACGCGATCCTCGAGGCCACGGGCCTCACCGCAGATACTCTGCTGAACCCGGGGGCCTGGGTCCCGCAGTCCGTCCTGGCCGGGATGTGGAGGCTGCTCACCACGGCGTGTCCGGGCCGCCTCGTCTCTCTGGAGATGGCCGAGTTCGCAGCTCCACTGCTGCTGGGCGACCTCGGCAAGGCCGTCCGGTTCGCCCCGGATCTGCGCAGCACGCTCAGCTTCATCAGCCGCAGCTCGGCGCTGCTCGGCGACGGCGTTCGAATCGATTGCCTCGTCGGGCTTGTCGAGACCGAGCTCCGGATGGCGCACCCCTCGGACGAGCATGACGGTGGGTATGGCGCGGAGCTCGGAGCCGCCGTCGCGTGCCGCGCGGGACAAGCGATCTTCCAAAGCAACTACCTGGCGCGCGTCGAGTTTCGACACCGCCCACTCGCCGGGGTCGAGGTCTACACCGAGTTCTTCAAGGTCCCCGTTGTGTTCGGCCGGCCGCACAACGCGATGTTCATTCGCTCCGCCGACCTCGGCGCGCCGAACCCCACTGCCGAGCCCAGCCTCGACATCTTCGCCAGCCGCTGGCTCGACCGGCTCAGGGAGGAGCAGGGGATCGCCACGGCGTCCGAGGCCGCCCACCGGGTGCGCACCGCGATCCTGGCGAACGCGAAACGGAGCGATTACTCCACCGCGGGCCTCGCCCGGACCTTGGGGATGAGCCTCCGCTCACTCCGGCGGCTCCTCAAGGCCGAGGCCATCGAACCCAAGGCGGTGCTCGAGGACCTGCGCCGGACGTACGCGATCGAGTTCCTCAAGAACACGTCTCTCAGCATCGAGGAGATCGCCGAGCGATTGGGATACGCCGACGAGCGGAGCTTTCGGCGAGCGTTCGAGCGGTGGACGGGGACGTCCCCTGCGCAGGCGCGTCGCGGCGTGTGAACGCCCCTGGACCACCGACCGACGAGGCCGGTGGTCCCGCGAGCCTACTTCCAGTCCTTCACGGCCTTCTCGATGTCTTCCTTCCAGAAGAAGTTGCCGCCCTTGTCGGCGTTGCCGAGCTCGAGCGCCCGCTGGGCCGTCGCGAGGCGGCCCTTCTTGTCGCCCTTGCGGTCTTGGATCTGCGCTTTGATCCAGAGGGTGAACCAGGTCTCCTTGAGGGTGAGCGACGCGGCCACCAGGTTGAGGGCGGCGTCGTGCTGGCCCTCGACCTCCGACAAATAGCGAGCCGCGGTCGCGAGCGGCCGCCAGCTGCCGTCCACGTGCGCCTGCACGGCGCCCTTCGCGTGGGCCTTCGTGTCCGCCTCCACGCGCAGCGAGAGCCGCAGCTCTCCCCACTCGAGGTCGAGGCGCGTCGCGCTCTCGGTGGTGTCGGCAAACAAGAAGGTCATGCGCTCCCGGAAGGGCGCCTTCGCCGGGGTGACCTCGAACCGCACGAGGTCGAGCTTCTGGTCATACCCGAAGGTGCCGCCCTGATTCGGGTTCTTGTTCAGCACCACGGTCCACGCACCCTCCTTCTGGGGGATCGTGAACAGCGAGTAGGTGCCGGCGGGGACGGGCTTCCCTTCCACCGTCACGTCGCGGCTGACCGTCAGCTTGGTGGCTGCGTTGGCGCCCGTTCTCCAGAGCTCGCCGAAGGGGACCAGCTCGCCCCAGATCACGCGGCCCTTCACGCCGGGCGACGAGTACTCGAGCGAGATGTCGGTGATGCCCACGGCCTGCATGACCGTGGCCTTGGGGGAGGGCGCGGGGAGCGTGAGCTGAGCGGACGCGGTGGCGGACAGCGCGAGGGCGCAAACGAGGGCTGACAGTTTCATCGAGGCGTGGCTCCTGGGGATCGGTTGAGCGTGGCCCCCCCCCGCGGAGAGGGTGCCTCCCGCAGTAGCGCGGGGTCGCCAAAGTAGCGGACTCGCGCCCATCGGCAACCCGGCGGCCATGGCGTATGCTGCGTGGGTGCTCGGACAAGGCTACACGGTCGACGATCTCCTCGAAGTCCTGGTCAAACAGGGCGCCATCACGGACGAACAGCGGCGCGACATTCGGCTTCGAGCCCCGCAGGCCGTCGTGCGCCTCAAGCGAATCGCCGAACGCAGCCGAGGCGTGGCCGAGGAGCCCTCGCCCCCCGAGATCGTCGCCTGCTTCGGCACCCGCGCGATCGACGGCCGCGTCCTGGACGAAGACCGCGTCATGGCCGAGATCGCCAAGGCGCTCGGCTATCGGCACATCAAGATCGACACGCTCAAGATCGACCACGACCTCGTGGCCACCTCGATCCCTCGGCGTTTCTCCAGGAAATACATCGTACTGCCGCTGGAGAAGACCGAGCGCCGCCTCACGGTCGCGGTGGACAACCCGTTCAACCTCACGCTGATCGACGACCTCAAGGCCACCACAGGCCTCGACGTCGAGCTGGTGCTCGCGGCGAAGACCGACATCCTCCGCACGATCACCGACATCTTCGGCTTCCGCTCCAGCGTGGATCGAGCCGCTCAAACCAGCGATCCCGGCTTCGACCTCGGCAACCTCGAGCGCCTGGTCAAGCTCAAGAACGAAGGCGAGATCGAGGCCTCCGACCTCCACATCGTGAACGCCGTGGAGTACCTCCTGCGCGCCGCGTTCGACCAGCGCGCCTCAGACCTCCACATCGAGCCCAAGCGCGACGCGTCGCTCGTCCGCATGCGGATCGACGGCGTGCTGCACTCCGTCCACCGCATGCCGAAGAGCGTGCACCCGGCGGTGGTATCGCGCATCAAGACCATGGCGCACCTCGACATCGCGGAGCGGCGCCGCCCCCAGGACGGCCGCATCAAGACGGAGCACGGGGCGCGGGAGGTGGAGCTGCGTATCTCGTCCATGCCCGTGGCGTTCGGCGAGAAGATGGTCATCCGAATCTTCGACCCGGACATGATCCTCCAGCCCCTGGACGCGATCGGCTTCTACCCGCGCGAGCTGGCGCTCTTCCGCAGCTTCGTCGCGCGGCCGCACGGCATCATCCTGGTCACGGGTCCCACGGGCAGCGGTAAGACCACCACGCTGTACTCGGCGCTCAAGGCGCGGGCCACGGCCGACGTGAACTGCATCACGATCGAAGACCCGATAGAGATGGTCTTCGAGGACTTCAACCAGGTCGAGGTCAACCGCAAGGCGGGGATCACCTTCGCCAGCGCCCTGCGCACCGCGCTTCGCCAAGACCCGGACGTGATCATGGTGGGCGAGATCCGCGATCAGGAGACCGCTCAGAACGCCATCCAGGCCGCGCTCACGGGCCACCTCGTGATGAGCACGCTCCACACCAACGACTCCGCGTCCTCGATCAACCGCCTGGTCGACCTCGGCATCGAGCCGTTCCTGGTGGGCTCCACGCTCCTGGCCGTGGTCGCACAGCGCCTGGTCAGGCGTGTGTGCCCGAGCTGTCGGGTGCAGCGGCCGCTCACCCGGGACGAAGCGCATGCGTTGGGCGTTCAGCTCCCCGAAGGCGGAGAGCGGCTCATGGTCAGCGAGGGCCAGGGCTGCGCCGCGTGTCGCAACACGGGCCTCTCGGGGCGTATCGGCGTCTTCGAGGTGATGGCGGTCAGCGATGCGATCCGGGACCTCATCAACGAACGAGCAGACGGGCCCAAGATCATGCGCGTGGCGAGGCGCGAGGGCCTCTTGACCCTGCGCGAGTCGGCCATTCGCCGCATGCTCGACGGAGAAACCACGTTCGGAGAGGTGCTACGGGTCACGGCAGAGGCCTCGGGGTGACCTGAGGGCGGCGTGAGGAGCCCTGGGTAGGGCACGCTCGACATGGCGCCGCTGTGGAGCTCCCGCAGCCGCAGCCCGCCGGGACTTGACGTATTCGCGTCACTGCGGCTCAAGTGCTGCATGATTCACGGAACCAGCGCCGCATGTGACCTCACCGGCTTCGTCCCTCGGCACGCGGACGCGTGTGCTGCGGTGGCAGAGCGCCTCTCGACCTGCGTGCTCTTTCGCGAGCCCGGCAAGTCCGCACAGTCGCTCATCGCAGACGGGTACGCGATGAAGGGCTTCCGCATCGACACCAAGTCGTGCGACTGGGGCCCGATGCGCGGCTTCGTCTGCGTCGATCCCCGCCTCTCGAAGGCCGCCGCCAACAGGGGGTCTTATGCCGCCAGGAACGCGGCGTGGACTGCCGAGGCGCTCGACGGCCACATCGTGGAGAAGTTCTTCGGCAAGGTAGACGCTGCGGAGTGTGCCGATTGGCGCGCCGATGTGATGCCGATCGTGATCTCCCGCGCCCGGATAGAAGAGCTGATCCACGGCGGGCACATCCAGGCAGCGCTCGTGCGGGGCGGCGGTGGCGCCGAGTATTACGCTGGGGTTACCAGCCAGTCCTTCGGCGGGCAGCCCGTCACGCTCCCCTGGCGTCTCGTCAGCGCTCGCGGCGCAACCAACCCATGGCTCAAGGGGGGTGGCGACTACTACGTGCTCTGTGTCGAGCCCAAGAGTGGCTTCACTCAGACCCTGCCGGGCCACACCCAGCCCGTGCTGTTTCGCGGGTTCCACACGGTGCTCGGCATGTGCAACCCGGGCTCCAAGGCGCTCGGCTTCAAGGCCTGCGTCACGGCCGACTACGACCTGTTCGCCATTTGGCCGAAGAAGAACGACCAGGCGAACGCGCGGCATCAAGTCAACGCCGAGCTCCTCGCACGGGCCAATAGGGGCCCCGCTCCGCTAGCCCTCGGCGTCGCACGGATGCCGCGCGTCGACGACCGTCTGCAGAAGGCGGGTCACCGCGAGCACTATCGGGTGGGTGATGTGAGCGCGCGGATCCTCAGCATGAGGGTTCAGCTGAACACGGCCATCATCTCGGCGGGGTATCGGGGCGGCAACGCCATCCACCACAACGACGAGCAGGGCAACATGGCGCTAGCGAAGGGCTCTCTCCAGGAGTGCCTGCCGGTGCTCGCGATGGTGCCGTTTCGCCGCCCGAGCGTGGTCGCGCTCACCACCGTGGCCGACTTCGCCGCGCTGGTGAAGGAGGCGCGGGCCTACGGCTACGAGACCCGCGCCAAGCCCTCGTGGTTGCGCGAGGCGGGGCTGGCCTGAGGCCGCTCGGCCGCCACCACCGGGCGGCGAGAGCGTGTGGGTGACGCGTCACGGCTGGGCGTTCAGCACCGAGTCGTGGAAGAGCAACAGATCCAGCGCGCCGGGTCCTCTGTTGAACACGTAGTCGTGCGGCCCTGTGAGCCGCGAAATCCGGACGTCGAACCCGCGCGCTCGTAGGTCCTTGCCCAGCCCCTCGATCGCCCCGCGGTACGGATCCCCGTCGCTGGTGCTGAGGTTCAGCTTTGGGCGGGGCTGGCCGGTCTGTGCGTCGGCGGCTCGCGACCACTCCAAGACCGCGTCTCGGTAGCCCCTCACGGCCCCCTGTACCGCTCCGACGGAGCGGAACACGCCCGGGTTGCGGAGGCCCAGCCGCAGCGCGTGGCGACCGCCCAGGGACACGCCGTCGATGCCGCGAGAAGCGGCGCCGGGCCGAATGGGCAGCGTCCGCTCGGCCCACGGGAGCACGTCCTGCAGGACGAACTTCTCGAAGGCGTCGGTGTAGTCGACGGGCGCGGGGAGGCCCACGAGGACCAGGCCGCGATACGGCAGTCGAGCCAGGCGCGCCCGCACATCTCGGAGCTCGCTCGGGGTGGAGAGCCCCTGGAGCGTCCGGTCGGTGACGCGGCCGGCCTCCAGCGCCTGCACCACGGCTTCGATGCGGTAGTCGTCGACCCAGGCCCCCGCCGAGACGGCCTCGCCCCGCGAGAGCTCGCCCATTCCGCCCATGAGGTAGACCACGGGCCACGGGCCTTCGAGCGCCGCCGGCAGCGAGACCACCACGGGTCGCCCCGCCACGGTGAACCGGCGCACCTCGCCCTTCGCGAACGATGCCGCCGAGAGAACCGCGAGCAACACGAGCCGTGGGAGCGCTGCCATGGGACCGAGACTACCCGACGCGATGGCCCTCCGGTCTCAGATGGTGAGCCTGACGCTGGCGTTTGCTCCTACCCTCGGAGGTTACCGCCTGGGGGAACCGCGCCGACCACGGCGGTTCCCCACGCGGCGACCATCACGGACAGGATGACCAGCGGACCGCCGGAGTCATCCCGGTCTGGGCGATCTCGCCAGGAAGCCGTGATAGCCTAAACGGGTGAACACCGACGCCACGCAGGTTGACCTCACCACTCTTCGCACGGCCCTGTCACGCTTCCGAGAGGCACTTCCGCTTCTCACGGACGACCTTCGGCGGGATGGCGCGATACAGCGCTTCGAGTACGTGCTCGAGCTCACCTGGAAGACGGTCAAGCGCGTTCTCGTTGCGCGTGGCGTCGAAGTCGGTAGCCCCAGGGAGACCTTCCGGCTCGCGGCGCGTGAGGCGCTCATCGCAGATCCGGCGCCCTGGTTCCGATTCCTGGAGCTGCGAAACCTGGCGTCGGACACGTACCGGGACGCGGTCGCGGCTCAGGTCGCGGAGTGTTTTCCTGACTTCGAACGAGAGGCCACCACGGTACTCTCCACGCTCGAGCGTACGGACGAATGCGCTGGTTGAGGGCCACGACCGCCCATGAATGGGCCGAGGTTGGCCGCCTGCTCGGTCGGCTCGACGCGCTCGCGTTTGGATCTCGCGCGACCGGTCGAGCGAGGCGCTTCGCGGACCTGGATCTCTGCATCCTCTCGCCGATCTCCCTCGCTGAGCTCGGGGAGCTACGCGACGCGTTCGACGAATCGGATTTGCCCTTCGTCGTGGACCTTTGCCGCTGGGAGGAGCTGAACGCGACCTTCAGAGCGACAGTGACTCGCGACGGCGTGCGCCCCTGGGCTGCCGAGCTGGCGACCGCCCCGGAGGCCTGAAGCCCGGCGTCGTCGCGACCTGACGCACCTTGTACTGCCGAGTGGAGCTAGACCTTGAACTACCACCCGCTCACATCAAGAGCTACGTTGGGCCGATGTGCACCGCAAACCGCTATCCGGCAGCGACCGGGGTCCTTTTGGGGTTCGGCCTCCTGGTCGGGCTAGCGGCCTGCGAGGCTGCGACCAGCCCCCCGGCGACTGAGGACACGGCGGCCACGGTCTCAGATACGGTCGACGCCGATACTTCTGATGCGACCTCTCCAGGGCTCGACGCCGCACCCGACGGTTCGGTCAGCGACGCGCCGTCCGGAGACGTGACGTCCGATGCGGACGCCTCGGAGTGCGGACGCGACGAGGACTGTGGCGGGGCCAACCCCTGCTTGTTGGGCGTGTGCCTCGGCGGTCACTGCGCGCAGCAGCCGATGCCGGATGGCCTGGCCTGCGACGACGGTGATCCGTGCACCACCGCGGAGGCGTGTGACGCGGGTCAGTGTCGTGGTCTGTGGAAGGGTGTCGGCGCCTGTGGACCCTCGGAGGTCGGGGTCGATCTCGATGGTGACGCCTGCGTCGACGAGTGTCGAGTGGCGTGCTCCACGCCCTGCGACTGCGTGCAGAAGATCTTCCTGCTTTACTGCGACGACCCCGCGGCACCCGTCAGCTACCCGACCTGCGAGGCAGGTGGATGCGTCGCGAGGTGCGGCCCGACCATCCCGCCGGAGAACTTCGCCTGCACGAGCTGCACGACGTCGGCGGAGTGCGGTCCGGGCGCCTACTGCGCGCCGCCAAAGGGCCAATGCAGCGCCGACTCGGGCAGCTGCAGCCCGCGCCCCACCTCATGCCCGACTAACGCCGAGTGGGTTTGCGGGTGCGACGGCGTGTCCTACAAGAACGATTGCCATCGCGACTTCGCGGGGGTCGGGAAGGCCTCGGAGGGCAAGTGCCCGTGCATCCCCAAGGTGTGCGAGCCGGGGATGAAGCCGGCCGACAGCGACAAGGACGGCTGCCCAGACGTCTGCATCAAGGCCCCTTGTTCGACGAACGCCGCATGCGGTCCGGGCGAGTACTGCAAGGCGGACAGCTGTGGCGGCCCCGGCGTGTGCTGGCCACGGCCCGCGGACTGCCTTTCGGACCTCGACGGGCCGGTGTGTGGGTGCGACGGAACGTCGTATCCGAGCGGGTGTGCAGCCGCGCAGGCGGCCACCGGGGTGGAGCACAAGGAGCTCTGCTGCAAGCCGAAAGAGGCCGCGTGCGCGCTCGAGCTGCTCGGGGTCGACACCGACCTCGACGGGTGCGTCGACCGGTGCGTCGAGCGGTCGTGCGACGTCCCGGACGACTGCCCCTCGGGGACTCAGTGCGAGCCTGCGGCAGGCGCCTGTGCCGGTCCGAAGACGTGCCGGCCCCTGGTCGCCTCGTGTGACGGCGGGCCGGTCTGCGGCTGCGACGGGAAGACCTGGCCCAGCTGGTGCGCGGCGCGGGACGCGGGGGTGGGCGTGGACTACGGGGGGAGCTGCACCATCCCGTGTAGCGGCACTGGAGACTGTCCCCCAGGGACCTTCTGCGAGCTTCCACCCGGGCAGTGCGGCGCACCCGACTCCGCAGGGACCTGCGCACCCGTCCCGCGGGATCGGGTCTGCGACCGGATGGTCAACACGGCGGCGCTCCCGGTCCTCGACCCCTTCTTTCAGACCGCGCCGGAGGACGTACCGGTGTGCGGTTGCAACGGGGTGACCTACCGCAACGACTGCATGCGCCGACTCGCGCACGTCTCGAAAGCCGCGGATGCCGCCTGCAGCGGCTGCTCGCAGGCGGTGGCGTGCCCGGTGGGGCAGTACGGCGTGATGGCGGGCGACACGGCCTATACCGGGCGAACCGATTACACTGGCGGCTGGAATTCGCCCCCGGCCGCGTATTGCCCAGACCAGTGCCGTGACCTCGCTTGCGGCGAGAACGACGACTGCTGGTGGGCGCCCGGGCTCGTCTGTGAACGGAGCGCCTGCGGCGTGGCGGGGCGCTGCGTCCCAGGGCCCACCGATTGCCCCGGCATCAGCGACCCGGTGTGTGGCTGCGACAACAAGACGTGGCCCAACGCGTGCGAGGCGAAGCGCGCCGGCATGACGGTGACCCAGACTGGCGCGTGCCCACCCGTCGCGGAGGTCGCTTGCGCCACGAACGCCGACTGCGCGGCCCTCGCTCCGGTCGGGAGCCTGGGCTGGTTCTGCGCCAAGCCGCTCTGCGGGTTCACGCTCGCGCCACAGGCCGGCGTCCTGGGCGTGTGTACGGTCAAGCCGAAGGAGTGCCTTGATGATGGCCGGCCGGTTTGTTCCTGCGACGGCGACACGTTCCCGTCGTCATGCCACGCGCTCGCCAGCAGCAAGGGCCTCAGTCGCACGGACGGGCCTTGCCCTTGCCCCTTCGCGCCGAACCTCTTCTGCGGGCTCGACGGCGAGGCCGACCTCGATGGAGACGGCTGTTACGACGTTTGCCTACCAGCGTGCGGCCACATCGCCAAGTGCACGTGGGGCGAGCTGGCGGCAGACACCGACGGCGACCAATGCTCGGACTCGTGTATTCCGGCAAGCTGCAGCACGAACGCCGATTGCCTGTCGCCTCGATTCTTCTGCGAACTCTCGGCGGGGACCTGTGGGGGGACCGGGCGCTGCCTGGCTCGAAGCCCAACCCCGACCGCCTACCCGAGCAACCCCTGCTCGGACCGGCCCGTGTGTGGGTGCGACGGCGCGACGTACGCCTCGGAGTGCGAATCGCGGTCGTTGGGCGTCTCGCTGGCGTCTCACGGCCCCTGCGCGGTCCCGGACGTGCCGTGCCAGACGAACACCGACTGCACCTCAGCAGGGTACTGCCGGCGTGACCCGGGTGACTGCGCCGGGGAAGGTCGGTGCGTGCCAAAACCCGCGGAATGCGTCACGTCGTCGGAGCCTGTCTGCGGATGTGACGGTCAGGCGTGGTCCTCGGCCTGTGCGGCGGCCGTCGCCGGGGTCACCGTGCTCGCTGCCGGTGCCTGTGGGTCCATCTGCGGCGGTCCAGCCAACCTCCCGTGCCCTCCATCGGAGGTCTGCGACGTGCCCGATGGCACTTGCGGGGCGTCGGCCGAGTTCGGCGTCTGTCGGTACCGGCCGAAGCTCTCCGCTTGCCCGCCCCTCGAGTGGTGGCAGACGACATCGAAGGTGTGCGGCTGCGACGGGAAGTCCTACGCCACGGACTGTATCCGCCTCGCGGCTGGGGTCCCGAAGGCTCACGACGGGCAGTGCGACTACTGCGCGCCGGGCTCGACCTTTTGCGGCCCCGGGCAGGTCCCCGCGGGCGCATACGCCGTTTCGCCAGGCGCGGTGTTCCACGCGTACCTCGACCCGTGTCCGACCGTTTGCAGCCCCGAGCCGTGTTACGACGACACCGACTGTTGGTGGGCGCCCGGACACATGTGCGAGCGCAATGGGTGTGGGATCACGGGCGTGTGCGTGCCCCGACCGGCCGCCTGCCCCGCCGGCCCCGACGCCTGCGGGTGTGATCTCGTGACCTACCCGAGCGAATGCGACGCTAAGCTTGCCGGGGTCGGGGTCGCCCACACCGGCAAGTGCGAAGCGGTGGAGCCGATCGAATGCCTCCAGGACTACCAGTGTTATGGGCCTGCGGGCCCACCGAGCGCGTTCTTCTCGGTCGGGTGCTACCGCGACGTCTGCCGGGACTACGACCTGCCTCCCACACCGGGCACGTGCCGCCTCGTCCCGAGCGATTGCAGCGGGACTCCGGGCGGCCCCGTCTGCACCTGCGGCGGCACGGCGAACAACGCGTGTGCAGCGGCGCGCGCGAACCTCGCGGTGTTGGCGGAAGGGGAGTGCCCGTGCGGGTTCCTGTCCCTCTATTGCCCGACGCCGTCGGCGCCCGCAGACCACGATGGCGACGGATGTGCCGACGCTTGCGACGCCCCGCCCGGGTGCGCCGTCATCCGATGCGACCCATCTCAGCGCTACAGCGATGCGGATGGCGACCTCTGCTTGGACACCTGCGTCCCGCTCGAGTGCAACACCGACGCCGATTGCCTCGACCCCGCCTGGCGCTGCTCGCGCCCCGACGGCGACTGCGATGGCGCCGGGCGCTGTGAACGTCGTCCCGTCAACTGCCCGAACGCCTCGGGGCCACCCGTGTGTGGGTGCGACGGCCAGACCTGGCCGACTCGCTGCGCGGCGCTCGAGAGCGGCCCCGGCGTCGCGAGCGAAGGGCCGTGTTTGGACTGACCCGGCAGGTCATCGAGAGCGGCCCGTACCAAGGTGCTGAGGACAGGCACGGCCCAAGAGCCGCGAGCCTTGGGCACGGCCGACCGGCCACCGGCGCCCGGCTCGGGAGCGCATGTGAGGTCAGAAGAGCTTCGAGACGTCGCCGATATGGATGTCGAGGCTCTTCGTGAAACCGAAATCACCCTTCGGATAGCGAACGAGCTCCTTCTTCTGCGGTTGCCCAGCCTGTAAGCGTGTCACGGTGAACTGCCAATGGCGCTCGAGGTCGCACCCGAGGTCCAGCGTATAGATCGTCGAGGCCGTGCCTGCCTGCGTGAGGCTGATGCTGCTCAGCTCCTTGAGCCACCCACCCTTCACTTGAACCGCAGGTTTGACGCTGTAGGTCACGCCTGCTGTGCTGTCGGTGCGTTGTACTCGAATGGTGACCTTACAGGCGGACGCGACCCCAGCTGAGAGGAGGAGGGCGAAGCCGACTAGAACGGAGGAAGCAAGTCGCATGTAGACTCCCGAAGGTCTCGGGATGGATGACAACGGGCTCGCGCCACATCTTATTCTCAGCGTCAGCCGATCAGCCAGAAGACGCATCGTAGACGAGCTCTTCGGAGCGCGCGAGCGGCGACCCGGAGGCGACCAGCGCTGTGGCTACTCGCCGAGCTCGATGACCTGCATCGTCGCGTCGTTACCAAACCCGCCGAGGACCAGGAGCCCGTCCTTCGTGGAGAACGACGCTTCGACCTCGTGCTCGCCGGCGTTCAGGAAGACGTAGGCCATGAGCGTCACGTCCCGGATATCGAGGTCCGCCGTGTGCCACTCTTGACTGGCATGGGCCACCCGCTTGCCGTCGACTCGGAGTGTGAGGGTGCCGTTCTCCGGGGGCGAATCGAAGATCTGCGTCGAATGTGCGTGGAAGATCACGAGTGCTGGCCGGCCCCGCGTGCGAAACGGGAGCCGAGTCCCCGGGATCGGCATCTCGGCGCTGAGATCGGTCTCCTGGTACCCCGTTGGGGCTTGGCGCGCGTTGAGCGAGCCGTTCGCGCCGGCCAACTCCACTACCCTGAGCCGCCGGTGGCTCTCCCCCGCGCTCATCCAGAGGACCGCGGGCTCCGGGTCGTCGGGCTCCCATCCCGCTGCCCACTCGACCTCGACGCGGTGCGGGCCAGGTGGAAGCGGCGTCTCGAGCCACACGAGGTTCATGTCCCGCGCCGAGAGTCCGTCGTTGTGGAACTCGGATACGTTCATCGTCCGCTGGACGCCGTCGACCAGCAGCCGCAATCGAGCCCACGCTCGCCGGGACTTTGGTCGTTTGGATCCCGTTGCCGTGGAACGCGATCCAGAGGGGATGTCCGGTCGTCACGACGTCGAGCGCCATGCCGGGCACGGGGTGCCAGTGCGTGTCCGTCGTCGAGATCGGGCTGGGCTGAAGTACGGCGATGCCCTCACGGCAGGAGCCCCGATCGCCACCGGCGTAGTCGAAGGTACATGCAGGCACCTCATCTGCGACCGTCTCGAGATCACGGGAGCGCGGTGGACCGTCGCCACCGCGGAGGCCGTCCTCAAGCTCCGCGCGCTCGCCTCCAACGACAACTTCGACGACTACTGGCGCTTCCATGAATCCGCCGAATACCGGCGGAACCATCTCGCGCCGTACTCCAATGCGACGCTCCCGGTGCTCTCGCCCCCGCGTCGAGCACGTCATCCAAAGGTCGTCAAATAGTGGCAACCGTCATCG
>SXGT01141861.1_pt1 | contig 27051 bp, 29 predicted proteins | sample 3176221 | NCBI WGS metagenome assembly SXGT01 (sample SAMN11356862, study PRJNA531348) | freshwater metagenome | isolation source: freshwater sample F1-120 | place: China: Fuxian Lake, Yuxi | collected 2017-12-25
GCCCCAAAGCGTTCGCCAGCGCGTCCTCGTGTGCCACGGCATCGGCGAGGAACAGGTCGCGCGCCAGCGCGCTGACGAGGCGCGGACCGCCGATCTTCATGCCGTTGAGGCCGACGCAGACGGGGCCCATGCTTTGCACCGCGGCGATGCCGAAGTCATGGATGCCGGACAGCCACGGCGCCGAGCCCGGCACCTTCTCGACGAACTCGAAGTTGCGCCCGAGATACGGGAAGCGGCCCAGCACCTCGTCGGCCGCGCCGGGCGGCGGCACGTACCGGTCCTTCCACAGCGCGATGCCCGAGGCGATGCCGGCAAGCTCCGGCCGCCGCGCCATGTCGACCGCGAATCCGGTCCCGAGGATGATGAAATCGAACGCGAACGCCTCGTCCGATGACACGATGCGGATGCACTCACCCTCCATCCGCAGGCTCGACCACGACACGCCGGTGCGGATGGAGAAGTTCGCGTGCTTCATGCAGCGCGTCACGCTGACGGGCGGCGGCGGCGGATTGTCGTTCGTCGCGACACGCATCAGTCGCCAGCGCCGCGCGTCGTCGAGGTCGCCGTAGTACCTCAGCAGGTTGGAGAACTCCCGCGCTTCCTTGACGTTGCCCTTCTCGACGCTCCGCCTCCGGGCGAAGAGCACGACGGCCGTCGCTCCGGACTCGAGCGCCCCCGCCGCTTGGTCGACCGCCGAGGCGCCCGCGCCCAGCACCGCGACGCGCTTGCCGCGCAGGCGCGCGAAGTCGATGTCGTCGGCGGAGTGCGCGTAGCGGTCGGCGGGAAGCGCGGAACGCACCTCTTCCGGAACGATCCCTCCGCCCGCGGCACAGAACCCGGTGGCGAGCACCACCTTGCGCGCGTGAATCGCCTCCTCCGCGCCGGCGCGCGCAACCCGCAGCCGGAGCACGCCGCCCTCTTCCGGTTCGATGCGCTGCAGTTCCACGCCGTTGTCGACCGGGATGCCGGCGATCCGCCGGAACCAGTTCAGGTAGTCCATCCAGACCGCGCGCGGCGCCTTCGCCATCCCCTGCCACGCCGCGCGGCCGAACGACGCTTCATACCACGCCGCGAACGACAGGCTGGGAAACCCGCAGTCCGGCCCCACCATCTCCTTCGGCGTGCGCAGTTCGTCCATGCGGGCATAGGTCAGCCAGGGGCCTTCGAGGCCCGGCGGACTGCGGTCGATGACGACGATGTTGAGGATGCGTTCGCGCATCAGCAGGAACGCGAGAGACAGGCCGCTCATCCCCGCGCCGACGATCGCCACGTCGCGCACCGGCTCGCCGCCGGCAAGCGTCCGCCGCACAACCCATTCGTGCGCAGGGTAGTCCACGTACGCCAGATCCCGGCGTACGCGCTCCTCGAGTTCGGTCAGACCCACGCGCGCTCCATTCGGCGGCACTGTTGACGCAAGCGTATCAGAGGCCGGAAATCACGATGCGAGTCCGGCAGCACCCCTCAGTTCAGCTTGATGTTCCCCTCGCGCGCGATGCGCCCGTAGGCCTCGTATTCCTCGGCCGTCATCTGCCCCAGCCGCTCCGCCGAGACGGGCTTGGTCACCGCATCAGTCGCCGCGATGCGGGCAATGACATCGGGACGCTTCAGGATCTTCTCGGTCTCGGCGCGCAAACGGGCGAGCACGGGAGCCGGTGTACCGGCCTTCACGTAGAGCGCGTTCCACGAGCCGATGACGATGCCGGGGACGCCCGCCTCCTTCAGCGTCGGCACGTCCGGCAGCACCGCGACGCGCTCCTGGTCGCCCGTCGCAAGCGCCTTGAGCTGTCCGTTGCGAATGAACGCGAGCACCGTTGGCAGCACCGCGAAGTACACCTGCACGCGCCCGGTGAGCAGGTCGGCGTTGACCGCCGACGCGCCCTTGTAAGGCACGTGCGTCATCGCACTGCCGGTGATGCGGTTGAACTGCACGCAGGCGAGGTGGTTGAAGCTGCCTTCGCCGTGCGAGGCGCAGGACACTTTCGCGCCCTCGGCCTTCGCCCAGGCCGCGAACTCCTGCACGGTCTTGCCGGGGACCGATGGATGCACGACGAGCATCGAAGGCAGCGCCGCGACGAACGCGACGGGCTCGAAGTGCTTCGGGCTGTAGTTCACGTTCGGGTTCAGCGAGGGCACGATGGCCGACGGGCCATTGCCGCCCATCGCCAGCGTGTAGCCGTCGGCGGGCTGCGCCAGCACGTGGCTCAGGCCGACCGCACCACCCGCGCCGCCGCGGTTCTCGACGACGGCAGGTTGCCCGAGCGCCTTGCCGAGCTCGTCGGCCATGATGCGCGTCAGCAGGTCGGTGATGCCGCCGGCAGTGAACGGCGCCACCAGCGTGAGGCCCTTGCGGGGCCAATCCTGCGCCGACGCCATCGTCGACAGCGCGAGCAGGCCGCAGGCAAGGACTGCGCAAAGCGAACCGCGGACGAGGGTCATTTCGCACCCCCCTCGTACGGTGACACCGGCCAGCCGATGCTGCGCAGGTGGTCCTTGTACTTCGCCGGGATGCCTTTCTCGTAGCAATCGCTGTAGAAGGGCGCGAGCGGCTTGTACCAGTCGAAGCCCTTCCTCAGCTCGCCGGTGGGCTCCTTGGCGACGTCGACGCGCAGGTCGAACAGCGGATACGGATGGGCACCGGTGACGAACAGCGCCGCCGAGCGCTCGCCATCGGCCTGGCCCCCCGCGTCGCGCCCGGCTTCCAGCGCCAGCAGCAGCCTCTCTTCGAGTTCCATGCCGGCGCTCTTCGTGAACGCGGTAGCCATCGAGGTCACCACCTTCTCGCCCGCGAGCACGTTGCCCGCGACCGCGAAATCCTCGCCTTCGATGTGCCCGCACCACGGGCGCGATTCAATGCCGGTAAGCGCCACGCCGCGCGCGCCGTGCTCCAGGTACATCAACTGGCGCTGCGCGGAAAACGGGTCCGAGTGCATGACGGCGTCGAACACGCGCTTCGCGCCGAAACCGGCGCGGGTGAGGTCCTCCGCGACCTGCATCAGGTAGTGGTTGTGGCCGGCCTGCACGACGACGACCGCCTTGCCCGGCACGATGCGCACCGCGCGCCGGCCGATGGCGGGCGTGCCGGTCGCCTGTGCAAAACCGAGTTTCCCGGTGCGCGCGCACCGGCCGATGACCGTGAATGTCATTTCGATGCTCCCTTGAAATCCGGAAACCGGTACAGGCTCGCGGCCGTGCCGCAGAGGATGCGGTCCATGTCGCCCGCGGAGAGAAACTTGCAGTGCTTGCGGATGTAGTCGAGGGACTGGGGGTAGGTCGCGGCGCGCTCGGAAGTCGGGTAGTCGGAGCCCCATAGAAGCTTCGACGCGCCGAGCCGCTTGTGGAACTCGCGGATCAGCTCCTGCGCCTCGGGGAACGGATAATCCCAGCGCGCCCCCTGCATCACCGGGAACAGCAGCTCCAGGTGCATGTTGGGCAGCTCGAAGGTCTCCCACATCTCCGCCGGAATGACGACGCGTCCGCCCGCGTCCATGATCAGCCCCACGTGCACGCCGTGCGTGAAGACGCTCGGGATGTCCTTCCAGCGCCGGGCCCAGCGGCCGAGGCGCGCGACCTGCTCGACGTAGTTCTTCTCGCGCGGCACGCCGAGCGGCCGGATGTTCCACAGCACCGGGATGCCGAGGCGCTTCACCTCCTCCCAGAAGACGTCGAACTTCGGGTCGTCGAAGGTATCGCGGAAGTCGTGCTTGAAGAAGCCCTCGATCTGGAAGTGCAGCGCGGTGAGCTTGAGTTCCTCGACCGCCCGGGTGAGCTCGCGGATCTGGTCGTCGTGGTCGCAGTCGGCCTCGTGGATCTGCACCGTCGCGGCGAACTTGCCGGGAAAACGCCGGATCACGTCGCCGTAGTAGTCGTTCAGCATGCCGTACATGTGCGCGTTGTGCAGCATCGCCTTCTCGACGCCGGCATATCCCATCAGCGCGAGCATCTTCTCCGGCTCCAGGCTCTCGGGAAACGTCGGCGCGAACATCTGCAGGTGGTACTCGCGGCCGTCGCGCGTCCACTCCATGCGGCCGTACTTGCCGTAGCGGAAGTTCACATCGATCAGGTTCGACCAGCCCAGGCCCTTGCCATCCGAAAGGGTCGGCTCGGTCACCACGCGGCCGGTCGCCGTCTCGATCACCGGTTGCGAGGGCGCGACGACGTGCACTTGCGCCGCGCGCATGTGCTCTTCGGCGGTGGCGTACCCCGCGTGGTCGTGCAGTGACGGAAAGGCATGGCAATGCGCATCGATGATCATGGGGTTCCCCTGGGAGCAACAGCAATGGCCTTGATTTCAATGAGGGCGCCCGGCCGGATGAGGCCGGCGCACTGTACGCCCGTGGCCGCCGGGAACGGCGCGCCGCCGAAGACCCGACGCCGAACCTCGGCGGTCTTCTCGTAGTTTTCCAGCGTCAGGTAGTACTCGGTGGTCTCGACCACGTCGGCAAGCGTGCAGCCGGCAGCCTCGAGGACCCGCGCGATCTTCTCGTAGATGAATTCGGTCTGCCGCACGATGTCGCCCTCGCCGACGATGCGGCCCTTCTCGTCGCCCGCGGTGGTGCCGGAAACGAACACCAGGTCGCCGACGCGCGTCGCCGCCGAGAACGTGAACTTCGGGTGCCAGCCCGATGCCGGCGTCACCGCCGTGAAGCGTTTCGTCATGCCTGCCTCCGCTTGATCAGATAGGTGTGGTGCCCGGCAAGGACCGGTTCGCCCTGTTCGTCCAGCGCGCGCACCGCGAAGCGCACGATGCCCTGCGTGGGCGACTTCGTCGCGCGCACCTCCTCGACTTCGAACTCCGTGCGCACGGTGCCGCCGATCAGCACGGCCTTGAGGAACCGGCCGTCCTGCTCGACGAACGCCACCATGGACTCCTCCAGCCGGTCGGAGAGGGGCGTCGCCCCGAGTGCCGTCACCGACATCAACAGCAGCCCGTGCGCCACGCGCTCGCCGAAGCGCGTCTTCATGGCGTACGCCTTGTCGTAGTGGATCGGATGCGCGTCGCCCGTGACTCGCGCGAACAGCGCGAACGCTTCCTCGTCCAGTGTCCTCGACTGACCGGCGTAGACCTGCCCCGGCTGGAAGTCCTCGAAGTACAACTGCGATGGGCCTGCGCTCATGGGCGTGCGTCTCCAACAGTGGCGGTGCCGCGGATCGTCACCGGGCGCCCGGGCAGGCTGTCGTTGACCGCCTCGATGCGCCCGGCGTCATCGATGGTCGCCACCTGGACGTCGCCGGCGCACACCGGCGCCGCCCACTTGATCACCAGCCTCCCGCCGCGAAGGAACTTTGGTCCGTAACGGCGCAGGGCAAGGTCGACGAGCGGCGCGACGAGCATCGTGCCGTGCGCGATCGTGCCGCGGAAACCGCGCGCACGGGCGAAGGCCGCGTCGTAGTGCATCTGCTCGGCGTCGCCGTTCGCGCGTCCGTAGGCGTCGATGCGCTGCTGGGTGACGTCGAGCGCGGCGCTGATCTCGCTCATGCGTTCCCCGGCACGACGAAGGTGTTGGTGATGCGTGCGAGGACTTCGCCGCCCTCCCTGCGATAGTCGGCGCGCCACGTGACGTAGCGGCGGCCCCGGCGCTCCGCCTTGTCGAGGACTTCGCCCTCGGAAACGATGCGCGTGGCCTCGTCCCGCCAGATGGGCGCGCGCAGCTCCAGGGTGAGGTCGGCCATCACGGTCCCGGGCAGCGGCGCATAGCGCTGGTGCAGCGTGCCCATCAGGAACAGGGACAGCACCTGGGGCGGCGCCGCCGCGCGTCCGTCGACCCGGTAGAGGTCCGCGTCGATGCCGGTCGCAGCGATGTATTCGTCGATGAACGCCGGCTCGAGCTCGAAGTGCAGCGGACCGGTGCGCTCCCCGACGCGGTAGGCCTCGAAGGGCGTGCCCGCGACGGCGTCCTCCTTCACGCGGACCTGCGCGGGGCGGGTCATCGCGCTTCCGCCCTGGCCCCGCCCATGTGCTCGCGGATACTGTCGGCCTCGGCCTTGAGCAGCGCGACGACGCGCAGGCGACGCTTGGGGTCCAGGCGTTCCTTGATCGCCGCGCAGCTCAACGCGCCGACCGGATTGCCGTCGCGGTCGAGGATCGGCACGCCGACCACCAGCGCCTCGGAAATCAGCGCGGGCCAGAATGCGTAACCCTCACGGCGTGCGTCGGCGAGCAGCGTGCGAATGCGGCTGAAGCTCGCCTTCGGATAGGCGCCAAGCCGCTCGCGAACTCGCTTCAGGATTTCCTTCTGCTCTGCCTCGGGCAGCGCCGCGAGCACCGCGAGGCCGCCGCCGCCGCCGCCCAGCGGATACGACTTGCCCACCTCCATCAACAGCGACTTGATCGGATAGCTGCCGTCCCGCCGTGCGACGCACAGCACATCGTCGCCGACGCGACGCATGAGGTAGATGGTGTCGTGAGTCTCCGTCTCGATGCGCTCCAGCGCGTCTCCGGCAAGCGCTCCGAGGTCGAAGCGCCGGTTCGCGGCCATGCCCAGCAGCCAGGCCTGCGGCCCGAGGTGGTAGCGGCGGCTCTCGTCGCGCTCGATCAAGCCCTCGCGGTCCAGGGACTTCAGCAGCCGGTGCAGGGTGACGCGATGCGACCCTGTGGCGCGCGCGATCTCGCCCGCCTGCAGGCCGGCAATCTCGGCGTCGCGCAGCGTATGCAGCACCTGCATTGCCTTGCGCAGCATCATCCGAGGCTGCCCCGCAGGCGCTGCTTGTCGATCTTGCCGACGTTGGTACGGGGCATCTCGGGCAGCACCTTCACCATCTTCGGCACCTTGTAGGGCGCGAGCTGCTGCGCGCACAGCGCCCGCAGCGCGTCGGGCTCGATCGGCTGGCGAGTGGTCACGAAGGCGATCACTTCTTCGCCCAGCTCAAGCGATGGCGCCCCCACTACCGCGGCTTCCGCCACCAGTTCGTGGCCGAGCAGCACGCTCTCGATCTCGTTCGGGTACACGTTCACGCCGCCGCGGATGATCATGTCCTTCTCGCGGCCGGTGAGGGTGACGAAGCCGTCTGCATCGACGAAACCGAGGTCGCCGGGCTGGTACCAGCCGTCGCGGAACGCAAACCTGCTGGCCTCGGGATCGCGGTAGAACTCGCGCGCGCTGCCGCCGCTGCGGTAGCAGATGCGCCCGATCTGGCCGCGCGGCACGTCCCTGAAGTCCGCGTCCACCACGCGCACCTCGGTGCCCCAGACGATCGCGCCCGCGGTGCGCGATTTTTCCGGCGGATGCGCGGAGGTCAGCGCCGAGATGCCGCTGCCCTCGGCGGAGCCGTAGAAGTTGATGATGTTCGGCGTGATCTTCTTCAGCGCCAGCTCGCGGTCCTCGGCGAACAGCGCCGCGCCCGTGGAGATCAGCACGCGCAGCCCCGGCAGGCAATGGCCCTCCCCGGCGCCGGCGTCGATCAGGCGCCGGATGATGGTCGGCACGATGAACGCGGAGGTGCAGCAGTTGTCGTTGATCTCTTGGATCAGCGTGGCGGGATTCACCGGCGGCGGCAGCAGCACCACGGTGGCGCCGAAATACAGCTCGCACATGGTGAAGCCGCGGCTGCCGCTGAAGTACATCGGCGACGAGCAGGCGAAGCGGTCGTGTTCCGACAGCGTCAGCGTGATGGTGTAGATCAGGAACCGGTGGTACATGTTGCGGTGCGTGATCAATGGTCCCTTCGGCCTGCCCGTGGTGCCCGAGGAGAGTGACAGCACCAACCCGAGTTCCGGCCCCGCCGGGCTTTCAGGCAGCTGCGCGCTCGCCTGCGGATCGATGCGCAGCGGCAGTTCGACCGGCTCGCAGGCCACGCCCTCGATCAGCGCATCCCCTTGGTCGATGAGGGTCAGCCGGGCGCCGAAATGCTGCGCGACGCGCTGCTTCTCGCCTTCGGTCCAGCGCTTGTCCATCGGCAGGATGGTGGCGCCGATGCGAGCGATGCCGTACAGGAACGCGAGGTGCTCGGGCGTGTCGCCAAGGGCGATGCCGACGATGTCGCCCTGCGCGATGCCGCGCGCGCGGAGTCTCAGTGCCGCGGTATCCACTGCTGCGTCGAACGTGGCGTAGTCCCAGGTGCGGTCGCGCGCCACGATCGCCGGATGCGCCGGGCGGCGGCGGGCGTGGTGCCGAATCAGGTCCGCGAGGTTCATCGCGTCAGTCAACCCTCGCCGGCTGCTTGTCATCGGCGCGGCGATTGGCGTAACGCGACACCAGGATCCTCAGCATCTCGCTGGTGCCATCGCCGATCTCGAAGAGCTTCGCCTCGCGGTACATGCGCTCGACCGGATGCGCCTTCAGCAGGCCGTGCCCGCCCATCAACTGCATCGCGAGATCGGTGGTCTCCACCGCGACCCGGCTGGCAAAGAGCTTTGCCATGGAAGCCGCCACCGGCCCGTCCGGCCCGCCCTCGTCGGCCAGCGCCGCTGCGCGGTACGAAAGCTGGCGCGCCGCCTCGATCTTCGCCACCTGCTCGGCCACCATGAAGCGGATGCCCTGGAACGACGCCACGGTCTGTCCGAACTGGGTGCGCCCGGTCGCATACTGCAGCGCGTAGTCGAGCGCGCCCTGCGCGACCCCGACGCAACGCGAACCGTACGTGGCGCGAATCTTGGCGAAGTCCTTCTGGATGTAGGAGAAGCCGCTGCCCTCGATGCCGATCAGGTTCTCCTTCGGCACCCTGCAGTCGTCGAACACGACCTCCCATATGGGGTTCGAGGTGTGCGCAATGGTGTCGAACCGCTGGCCGATGACCAGCCCGGGCGTGCCCTTCTCGACCAGCACGATGGAGATGCCCTTGCCGCGTGGCGCGCCGGGCTCGGAGCGCGCGAAGGCGATGATGACGTCGGCGCGATGCGCATTGGTGATGAAGATCTTCTGGCCGCGCAGCACGTAGCCGTCGCCGTCGCGGGTGACGCGCGTGGTGATGTTCGCGGCGTCCGAACCGCCCGCCGGCTCGGTGAGCGCGAACGCGGGCACCACGTCGCCGCGGCAGATGCCGCCGAGGAACTTCTCCTTCTGCGCCGGCGACCCGGCGGCGAGGATCGGGCCGGTCGCGAGGTTCATGGCGAAGATCGTCGACGAGAACCACGCGGAAGCGAGCTCTTCGAGGATCACCGCGCAGGACAGCGTGTCGAGACCCTGTCCGCCGTACTCGGCGGGCACGTCCAGGCCGAGGAAGCCGTGCTTCGCCATCTCGCGCAACGCCTCCTGCGGGAAGTCGATGCCCTTCTTCTCGGTATCGGCTGCCTTCGCGGCGAGGTAGCCCTGCGCGAACCGGCGCGCGGCCTCGCGCAGCTGCTTCTGTTCATCCGTGAGACGGTACTGGGTCATGGTTCTTGGGTGACTCCTGATCGAATACACTTCGCGGCACGCCACGCCACGCCGCAGAAAGGAACGTCATCATGTCGATGTACTTCGACGAATTCGAGGTCGGCCGCCGCTATCTGACCTACACGCGCACGATCACGGAGGCCGACCTGGTGATGTTCTGCTCGCTGGTGGGCTACAAGACGCCGCTCTTCATCGACGAGCACTACGCGAAGAAGACGCGCTTCGGCGGCCGCATCGTGCCGAGTTCGCTGACCATGGCGTACTCGACGGCGATGACGGAATCGTTCTTTCGCACCACCATCGTCGCGCACCTGTCGAGCAACAACGCCACCTTCCACGCACCGGTGCGCCCCGGCGACACAATCGGCACCGAAGTCGAGGTGGTGTCGAAGGAATCGAAGAGCCCGCGCAGCGGCATCGTGCAGTTCCGCGACCACGTGACGAACCAGGATGGCACGCTGGTCTACACCGTGGACAAGGCGGTGCTGATCTCGAAACGGCCCGCGACGGACTGAGCGCATCAGGCCCCCGGCAGTCCGAGCACGCGCTTGGCGAGCAGGTTGCGCTGCACCTCGGAGCTGCCGCTGTAGATGGTCGAGGGACGCGAACGGTAGTACAGGCGCAGCGCGGCGAGGCTGCCAGCCTCGTCCAGCCGGTCGGCCTCCACGCCCTCCTCGCCCGCCACCTCGAGGAACAACTCCGACAGGCGCTGGTAGGTCTCGGTCGACCAGACCTTCAGCATCGACACCTCGGGTCCGGGCGTGCGGCCGCTTTTGAGGAGGCCGCAGAAATGCCGGTAGGCACAGTACTGGTCCTGCAGGTCGAGGCGCAGGCGCGTGAAGCGGTCGGCGAACACCGGGTCATCGAGCAGGCCCCTCTTGCGCGCATGCGCGTGCAGCTGGTTCAGCGCGTAGAGCGGCAGCTTCGGGCTACCGTTGTTGATGCGTTCGAACTCCAGCAGGTCCTTCGCCGCGGTCCAGCCGCCGTGCAGCGGGCCGACGATATTGGCGGCGGGAATGCGCACGTCGTCGAGAAAGACCTCGCCCAGCTCCGCGTGCCCCGCCAGCGTGGTGATCAGGCGCCGCTGCACGCCGGGCACGTCCAGCGGCGTGAGGAAGATGGTCAGGCCGTCCTGCTGGCGGCCATCCTTGCGCGTGCGAGCGAGCAGGAAGAGGTGCGTGGCGTCGTCGAGGAACGTGCTCCAGGTCTTCTGGCCATTCAGCACCCAATGCCCGCCGTCAAGGACCGCCGAGGTGCGCAGGCTGGCGAGGTCGGACCCGGCGCCCGGCTCGGAGTAGCCCTGCGCCCAGCGGTGCTCGCCGGAAAGGATCCTGGGCAGGTACTCGCTCCGCTGCGCGTCGGTGCCGTGGCGGATAAGGATCGGCCCGAGCATGAACAGACCCATGTCGTAGAGCCGTGGGACGCCCCAGCGCTCGAGCTCCTCGAAGTAGATGATCATCTTCGAGGCCGCGAGGCCCATGCCGCCGTGCTCGACCGGCCAGCCGGGCGCGAGCATGCCGGCGGCGGACAGGGCGAGGAACCAGCCGCGCGTCGTCTCCCAGCGCGGGATGCGCCTCGGATGGTCCCGCAGGTGCGCGGGGAAGTTGCGCTCGATGAACTCCCGCATCGCGGCGCGGAACTCCGCGTCCGTCAGCGCGTTCCAGTCGGTCACGCCAGTCCTCCTTCGGCGAGCGGGTCGATGACCGCAAGGCGCCGGCGATGCCAGTCGGCGTTGCCCAGCCACGCCGACAGCACTAGGATGCGCTTCACGTAAAGCCCGAGGTCGTACTCGTCGCTGAAGCCGATCCCGCCGTGCATCTGGATGCCTTCCTTGGCGATGCGCAGCGCCGAGTCCGCGGCGCGAGCCTTGGCTCGGCTCGCGTAGATCTCAAGCGCGCGTGCCGGCTGCTGTGGCTGCGCCGCGTCGACAGCCTCGCCGATCAGGTAGCGGGAGATCTGCGCGTGCGTGTAGAGGTCGGCTGCACGATGCTGGAGGGCCTGGAACGCGCCGATCGGCTTGTCGAACTGGACGCGCGTGCGCAGGTACTCGAGCGTCATCTCAAGGATCCGCGATTGCAGCCCATGGAGCATTCCCGCGAGCGCCAGATTCGCGAGCGACAGTGCGCTCGACAGCGCGGCGAAAGCCTCGTCACCACGCGCGACCACGGCCGCTTCGGTCAGCGCGACGTCGAATTCCACTTCCGACCAGCAGGTGCCATCGGCGAGTCGCTTGTCGCGGCGCTGCACTCCCGTCTGCGCGGCGTCGACATCGACGATGGCAGGCACGCCGTCCCTTCGCGCCAGCACGAGCAGGCGCGAACAGGCACGCGCGCCCATCACGAACCGCTTCGCGCCCTGCAGTCGCAGCGCGCCGCCTGCACCGGTGACAGCGGTGTCGATGCGCGCCTCTGATGGCGCCGCGAACGCGCCTTCCTGCCAGGCGACGCAGTGGATCTCGCCGCCCGCCACGGCTTGCAGCAGACGGTCGGATCGCAGCGTGAGCGCCAACCCGGCCGGAAGCACAATGTTCTCGACAAACGGTTCGCGCGCCAGCGCCCATCCGAGCCTTTCGGCGATCAGCGCTGCCACGCCCGGTGCGAAACCGGAGCCACCAAGAGACTCGGGAACCAGCGCACCCGCTACGCCGACCTGCGCGAGGCCGCGGCAGCCGTCGAGTTCCGCTTCGGCGCCGGCAACGTCGCGCGCGGCCCGAAAGCGCGCAGGTCCGGACTCGGCGGCGAGGTAGCGGTCCACTGCGTCGATCGCGGCCGCGACATCGGGCTCGCGAGCGATCGCGCTTGCGTCCTTCAGCTGGAACACCGGCGTCCGGTCACTCTGGGCGGATGCCCGATTCCTTGACCACCCGGCCCATCGCCTCGTACTGGGTATCGAGGAAGCGGCGCAGATCCTCCGTCGAGGAGGCAGTGACCACCACGCCGAGCGACTGCAGGCGCTTCTCGACCTCGGGGCTGCGCGCCGCCTTCACGAACTCCGCGTTCAGCTTCTGGATCACCGGTGCGGGCGTGCCCAGGGGCGCCGTCAGCGCGTACCAGTTCGACGCCTCGTAGCCCGGGAAGCCCTGCTGGGCGATGGTCGCCACGTCCGGCAGCAGCGGCGAGCGCACGGCCGTCGTCACCGCGAGCGCGCGCACCTTGCCGCCGTTGATCAGGGGCGTCGCCGTGGTGATCGAATCGAAGATGAAGTCCAGCGTCCCGGCGAGAAGGTCGTTGTTCGCCGCGGAACCCTTGTACGGGATATGCGTCGCGCGCAGCTTCGCCTGGAACAGGAACAGTTCCGTCGCCATGTGGTTCGAGGTGCCGATGCCCGGCGTGCCGTAGCTCAGCTTGCCGGGCGCGGCGCGCGCGGCCGCGGCGAGGTCGGCGAGCGACTTCAGTGGCGACGCCGTCGGCACGATCACCACCAGCGGCACGATGCCGATGAGGCTCACGGGGGCGAGGTCCTTGAAGCCGTAGGGCATGGTCTTGATCAGGTGGTGGTTGATCACCGCCGAACCGGGCGCGGCCCAGTGCAGGGCGTAGCCGTCGTTGGACGCCTTGATCGCGGCCTCCGCAGCGATGTTGCCGCCTGCGCCGGCGCGGTTCTCCACCACCACCGGGTGCGGCAGGGATTTCGACACTTCGGCGGCCACGATGCGGGCGACGACGTCGATACCGGTGCCCGGCGTGAAGCCGACGAACAGGCGCACCGGGCGCGACGGAAAGTCCTGCGCGGCGGCGACACCGCTGGCGGCAATGAGAAGGGCGGCAACGAGGTGGCGCATCATTTCTCCCACGAGGGCTTGGTCTGGGGGTTCCCCGCCGCGAGCATCGCCTTCAGGCGCCCGGCGAAGAACGGCGCCGCCTTCATGATGCGCGTCTCCATGTGCCGCATCAGCGGGTGGATCTTCGGGCGGTACGACTGCCATTCCGGGTCGGCGAACAGCGCCGCGCGGCAGCGCTCGCGCTGGTCGAGGCTCTCGTAGGCCCACATGTGCACGATCATGTTCTGCGTGCCGACTTCGGTGAAGTAGTAGCCCAGCATGTAGGGCTGGTGGCGCAACTGCACCGGCATGCCGTGCGCCTCGTAGTGGCGGAGGTACTCGTCCACCTTGCCCGGGTACAGCGTGTACATGCGTTCTTCGATGTACATGGTGGAGCTCCTCAGTCGACCTTGATGCCGGTTTCGGCGACGATCTTCTTCCACTTGGAGACGTCGCGCGCCAGCGTGGCGGCGAGCGGGCCGGGCGTGGCGGTCTGCGGGTCGAGGCTCATCGACGCCAGCCGCTCGCGCACGTCGGGAAGCTGCAGCGCGCGGCCGAACTCGCGCGACAGCGTCGACACCACCTCCGGCGGCAGGCCGGCGGGACCGAGCATCGCGTGCCAGGTCGAGGCGTCGAAGCCTGGGACCCCCGACTCGGCGACGGTGGGCAGGTCGGGCAGGCCCGGCGTGCGCTCGGCGCCCGCCGTGGCGAGCATGCGCAGCCTGCCCGCCTTCGCCGGCCCGACGAACACCGAGATCGAGTTGAACATGAACGTCACCTGCCCCGCGATCAGGTCGGCGGTGGCCGGCGCCGCGCCCTTGTACGGCACGTGCGTGAACCGGACGCCGGCCATCGAGCCGAAGAGCTCGCCCGCTAGGTGCGAAACGGACCCGTTGCCGAAGGACGCCATGTTGAGCGCGCCCGGCTTCGACTTCGCCAGCGCGATCAGTTCCTGCACGCTGTTCGCCGGCACGGATGGATGCACCGCGAGCCCCATCGGTTCGGCGGCCAGCAGCCCGATCGGCGAGAAGTCCTTCACCGGATCGAACGGCACTTTGTTCACCGCCGGGTTGGTGCCGAGCGAACTCGCCGTGGCGAGGATCAGCGTGTAGCCGTCCGGCGCCGACTTGGCGACATGGTTCAGGCCGATCGCGCCGGTGGCGCCCGCCTTGTTGTCCACCAGCACCGGCTGCTTTAGCGCGTCGGACACCTTCGCGCCGAGCATGCGCGCGAGGATGTCGGTCGCGCCACCTGGCGGGAACGGCACCACGATGGTGATCGGGCGGAGCGGATACGACTGCGCGGACGCCGGTTGCGCGCCCACTGACAGCAGCGCGCCCAGCACCGCGGCGCCGAAGAGGGCGCGCACTACTCGACTTTCACATTGCCGGAACGGATGACGCGCGTCCACTTCTCCGTCTCGGCCGCGAAATGCCGCGCCGCCGCTTCCGGCGAACCGCCGACCGGGCTCATGCCGAGTTCGCCGAGCTTGGCGCGCCACTCGGGCGCCTTCAGCATGTTGTTCAGGTCGGTGTTCAGCTTCTGGATGATCGCGGCCGGCACCTTTGCCGGCGCGGCGACGGTGAACCAGCTGGTGGACTCGTAGCCGGTGACGCCGGACTCGGCGATCGTCGGCACGTTTGGCAGTTGCGGCGCGCGCACCTTGCCGGTCACGCCGAGCGGCTTAAGGCGACCGCCGTTCACCTGCGGCAGGATCGTCGGCAGTTGCTCGAACATCGCGTGCACCTGGTTGCCCATCACGTCCTGCATCGCCGGCGCGCTGCCTTTGTACGGAATGTGCGTCAGGTTCACGCCCGCGACCAGCTTGAAGAGCTCGCCGGTCAGGTGCGTGGAGGAGCCCGAGCCGGCGGAGCTGAAGTTGATGCCACCGGGGTTCGCCTTGGCCATGGCGATGAAGTCCTGGACGGTCTTCGCCGGCGAACTCGGATGCACCACGAGCGCCAGCGGCAGGTCGACGAGGACGGCCACCGGCTGCAGGTCCTTCGCCGGGTCGTAGGTGAGCTTGGGATACAGCGCATACGCGGCATGCACGCCGATCGTGCCGAGCAGCAAGGTGTAGCCGTCGGCCGGAGCGCGCGCCACGAACTCTGCGCCGAGATGGGCCCCCGCCCCGGGCTTGTTCTCAACGATCACCTGCTGGCCATAGATCGGCGACAGGTACTCGGAAACGAAGCGCGCGAGGATCGTGGTCGAGCCCGCCGGTGTGAACGGCACCACGAGCCTGACCGGCCGGTCGGGGAAGGTTTGCGCCTGCGCGGCACCGCAGGCGGCCAGCGCGGCGGCGAAGAGGACATGCTTCAGTCGGGTCATCGGGCGCTCCTTGCGGATGGATCGATTCGATAGGGATGGTTGCAGCGGGGATCGGTCAGGCGTATCGATTTTCGATACAACCCTGCGGAAACTGTAACCTTCCATGGGATCCTAGGGACGGCCCCTGCGGGCGTCAACCCGAGTTTCGCGCCACCACCGGGTCCCAGTTCTTCATCCAGCGGAAGCTGTCCTGCGTGCGCGTCGACGGCTTGTAGTCGCAGCCGATCCAGCCCCGGTAACCCGCCTTGTCGATGACGCCGAGCACGTGCTCGTAGTTGATCTCGCCCGTGCCGGGTTCGGCGCGGCTCGGCACGTCGGCGACCTGCATGTGCCAGATCCTCGGCATGTGGCGACGCAGCGTGTTGGTGAGGTCGCCCTCCATCAACTGCGCCTGGTAGACGTCGTACTCGATGCCAAGGTTGTCCGCGCCGACATCGCGGATGATCTCGACCGCCTGCTCGGTGCGGGTCAGGAACACGCCCGGCGAGTCGTAGGTGTTCACCGGCTCGATGACGAGGCGGATGCCGTGCTTGTCCAGTTCCGCCGCCGCGTAGCGCAGGTTGTCGACGAAGGTCTGGCGGACCAGTTTGCGGTCGGCATCCTTCGGCGGGATGCCGCCCAGCAGGTTGATGGTGCGGGTGCCCAGCGCAAGCGCGTAGTCGATCGCCAGCGCGACGCCGTCGCGCAGCTCCTGTTCGCGGCCCGGCAGGCAGCCGATGCCGCGCTCGCCGCCGTCCCAGTCGCCCGCCGGCATGTTGAAGAGCACCGGCTCCAGCCCGCTGTCGCGCACGGCCGCGACCACGTCCGCCTTCGGGTAGGAGAACGGATCCTTGAATTCGGCGCCCTTGAACCCGGCCTTCGCCGCCAGCGCGAAGCGTTCCAGGAAGCCCACTTCGTTGTACAGCATCGTCAGGTTCGCGGTGAAGCGCAGCATCGAAAGCTCCGGCTCTGGATGTCGGGACCGGATCAGTCTGCCTGCTTGCGCGGGCGGCACGCAAGCACGAACGGAGGCCGTTTCGCTGCGCCCCCTCCGCAGCCGCCCGACCCTCGCCGTGCTCCGCGTCGAGGGACCACGTGCGTCACTCCGGCGTGATTCCCGCGGCCTTCACCACCCGGCCCCACTTGGCGTGGTCGCTGCGCACGTGCGCGGCGAACTCCTCCGGCGCCAGAGTCCACACGTCATAGGCGAGCGCGCGCACGCGTTCGGCGAGCTCGGGCGAATTCATCGCCTTCACGATCTCGGCGTGCAGGCGATCGGCGATGGCCTTCGGCGTCGCCGGCGGCGCGAAGATGCCCATCCAGAGATCGCTGCCTCCCTCGGCGTAGCCCGCGATGCCGGCCTCCTGCATCGTCGGCACGTCGGGCGCATACTGGCTGCGCTTCGCGCTGGTCACGGCGAGTGCGCGGACCTTTCCGGCGCGCACCTGCGGCAGCGCGGTGGTCAGGATGTCGAACATGAAGGTGGCGTTGCCGGCGATGACGTCGGTGAGCGCCGGCGCGTTGCCCTTGTACGGCACGTGCACCATCGGCGCGCCGGTGACGACCCGCAGCAGCTCGCCCGACAGGTGGTTGCTCGCGCCCTTGCCGCCTGAGGCATAGGCGACCTTGTTCGGGTTTGCCTTGGCGTACGCCACGAGCTCGGCGACGCTGTTCACCGGCAGCGCCTGGCCGACGATCAGCATGTTCACGTACGACACGATCGGCGTGATCGGCGTGAAGTCCTTCAGCGGGTCGTACGGCAGCTTCGTGTACAGGTGCGGGTTGATGGTATGCGTGCCGGTGAGGCCGATGCCGATGAGGTACCCGTCCGCGGCGCCCTTCGCGATCGCGTCCATGGCGATGCTGCCTCCCGCGCCGAGGCGATTCTCGACGACCACGGGCTGGCCCATGGACTCGGACATGCGCGGCGCGAGCGCCCTCGCCAGCAGGTCGGTCGGCCCGCCAGCGGAGTACGGCACCAGCATGCGCACCGGGCGCGAAGGGTAGGCCTGGGCGAGCGAATGCGCGGAGAGCGTCAGGGCGGCGAGCGCCGCGGCGATACGGATCAGCGGGTGCATGGTGTCTCCTCCTAGCCTGCGTGTTCGCGGAGCGTCTCCCGCGCGATGACCAGCTGCATGATCTGGCTGGTACCTTCGTAGATGCGCAGCAGTCGCGCGTCGCGATAGATGCGCTCGATGGGGTACTCCTTGATGTAGCCGTAGCCACCGTGGATCTGAAGCACGCGGTCGACGATGCGGCCCAGCGCCTCCGTGCAGAAATACTTGCAACTCGCCGCCTCCTTGACGATACGGCGGCCCGCGTCCTTTTCTCGGGCGGCGCGCTCCACCATCGCGCGGGCGGCATAGGCCTCGGCCTGGCAGTCGGCGATCATGGCCTGCACCAGCTGGAACTCGGACAGCGACTTGCCGAACTGGCGGCGGTCGGCGGCGTAGCGCACGCCCTCGTCGATCGCGCGATGCGCCAGCCCGGTGGCCACGGCCGCCATGTGAATGCGCGCGTGGTCCAGCGACTTCATCGCGGTGCGGAAGCCGATGCCTTCCCGGCCGCCGAGGAGCGCGGACGCGGGCACCCTGCAGTCCTCGAAGATCACGTCGGCAGTGTGCGCGCCGCGGAAACCCATCTTCCTGTGGGGCGGCGCCACCGTGATGCCGGGCGTGTCGCGATCGACGAGGAACGCCGAGATTCCTTTTGGGCCGGCATCTTTCGGCGCGGTTCGCGCGAACACGGTGAACAGACCCGCCTCCGGCGAATTGGTCGTGAAGCGCTTGGTGCCGTTGATCACGTAGTGGTCGCCCTGCCGCTCGGCGCGAGCCGACAGCGCCGCGGCGTCCGAGCCCGCATCGGCCTCGGTGAGGCAGAACGAGGTGACGAGATCCCCCTTCGCGATGCGAGGCAGGTAGTGCCGCCGCTGCTCCGGGGTGCCTTCGATGATGATGCCGAGCGTGCCGACGCCGTTGCTGGTGCCGAAGTACGAGCGGAACACCGGCGACGCGTAGCCGATCTCGAACACCACGCGCGCCTCGCCGTACATGGAGAGGCCCAGCCCGCCGTACTCCTCGGGGATGGTCATGCCGAAGAGGCCGAGCTCCTTCAGCTTGGCGATCAGGTGCGCGGGGATATGGTCATCCTCCTCCACCTGCGCCTCCGCGGGAACGAGCTGCTCGCGCACGAAGCGGCGCACCGCGTCGGCCAGCTGCTCGATGGTGTCTTCGCTCTGCGTCATGCCTGCCTTTCCTTCGCCTTGTCGCGGACGCGGCGGCGCTTCAGCCGCGCCGCCGCCTCCAGGTAGTTCGCGTGCAGCACCTTGAGGTGCCGCTCCATCTCGGCGACCGCCCTGTCGGCGTCGCGCGCCTTCATGTGCCGCAGCAGCCGGCGCCGCGACTGGATCACGTCGATGCCCATGACCGAGCCGACCTCGCCGACGAACTCGCGCAGGATGTCCATCAGCGCGCCCATCAGCATCGCCATCACCGGGTTGCCGGTGGCCGCGCCGAGCAGGTTGTGGAACTCGATGTTGAGGCCGGTCTTCACGACGAGGTTGCCGGCCAGCGTCTCGCGCTCGGCGAGGTCGACGTTCACCTCCATCTCGCGGAACGCGCGTTCGTCGGCGCGAAGCGTCGCCTCGCGCACGACCACGGCCTCGATCCACAGCCGCGCCTGCGTCAGCTGCCCGAGCGAGATCCCGCCGGAGTAGTACAGGCCGCGCATCGCGTTGGCCATGGCCAGCGGGCGGTCGCCCGCGGCGATGAAGGCGCCGCCGGTGGCGCCTTTGCGCAGCTCGACCAGGCCCATCGACTCGAGCGAGCGCAGCGCCTCGCGCACCGCGTGCCGGCTCACCGCCAACGAGCGCGCGAGCTCGCGCTCGTTCGGCAGCCGGTCGCCGACGCGCAGCGCGCCGGCGCGCACCTGCGCGCGGATCTGCTCGGAGATCGCCTCGAAGGTGCGCTGCGTGCGGACCGCGGTGAGTTCCATTGCTGCCTGTTTAACACAATGATTGGACCATTGGAGCGTATCGCGCCCCACTTGGCAGGTCAATCCTGCGGCGCAGCACGCACCGGCGGGCCGGGGGAGGACACCCCGTCGGCTATAATCGCCGTCCCTTGCACCACGGCATCCGCACCGGGGCAGACGACCGCATGAAGCCAGAGAAGCACGCGACGCCGACGGCCGCGTCCGACCCGGATCTCTTCTACACGGAGCAGGTGTTTCGTGACGGCACGCGCCGCCGCACGCTCGCCGACGGCCGCTCGGCGAACCTGCCGCCCTTCACCTACGAGGCCGACGGCCTGTCTTCGATCCACGACACGGGATTCCTCGGCAACCCGCGTTTCCGCGCCGCATACGAAGCGGGCGCGCGCACCGGGCACCGCATCTGCGCACCGGAGAAGCTGCACATCGAATGGCGCGTCTCGGTGTGCTGCTGGGCGGCGACGCACGCCGCGAAGCTGCCCGGTGATTTCGTCGAATGCGGCGTCAGCACCGGGATCGTCTCGCTCGCGGTCTGCCGGTATACGAACTTCGAGACGCTCGCCAAGACGTTCTGGCTCTACGACACCTTCGAAGGGATTCCGGAGGCCCAGGCGGCGCCGGGAGAGGCGCCGTTAGCGCGCAGCAAGAACGAGCGCCTGTACTTCGATTCGTACGACCTCGTCGCGGGTAACTTCGCCGGCTATCCCAACGTGCGCCTCGTCAAGGGCGAGGTCCCGTCGTCGCTGGAATCCGCGTCCCCCGACGCCATCGCCTACCTGCACATCGACATGAACATTGCCTACCCGGAAGCGCAGGCAAGCCGCCTGCTCTGGGACCGCGTGTCCCCTGGAGGCGTCATCGTGTACGACGACTACGGCTCGCTCTCGCACAACGCGCAGAAGGCCGCGATCGACGCCTTTGCCGCCGAGCGCGGCGTCGAAGTCCTCGCCCTGCCGACGGGGCAGGGCCTGCTGCTGAAACCCTGAACGGACGCATGGACGACTCCCGCCCCGCTTCTCCCGCCTCGCCGCTGGCCGAGGATCCGGTCGTCGCCGCGCGGCGCGCGAAGATCGCGCCGCTGCGCGACGGCGGCGTCGCCTACCCGAACGACGTCTTCCGCACCCACCACGCCGAGCAGCTGAAGCAGAAGTTCGGCGACGTCCCGGCGGAGCGCCTCGGCGAGCTCGGCACGGTGGCGATCGTCGCCGGGCGCCTGATGGAGAAGCGGCGCGACGGCGCGGACGGCACCTGCATCCTCGCCGACAACTCCGGCACCGTGCAGGTGCTGGTATCGGAGGACATCTCCGGCCGCACGGGCGTCGCGCTGTTCGAGGGCTGCGACGTCGGCGACATCGTCAGCGCGCGCGGCACGCTGCAGAAGCTGCCCTCCGGGGAGATCATCGTGCGCGGCCACGAGCTGCAGCTGCTGGCGAAATCGCTGCGGCCGCTGCCGCAGGCGCCGTCGGCGTCGCCGCAGGAGCGCTACAGCAGCCGCTACGTCGACCTCGTGGTGAACCCCGGCTCGCGCCGCATCTTCGAGATCCGCTACCGGCTGATCCAGGCCATCCGCGCGTTCTTCCGGGGCACCGGCTACATGGAGGTGGAGACGCCGCTGCTGCATGCCGCGCCGGCGGCCGGCGAGGACCGTCAATGCCGCACGCAGCACAACGCGCTCGACCGGCAGCTGTACCTGCGCGCGAGCCCCGGCCTGAACCTGAGGAAACTCGTCGTTGGCGGCATGGACAAGGTCTACGAGATCAACCGCAGCTTCGTCGGCGGCGCGGCGGCGGTCTCGGGCAATCCGGAAGCGACGTCAATGGAAGTCTGCGTTTCCTTCTCGAACCACCTCTACATGGCGGCGCTGGTCGAGCGCGTGCTCGGCTACGCGGTCGGCGTCGCCTTCGGCGGCGCAACGCCGGACGACGAGGGCCTCGCGCCCGGGTTCGGCAAGCCGTTCGCGCGCGTTGGCATGACCGATGCCCTGCGCCGCCACGGCAATGCCGCATGGTCCGACGCCGAGCTGCGCGACGCCGCGTTCCTGTGCGCGCGGCTCGCGGAAGCCGGCGCGCCCGCGGCGGCGGATGAGCCATGGGGACTGCTGCAATCGCGGCTGTTCGACGCGGTCGCGGCACGCCACCTCGTCGAGCCGACGTTCGTCACCGACATCCCCGCGGACGGCGGACCGCCCGTGCTCTGCACGGCGCAGGACCCCGCCATCGCGGAGCGGCACCTCTTCTTCGTCGGCGGGGCGTTGGTCGGCCACGGCGCCTCCGAGCTGAACGACCCGGAGGAGTTCGTGCGCCGCTGGCGCGGCCCGGTGCCCCCGGACCCGGACTACATCCGCGCGCTGGAGTACGGCATGCCGCCGAGTTCCGGCGCCAGCCTCGACATCGACCTGCTGCTGGCGAAGCTCACCGGGCAGGCGTCGGTGCGCGACGTGATCCTCTTTCCCCACGCCGGCCCGGCCGCCGCGGGCGGCTAGCGCGCGGCGGGGTGTCGATGCTGATCGAGGACGACCGCTGCTTCTCGCTCGTGGTGCCGACGTACGAAGGCACGCCGTTCCTGCGCCGCCTGCTCGACTACCTGAAGGCCGGGAACTACCTCGGCCACGTGCTGCTCTCGGACAACAGCAGCGGCGAGCACCGCGCCTTCGTCGAGTCCTGTCCCGCGCGCTATCCCGAGCTGTGGCTGGAGGTGGACGCGTACGAAGGTCCCATCGGCTTCCTCGACAAGCTCGCGCGCTCGCTCGCGAAGCTGCAGGCCCGCCACGTGATGCTGTGCGCGCAGGACGACTTCTTCGTGCCGGCCGCGGTGGAGAACCTTGTCGCGCTGCTCGAGGCCGACGACGGACTCGCCTGCGCCCGCGGGCACGTGGCGCGGTTCCTGCTGCGCCCGCTCGACACCGATGGCGCGGCGCGCAGGCTGCGCATCGACCTCAACAAGCACGCGATGCTGCCCTACGCGGACGCCGACCCGCTGCAGCGGGTGCTCGCCCACCTGCGCGCGTACACCTCGACCCTGTACTCGGTGCACCGTCGCGAGCCGTTCCTCGACTGCCTGCGCATCACCGCGGCAGCCACGCAAAGCGTGGTGTTCTTCCAGTACCTGCAGTCGTGCGTCACGGTGGCGCTGGGGCGCGTGGCCTGCACGGACGAGCTGTTCCTCGCAAGGCAGGTGCACGCGCGGAGCTGGTCTGCGACGATGCTCGAGGGCGACTATGAGCACTGGCCGCTGCTCGCGACGTCGCCGAAGTACTCCGGGTACTACGCCGGGTTCCGCGACACGCTCGCCGGCGTGCTGGCGGACCGGCTTCATGCTGGCGAACGCGCGGCGATCGGCGCCCTCGTCGATCGCGAGTTCCCGGCGCTGGTGCGCCGCAGCTTCTGCCGGTCCTATCCCAGCGACGCCGCCAGCGACGCGTTCTTCGCCCGCCTGCATGCCGACGGCAGCAGCGAATCGACCTGCATCAACGGCATCGCGAAATTCTGCATGCCCTACCCGGACACCTACTGACCGACCCCGGGTCGGAGTTGGTAGACTTCCGGTCGCACACTCCAAACACACCATGCCCGCGAACATGCCAACTGATGCAATGCGCGCCGACGGCCGCTGGCTGCTCGCCGTCGCGCAGTTCCCGGCCGACGACCCCGGCATGCGCATGAAGGTGCTGCGCACGCTGGATGCGCTCGGCGCCGGCGTGCTGCGCGAAGGCGTGTTCCTGTTCCCCGAATCGCAGGCCAACCGCCAGTCGCTCGACCGGTTGTCGGAGTACGTCGCCAAGGGCGGCGGCACGATGCACGTGCTGGAGGCCGGCGCCTCGACGCCGGCGCAGCAGGAGTCGTTCCGGCGGCTGTTCGACCGCTCCGCGCGCTATGACGACCTGTCGAAGACGGTGCGCAGCCTGAAGGTCGGTTTCGGCGTCGCCGACCCGGCGGCGATCTCCCGGGTCCTGCACAAGCAGCGCCGCGAGTTCGAGTCGATCACGGCACTGGACTTCTTCCCCAGCGGCTCGCGCGATGCGGCGAAGTCCGCGCTCGCCGAGGCCGAATCCGAGGTCAGGAAGCTGCTGTTCCCGACGCAGAACCAGCTCGGCCTCGCCAAGGGCGAGAAGCTCGAGCAGCGCACCTGGGCGACCCGCCGTCCGCTGTGGGCGGACCGCCTCGCCTGCGCGTGGCTGATCCGCCGCTTCGTCGACCCCGAGGGCACCGTCGTGTGGCTGGAGAAGAACCAGGAACTTCCCGCGGGGGCGATCGGCTACGCCTTCGACGGCGCGCATTTCGCCAACAGCACGACGCGGGTCACGTTCGAGGAAATGCTGGTGCAGCTCGACCTGGCGAAGAACCAGGCGCTCGGCAGGATCGGCAGCATCGTGCACTTCCTCGAGGTCAAGGGCACGCCCGTGCCCGAGGCGGCCGGCGTGCAGACCCTGCTGCAGGGCGCGATGCGGCGCTCGACGTCGGATTTCGAACTGCTGCAGGAAGCCGAGAAGACCTTCGACCTGCTCTACGAAGCCTATTTCGATCCCGCGCGGCGCTGATTCAAGGGGGGTCCCAAAGGGGCGCAGCCCCTTTGTACCGAGCTAGCGCTTCTTCGCGTCGCGTTGCTCGGCGGCGTGCTGGTCGCGCAGCGCGCGCAGGCGCGCATCCACCCCGGAGAGTTCATAGAAATCGCCGTCCCCCGCGGCCTGCGCGAGCTGCAGCTGCTCGATCGCGGCCGCAAGGCTGCCCTGCAGCGCGTAAACCTCGGCCTGCGCCCGGTGCTGCTGCACCCGCTTGCCCTGCAGCGCGTAGGCCCTGGCCTGCAGGCCGTGCAGGCGATCGTCCCTCGGGTAGTAGCGCAGTTGCTCGGTGATGACGGCCAGCGCCTCCGCCGTGCGACCGGCCTCGAGCAGCACCTCCGCGAAGGCGTAGAGGGCCGCGCGCCGGTTGGGAAACTTCGCCAGCGCCGCCTTGAGGACCGCGAGCGCGCCCGGCACGTCGCCCTGCGCGAGGCGGATGCGCGCGGCGAGGAGCTCGATCATCTGGCTTTCCGCCCTGGTCGCCCGCAGGCGCTCGAGCTCCGCCGCCGCCTCCGGCGCGCGCTTCACGCGCAGCAGCGAATACGCCAGCCCGTAGCGCGCGCCAGCCTCGCTCGCGTAGCGCTTGTCGCGGACCGCGTTGGCGAACGACGACAGCGCGTCCTGCGCGTCGCCCTGCTCCGCGCGCAGCTTCGCGCGCACCAGGTGGTAGTCGATGGTGTCCAGGTGCTGGCGGTACGGCATAGACGCGGCGCGGTTCTGGGCGTCGGCGACGCGCTCGGTGTTCAGCGGGTGGGTGCGCAGGTAGCCGGGATAGGTGCCGTCGTCCATCACGCGCGTCGCGCGCTGCATCTTCTCGAAGAACAGGGGCATCGCGCGCGCGTCGAAGCCGGCGCCGGCGAGGGCCTGCATGCCGAAGCGGTCCGCCTCGCGCTCGAAATCGCGCGAGTAGTTGAGGAAGCGCTGCACCGCCACGCCCTGCACCGCGGCGCTCGCGCCCATGGCGATGTCCGGCCGCGACCGGGCGGCGAGGATCGCCGCCAGCATGCCGACCATCACCGGCACGCTGAGCTTCTCCTGGTCGCTGACCTGCCGCGCGATGTGGCGCTGCGTGACGTGCGCGACCTCGTGGGCGATCACCGACGCGAGCTCGGACTCCGTGTCCGACAGCGTGATCAGCCCGGTGTGCACGCCGATGAAGCCGCCCGGCAGCGCGAACGCGTTGACCGACGGGTCGCGCATGGCGAAGAACTCGAAGTCCATCCTCGCGCCGGCGCTGGCCTCGACCAGCCGCGCGCCGGTGTTGCGCAGGTAGTCCTGCACCTCCGCGTCGTCGAGGTACGCGGGGTCGCGACGCATGTCGCGCACGATGCTTTCGCCGAGGCGGCGCTCCATCTGCGGCGACAGCGTCGCGCTGGAGACGTCGCCCAGGTCGGGAAGGCCCTGGCCCCAGGCGCGCGGGAAGAACGCCGCCGCCACGGCGAGCGCTGGCAGCAGGAGGAAGGCCCGGAGGCGCGGGACGGCACGCATGCGGTTATGATAACCGTCGCATCCCAAAGTTCCGGACATGGCCAGGAAACCCGCTTCGACGCTGACGCATTTCGACCGCAAGGGCCGCGCGCACATGGTGGACGTGGGCGCCAAGGCCGAGACCTCGCGGCGCGCGGTCGCCTCCGGCCGCATCGCCATGCAACCCGCCACGCTGCGCCTGGTCGCCGAGGGCGGCGCGAAGAAGGGCGACGTGCTGGGCGTGGCGCGCGTGGCCGCGATCCAGGCGGCGAAGCAGGCGTCGTCGCTGATCCCGCTCGCCCACCCGATCGCGATCACGCGCGTCGCCGTCGAGTTCGAGATCGACGCGAAGGCTTCCGTCGTACGGATCGCCGCGGCCGTCGAATGCCGCGGGCGCACCGGCGTGGAAATGGAGGCGCTCACCGCCGCGGCCGCGGGCCTGCTCACCGTCTACGACATGCTGAAGGCCGTCGACCGCGGCATGACGATCGGCGACATCCGCCTCGAGGAGAAGCGCGGCGGCAAGTCCGGCACGTGGCTGCGCGGCGCGAAACGGCAATGAAGGAATAACCATATTTGATACCGGCCCACTTCCGGGACGCCGGATTAGGGTTTAGCATCTGCTTCGTTCTTCATGAGGAGAGGATCGATGGAACCACTGCGCAGGTTGGTGCTGAGGTCGACGGCGCTGCTCGCCGCCGGCATGTTGCTGCCGCTCCGGGCGCTCGCGGCATGGGACAACGCCGCCTTCGGCGCGAAGTCGCTCGGCGACGCGCTCAAGGCGCTCGGCGGCTCCGCAGCCGCCGACAGCAAGGACATCGTCATCGACGCCCCGCAGATCGCCGAGACCGGCGGCGTGGTGCCGATCGAGGTCACCAGCAACATCCCGGGCACTCGTTCGATCGCGGTGGTGATCGAGAAGAACCCGTTTCCGCTGGTCAGCAAGTTCGAGTTCAAGGAGGGCGCCGTGCCTTACGTGAAGGTGAACGTGAAGATCGGCGAATCGTCGAACGTGCGGGTGGTGGCCGAGGCGGGCGGGAAGCACTTCACCGCCATGAAGGAAGTCAAGGTCACCATCGGCGGATGCGGAGGCTGACATGGCGGATCCGATGAAGGTACGCGCGACGCTCAAGGGCGACTCCGGGGACATCCGGGTGCTGATGAACCACCCGATGGAGACCGGCCAGCGCAAGGACGCAAGCGGCAAGGTCGTCCCTCTGCACTTCATCCAGAACATCGAGGTGAAGGTGAATGGCAAGGTCGTGATCGAGGGTCAGATCAGCCAGGCGGTGTCGCGCAACCCGGTGTTCTCGTTCCGCGTCAGGGGCGTGAAATCCGGCGACAAGGTCGAGGTGAGCTGGCTCGACAACAAGGGCGCGACCAACCGGACCGAGACGGCGCTGGCCTGACCGGGCACTACGCGCCGGGGGCACCGCCCCCGGGCGCGGGTTCGACCTTCTGAGGAGGAGGATAGCCATGCATCGCATCCGCAACGGACTGCTGCCCGGAGCGCTGGCGCTCGCTGCCCTCGTCGCGCCGCAGGCGGCGGCGCAGGACGCCAAGGCGACGAAGGCCGAGATCGAGAAGTACCAGCGCATGATCGCCGACAACAGCCCGGTGGAGCTCTACGAGCTGCAGGGCGAGGCGGCCTGGAA
>SXGT01294372.1_pt1 | contig 27045 bp, 21 predicted proteins | sample 3176221 | NCBI WGS metagenome assembly SXGT01 (sample SAMN11356862, study PRJNA531348) | freshwater metagenome | isolation source: freshwater sample F1-120 | place: China: Fuxian Lake, Yuxi | collected 2017-12-25
AACCGATCTCGCTCGTATTGCGGGCAGTCCATCGTGATCGCATCGAGGTGTTCGATCAGCCAGACGCCAATGCGGCGTGAAGTCCACTTCTTGATGGAACCCAGCAGGTCTTCCAATTCCCAACCGTCAATGGGCTGGATCGGAACATGCACATGGTTGGGCATGACAACGTAATCGCCAAGCCAACCTCGTGCCGCGTGAAAGTGTGACAGTGACTCGATCAACTCTTGCCGGGGCCGTGTGTGACGCAGCACGCAGCTTCCGTGAGCACGGTCGAGTTCCTCATGCAGAAACCGAGCCTGTTGCCGCTCGAACGCCAGCCGGACGCCGGGAAGAATTCGTTGATACGCTGCGGCGAAACGATCGGGATCATTCTTGATCCATTCCGGATCGAGTCCGTGTGCGTGATACCAGCGCTGCCGCACATCCAACCATTCCGCGAGCACTGCTTTCGGAATTGAGTCCGCCTGACGAAACGTCACGAAGTACGTCGCTCCCGGCTGTCGCCAGTGCGGCAAATGCCGGTAATAAACCCGCAGCGGACCATCAGGATTGAACGCTCGAAACGTAGGTTGGGACTCCGTCCCGACCGTCTTCATTTCCGCAACAGACTCCTGCGGAACTGCATTTTCCAATGGCTCCGACATACAGACTCACGACTAAAGGCCAATCAAACTGAAGGACAGCCACCGTGCGATTGTGGGGAATTCAAGATGGCTTGTCGAATTCGTGCAGCAGGCCGTTGAAGAGACTGCGTTGGCGAGTGGAAATAGGGCGGGTCGGGACGGAGTCCCAACCTACGGACGACGCACTCGCGCGACGAAGTAGGGTTGGCCGTCGAGGTAGGACGGAAATCGGTGGCCGCCGTCGCTCGTCAGCACTTCGACGAAGTACTGAAAGTCGTCACGCGACAGGATGTCTTTGCTCGACACGGTGCCTTGAAACGAACCGTCGCCCGCTTTCTTCAGCGTGACCTGCTTCCAATCCACCGTCTGATTCAGCGGCCGGTAGTGCAGCACCACCGATCGCAGATTCGATGCGTTGCTGAGTTGAACGACGAGCGTGGCATCCGCCGCCGGATCGAGTTCCGTAGGTTGCGACTCTGTTCCGACCTTGCGGTTCGCGTCGAAAGGGTCGGGACGGAGTCCCAACCTACTGGCGGCCGACTCGCAGCTTCTCTGTGCCGATGGGGAATGCGCCGAGGTCTGGTCGGCCCTTGTCGAGATCGCGGAGGGTGTCGGGCCACTCGGTTGGGATGTCAACGCCCGCGTCGACAGCGGGGCTGCCGCTGGTCAGGCGAAAATCATTCGCACGCAGTGACGTGAATTGGGGATCGGCAAGTCGATCGTTGGCACCCCAGCCGAGCGGGTACTGTTTCTTGCTGGCCTCGAACAACGGGGACTTCCGGAACTTCGCGAAGTAGTCAGCGGTTTGAGTTGGGCCGTCTTTCATTCCCCACAGCAAGTTGGCGTCGGCTTGAAAATCGTCGTCCGGTTTGAGTCCCGTGAAGTTTAATCCGGGGATGCCTTCGTCCTGCACGAAGATGTTGTTGAAGACTCGGCGTGTGGTTAGCCGCGATTGTCCTCCCCAGCAGAAGGCGTAGTAGTCGCGGAACGCCTTTTGGTGCAGCAGAAACGTGTTGTGGTAAACGTAGTAGACCGCATGGACCGGGCTGCCGTGATCGTGGCAGACGAGTTGCGTGGGCTCATTCAAGAATTTGCCGCTGGGGTCGGGTTCGGTCGGCGGGCCTTTGTACGTTCCCTGCCGCAGATCGACGACGTTGCGGAAGACGTACAGACCGCTCCCCGGTTCGGCATCAATGGGGATTGGCTTGCTGCCGTGCGCGGTAAACGGATTCAGCGTGCGTGTGATGAGGTTCTGATAGACCAGCGTTGTGCCCCGAGCTTTCTTTGGTCCCGGCTCGATGCCGTCGTCGTTGAAGTTGTCCACGAGGTTGTGATGGAACCGCAGGCCGTCGAGTCCGTGAAACGTGATGCAGTCGTGATGGTCGGTCAGCTCGCTGTGAGCGATCTCAAAATCGTGACCTGCGGCGAAGATCAGATATCCCGAACCAGCGCGGTTCTTAGCTGTGAATCGAGAATGCCACGGAGCGGAGTGTCCGCGCAGATTTGAGTTCACGATTCGTAGCCGCTTCGTATGGCTGACACGCAGAGCGGCTCCGCTGCCGTAGAGCGTGACGCCATCCAGTTCGATGTCTTCGGCCTCGTGGTCGATGTCCTCTTGATCGCGGTCAATCAGGACTGCCGATCGTTCGGCCCCGCGCACGACGAGGTCTTGAATCCGCAGATGCCGAGCTCCTTCGATTCGCAGAGCATACTCGTGCCCGCTGATAACCAGCGGCAGCTTGCGCGGATCGGTCTCGCCGTGATACGCGTCTTTTCCCAATCCGGCGAGCAGAGTGTGAGACAGGCGGATGTGAATGCGGCCGGTCTCCGGATCGCGGCGCGTTCCGGGGCCGCAGTAGATGCCGATCGGATCGTCCTGCCGATCGCTGAGGCCGACGTGATAAAGCTCATTCGCCGAACGCAGGTCGGTGAGATTCATGTAGCGATGAAACGGAATCATCGAGTCCGCGAAGTTTCCAAAGCCTCCACCCGACCGATACGTTCGAGTCGAACGAAACTCGTCTTTCGTTCCGTTGGGGCACGGCTCCCAAGCTCCGGCAGAGTCTTCCAAGAACTCGCGCAGTCCAGCATCGAGGATGACAAGCTCGCCGGGAAACGCGCGGACTGTGATCGGTTTCTCGGCCGTACCCACCGCGGCGATCGTCACGGTTTCAAAGTACGTTCCTCCGCGCAGACAAAGCGTGTCGCCCGGCTTGAGTTGCCCAACCGCATAATTGATCGTCTTCCACGGGGTTGGTTTCGCTCCATCATTTCGATCCAGGCCCTGGACGGGATCGACAAAGAGTGTCGGTCCCGTGCCGAGCGGCCGGTCGGACTTAGTCGGCAGCGGACGCATCGGCTGGTGCGAGCGAATCGCCTCGGAAGTCTCTGCGGCACTCGCCACACCGCAAATCAACGCCCCCAGGACGATCAATTCCCAACGGAAAGCAGGCATTCGGTGACTCCATGACGCGAGTTGTTTGCTCGTAGCGAAAAAAGTTTTGGCCACGGATCAAACACAGATGAAACACGGATCAGGCAAACTCAGCGATATTCAACGAACGCCAACCAACATAGCTCCTTCAAAGACTCATTCCGAATCCTTGGTAGGTCCGTGTTTCCTCCGTGGCTAAAGGAATGCTCGCGTTAGCCCCCAGCCGCTTTCTTCTTTTTGTTACCGGCCTTCTTCGCGGCTTTAGCGGGAGCATCCGGAGCGCTCGGTTCGGCTTGCTCGGCGCTCCATTTGTCCCAGAGGGCTTGCAGTTCTTTGACCTTCTCCGGCTGGGTGCTCGCGAGGTTCTTCGATTCGGCAAAGTCGGTCGAGAGGTTGTAAAGCTCCGGGTCTCCGCTGCCTCCTTTGGAGACCACCAGCTTCAGGTCTCCGTGACGCACCGCCCATTGCGGGCCGTAGCGCCAGTAAAGCGTCTCGTGCGGGCGAGCCTTGTTCGTGCCGGTCAGGAACGGCATGAGATCAACGCCATCGAGCTTCCAGGCTGGGTCCACTTTGCCACCGGCGGCAGAGACGATCGTCGGGAGCACATCGAGATTGAACACCGGAAACTCATACGTTTTGCCGGCCGAGAACTTGCCCTTCCACTGCGCAATGAACGGCACGCGCGGTCCCCCCTCGAACGTGTTCATCTTGAAGCCGCGCAGGCCGCCGTTTTGCGACGTCGTGCTTTGAGTCGGCCCGCCGTTGTCAGCGATGAAGAAAAACAACGTGTTGTCTTCCTGGCCGATCTCGCGGACCTTGGCCAGCACGCGGCCGATCGCGTCGTCCATCGCCGACATCATCGCGGCGAACAGTTTGCGTTTCTCGTCCGTGATGTTCGGGAAGCGGTCGAGATATTTCTTCGGAGCTTGCAGCGGAGCGTGCTGGGCGTTGAACGGCAGATAGAGAAACATCGGTTTCGTTTTGTTCTTCTCGATCCAATCGACCGAGCGATCGGCGTAGGCGTCAGTCGTGTAGAACGAGTCATTCTCAATCTTCCGCACGTCGTCCGAGATTCGCGAATCGACGAAGTTGGTGGGATGAAAGAACGGTGTGTTAGCCAGCGTCCCGAAGAACTCATCAAACCCGCGTTTCGTCGGTCGATATTCGGGGCCTCCGCCGAGATGCCATTTGCCGACGGCTGCCGTCGCGTAGCCGAGGCTTTTCAGACGGTCGGCAATAGTGGTCTCTTTCAGATGCAGACCGGTCTTGTTGGCGACGCTGTTGAACTCGTGGCCGAAGCGCGTCGGATAGCGGCCGGTCATCAAGCCGGCTCGCGAGGGACTGCAATAGGTCGCGGCGACATAGCCCTGCGTGAACTTCACGCCGTTCTTGGCGAGCGAGTCGATGTGCGGAGTCGGAATGTCCTTGTTTCCAAAGGCTCCGGTTTCGCCCCAGCCGAGATCGTCGGCGTAAAAGATGACCAGATTCGGCTTGTCGGCAGCTTCGGCGTGTTGCCATGCAACACCGGTCAAAATCGCTATGCAAAACAAGACTCCGCGATGTCGCATGATGAGCGTCTCCCTTGTTGGTTGGAGGATGGCCGCCCTCGGCCGTCTTCTTGAAATGTCAAATCTCAAATTTCAGATTTCAAACAAGGACGAAGGACGGCCGAGGGCGGCCATCTTCCATCAGGCGAACAATCCAGGAATCACCGAGCCTTCGCGGACAATCATGACCGGGCGACCGGTGGCGGTGTGATACTCCTTGCGATGGTCGATGCCCAGCGAGTGATAGAACGACGCGGCGGCTTGGTCGGGGGTGATGATGTCACCGGCCGGGCCCATGCCGTTGGCATCGCTGGCTCCGATGACCTGGCCGCCGTGAATGCCCCCGCCAGCCAGCAGTAGAAACATCGCTCGTGGCCAGTGATCGCGGCCGGCTTTGTCGTTGATCTTGGGAGTCCGGCCGAACTCGCCCGTGACGAAGATCGTGGTCGAATCCAGCAACCCGCGCGTGGCGAGCGTGTTGAACAACGCGGAGAGTCCTGCATCGAGCTGCGGTAGGAGATTCTCTTTGCACGACTTGAAGTTGTTGGCGTGCGTGTCCCAGCCCCCGAAATTGATGGTCGTGAAGCGCACACCCGCTGAGATCAACCGCATGGCCAGCAGGCAGCTCATGCCGAACTTTGATTCGCCGAACGGCTCAGCCACTTCCGACTTCTCAAGACTGACATCGAACGCCTCGCGAGCGCGGGGTGACGAGATCATGTCGAACGTCTGCTGGTCGAACTTGTCGAGTCCGTCGAGCAACTTGCTGTTCGCCGCTTGCCCCTCAAACGTCGTGTCGAGTTGTGTGAGCAGTTTTTGTCGTTTCTCGAATTGCTCGATGGACTGCTCGTCTTCGAGTGCGATGCCACGGACGCTGAAGGGCGTTCCAGCTTTCGGTGCCGCGTTGGTTCTCAGAGGCGCGTATCGCACGCCGAGATAGCCGGGCTTCTGCGGCGTCTCCGGGATCGCGACGAAGTGGGGCAGGTCGGCCGAACCGGGGAGCTCCTTGCTGACGACGGCTCCGTATCCGGGATAGATCAAGCTCGGCACCGGACGGTTGCCGGTGCTGAGATAGGCCGTGCCCAATTCATGTCCGGCGATCGAATGGCTCACGCCACGCAGGATCGCGAACTTGTCGGCGCACTGCGCGAGCTTCGGAAGGTGCTCGCTAATTTGGATGCCGGGGACGTTCGTGTCGATGGGGTTGAACTCGCCACGAAACTCGGCGGGCGCATCGGGCTTCAAATCGAACGAGTCGACGTGCGTCGGACCACCGCCAAGATTGATGACGATCGCGGACTTGGCTTTCGGGGATTGGTTGTCAGCGCGAGCTGATAAGCTCAAAAAATGACTCAGGCTCCAATACATCCCTCCGATCATGCTGGAGGCGATGGCTTCGCGCCGTGACAGAGTTGGGTTGCAGTGGGTGATTGGCTGCAGCATGGATAAGTCCCTCAGGAAGAAGGGGAGGCTGACAGAAAAATAGATAACAGAAAAATGGTGGCAGAATTGGTGACTTCATTTTTCTGTCATCCATCTTTCTGTCAGTTGCCTTCAATGATTCACAATGAACTCCTTTGAGTTCAGCAACGCCCACAACAAATCTCGCAATCCAGAAACATTGTCTTTTGATTCTTTGAAATACGCCCTTGCCAATTCGAATTGCGGTTCGGTTGGGGGGCGGCCGAGTGTTCGCAGATAGGCTTCGCGGATCAAGGCGTCGCGATCGAGGTTCTTCTCGCGGTAGAGTTCGTTGAGCCAGCCATGTTTGTTGGCGAGGCGTTTCAAGACCTCTTCGTCGTTGCGGAGGTAGACCGTCTGCAACAGGCTCGGCTCGTTGGAGCGTTCGCAGTCGCAGTTGATTTGGCGTGGAGGCTTGCCGAAGAGAGTCGCGGCGTAGTTGTTGGCTTTGGCTCCGACGTGGCCGTTGACGATGCCGATCGCTCGCGTGTTGATCGGGTCTTCGTCGAGTTGCCTGCGTTCCTCGGCGGAAGCGGTCGCGAGTTCAACGGCATCGGCGGCAACTTCGGCCGGGAGGCGGCGGATCACGGCGCGGCTATAGTTGCGTTCGTCGAGTTGATTGGTCTCGTTGGCACGCCAACTGAGTTGATAGGTGCGGCTGTTGGCGATCTCGCGGTGTAGCCACCTCATGTCGTAGCCGCTCTTGATGAACGCCGCCGTGAGGTAGTCCAGCAACGCGGGGTTGCTGGGCGGGTTCGCGAGGTTTTGATCGTCGGGTGGATCGATCAAGCCGACGTTGAAGTACACGGACCAGACGCGATTGACGAAGGCTCGCGCGAAATACGGGTTGTCTTCCTGACGCACCCAGTCCATCAGCGGTTGTCGCGGATCGGGGTACTCGCCAGCGATGACTTCTTCGCCTCCGAGCAGCTTCGGCGTGATGACTCGGCCAAGTTTTGGGTTCGATTTTGCCGACTTGGCTCGCGCGGCGACTTTCTTCTGCACAGGGACGGCGACCTCTTTGAACGGGACGACCTTTCCCTCTTCCAGCAACGATTGAAACTTTCGCTTGTAGGTGCCGGAGTCCGGGTCGCCGACCAGTTCATGAGCCGCACTCATTTTTTTGGACGTCTCGCGATCGCGTGTGCTGTCGCCGAAGCGGATGCCGTTAAAGAACGCGGTGAACTGGTCGAAGTCTTGCTTGGTCCATTGGTCGTACGGGTGCTTGTGGCACTGAGCACACTGCAAACTGACTCCGAGAAACGCGTGCGCGAAGCTGAGGGCTTTGTCTTCCGGTTTGCCGACGGTACGCCGCGACCAAAAATACGGCAGGTTGTCACGCTCGGCGAAATCGACGGGGTTGTCCTTGCGGAAGTAGGCGGACATCTCGGCGGAGTAATCCTCGAAGGATTGATCGGGACGTCGGCTGACGGCGAGCACGATTCCCTCGACGAGTTTGTCGTACGGCACGTTGTCCTTCACGCGGCGGTGAATCCAGAGATACCACTGCGTGGCCTTCTCGCGATTCAACGCTTGCTCGCCGCCGAGCGGCCCGGTGGACTCAGTGTTACCGGTCAGGTCGCACAGCCGAGTCGTCCAGAACGCGGCATACGCCGGACGTTCGAGCAACTCGTCGACCTTCTTGCGGCGTTTGTCGGAGGATTTGTCGGCGACGAAGTCTGTGACCTCGCGCGGTGTTGGCAGCGTGCCGGTCATGTCGAGGCTGACGCGGCGGAGGAACTCTTCGTCGGTGCAAAGGTCCGATGGCACGACGCCGAGCTTTCGGAGCTTTGCGACGACGAGTTCGTCGATCTTCGTTGGCGTCGGGACGCTCGGATATTTCGGCCCGATACGATCGGAGACCGGCAACAACACTTGGACCGGAGCAACTCCGTTGTCGTAGAACGCGACGACGTCGGTGTCGCCCTTGCCAGTGGCCGTCACGATGCCGGACTCGTTGATCGACGCGGTTGCTTCGTCGTTGCTGCGGAATCGGCACAACGGTGTGACGTCTTCTTGTGTGCCATCCGACCAGTGAGCGATCACCTTCAGCGGTTTCGATTCTCCCAGTTTCTGGAAGACGATTTCTTTGGGCTCGACTTCCAGCGTCATGAACTCGGCATCGTCGTCTTTGGCCGGCGCGGCCCCCGCTTCGATCCAGCGTTGAATAATGCGGTGCTGCCAGGTTCCGACCGTCACTCGCTTGCCTCCCTTATGGGGCAACTCTTGCGTCGGCTTGAGCAGCATCAAGCTATCTTCTGGCTGTTCGCGATCGACGCGCGGCTTGTCTCCCCCAGTCAGCGCTTTGTGGTCCGCCTCGAAGTCGTATCCGAAAAGCGAGAGCCGGAAGCCCCCTTGTCCTTGAAACGAGCCGTGACACGCTCGTCCGTTACAACCCAACCGGCCGAGAAGCGGAAGGACATGCCGTTGAAAGCTAGGGGTCTCGGCCGTCTTGCTCGCGAAACGACGGTCAACAGCCGGCACCACATCAGCCGCAATGACAGATTCGGACAGCGTCAACACCCAGAACACGCTGGTCAGAATTCGCCGCATGAGGCACCTCGTTGAAGAATTCACTGTCGCCAGCCAGTCGCCCGGTCGCGTGGGTTGTAGAGGCTGTGCGGAGAACCGGCTCGCAGTTTCGTATCAGCCACATGCCCGTTCTTGACCTATGCTTTGGCCGGACACGAGTCCGCCCAAAATCCCCGTTGCGGCATCTACCATGAGCCACTTTTGGCAAACCTGTTGCGAATACCTCCGCTTTTACCAGGAGGGCACGATCAGTTTTTGCCGAAACCTGCGGCCAGCTTCGTACTCGATGGTCTTGGCAGGCGTGTGGTTGCTCGGCTTCCTGCTGCTTAAGAGCGGGGCGAAAAGGTAGGTCAGCCTTTCCAGGCTGACCTGATGGGCGAACGACGTCTATTGCCGATTCGGGTCAGGCTAGAAAGCCTGACCTACGATTAGCCGATCTTCTTGACCGCGTCGCGAACCGCCTTAAGGCAGAGTTCGATGTCGGCGATTGGATCCTTTGGGCTTTCTTCGTACTCCAGCGATAGCGAGTACTTGTAGTCGAGCTTCTTGAGCGCCTTGAGCGTCTCCACCAGTCGCAGGTTTCCTTCGCCTAGAATCGTCGGACGCTTGTCTTGTCCGGCAGGGCCTTTGAAATCTTTCAGATGCACGCCGAAGACGCGTTTGCCGAGCTTCTCGATGACCTCGACCGGGTCTTCATCGCTGCGGACGTAGTGGCCGGTATCGACGCAGGCTCCGATTTTCGGATGGCGGTCCTTCACCCAGGTTTGAACGTCGGTGACTTTGTCGTAGCTCGCCTTCGGGCCGTGATTGTGGATCGCGATGGCGATGTCGTACTCGGCCACCAGTTTGTCGAGCAGGTCGAACGTCGCTTTGTTCTTTTGGGGATCGGCACTGATCGACATCACGCCCATCGCTTTGGCGAAGTCGAACGCCTTGCGAGCGGCTCCTTCGTTGTCGTTGAAGCCCTCGACGCCGAACGCCAGCAGCGTGAGGCCGTTTTCCTTGAGCATCGCTTTCGACGCCTCGATCTTTTCCGGTGCGGTGTCCATCGGAATGTGGTTGCGGAAAGACTCCCAATACTTCAGTCCTAGCTTTTGCGTGTGCTGCATTGCGGTCTTCCCATCGAAGCCGCGCAGAGAGTAGCTCTGGATGCACATCTTGAATCCGCCGTACGGGTCGGGATCGGCAGCGAGACCGACGACCGGCGACAACACCGCGACTCCAGCGGCGGCGGCCGTCAATTGCAGAAATTCGCGTCGAGAACCAAACGACTGGTCGGCAGAATTCATGGCGAAAGCTCCTGTGGATTGAGTTGAGGACGATTCAGCGGGCGGGAGGATATCAACTTGATTGGCTTGAGAAAAACTGGCGACGAACCGTCGCTTCGAAGCAAGATCGAGCGGGTGCTCGGAACCGCACAGCGATTGAATTCTTCCGAAAACCGTTGTCACTGCCAAAATCGGAGAGGACAGAGCGCAGCCGTTGCCGATGAATGCTGTGCTCGGTTGGAGACAGCTACCCGACCTGAATGAAGCAGATCGCACCTGCCTCAAGGTCAATCACACCATGTGAAATTGCCCGTCGGCCAACGAGTTCCCAGCCTCAAAGATGTGACATGCCTGGTTCTCGTCAGTTAATTCAGACGGAGGTGCCTAAACAAACCGCGTGGGTCGAAACCACCAAAGGGACGTGCTCAAGTACGCCCGGTTTCCACCCGTTTCGCAAAGCGACTCCACCGTCGTAATTCCGCACGAGAACCGGCACATTGGCCGCGGCTGTCGCAAGACTGACCGCGGTTTTTGCTTTTGTAGCCGCGTTTCGTCAGAACGCGGGGGTTCGGTTTTCGGCCCGCGTTCTGACGAACGCGGCTACGTCTGACTCTCACTTTCCGCTCAAGCGTTTCTCGACCGCCTTGATCATGGCTCCGCATTCGGAGCGGGCGGCGGTGAAGTCCTTGGCGGTGAGGTTCGAGCCCTTCAGGTAGTTCAGGATGATCGCCTCCGCGACCGCGACTTCCTGGCAAACGCCGCCGACTTCGGAAGCAATCTCGACCGGTATTGAGCAGACGCCGTTGCGGTCGCCATGCAGCAAGGCTCCGGGATAGACCGTCATGCCTCCGACGGTGACCGGAACATTCAGCGATAGCATGTGGCAATAGCCGTGAGCACAGATCGTCCCGTTGGTGAAGGCTGGGAAGTTCAACGCCTCGACCTGATCGAGATCGCGGCCAGTTCCGGACGTGATCAGCCCAGCGGCTCCGAAGGCTTTGTACGTCGAGCACATCACCTCTCCGAACGTGGCCGAGGCACACGGCACATCGAGATCTTGAAAGACAATGACCGGTGGGCCAGAAAAATCGGCGAACGCCTCAAGTTGCTGAGAGATTCCCGAATACGCATCGCCACCGCGCGGGGGAGCCATGCTGCGGAATGTGGTCGTGAGCGCGAAGCCGACCATCGGGGGCAATTTCGGATAACAGGAAACGATGCTGCCATTCATGTAGCCCAAGTTGCGCGGATAGCGATTCCACAACTCGACCGCGTTGGCGATCGTCGGAGTGTCGTACTTGGCCAATTCCTTCAAAACTTCCGCCGAAACGCCGGGATACTTCGACATGTGGTGCCTTTCGTGGGGCAGGTTTTCAACCTGCCAGGGACGCAGTCAATAAGATTGAATTGAGACGGGCAGGTTGAAAACCTGCCCCACGCTTGGCGACTTATAGCCCAATTATCACCCGCCTTCAAAAGCGGAGCGGCCTCCGCCAGAATGCCGCCGCAACACGATTCAACAAGAGGTTTCGCATGTCCGCTCGCCGCACCGTTCATTACGCAACGCTTTCCGAAGTCGTTCAAGATGCCGAGCATCTGATCGGCAATCACCACACCGTCGGGAAATGGTCCTTCGGCCAGATCTGCCAGCATCTGGCTAAGGCGATGAATTCGTCGATCGACGGGTTTGGTTTTCAGGCTCCTTGGTTTGTCCGGTGGTTGATCGCGCCAATGTTGAAGAATTCGATTTTGATCAAACCAATGAAGCCCGGATTCAAACTTCCAAAGACCGCGACTTCGCTGCTGCCGGACGATTCGGTGACTGCGGAAGAGGGCTTGAGACAACTCAAAGCCGGTGTCGAGCGTCTCTCACACGAAGTGCCAACAGCGCCGCACCCCGCGTTCGGCAAGATGGCAAGCGAAGAGGTCATGCAGTTACATCTCCGCCATTGCGAGATGCACATGAGCTTCATCGTCCCCAGCGAGAACGGGCAGTCCCCCTCGTAGGTCAGCCTTTCCAGGCTGACAAGCACGCTCCCAAATTTGAAAACCGGTCAGGCTGAGAAGCCTGACCTACGTTGCTATGAAACTCCCCGAATTGATCGCCGATTTCGATGGCCTCGATGACCAGGAAAAGCTCGAAATGCTCGTCGAGCTTTCGGACGAACTCCCCACTCCGTCGGCTGGTCGCACGGCAGGTCAGCAATCGGAAAGCTGCCGCGTTCAGGAGTGCCAGACGCCTGTCTTTCTCTGGGTCGACGTGATCGATGGGCGAGTGCGGATCGAGGCCGATGTCCCCAGGAAATCTCCGACCGTCCGAGGGTTGGTCACGCTGATGGTGCAGGGATTGGCGGATGCCTCCCCTGAAGAGATCGCCGGAATCCCGGACGACATGGTTGGACATCTGGGTCTGCAGACCGCTCTGGGAATGCAGCGGCAGCAGGGGTTTCGAGGGGTAATCTCCCGGATCAAGCACGAGGTCCGAAAACTCGCGGCGGCGGCAAACTAGTCCGGCAAAAAAAAGCGGTTGTACGCCGGAGTTTTTCATTTCTGACTCAGAAGACAAAAACCGGTCTTCTCATCTGGAAATCGGCGGATATTCTCTTGCCCTCGCTTGGGAAGGCTCTCACGCGAGCCCTCCCGACCGGCCTGACGGTCACGACTCCTGCCACTCCTGCCGATGGCGAAATCCGCATCGGCCTTGTCTTTCCTAGAACCCAGAAACCTCTCGCAACCACGATTTTTTGTTTGACCCGATCTACCGGGCCGAGTCAGATACTCCCGCCATTCGGCGAAGACCTGGCCGCCCCTTGTTGACCATGAATGGAGACCTGTCGGATGACTGCCGCCGCTGCAACCGCTGAACCCGAACTCGTTGTCGTGAAGCTGCTCCCCGGAAGCTTGCCGGCCTACACGTACATTCCCGGTTCCTCCACGCCGCACCCGATCCGCCATCCCAGCGGACATAGCTACGGCCGCAAGAACCGTACAGTGAAGGCACTTTCGCCGGAAAACTGGCAAGAGAACCGCAGCTTCCTGCTGGCGATTGATCTCTTCAATCACGGCTACTACTGGGAAGCTCACGAAGAGTGGGACCGCCTGCTGCGAGCCTCCGGCAACGAATCGGTCGTCGGCCGATTCCTCAAGGGCCTCGTCAAGATGGCCGCCGCCGGCGTGAAGGTCCGCGAGCACAGCATTCACGGCGTCCGTCGCCATGCAGCCTCGGCCGGAGAAGTCTTCGCCGACGTCGCTGCCGAGAACGAAGACGAACGCTACTGCGGCCTCGAGCTGACGCACCTGCAATTCGCCGCCGACCGCGCCGCGCAGCTCGCTTACAAAGAGCGACACGCTGCCGGGAAACCCGCCCGCGTCTTCCCCTTCGCGCTCGAACCGTTTCCGTTGCCGTTCGCCTAATATGTCGGCAATCACAGTCCAGACCGGTGCGAGACTGCATTTCGGGTTGCTCGCCGTGCAAGCGGCGAGCGGCCGGAACTTCGGCGGCGTCGGACTGATGGTTCAATCCCCCGGTTGCGAGCTATCGGTCGAAGCCGCCGATCGAGACGCATGCTCGGCTGAGTCAGAGATGCTGGCTCGGCTGTCCGCATGGCGAGACGAGTATCGCCGCCGATGCCCCGCCGAGCATCGCCCGCCTACCTGCCTCATCCATCTCTCGCGAGCAATGCCATCGCACTCCGGCTTGGGTTCCGGCACGCAGACCGCGCTCGCCTTAGCTGCCGCGTTGGCTCAACTCGGAGACGAAGACAACGTCGCCACGACGGAGTTGGCTCGCCGAGTCGGTCGTGGCGCACGCTCCGCGCTCGGCATCCACGGCTTTGAATGTGGCGGCTTATTGGTTGAGGGAGGAAAGCGGAATCCAGACGACATCAGCCCACTCGTCGCGCGACTTGATCTTCCCGAAAATTGGCGAGTGTTGCTCGTCACCCCCAACGATCGACGTGGCCTTTCGGGCGATGCAGAACGAGCCGCGTTTTCGCGGCTCACACCGATGCCGGTCTCGCTGACCGAATCGCTTTGCCGAATCGTGTTGATGGAGTTGCTACCCGCCGTCGCGAGCGGTGACTTCCCCTCGGCCGCTGCCGCGCTCCAAGAGTTCGGTCAGTTGAATGGCACTCATTTCACGCCGGTCCAAGGAGGCATCTTCGCTGATCCACAAATGGCCGATCTGGCTAAGTCGCTGATGGATTGCGGCGGCGTCGGAGTCGGCCAATCCTCTTGGGGTCCGACGCTGTGGGTTCTCTGCCAAGACGAAGCCGAGGCAATTCGATGCCGTGAAAAGATTGCGGCGCATCCGTTGGCGAGAGCTTGCACGATTCATCTCACGGCGGCAAGAAACAGTGGAGTAGCAACGCTCGCCAGAGCGTGGGCGAAGTGACCGCGACCACCCACGCTCTGGCGAGCGTGGCTACGAAGGAATCACATGACCTACGAACGCAGCCACGAACTCATCGGTCGCGGCGAGAGCCGCTTGCTGATCGTCGATGTTCAAGAAAAGCTGATGCCAGCGATCCCAGTGCGTGAATCACTGATCGCGAACTGCCGCAAGCTGATCGAGGCCGCAAAACTCTTTGGCGTGCCCGTCTCTGCCACCGAGCAATACACAAAAGGACTCGGCCCAACGGTCCCGCAACTGCGCGAGTTGCTAGACGGCGAACCGATCCCCGACAAAGTCTGCTTCAGCGCAGTCGAGTGCCTCGGTTGGGGCACAGCCGCCGAGCATCCCGACGGCCGCTATCAAATCGTGGTGGCGGGTATCGAAGCACACGTCTGCGTGCTGCAAACGGTGCTCGACCTGCTCTCGAGCGGCTATCAAGTCTTCGTCCCCGCGGACGCCCTCGCCAGCCGAGCCAAACTCGACTGGAAACTCGCCCTCCGCCGGCTGTCCGCCAGCGGAGCGATTATCACCACCACCGAATCCGTGATGTTCGAATGGTGCGCCGCTGCTGGCTCGCCGGAGTTCAAGCAACTCAGTCAACTCGTCAAAGGCAAATCGTAGAGCCGGCTCCTGTCGGCCATTGGAGTTATCCAACGATGGCCGGCAGCAGCCGACCCTATTTGGAGTCCGGTCGCTTCAATGCTCGCCCGGACAATGCGCCGGTCGATGAGCCGTCTTTCACAGCGACGTCGCCGTTGACGAAGACGAACTTCATGCCGGTGGCGTATTGGTGGGGATCGTCGTAGGTAGCGGTGTCGCGGATGGTTTTGGGATCGAAGACGACAACGTCAGCGAAGTGGCCGGCTTTGAGCGAACCGCGGTCGGGGAGACCGAGGATTTCGGCGGGGAGCGAACTGCTCGAACGGATCGCGGCGGCGAGCGGGATTACCTTTTCTTTGATTGCGTACTCGCCGAGCTTGCGTGAGAAAGTGCCGTAGCTGCGCGGGTGCGGTTTGTCGGCGGAGGGGAGATAGGCTCGGCCGTCGGAGGCGGTGGCGACCCACGGTTGTTGCATCACGAAGCGGACGTCTTCTTCGCTCATGCCGAAGTTCACGACGCTGGCTCCGCCGTTGCGAACGATCGTCAACGCGATGTCCAGAGATTTCGATTTCTCGGCCTTGGCGATCTCGGCGAGGTTGCGGCCGATCCACGCAGGCTTTGGCGAATACGCGGCGATCTTCACGGTCGCTCCGTCGCGGGATTTGTCGAGCCGTTTGGAGATGAACTCACGGATGCGAGCACTCTGTTCTTTGTCCTTCAGCCGTTCGAGCAGCTTGTCTCGGCCGCCAGCGAGTGCCCACGTTGGCAACAGCGTGGCATCTAACGACGTGCTCGATGCGATGTACGGGTATTGGTCGGCGGTCACTTTGAGACCCTCTTTGCGAGCCGCGTCAATCAGAGCGGATGCGGGCCGCACGAGTCCCCAAGCTTCCTCACCGCTGGCTTTGAAGTGCGAGACGTGAATCGGGCAGTTTCCATTGCGGCCGATCTTGATCGCCTCTTGCACGGATTCGAGCAGGTCTTTCCCTTCGCCGCGAATATGGCTGGCGTAGATGCCACCATGTTTGCCGATGACTTTCGTAATCGCGATCAGTTCGTCGGTATCGGCGTAGCTGCTGGGGACGTAGATCAAGCCGGTGGACATCCCCCAGGCTCCATCCTGCATCGCTTTGTCGGCGAGATCGCGCATCTTGACGATCTCGTCCGGCTTGGCGGTTCGCTGAGCGCTGCCGACGACGTGGCCTCGCAATGATCCTTGAGGCAGCAAGTGCGCGACGTTGGTCCCCGCACCAGAAGCGTTGATCTTCGAATAATACTCGCCGACATCAATCGGCCCGGAACCGCAGTTGCCGGTGACGATTGTCGTGCAGCCTTGCATCAGAAAGTTGATGTTCGCCCGCGTGCGCGGCGCGACGATTTGCGAGTCGCTGTGATTGTGCAGGTCGATGAAGCCGGGGGCGACCACGAGTCCCTTGCAGTCGATGATCCACTTGGCGGACTTCAGCTCAAACTTGCCGACGCCGACGATGCGATCGTTGCTGATAGCGACGTCGCCGACTTGGCCGTCAGAGCCCAATCCGTCGAAGATCGTGCCTCCTTTGAGGAGGACGTCGGCTTCGGTGGGATCGGCGGCGGAAGTGAAGGCATTGCAAATTGCAAATTGCAAAATGCAAATTGCAAATTGAAGGCAGAGGGGGTGACTGAATGACTTGTTTCGTCTAATTTGCAAGTTGCAATTTGCAAGTTTCATTTTGCGATCCCCTTATGCGGCTTTGCGAGCGGGCATCGCCTCCTCGAAATCAAGCCGCTCCGCGCGGCCGGCGGCCCAGTCCTCAATGCGAGCATACAGTCGGTCCATCGCGTCTTGAACTCGCTGCCGGTTGAGGTCGATCTCTTCACGAGTCAAATCCGCGGGGACAGGGATCGGCTTGCCAAGAATGCAGTACTCATCGTGAAGGGCAGGGGGAGCAGCATGTCGGTCCAAGTGCCTCGGAATCTCACCCCTCGCCGACAACTGAAAGCCGCGGGAACGATCGTCAGCCCAGTTCGAGAAGCGAGAAAGACAATGCCATCTTTCATCTCGCGACGAGGACCACGTGGGCCATCGGGAGTGATCGTGACGTGTTGTTGCTCGGCGACGTTGAGAAGCTGGCGGAGCGCCTGTGCTCCACCGCGAGTTGTTGAGCCTCGATAGGGAGCCACGTTCAAGAGTCGCAGCGTCTCGGCGACGTAGGCCCCATCCCGATGCCGGCTGGTGAGCGCCGAGCCATTGTGCGGCTTGGCCATCAACAACGGGAAAAACAAAACGTCATGCCAGGCCGAGTACAGGAACCGTCCCGGCAGATCAGGATCCCAGCCATTCGTGCCGGGAAAAATGGCGAATTCCTTACGGCAGGTCGCAAAGAGCAGTTTCAAAGTTACAACAACCAGCCACGCCACGAACTTGGTGAGCCTCTCGCTGCGAATTCTCACTCCGTTTCTCCTCAATACACGTCATCATGATGTGTGAGTGGAGATTTTATAGTTCGGTTCGCCGATCGCTCAAAGACCTTTTTTGGATGGCTCAGAGTTCGCCAGCGGCGGACATTGGGCGGGGGCTCAAACACGTCTTCCGGTTGTCGGGTGTGCTGCTTCCACTCGCTCGCTTGGAGCACGCTGTGAGAAACGCGATAACTCAATCCTAGTAGCACAACCTGTCACTAATCTGTCATCAGCGCGGCGCATTTCCAGACTTGATGAGAAATGGGGCTTGCGGATGAAGACCGGTTGGATCGGGTGCTGGGGAACGCTCGATTCTGTGTTGAAGTGCTCGCCACTTGTCATTATCACGCTCTCACACGTTGAGGAATCGAAATGCCGGATTGGGAATTCTGGATCGACGTCGGCGGCACGTTCACCGACTGCATCGCGCGAACCCCCAGCGGTGAGTTGCGTCCGATCAAAGTGCTCAGCAGCGGAGTCACCAAAGGGCAGGCCGAGGAAGTGCAGGGGACGAATCGACTCGTTGATCCGCTGCGAAGAGCGGACACTGACGACTTCTGGGTGGGCTATGAGATTCGTTTCCTCGACGAGTCCGGCCAAGCGTTGCTGATCAGCCAAGTGGCGGCATTTCATCGGCGTCTTGGCGTGCTGGAAATCTCGACGCCGTTGCCGCAGAGCATCACCTCTGGCACACGTTACGAATTGACCGCCAATGAAGAGGCTCCGATTTTGGCGATCCGCACCGCGCTGGGGTTGCGTCGCGATCATCCGGTCCCGCCGGTGACGGTTCGACTCGGCACAACTCGCGGCACGAATGCGTTACTGACTCGCCGAGGAGCTCGAACAGTCTTCGTCACGACTCGCGGATTCGCCGACGTGTTGCTGATCGCTAATCAAGACCGGCCGCGACTGTTCGATCTCGACATTCAAAAGCCCGAACCGCTTTTTTCTGATGTCCTCGAAATCGATGAACGCCTTGATGCCGACGGACAAGTGCTGAAGGCTCCCAACGAAGAGACGATTCGGCGTCAGCTTCAATCCCTCGCCCCTCGCCCCTCGCCCCGCGCCCCTCCTTCACTAGCGATCTGCCTGCTGCACTCGTTTGCGAATCCCTCTCACGAACAACTCGTCGAACGCATCGCCCGCGAGGTCGGCTTCACCGAGATCAGCGTGTCGAACTGCCTCGCACCGCTGATCAAGATCGTCAGCCGCGGCGACACGACAGTGATGGATGCGTACCTGAATCCGATCCTGCGCGAGTACGTCGGACGACTGCGTGAACAGCTTCAGGCGAGTGGGGGGCGTCAGCCCCCTAGTGTATTCGATGCGGATCGTGAACTGAGCGGCAAGGCGCTAACCGCCGGTGGATCTCGGATCGAAAAACCGGCGGCTAGCGCCGTGCCGCTCAAACTCATGACCTCTGCCGGTGGCCTCATCGACGCGGATCGGTTTGTGGGCAAAGACAGCATCCTGTCCGGCCCAGCCGGTGGTGTGATTGGGTTTTCGCGAGTCGCTCAACAAGCGGGGTTCGACAAAGCGATCGGCTTCGACATGGGCGGGACGAGCACCGACGTGTCCCGGTTCGATGGCGAATACGAATACGAATTTGAGACCAAGAAGGCCGGAGTCCGCATCGTCGCACCGATGCTCGCCATTGAAACGGTCGCGGCGGGTGGTGGGAGCATTTGCGACTTCGACGGAGTGAAGCTGATCGTTGGGCCGCAGAGCGCCGGCTCCGATCCCGGCCCGGCGTGTTACGGGCGCGGCGGACCGCTGACCGTGACCGATGTGAATTTGTGGCTCGGCCGGATCGTGTCGTCGCGGTTTCCGTTCCCGCTTGATCTCGACGCCGTTGAGCGGCGATTAACGGAGTTGAGCTCTCGCGTGGCGACACCTGATTCCTTCGCGCTGGCCGACGGCCTTTGCTGCATCGCGAACGCGAACATGGTGCGAGCGATTCGGAAGATTTCGATCGCTCGCGGCTACGATCCGGCGGAGTACGTGCTGGTCTGCTTTGGTGGCGCGGGCGCGCAGCACGCTTGCGAGATTGCGACCTCGCTGGGGATGCGGCGAGTCTTGATTCATCCTTTGGCGAGCTTGCTCAGCGCGTATGGCATCGGACTCGCCGACGTGCGACGGTTTGGTGAGCGGTCGGTGTTGAAGCCGTACTCGACAGAACAACTGGCCGTTTTGGAAACACTCTTTCGTGAACTCGAACAAACAGCGCGGGCAGAAGTCGCTGCCGAGGGGATTGCCGCGGATCGAATCAATTCCGCGATCCGCTCGTTGGATCTGCGTTACGCCGGCGTCGAAGCGACGATCCGAGTGATCTGTCCGTCCGACGGCAACTACGCCACGAAATACGAAGAATTGCATCGTCAGCTTTACGGCTACGCGCACAGCTCCCGCAAATTGGAAATCACTGCCGCGCGAGTCGAAGTCGTTGGACTGACTGCCGAACCCCCAACGACAACGCAACCGCTGGTGCCGCGAGTGCGCGTTGCGAACGAGACGCAACGCGCGTGGTTCGGCGGCGAGTTCCGCGAGACGCCGGTGTTCTTTCGCGAACATTTACATCCGGGGGACGAGATTGGTGGACCGGCTTTGATCTCAGAGCCGAGTTCGACCATCGTCGTCGATGTTGGTTGGATCGCTCGTGTGTTGGCTCGCGGAGAGGTCGTTCTGGAGGTGAGCAAAGAGAAAGCGGTATCGCGGCTGTCGGCTGTCGGCGATCGGCTGTCGGCCGATCCGGTGTTGCTGGAGATCTTCAATAACCTGTTCGCGTCGGTTGCCGAGCAGATGGGAGTCACGCTGCAAAAAACGTCCTGCTCAACGAACGTGAAGGAGCGGCTCGATTTCAGTTGCGCGATCTTCGATCCGGATGGCAATCTCGTCGTGAATGCTCCGCACATCCCGGTGCATCTGGGGGCGATGAGCGAAACGGTCAAGCGAGTGATCGCCGACAACCCGGACGAGTTCGGAATGGGGAGTTCGGAATGCGGAGTTGACAGAACATACTCCGCATTCCGAACTCCGCATACCGCATACTCACCTTCGGTCTGTGTAACCAACGATCCGTATCGCGGCGGCTCGCACCTGCCGGACGTGACTGTCGTAACTCCCGTGCGAGACGCTCATGGCGAGTTGATCTTCTTCACCGCCAGCCGCGCGCATCATGCGGAAATCGGTGGCATCCTGCCCGGTTCGATGCCGCCGTTTTCCAAGCATTTGGGTGACGAAGGGGTGTTGATTCGCAACTTCAAACTGGTCGATGGCGGCGTGTCGCGTGAGGACGAACTGAAAGCCCTTTTGTTGTCCGGCACGTATCCGACTCGATCGGTAAATGACAACCTCGCGGATATTCGAGCACAGGTTGCGGCGAACAACATCGGCGTCAACTTGCTGCGTGAGTTGGTTGAGAAGCAATCGCTCGAAGTCGTGCATGCCTACATGCGGCACATCCAAGTCGCAGCCGCGACAAAGATGCGGTTGGCGCTCTCGGCTCTGCCGGATGGGCGATACGAGCGAGTCGATCATCTGGATGATGGCTCGCCAATCCAGGCGACGATCATGATTGCTGGAGACTCGGCGACGGTGGACTTCACCGGCACGGGGCCGGTTCTGACGAGCAACCTCAACGCCAACCGAGCGATCGTCACGGCGGCGGTGATGTATGTCTTCCGCTGCCTGATCAACGAGGACATCCCGCTCAACGGCGGAGTGCTGGAGCCGATCACGATTGTCGTCCCCGAATGTTTGTTAAATCCGCCGGAGCATCCCGATCCCGCGCAGAGCGCGGCGGTCGTTGGCGGCAACGTCGAGACTTCGCAGCGCGTCGTCGATGTATTGCTGGGGGCGTTAGGGCTGGCGGCGGCGAGTCAGGGGACGATGAACAATCTCACGTTCGGTGATGCGACGTTCGGCTATTACGAAACTATTTGCGGCGGTTCCGGGGCAACGCCCAAAGCGAACGGAGCGGGCGCGGTCCACACCCACATGACGAACACTCGGCTGACCGACGTGGAAGTGATCGAGCGGCGATACCCCGTGCGCGTCCAAGAGTTTTCGATCCGGCGTGGTTCGGGCGGCGCTGGAGAACATCGTGGTGGCGATGGGATCGTGCGACGGATCGAGTTTCTCAAGGCGCTCAACGTGTCACTGCTGACGGAGCGGCGCGGGCCGTTTCCTCCGTTTGGATTGAACGGCGGGGAACCGGGGTTGCTTGGACGTAACAGCCTGATGAAAGCGGGATCGGCAGAGGGCGTTGATTTGGGCGGTAAGGCTCAGATCGCTGTTCAGCCGGGCGATGTGTTGACGATCGAAACGCCGGGGGGCGGCGGATGTGGAACGGCCAAATGAAATAGGCGAGCGGGGCGGCGTCAGCCCCCCGGTGAATTCGCGGATGAACCGGGGAGCTGACGCTGCCCCGTTCGCCAAGGCATTTTTGAGCGCTACTCGAAGTCGCCGACCATCCAGCGGACGAGGAGGTCGAGTTCCTTCTCGGTCAGGCGTTCGCCGAAGGCGGGCATCGCGTTGCCGGAGCCATAGAACTTTTCGTGGCCCGGATTCTTGAGGAACTCAGTCAGCCAGATTTTGCCGCCGTAGTTCGTTAGCGACGGGCCCGCTCCGACTTCTCCGAGCAGCTTGTCCTCGCCGATCGGTTGTAGCGAATGGCAGTCGGTGCATTTCGATTCAAAATCGCCAACCGGGATCTTGCCGGTCTCAAAGATCTGCCGGCCACGTTTCGGTGCCTCATCCGAGATGCCCGGCGCACCTTTACGTTGGCCTTGTGAGTGCAGGAACGCGACGAGGTCGGTCAGAGCTTGTTCGTTCTCTTTGACTCGCCAATGCTGAGCGTGGGACGCGGACCAGATCGACATGTCCCCTTCGAGGAATCGCTTCGACGATTCGGCGACGTTTCCGTCTTTGTCTTTGACGTTCGCCAGCGCGGAGAACGTCCCTTTGAAATCGGTGATGACCGCTTTGATCCATTCGGTTGAGCCGAACTTGCCGAGGTCGGCGGCGGTGGCGTTCTCTTTGACTCGTTCTTTCGTGCCGTCCTTCTTCTTCTCGATCTTCACGACCTCTCGTCCGGTGCCGTCGTGTCCGTCGTAGCGGTGGCACGGAGCACAGTTGCGGGCAAACAACCGTGGACCTTGAGCCTTAGGATCAGCTCGCAACAACGAGACCGCTCCTTCGAGTGGAATCCCGGTCCCAATTCCCTCCGGAGGAGGTTCAATAATGGACTTCATGCGGATCGAATCTTCCTGAGCTTGTTTGACGGCCGCGATGAAATCGGGGTCCGCGGCGTCGTTCTTCAAAGCCAATCCGGTCAGCCCGATGATGCCGACCATCATCACGAACAGGAACGTGACGTTGAACGCATGGCCGACTTTCCAACGGCCAATGATCGGCATTGCCGCGAGGATGGCCATCAATGCACCGGGGAGATAGATCGCTCCAAAGGCGAGACCCTGATGCTCGACCCATTCGAATCGCAGGAATTGGAATAGGAACAGAAAATACCACTCCGGCCGCGCGGCGGAATATGCCTCAGACGGATCGGCCGGTGCCGCGAGTTCGGCTCCGTGATGCCAGATCGTCAACGTCAGCACGGTGCCTAGAACTGCGAGACACGCGATGGCATCCTTCAACACTTGATCCGGCCAGAAGGTCGTCGCCGGAGCGTGATCGGGATCGGGAACCGTGATGCCATGTCGGCGAAAGACGGCAATGTGCAGCACGATAAAGGCGATCAATGTCCCTGGCAGAACCCCCGCGTGCATCGCGAAGAAGCGCGTCAGTGTGTGATGCCCGTACTGCGGGCCGCCTTGGGCGAGGTTCTGCAACTGCGGGCCGACGACGGGAGTTGCTCCCATGATCTCGGTCGAAACCTGCGTCGCGTAGTAGCCCTTCTGATCCCACGGCAGCAGATAACCGGTCAGGCTGAGGCCCAAGACAATCTGCATCAGAATCAGGCCGAGCCAAAAATTGATTTCGCGCGGAGCTTTGTAAGCACCGTCGATCACGACCTGCATCAGGTGCAACGCCAGCAGCACGGTCATCGCGCTCGCGGAGAAGTGATGCAGTCCGCGCACCAGCCAGCCGAATTGCATGTGGTGCTGGATGTAGTACACGCTCTCCCAAGCGGTCGTCGTGCTGGGACTGTAGGCCGTCCACAAAAACAGGCCGGTGATGACCTGAATCGTGAAGGTAAACATGAGCGTGCTGCCCCAGACGTATCGCCAGCGAGCGCCGCCAGGGATGTTCTCGTAAAGAGCTTCGTGCATCAGCTTCTTCAGGCCGGTGCGGTTGTCGAGCCAGTTGATGAGTGCGTTCATGGTTTCCGTGGGGCAGGTTTTCGACCTGCCTGTCAGGTTCGAGGATGGAAGGCGAGGCAGTCTGAGACGGGCAAGTTGAAAACCTGCCCCACAACTAGCCGACCGGAATCTTTTCGGGAGTCGTGGCTCGGAAGTTTTGGAATTTCAGCCAGACTTCGCCGCCATTGCGGATTTGAACTTCGAGGGCATCAAGGTCGCGCGGTGGGATTTCATTTTGCTTGACGCCGTCCACGCCGAAGGTGCTCGTGTGGCAGGGGCAGAAGTAATGTTTTTCGGACGGCTTGTAGTCGACAGCACAGCCAAGGTGCGGGCAACGCGAGTTGAAGGCGACGATTGTTTCTTTGTCTGCCCGTCGCAGGTAGACCGCTCCCACCGGCTGGTTGAGATAAGTGTTCCAGGCGTCGACCTTGTTCATGATGATCTTGACCAACTGCGGTTCGCCGTTGACCTCCAATGCCTCGAGCGAGACAGGCATCTTCAGAAAGCCGTCTCCGCTGCCGTCTTTCTTTTTGCGCATCAGCGGATCGAGAAAGAAGGCCAGTCCCGACACGGCGGGAACGGCCCCGACTAGGAGGCCGATTCCGGCGGCAAGGATATGAGTCATGAAACCGCGGCGAGGTTCGCCCGATGGGGTTTGGTGGAGGTCGAGATGAGGTTGAGACATCGCGTAACTCTTTTTTTCAAAGGCGGGAGTTGGGGAGGGACTCAAGTGGCCAGAGCCGCTTTGATGGCGGTCAGCACTTGAGCAATGGCGGTGGGCACAGGACCGGGGAGGATGGCTCCGGCGGCTTGCTTGTGGCCTCCGCCGCCGAAGCGTTCGGCGATGGCGGCGACGTTCAAACCGACTCGGCTGCGGAAACTGATCTTCACGGATTTCGTGGCTTGTTCGATGGCGATGAAGGCGGCTTTTGTCCCAGAGATCTTCAGGCACTCGTTGACGAGGTCTTCGGTGTCGGCCGGGACCGCACCAGTCTCGGCGAAGTCCTGCTGAGTCACCGTGACATAGGCCAACTGACCGTCGAAATCGAGCTTCACCGTACTGAGCACTCGGCCCGCCAACTTGGTTCGGGAGATGGTCGTCTGCTCGTACAGCGTTTGAAACAGTAAGTTTGGTTGCGCTCCGGCGTCAATCAAATCGCCGGCAATGCGGAGCGTGTTCGCTGTCGTCGAGGGGAATCGGAACCAACCGGTGTCCGTTGCGATCGCACAGAACAAAGCGTCAGCCGCAGGCTTCGACACTGCCACGCCAAAGAAGCGGAACAACTGAAAGACGAGTGCTCCGGTTGCTTCGGCCGTCGTGTCTTTGAATTCGAGGGCCCCTAAATCGTCCGAGCTGACGTGGTGGTCGATCAGCACCTTCTTCGCCTTGGTGTGCTTGATGATGCCACCGAGTTCCGTGAGTTGGCCCCATGCGCTGGTGTCCAGAATCATGTGGACGTCGGTGTCGAACGCTTCGGCCGAGGTCATTCCGCCGCCGAATTTTTTGACTCGCTGAGTCGGGTCCAAGAACAATAGACTGGCTGGGGAACTCGACGGGTTGACGATTCGCACGTCCTTGCCCATCGCTTCGAGCAACGCCGCCATTCCCAGTTCCGATCCTAGCGCGTCGGCGTCAGGGCGGACGTGGCTGGAAAGCACGAAGCGTTGGTGCTCGGCGATGATCGGGCGAAGCGGTTCCCAGTTGATGGTCATGAGGCGGGCGTTCTCGTGAAGCAGGTTTTCAACCTGCCAATGGGTTCGTCTTGGACGGGCAGGTTGAAAACCTGCCCCACGTTCAGGCAGACCAAACTACTGGTCTCTCGCCTCATTCGCTAGAGCACGCACGGTCTCCAGGTCGTGATTGAGCTGTTGCTTTAAGGCATCACTCGACTCAAACCGCACAACATCCCGGACCCGCGCCAGAAAATCGACATCCAGCGTCTGCCCGTACAAGTCTCCTGTGAAGCCGAGCAGATGCGCCTCGAACTTCCTGGCCGCTTCGTCGAAGGTGGGGTTCGGGCCGAGGTTGATTGCGGTGGGATAGCTCTTGTCGGCGACGGTGCAAACGCCCGCATAAACTCCATCCGGCGGCAGCAGCGTTGTGATCCCTTCCAGGTTCGCCGTGGGAAATCCGATGGTTCGGCCTCGTGCGGCTCCTTGGGCAATGACGCCGCGCACTCGATACGGATGGCCGAGCATCTCGACTGCTTCAGCGATTTGGCCTGAGGCGATTCGCAAACGGACTTCACTGGAGGAAATCATCTTCCCATTCACGATCACCGCCGAGACCACTTCCAGCGAGCGGCCGGCGGCATCGCATAGAGTTCGCAACGTCTGCACGTTGCCGGCTCGGTTGTGGCCGAAGAAGAAGTTTGGGCCTTCCACCAAGCCGCTGGCGTTGAGTTGGGCGAGGATGATGTCTCGAAAGAACTCGTCCGGTGTGAACTGCAACAGCGCATGATCCGTCGGATAAACGACGACAGTGTCGATGCCGTACTTGGCAAACAGCTCCAGCTTGTGATCGAGCAGGCTCAAGGCTGGAGGCGTCTGTCGCGGTCGCAGCAGCGTGATGGGATGCGGATCGAACGTTAGTACGACCGCAGGTGTGCGGTCGGTCGCCGCTCGCGCGACGAGCGTGGCCAACATGCTCTGATGGCCGCGATGCACGCCATCGAAGGTGCCGATCGTGACCCAGCCGCCTCGGTATTGGTCTGGTTGCTGGAAACCGCGCTGGATGTGCATCGGGACCGGGTTGGGAATTGCAAGTCGCAAATTGCAAGTTGCAAATTGCAAATTGGCGAGGCACAGAACTCTGTCAAACCGGCATCAATCCCAGACACCAGCCAGCGGCACAACCATGCCGCACAATTCGCAATTTGAGATTTACGATTTGCAATTTGCAATCGCTCGCCTACCCGCGGTGAGCGAACCCGGCATTCAATCGACGCGGGACGGACGACGTTCTTCAATGAGCTGCAAACCAGTACCGAATTAACACAATCACGCCGTATGACACGGCGGCGACAACTCCGGAGGCCGGGATCGTCAGGATCCACGCCCAAATCACACGACGGGCAATCCCCCATTGGACGGCGGAGAATCGTTGAACGGCTCCCACACCGACGATCGCACCGGTAATCGTGTGCGTTGTGCTCACGGGAATACCCATGTAGGCCGTGCCGAACAGGGCCGCGGCCGCGGCTGTTTCGGCGCAGGCACCGCTGTACGGCCTAAGCTTGGCGATTTTCAGGCCCATCGTTTTCACGATACGCCAGCCACCGCTTAATGTTCCGAGGCCGATTGCCAGATGGCAGACCAGCACGATCCAGAAGGGAAACGTCTCCTTGCCGGACTCGAAGCCGACCTGCCGTTCTTTCCAAAGCGTGGCGTACAACAACGCGGCGATGATGCCCATCGTCTTC
>SXGT01666273.1_pt1 | contig 27038 bp, 24 predicted proteins | sample 3176221 | NCBI WGS metagenome assembly SXGT01 (sample SAMN11356862, study PRJNA531348) | freshwater metagenome | isolation source: freshwater sample F1-120 | place: China: Fuxian Lake, Yuxi | collected 2017-12-25
ATCAACGACGGCTCGGGCTTCTTCAGTGCCCGCCCGGAGAGCCCGATCGACATCACGCCCAAGGGGCGGTCGGCGGCTTCTCCTTCACCCGCGGCCTGCTGCGCCTCGGCGACCTCGCCGTTGCGGAGTACGACAGCCACTCGATCCAGGTGGTGCACAACTTCGGCAAAGCGACTTCGTCGCCAAGGCGGCGCTCTCCATGCCGGGCAGCTCGCACCTCGAGGGGCTCGTCGTGCGCGACTTCGACAACGACGGGCTCGAGGACGTGGCGGCGTGCCACAGCGGCGCCACGAACCGTCGCGTCGCGCTCTTCTATCGTGAAGGCACGAGCTTCAGCACACCGGTGCTCCACAGCATCGGCAGCGAGCACCCGACCCACGTGGTGGCCGACGACTTCGAGCGCGACGGTCGCCTCGACCTCGCGTTCGTGAGCCCGACTTCGCTGTGCGTCATGCTCATGCGCCAGCGCGACCTGCGCGAGTTCGAATGGAGCAGCATGTGGAGCATCGCGGGCACCGGCTCCGACCGCCTCGTGTCGGGTGACTTCGATACCTCGGAATACCCGGACGTCGTCGCGACGAACGACCTCGGGAATACGCTGACCGGGCTCTACAACACGCTCTCCAACCCGCTGCCGTACTGCTTCGACGCGCCGAACTCGGTGAGACTCGACGCGACGCTGGAGACCTCGGATACCGCGAGCGTCTCGGGCAACTTCGTGCCGTCCGTGCAAGGTGCGCCGCCTGCCAAGCTCGGCACGTTTCTGTACGGCCCGATCGCGGAGATCAGGCCGTACCGCGCGGGCTACCTGTGCATCGCGCCGCCGATCGCGCGACTCGGCAGGCCGATCGCGACCTTCGATGACGGCACGACGAAGCACGCGCTCGACTTCGGCTGTGCGCCGGTGGACTGCGGCGAGGCCGCGATCACCGCGGGCTCGGCCTTCAAGTTCCAGCTCTGGTATCGCGACTCGCTGCCCAAGGGCGGCGCGACGAGCAACTTCACCAACGGCGTGCGCGCGATCTTCCTGCCGCAGCGCAAGCCAACGGGCGTTCCCACCCCGCGCGGGAATGCTGCCCTGACGCTTTTGGAAGCTGCGAGGTTCCGAGGGCGCCGGGGTTCTTGCTTGCCTCGGACGTCGAGGCTTCCACGCCCTAGGGGCGCGCGCCGGCGTCGATCCAGCGTTCGAGGGCCGCGCGCTCCTCGACAGAGTGCTGAGGCTTCTTCGCGGGCGGCATGTGGTCCTCGTCGTCGAGCGGGAGACGCATGCGGCGCACGAGCTCGCTCTCCGCGGCTCGACCCGCGACCACGACCGTGCCGAACTCGCCGGGCTCGAACCAGCGCGCGTCGAACGCGTCGAGGCGCAGGTCGCCCTTCTGCTTAAGCGGGCCGTGGCACTCGACGCAGCGCGCCTGCAGGATCGGCTGCACGTCGCCGAACGCGAGCGGCGCATCGGTCGAAACCGGCTCGACGCGCTCGCCCGCGCGCGGAGCGCGGAACGGCTCGGTCAGGTAGCCCTCGCCGTGCACCAGCTCCCCACCGAGGTGCCCCGCGCCGAACGCGAGCAGCGCCGAGGCCGCGAGTACGGGCAAGTGCAGGCGGCCGCGCAGGAGCGCTCCCGCGACGGCGAGCAGCGCGCAGGCCATCCCGAGCCAGCGGTGCAGGTCGAGTGCTTCCTGCGCCGTGCGCCCGAGCGGCTCCACATCGGCATGGATCCAGCCGGTGAGCACGGCGAACACCGCGCTCGCAGCTCCGACGCGCGCGAGCAGTCGCACGATCCGGGCGCGCATCTCGTTGGGCGTGCGGGCGTCGAGCAGCGCGAGCCCTGCGGCGAGTGGGAGCAACGCCACCGGGAAGTGCAGCACCGCGAGGTGCATGCGGCCGAGGAACACGAGGAGGGCATCGCTCTGCACGATGCCCTCCAAGTTCCAGACGCGGACCGCCGGCGTCAAGCTGCAGGTGCCCCCATCCCTGAAAGTGCACTCTCGCAGGCCCGCGATCGCGCGCGGACGCACCTAACGCCGGGCCTCGATCTTGATGCGCGTCGCTGGCTTGGGCTCGAGCTTGGGGATGCGCACCGCGAGCACGCCGATCTGCAGCTTGGCCACCATCGCCTTGGGCTCGACGTTCAGGCCCTCCGGCAGCGTGATCGAGCGCTGGATGAGGCCGTACTGGGACTCGGAACGGAAGCACTCCTGATCCTCCGTCTCGTTCTCCCACTTGCGCTCGCCCTCGAGCACGAGCTGCGCCCCCCTCACCCGCACCTCGAGGTCGTTCCCCTCCATGCCCGGGACTTCGAAGGTGGCGACGAACTCGTTGCCGTCGTCCGACAGGTTGAACGCCGGGTAGCCCCGGCGCCGAAAGACCTCCGGCAGCTACAGCGGCGAGCTCTTCCAGAAATCCTCCAGCCACTCGTCGCCCTCCTTCCGCAGCGAGATCGAGGTGCGCGGCTTCCACAGCGCGGTCTTCATGTGTCGTCTCCTCGAGCAGGATCGTTTGGGGTTGCACCGACCATGCGGCGGAACCGTCCTCGCCGGCGCCGGGCGCGCGCTCGGTCCCGCCAACGGGGTAGCGAGGGGAGGACGCTCGACATAGCAGCGCGGGGACGCGCCACCCATTCGTCTGGGAGCGCGCCCCCGCATGGGAGCGATTGCGAGTGGCGAGAGCGCCCTCAGTTCTGCATTAGGCCTTCGCGGATGGCGAGGCGCGCGAGCTCGGCGGTCGAGTGGCAGTCGAGCTTGCGCTGCAGGTTCTCGCGGTGCTTCTTGGCGGTGCCGAGGCTGATGTCGAGCTCGCGCGCGACGTCCTTGTTGCTCTTGCCGAGCGCGAGCAGCTGGAACACCTCGCGCTCGCGGCCCGTGAGGGTCGACAGACGGCTCGAGCCGCCGGGCTCGATCGGCCCTCCGCGGCGCAGGCGCCCGACGAGGGCACCCGCCACCTTCGGCGAGAGGTACGGTCGGCCTTCGCTGACGGTCTGGATGCCGAGCACCAGCTCGCCCGGATCGGAGTCCTTCGAGATGTAGCCGTCAGCCCCCGCGCGCATGGCCTGGTCGACGAAGCTCTCGCCCTCGTGGTGCGTCAGCATCAGGATGCGCACGCGGGGATGCGCCTCGCGGATCGGACGGATCGCGTCGAGGCCCGAGAGGCCGGGCATCGAGATGTCGAGCAGCACAACGTCTGGCAGGAGCAGCGCGATGCGATCGATGGCACTGCGGGCATCCCCGCTGTCGCCGACGACCGTGATGCGTTCGTGGGCCGAGAGCAGGCTCTTGAAGGCCGCCCGCAGGATGCTCTGGTCGTCCACGAGGAAGACCGTGACCTTGTTGCCGACCTTCGTGGTCTCGGGCGATTCGAGCATGGGTGTCTTCATGGTTGATGCGGGATGCGGACCTCGAAGCGGGCTCCCCCGAGCGGGCTCGCCTTGGCCTCGATGGTGCCCCCGTGTTCCTCGACCACCTTGCGGCAGAACGCGAGGCCGAGCCCCGTGCCCTCGGTCTTGGTGGTCGCGAATGGCTTGAACAGCGTGGCGCGCAGGGACTCGGGGATTCCCGGCCCGTTGTCCTCGACGACGAACAGCGTGCCGCTGCCGGCGCGCTGGGCCGTGACCGCGAGCCGCGGACGCTCGGGCACGGCCTCGAGCGAGTTGCGAATCAGGTTCGTCAGCACCTCGTCGAGCAGCTGGCGATCGCAGGCGAGCTCGAGTCGTTCCTCGACCTCGATCCTGAGGTCCGCACCGCGCTTGACGATCTCCGGGCGCTGGAACTTGATCGCCGCATCGACGAGCTCGCGGGCATCCACTCGCGTGAGCCTGAGATCGAGGGGCTTGGTGAAGAACAGCGTGCGGCGCATCAGCGCCTCGAGGCGCTGCATGCGAGCGACGAGGTCCTCGAGCACCACGCGCTCGTCCTCGCAAAGATGCTTGGAGACCGCTCGCAGGGCGAGGTTGACGGCCGTGATCGGGTTCTTGATCTCGTGGGCGAGCATGGCCGCGTTCTCGCCGATCGTGGCCAGCGCCCGCAGCACCCCGGTCTCGGCGCGCTGGGCGCGCTTGAGCTCGCTGATGTTGCGGCCCTCGTGGATCAGGAGCGCCACACGGCCCTCAGCGTCGCGCACGGGATTGATCGAGAAATCGACCGCGATCGGCTGGCCGTCGGCGCCACGTTGGGTCGTTTCGAAGCGCACGAACCGGCCCTGCGCCGCGTCGGCGACCGCCTGGCGCGCGTGCTCGCGCTCGACCGCGTCGGTCGACCACCACGGCGTGTCCCAGAACTTCAGGCCGATCGCCTGCTGGCGCGTCGCGCCGATCGCGTCGAGCGCGGCCTGATTGACCTCGAGCACCGTGCCATCGGTGCGCAGGAGACCCATGAACTGATAGGAGCGGTCGAAGATGGCGCGGAAGCGGCGCTCGCTCTCGCCGAGCGCCACCTCGGCCGCACGGCGCTGGGTGACGTCGCGGAACGAGCCGATCAAGAGCGGCTCGCCACCCGGGATGTCGGCGCGCGCCACGGACAGCTCACACACGATGTGGTGACCCTGCTTGTGCACCACCTCGAACTCGCGCGTGCGACCGAGGATGTTGGTCTCGCCCGTGCGCGCGTACTTGGCGAGGTTGCTGTCGTGCTGCGAGTGATACGGCTCCGCCATCAGCAAGTTGATGTTGCGGCCCGCGAGTTCGGCGGGCGCGTAGCCCAAGACGGTCTCGACCGAGGCGCTCGCGGTGACGATCGTCCCCTGCAGGTCGAACGCGAGGGTCGGATCGAGCACCGCCGAGAGCAGTGCGCGACAGAGGACGTCGTGGCCCGCGGTCGGACTCGGTACGGCCAGCGGCGAGCTGGAATTGGCGGGCTTTTCGTCGGCACGGTTCAAGCGAGACTCTTCCGTCACGAGCGAACTCTGGGCTTTCGTTTCGGCCGTGAAACGCTCCTCGGGATTGTGGGACGGTCCCTTGGGAGAGGGGCCGAAACATACCACGCGCAGAAGTTGGTCTGGCGATGTGCGCATGCCAGGCAAGCTGGCCAAGCCTGCGCGGGGGCCGAGTGCGTAAGCCCCACTGACCTGCAACGTAGCTCGGGCGGCCACGCTCCAAGGGCACACTGCGCTTTGTCCCCTGCTCGGGCGAGACCGGCGCAGAACGCCCCGGCGGGAGCGCAGACAGGCACGGCATGGGAGCCAACATGAAGCTGCTCGCCGCCGTCGACTTCTCTGAAAACTCCGCCCTCGCGCGCGGCCTCGAGGTCGAAGTCGAGCTGTGAGATGGCTTCGATCCTGTGATCCAGATCGCCGGCGCCGCGCGATGCCTCGGCTCGGAGCTCGTGTGCATGCGGATGCATGGTCGCATGGGGCTCGGGCGCGCCCTGCTCGGCTCCGTCGCGCAGGGAGTCGTGCGCCACGCGCGCGTCCCGGTGGTCGTCGTGCCCCCCCGAGGAGAAGCGGAGCTCAGCCATGCAGCTGCCCGATCGACTCGTCTTGGGCCTCGACCTCGATCCCCTGCGCTGCAGCATCACGTCCGGCAGCCGCGCGGCGGCCGAGACCGCCCTGTGGCTTGCGCGAGTGCAAGGCCGCGCCCACGTGCCCCTGATCCATTCGGCGGTCAAGGACGAGTCCTACGACCCGCTCGTCGACGACTCGTGCCGGCCTGCGACACGGTCGAGCCCGCTGCGCGGCTCGCGGTGCCCGAACTCGTGACGCGCTTTCGTGCCCACGGCGTCGGCTGCGAGACGGTCGACAGCTCCGAGCGTCCTTCGGTGTCCCTCGCGCGCGAGGTGGCCGCCCAGCGTGCCCTGCTCGCGCTCGTCGGCAGGCAAGACGGGCACGGACCGACGCCACGCGTCTGAGGCCTATCGCGCTGCGCATCCTGCGCGAGTCGCCCTGCCCGGTCTGGTCGGTCGTTCCCGGTTGCGCCCTTGCGCCGCGCAGAGTGCTCGCGGCGACCAATCTCACCCGCACCGGTCAGGTCGCGGTCCTGTGAATCGGCCGGATCGCGCTCGCGGCCGGAGTGGAGCTGCATGTCGCCCACGTGCATCCGCCGTCTCTGCACTCACGCGGCGCGCGCGGCGCATCTCGCACAGCTGGCCTCGCTCGCGATCGCCAACTCGGCAAGTCCGCGCGCCTCTGCCCACGTGCACTTGCGCGAGGGTGCGCCTGCGCGAGGCTGCTCTCCCTGTGCGAGGAGCTCGAGGTCGACCTGCTGGCCCTGGGCGCGTTCTCGCATCGCCGCGGCGAGCCCGCGCAGGTGGCTCCACGGCCGAGCGGATCTTCACCCGCTGCGGAGCCGGACGGCTGCTCGTGCGAGAGCGCCAGTAAGCAAGCGAGCGGGCCGCCCTTCGCGAGAAGGACGGCCCGCCGCGCAGTCGACGCGCGTCGCGCGCGACTAAAAGTGGGTCACGGCGAAGGCCGCGCTCGCCGAGAAGCGACCGCCCGAGCCGGGGTCGCGCACGAACCACTGGCCGTACAGCGGCGTGCCGACCAGCGCGGGGTCGTTGGCAATCGGGATCACGGTCGAGGTCCAGCCCTGCCCGGCGCCCACGCCGTTGAGCGAGCCGACGCGGCGGAAGCGCGCACCCGGCGAGAAGCCCAGGTAGGCAGTGGCGTCGCCGAAGGGCGTTCCCACGGCGTTCGGCATGATGTCGAGCACGAGGCCTGAGAATCCGCCGCCGAGACCGCCCTCGACGCCCACCGTGAAGCGGTCGTTGCCGACGAGCGCCGGCGAGAGCGCCACCATGCGCGGCATGAAGCTGCCCGTGCCCGCGGTCGGGGCGCCGAAGAGCGCGGGAGTACGGGCCGAACCGCCATAGAGCGTCGGGTGCTCGAACGGACCCGTCGCGTTCGTCACGCGCGTGTCGGTCAGCGGGCGCTTGAGGAACGCGACGAGAGCGTCGCGCTGCTGCTGGGTCAGTTGGAGCGGACGGATCAGCGGGTCCTTGTTCGGGCCGTTGAAGTCACCACCGCGGTTGTAGAAGTCCACGACCTCTTCCAGGTTCATGAACTTGCCCGTGTGGAAGTACGGACCGCGCAGCTCGACGTTGCGCAGGCTCGGGACGCGCATGCGACCGATGTCAGCGGCGTTGTTGGTCACCGCGAAGCGACCGACGTCCTCGTTCTGCGGGCGAACGCCGATGTAGCGGAAGGTCTGGTTCGTGAAGAGGTTGCCAGCGTGGCAGACCGCGCAGCTCGCCTGCTGCGAAATGAATACGTTCTGGCCCTGCAACTCGAGCGGGGTCAGCGCGTTTTGGTTGCCGCCGAAGAAGGAATCGATCGGCGCCTGATTCGAGAACAGCGTGCGCTCGTAGGACGCGATCGCCATGGCGATGCGCGCGGCGGTGATGTCCGGCGTGCCGAACACTTCCTGGAAGATCGCGGGATAGCCGCGGCTGTTGATGAACGTAGTCCAGCTCGCGGGCACGTTGGTGGCGAGCGCGAGCGGCGCCACCGACGCGATGCGGCTCGAGACCTCCCCCCACGTGCGACCGACGTGCCCCATCTCGGTGCTGTCGACGATCGGACCGACCGCTTGGCTCTCGAGCGCAGCGCCGGCGTTGAGCACGACACTGTTCGTCACCGGATCGACGAACGCGCCGCCCGCGCGGCCATCCCAGAACAAGGTCGGGGAATAGGCGGCGTTGATCGTCGAGGGCGCCTTGCGGCCGGTGACCTGCGGGCGCAGGCCGAACATCACGCTCGTCGAGAAGTTGCCGTTGGCGATGCTGCGCACGATGCCCGGCGAGCCGCGGATGTCGTCGAGCGTACCGAACAGGCTGTCGAAGCCCGGGTGCACGTTGCCCGCAGCGCCGAACACGGAACGCGGATCGCTGCCGCCCTTCTCGGGGATGTGACAGGTCGCGCAGGCCATGGTCTTCGTCGACGACAACTGCTCATCCCAGAAGAGCATGCGACCGAGGGCAGTCTTGGCGTTCGTGCTCGGGTTGCCGACCGGCGGCGGAGGCGACGGGCCGAGCGGCGGCGGCGGCGGCGGCGGCGCCGCGCCCTCTGCGAGGGCACCGGCGGACGAGGCCGCGAGGAAGGCGAGAACGAGAGCGAGGCGCATTTGCATCATGTTGGGTTTCTCGAGCGTAGCCTGTGTCACACGGATTTAGGGTCAAGACGATCGAATTGGGGCGCGGTGCGGAGACGTCGCCCGCGATTGCGGGGGGCAGCCTGCGCTTCCTCGCGCAGGTCCTTGCCATCGGGACGGCCTTCGGCCGGCGGAATATGCGGGCGCTCGGCGGGCGCTCGGCGAGCCTCGTCCGGGGCGCCCTCGGGCTGTGGTTCACGCGGCGCCGGGGCGCCCCACTGCGGATCAGCGCGCTGCGGACCACCCGGGCGCGGACTGGTGAACGGCGGGCGACCGAGGCCCGGAGCGACCTGCCGACGACCGCCGAAGGGCGGACGCTGGGGCAGCTCGGGACGAAGCTCGGGGCGAGCGGAACGGCCGCCCTGCGGCATCGGCCGACCTTCGGGGCCGCGCTGCGGTGCCGAACGAGAGCGCTCGGGCGTGGGGATCTCGCGCGCATCGCAGCGGCAAGACGGGCAGTGCTGTTCGCGCGGCGACGGCTCATGCCGGCGATCCTCGCGGCCGCGGGGCCCCTGAGCCGCGCAGGACAGCGCGGTGGTCAGTAGGACGAATATGAGCGTCATGGGTGTCTTCATGGCTTGCGGCGGGCTCGCGGCCCAACCCCTCCAGCCGGAACCCTCGTTCCAAGGTCTTGCGCTGGTCTGAAGTTGGCGCGGATTTCGCTCACTTCCCGCCGCGATCGGGGCGGGCGTCCCGCGAATGGGGATTTCGTGATCGTCTGACTTCAGGAATCCGCAACAATCCCAGAGGATCTTCGAGCATGAGTATGAGAGGCCCGCAGTGATTCACAGGATCCTCGTCGTCGAGGACGACCCGCGGCTCGGCGAGCAGATCGCGGGCCACCTGCGGGAAGCGGGCTTCGAGCCAGTCTGGCTCGCGCGCGGGGACCTCGCGCTCGAGACCCAGCCGCGTGACTTCGAGCTCGTAATCCTCGACCTGATGTTACCGGGCGCGTACGGGCTCGACGTCCTCAAGCACGTGCGGCAGCGATCGGACCTGCCGGTGCTGGTGCTGTCCGCGAAGAACGACACGGCGACGAAGGTGCGCGCACTCGAGCTCGGCGCGGACGACTACGTCACCCAGCCCGTCTGGCCGGAGGAGCTGCTCGCGCGCGTGAATGCCCGCCTGCGGCGCCCGGGACTGGCGCGCTCGGGCGCGCTCGAGTTCGGCTCACTCTCGATCGACGCGGAGTCGCGCACCGTACACGTCTCCGGCGCGGCCGTGGAGCTCACGCGCGTCGAGTTCGAGCTGCTGCTCGCGCTCGCGCGTAGGCCGAATCAGGCCCTCTCACGCGCCTGGCTCGCTGACCACGTGCTCGACCCCGACCGAGACGGAACCGAGCGCACTCTCGACGTACACGCCTCGCGCCTGCGCAAGAAGCTCGGAGCGTGCGGCAGCCTCGTGGCGACCGTCTGGGGCGTCGGATATCGCCTCGACGCGAAGGTGGATGCATGAAGCTGCGCGCCCGACTCGCGCTCGTCGTGCTGATCACGGCCGTCCCAGTGATCGCGGGCGTGGCGCTGCTGCGCGAGCGACTGCAGTGGACCGCGACCGAGCAGAGCCTCGCCGACTACGCGCACGACCGCATGCTCGGTGGCGGGCGCGAGATCTGCGAGGCGAACCCCGAGGCGTTTCCGCCGCCGCCGTGGCTGCGCCCGGAGAATCGCGTACCCCCGCGCGGCCTGCCACCCAGAGCGGAGCCGCCGCTCGGCCCCGGCGCCCCGCGCGACATCATGGGCGCGCGGGGCGCACCGCCTGCCATGGGGCTCGGATCGCGGGAGTTTGCCTCGGGAGCCGCGCTCACGGTCGAGGTCCGCACCGAACTGTGGGCCTACGGATCCAACGTCCTCGCGCGCAACCGCGACGCCCCGAGCTTCCCGACCGAGATCCGCGCGGCCATCGAGCGGGGAGCCGAGCACGCGAGCGCCGAGTGGTTCGTCCCGACCCACGACGGCATCGCGGTCGGAGTCCGCATGCCGTGGGACGAAGGACCTTGCGCCTTTGTGCTAGTGCGACGCACGCAAGTCGATCCGCCCGGAGCGCAGCGCGGACTGCTGCTTGGCACAGCGGTGCTCCTCGCGGTGCTGCTGGCGGCCGTGATGTTCACGGCAGGGCCCGTGGTCGAGCGCATCCGGCGCCTCACGCGCCAGGTGCGCGACTCGGCCGCGGCACGCTACGCGAACCCGGCTGACGTCAGCGGCGCGGACGAAATCACCGAGCTTGCCAAGGCCTTCAACGCCGCAGCGAGCGAAGTGCGCGGCAACCTCGAGGCGATCGAGGGTCGCGAGCAGGCGCTGCGCTCGTTCGTCGAGAACACCACGCACGACGTGATGGTCCCGCTGACGGTGCTGCAGGGTCACCTGACGGTGATCCGGCGCCGGACCGAGAACGGCGAGAGCGTCGATCGCGCCAGCGTGCTCGAGGCGCTGCAGGAGGCGCACTACATGGCCTCGCTGATCCACAACCTCTCGGCGGTCGCACGCCTCGAGCATGACCATGTCTCGATCGATCGCAGTCGCGTCGATCTGGTGGCGCTCGCCGAGCGGGCTGTCGCGCGCCACGCGCCCATCGCCAAGGCCCGCGGGATTTCCCTCGAGTACGCCGTGCCGCCGGAGCCGCTCGCCACCCGAGGCGACGTGACGTTGCTCGAGCAGGCAGTGTCGAACCTGATCCACAACGCAGTGCGCTACATCGAGCCCGACGGCCGCGTGGCGGTGGTGCTCGCACGCAACGGCGGACGCTTCTCGCTGCGGATTCTCGACGACGGTCCGGGAATCCCGGCCGAGCTGCGCAGCCGAGTGTTCGAGCGAGCGTTCCGCTCGGACGCCGCACGCTCGCGCCACCCCTGCGGGCTGGGACTGGGGCTCTCGATCGCGCTCGACGTCGCCCGTCGGCACGGCTTCGAGCTCGAACTGCGCTCGCCAGAAGACGGCGGAGCGGAGTTCGAGCTGCGCGGTGACGCGAGCGCCTGAGATCCGACGCTCAGAGTGCTTCGGCGACGCAGCGCGCCGCGTCGCGGCTCGATACGATCCCGAAGAGCTCGGCGCGCTCGACCACCATCACGCGATGCGCGTGTTCCCTGACGAACTGCGCGCACACTTGCTTCAGCGTCGCGTCTGGAGACACGGGGGCCAAGTCGGTGCTCATCAGGTCGGCGACGGTGGTGCCCGCGAGCACCTCCGGGCTGAAGTCCTCCATCGCTAACACGACTTCCTCGTCATAGCTCTCGTCCTCATCCGGGCTCGTCTGCCTCATCGTGTAGTCGTTGCGCTGGACGTCGATCTTGCCGGCGCGCATGTTCTCCAGTCGCGTGATATCGCTCGCCGGGATCACGCCGAGCAATTTGCCGTCGCCATCGACGACGGAGGCGCCGCTGATCTGGATCCACAAGAAAGTCGTGACGGCCTCCTCGCTCGTCGCCGTCGGCTCGAACTTGAAGACACTGCGCTTGATGATGTTGCGCAAGTGCACCTTGCCGAGGGCGGAAGCGGCGGTGGCCATGATCGGTCTCCTTTCCTCGGCTGCTGGGTCATGGCGAACGCACTCCGCGCACGGCGCGTCGCGGTGAGTAGTCAGACGGCAACAGCTGCATACCGCGATGTACGCTCGGAGCGGGACGAGGCCTGATCAAGATTCGGAGACCGTCCATGCGTCGCTGGATCCTCCGCGTGGTGGTACTGTGCATCGTCGGCTCACTCGTCGGCTCACTCGTAGGCTCACTCGTCGGATGGCTCGTCGTCCGCTCGCGTACCGCAGGAGAGCTCCACGTCGACATCGTGTACGTCGGGCGCGGAAGCGTGCGCTCCTGCGACGTGAACACCCGCGCCGGAACGTTTGTGGCGCGCACGCGAACGAGCATCGCGCCAGAGATCGCTGGCGCCGTCGAGACTTTGTCCGCGCGGCGCTGGACGCGCGTCAAACGCGGCTTGTTGCTGCTCGAACTCGACGACTCCGTGCTCGCGCGCATGTCGATCTCGCGGAATCCGACGGCGACGTGCTGGTCGCGGAGCTGCAGCACATGTGCATCGCGCGGGAGCCCCCCGAGCACGCGCTCGCGCGCAATCGACAGTCGGTGCCGCAGGAGATCGTCACTGCCAACCGACTGGACGACTTCGGTAGTGAGCGCGAACTGCATGCGAGCGGGTGCGAGGTCCTGCACGCACGGCTGGCCAAGGCACGCGTCCAGAGCGGCGAGCGCGCCCGCAGCGCGTACGTGCTCGGCACGACGCGCGACGCGCGCAAAATGTGGCGCATCGAGCTCGCTCAGGGCCAATTCCTCCCGGAGGGCGAGGAGCGCGGCTCCGATGCGGCGCTCGGGGCCAAGCTGGCTTGCGAGTTCTTTCCTGCCGCAGATGGTCTCGGGCGCTTCGTGCGCGTCGCGGGCTGGCGCCTGCGCGTCATCGGCATCGCTGCACCTCGCGGCCAGCTGCTCGGCTGGGAATTTGATGACGCAGCCTACGTGCCCGTTGCTACCGCTCTCGCCTGCTTCGATCGGTACGAGCCGCACGAGATCGACGTCTCGTTCCGGCACGTCGCTCTCGCGGGAAAGATCGTGTCGGCCATCCGCGTCCGGCTGGTGGAGTGCCATGACGGTCACGAGGACTTCACCGTCCTGACGCAGTCGGCGATGCTCGAGATGATCGACGACGTACTGCTCGCGCTGACGGTTGGAGTCGCCGCGCTGGGCTCGGTCTCGCTCGCGGTTGGCGCGGTCGGGGTGCTGTCGAGCCTGTGGATTTCCGTCGGAGAGCGCCCGCAGGAGATCGGGCTGTGCCGAGCGCTCGGTGCGAGGACCACCGACATCGCGGCGATCTTCTTGGCCGAGGCAGTCGCCCTGGCAACGCTCGGCGGAGCTGCTGGCTTGGCCCTCGGGCTCGGCCTCGCTGCCGCGATCGAGTTCGCGTGGCCCGCGCTCGACCTTGCAACGCGTGCAGAGTTCGTGCTGGCGGAGCTCGCCACGAGCGCGCTCGTCGGCCTGCTCGCCAGTGTGCTGCCTGCGCCGCGCGCGGCGCGGCTCGACCCGGTCGAAGCGCTGCGCTCGGAATGAGCCCGCTCGCTCAGCGACGCTGCGCGTCGACGTAGGCGCGGATTCGCTCGGTGTACGCGGGGTTCTTGAGTCCCACTGCCTGCGCCTCCGCCTGCGCCTTCTCCCACGCAACGCCCTCGTCGAGGGTGCGATAGGCGAGCCACAGCGCTCCAACGCGACCACCCGACCCGCAGTGCAGCAGGGTGCTGGTACGGCCCGCCTGCGAGAGCAGCTCGCGCGAGCGCGCGAGCACCTCGTCCGTGAGTTCCTCAGGCGTCGAGAACTGGAGCGAGACGTACTCGAGCCCCAGCGCCTGCGCCCGCGCGCGCTCGTCGTAGTCCTGGAACTCCCCATCCTTGCGCAGGTTGATCACGCGCCGTACGCCGCGGCCGGCGAGGGTCTCGAGGTCGCTCTCGCTGGGCTGCCCGCCCATGTAGAGATCGCCACAGGCCTGCAGGTTCGCGAGTGTGCCGACCGGGGCGGGAGCGAGCGCCTCGGAACGGGGCGTCGAGCAGCCGAGGGCAACGAGCAGAGTCAGGGTCACTAAAAGCTGGATGTGCATGCCCCCCGTGTACCGGAAGAAGACGGACGAACAAGGGGCAGCAAGCCGCATTCGTGCACGTACCCGTTCTCCCCCCCTACCCTCGGGGAACCTGGCGCCGTGCGTGCGGAATTGGATTCCGCTCGGGGCGCGGTCGCGGTCCCTTGTTCTTCCGCTCGCTTCGCCGGGGCCCTCTGACCGGGCGCCGTCCTCCGGCTCGCTCATCGCGCGGGTGAGGCTGGGTTCGATCTCGGTCCGTCTGGGACCAGGCTAGTCGCGTCCCGTGGAAGACGACATGACTCCAAGTTCGAAGCTGTGGCGATCGCTGTGCGCAGGCGCTACAGCGCGCGAGCGCCCCGCGGCCACGGCTGGTCACGCTTCCAGAAGAAGAGCAGCGGATGGCTGCCTTCGATCTCCATCTGCAGGCGCACATAGTCGCCACTCTGGGAGTCGAGTCGCGGATGCCGGAACAACGTTCCCTCCCACGACGAGAGGCGCAGCTCACGCTCGCCAGTCCGCTCGTCGACTCCAAGCCAGCCCGTCCCGAGCACGATCATGTCGGGCTGCTGCGCGAGCACCCAGTCCGCGTCGTAGCGCGTGTGGCCCTTGATCGTGATGTTCGGATCCGGCTCGACCGTGGCGATGTGCGTGTTCGTGAGCCCGAGCATGTCGATCACGTACAGGCGCGAGCTCCACTTGAAGCAACCGATCGGTGCGAGCGCGACCCGCGTGTCGGACGGGACAGCCTTCGAGAGCGTGTTGCCGAGCGCGAGCCAGCGCGGCTCGCTGCCGAGGTGCGTCGCGAGCAGGAACGGGCGCTGGGCATGCTGCAACGACTCGAAAGAGAGCGCGCCGAGCAGCGCCACGCCGGCGAGGGCACGGCCCGGCACGAAGAGCGCCGCGAAGCCCTCGCATCCCGCGAGCAGCGCGAGCGGGAGCACGGGCAGGAAGAAGCGTGCGAGCGGCAGGAAGTCACCGCCGACGTACACCACGTAGAGAGAGAAGCCGGAGGCGGCGAGCGTGGCGGCGCGCAGCACGGGATCGGCGGTGCGCGCGGGACGAGACAGGGCGACGAGTCCGAGCGCCAGCGCAAGCACGAGGCCCGTGGCGGCGCTCGATTCCGCGAGATACTCGAGCCCGAGCCGGAGGTCGACGAGGAAGTCGAGCTTCTTCACGCTGTACGTGATCGGCACGAGTCGGCCGAAGTACGCGAGACGGAATACCTGCCAGATGGCGAGCGGACCGAGGACGAGCGCGAGCAGTCCCCAGCGCCGCGCCCGCAGGGTCGCGAACGCGAGCGGCGCAGCGACCAGCAGAGCCTCGTTGCGAACTAGAGTCGCAACGCCGAATAGCGCAGCCGCCGCCGCGGGCGCCCGCTGGTCGCGGAGCGCGCGGTCCCAGCGCTCGAACGCGCAGCAGAGCAACGCCGCGAGCGGGACGGTGCCGAGCCCGAGGATCGAGTGCCACGCCAGAGCCGGACTGGCAGCTACGAGCCACGCGGGCGCGCCGACGCGATCGGAAGGATGACGCCGGAACCAGAGGAGCGCGACCGCGGCCGTGGCAACTCCCAGCGCCAGCGTCGACAGCACGACACTGGCCTGCGCGGGGTCCGCGCCGAGCGCGATCACCGCCGCGGCGAGCAGCATCCACCCCGGAGCCGAGAAGCCCTCGACGCGCTCTCCGGCGTTGAAGGCGAGCTCGCCGTTCTCGACGAGGCTGCGGGCATAGTCGTAGGCGATATAGTCGTCGTCGCAGGGACCGTAGCCGAGGAATGAGAGCGCGTGCAGCGCGGCGACGAGTGCCGCCGCGACCATGACGATGCGCTGGCCGCGGCTCATGGCGCGAGCTCTAGTTCGATCACGCGCTCCGCGAAGCGCTGCGCGATCCCCCGCCGTCCCGCTTCAGTGAAGTGGATTCCGTCGGCCAGGAACCACGCTTCGCGCCCCGCACGTGCGGCGAGCTCCGCGGCGAGGTCGAGCAGCGGCACGCCCTCTCTCCGCGCGACCTCGCGCGTGAGCTGCACGTAGCGCGCGTGAGTCTCCACGATCTCGGCGGCGCTATTCCCGAAGCGGTAGCGCAGCAGGTACTCCGGAACCCGCACATCGTGGGTCGAGGGCGCCGTCACGAGCAGCACCGGAACCCCGCGCTGCTCGAAGGCTCGCACCATCCGGGTGAGGTTCGCGTCGTAGTGCTCGGGCAAGACCCGCGGGACGTCGAGTACGCGCTCCCGCGAGTCGATGGCGAAGGACGCGAGAGCCTGAAGCAGGCGCGACGACCGGTGCAAGCGCTCGAAGCGCGCGTGAAGGACCTTGTCCGCATCGACGCTGCCGCGCGCGAGCCAGTGATCGTTCCAGCCGTAGCACAGCACGACGAGGTCCGGCTCGAGCGCGAGTCCATGGCGCTCGGCGACGCGCAGCCCCTGCAGCGTCGAGTATCCCGCGAGCGACAGGTTGACGCACTCGAGCGGTCGCGCGGCCCGCGCGGAGAGTTCCTTCACGCCGAGCGCCGGCCATTCCTCGGGGTGCCCCTGCCAGAGGCAGGAATCGCCCAGAAACAGCGCGCGCCACGTGCCCGCGGGCTTGGGGACGCCCGGCTCGGCTCCGGCGAATCCGAGCGAGTTGGTGCCCTCGACGTCGCGCGGCAACGTCCAGAAGAGCTCGGGGTCTGGCTCGAGCTCGAGGAAGTCCTTCGGGGAGGGATAGCCGAATTCGACCCCGGAGATGCGTCGGAAGTCTGCGCTCCGCAGCCCGAGTTCCGGAACGACGAGCAGCGCGACGAGCGTCGATGCGGCGACCGCGAGGCCGTACTTCGCGCCGCGTGCGGCGCGCGCTCGCACCGCAAGAAACACGGCCCCGCCGGCGAGAGCGAGCATGAGCGCGACCCAGGCCGGCGCGAGCGCCTCGAACGCGAGTCGCGCCGCCAGTGCGGCAGCGAGAGCGACCGGCGCGGCGACGAGCAGCGACGAGCTGGTCCCCGGGCGCATCAACGGCGCCTCGCGTTCACGGCCAGAGCTCGCAAGCCATGCCGTCGCGCAGCACGTGCACGCGCATCGGCCCCGCAGCAGCGCGCTGCTCGGACCCAGCAGGTTCGACCTTGGCGGCACGCGCGTCGAAGAACATCACCTGTCCCTCGCCCACGACTTCGCCGCGCCCGTTCTCGACGACCAGCGCCGTGCGCTCGTCGATTCCGACGCCCACGAGCTCAGGATGGTCGAGCACCGCCGCCACGAGCCGATTCGTGCGCTGGCGAGCGAGGAAGTGCTGGTCGACGATCGCTCCCTCCAGCAGGCCGAGCCCTTCCGAGGTCGCGGTGACGTCCGCGCAGATCCGCACCAACTCGTCCTTGCCCTCGCCCGTGATCATCACGCGCGACATGACCGCCGCGCCTGCGCTCGTCCCACCGCACACGACTCCGGCCACGGCGCGCTCGCGCACGAGCTCGAGCAAGCCCGCGGCGCGCAGGTCGCGCATGAGCAGGCTCTGGTCTCCCCCTCCGAACCAGATCAGGTCCGCTTGCGAGAGCAGCGAGCGCGCCCGCTCGACGTCGGACAAGTCGCTCAGGTTCACGGCGTCTCTGGCCCCCGCGTCGCGCCACATCTGCGTCGCGTCCTCTCCGCGATCCGTGCGCTCGGAAGCCTGCGGCAGCACGACTACGCGCGAATCCGCACCGCGCGCGAGCGCGAGTGCGCGCTGCTGGATCGCCTCGGTGGTCCCACCGCCACCCACGATCACGAGCCGGACGTCCGCGCCGGACTCGCGCCTCGTCGTTGCGCACGAGGACAACGCGAGCAGCAGCAGGCAGGCCGTGACACGCAGGTGCATGACTCTCATCGTTCCTCGGAATCGCCGCCGCGTCGATAGAGATCCTGCTCTCCCGGCGGCCGGTTGCGGAAGCGCTTGTAGCTCCACAGATACTGCTCGGGAGCGGAGCGAATCAGGCGTTCGAGCTCGCGGTTCATGGCCGCCGTGGCACGCGCCACGTCACCACAGCGCAGGTCGGACTCGCTCGCCTCGACGAAGTGCACACGATAGCCGTCCGCGAAGCGCTCGCTCCAGCACAGGAACAAGGGCGTCCCGGTCTTCTCGAGCAGCTTGACCACCAGCGTGGTGGTGTTGGCGAGCGGGCCGAGGAAGGGTACGAACAGCCCCGAACCGCGGCCGGGGTCCTGATCGGGCAGCACGCCCGCGACCTCGCCTTTCCGTAGGGCGCGGTGCAGGGCGCGCACCCCGCTCGCATCGGCCGGCACGAGCCGCGCGCCGGTACGCTCCCGCGCCGCCGTGTAGAAGGCATCCATCTCGGCGATCGGCGGGGGCTTGTAGAGCGCGGTGAGCGGAACTCGAGCAGCCACGTAGAGCCCGGAGAACTCCCACGCACCAAGGTGCGGAGTGAGCAGCAGGACTCCGCCCCTCGCGCGCGCGGAGAGGAATGCATCCTCACCGCACACCTCGCGCACGAGCGCAAGTACCCGCGGAGCGCGCCAGCACCAGAGTGCCGCGAATTCGGCGATCGTCTGCCCTGTCTCGATCAGGCTCGCCCGCTCGAGCCTTGTGCGCGCAGCCGGCTCGAGCTCGGGCCAGCAGAGTTCCACATTCGTGCGCGTCACCTGCCGTTCGCGCGTGTCGAAGGCCGCGAGCAACCGCCCTCCGAGTCGGCCGAAGGCTCGCAGGGCACTCAGCGGCAACAGCGCAGCGACGCGCAACACAGCGCCGTTGACCGAGGCCGCCAGCGGACGCGAACGTGAACGCTTCTTGGGCTCGCTGGCCGGGCGGCGGTGAACCTCGCCGCCACCGGAATCGGCCGGACTCTGCTGCTCCTGAACCAAGACGCGGAGACGGTACGAGACCGCCTCCGCGAGGGCAACCGAGCGACGCCCACTTGCTGCTAGGGCTGGATCGTGAATAGGACGGCGTTGCTCAGGCTCGAGCCGCCGTCGCGATAGAAGACCTGGCAGAAGAGCGTGTCGCCGGCCTGCACCGCGAGATCCGGGCCGGAGCGGAAGTGCGCGTTGAGGTCCTGCTGCACGAAGCCGGAGCAGACCGCTCCGGTGGCCGAGCCCTGCGTACCCTGCGCGACGAGTCGCACGAAGGGCGACTTCACGCACAGCCAGCCCGAGCCGTAGGGCGCAGCCTGCCCGTGGCTACCGTAGAACAGGAATCCGGTGCTCTGGCGGACGACGCCGTTGGCACGCACGATGAACGGAGTGAGCGCGCTGGCGCTCGGCGAACCGGAGGTCGTCAGCGTGGCCGTGCAGCCCGAAGCGCTGGTGCCCGCGGTGCCGTAGCTTGTGACCGGCAGCGGCGCGGCGCTGTAGGCGCGCGCGCGGCCGACATCGATACTCGTGGCACCGGAGTCGAAGGTCGGCCAGCCGACGACGAAGTCATCGAGCCCGTCGCCGTTGACGTCCGCTCCGCCCGCGACGGCGTGTCCCAGCATCTCGTCGACGGAAGCTCCGTACACGCTGTGGAGCACCGCTCCCGTGCGGCCGGACCAGACGCGGGCCATGCCGCAGTTGCCCAAACCTTGATCCTTGAGGCGCGCCCCGCCGATCACGTCGCCCCAGCCGTCTCCGTCGACGTCACCGGCGTGCGCACAGCTGCGCCCCATGTCGTCGGACGCGGCCGTGCCGCGGAAGTGGAACAGCTGCGCGCCGTCGAGCCCGGAGTGGACGAACACCGAGCCCGAGTTGGCGCCCTGATAGTCCGCGAACGGAGAGCCGATCACGAAGTCCGGCCAGCCGTCATTGTTCACGTCACGCCCGCCATCGACGCAGAAGCCGAAGTTCTCGCCGGCAGTCGAGCCCTGAAAGAAGCGCAGAGCGGCGCCCGTGCGACCGGAGAACACCCAGACGCGCCCCTGATCGTTCAGCGAGTAGGTGGACTGCGGGGCACCGACGAGGACATCCGCGAAGCCGTCGCGGTCGACATCGCCCGCGCCCGACACGCTCATGCCGAGCACCGAGACGCCCTGCGGCGAGTTAAACGTGCGCAGCACGCTGCCATCGAGACCCGAGAAGATGCGCGCCTCGCCGACGTTGGCGGTGTTCGTGCCCTTGCCGTAGGGCGCGCCGACAATCACGTCCATGCGTCCGTCGCCATTGACGTCGCCGGCGCCATCGACCGACAGCCCGAACCAGTCGCCCGCGGCGTCGCCGTGCCAGGTGAAGAGCACGCTGCCCGTGCGACCCGACCACACGCGCGCCATGCCGGCGTTCGACCCATTCGTGTCGTGATTGGGCGCACCCGCGACGAGGTCGTTCCAGCCGTCGCCATCGACATCGCCAGCGCAGGCGACGCTCTCGCCGAGCCGGTCGCCGGCCACGGGGCCCGCGAAGCTCCGCACGATCGCGCCCGTGCGGCCATTCAGCACGCGCACGAGGCCGGACGAGGCGCCGTTGACGTCCGCGAAGGGCGCGCCGACCGCGAGCTCGGCCTGCCCGTCGCCGTCGAGGTCACCGAGGACAGCGATCGCGTCGCCGAGCTGGTCGCCCGCGCTGCCGCCGGTCGAAGTCTGAAGGGAGGTCTGGGCGGTGGCGAGAGCGGCGGTCGAGCACAGGGAGAGCGATGCGAGAGCGATGCAGGCGGTCTTCATTTACGATTCCTCGGTTGCAGGCGAGTTAGGGGCGGCTGCGACGGGGCTCGACAGGAAAGTCCGCCGTGGCCAGCCACAGGCGCTGGACACGGCGGTGTCGTCCCCACGACATTGCTTCTTCCGGGGGGCGGAGACCGCCCCACGCCCCAAGAGTTCGGCCCCCCCGCTCGGCAGTCTTGAGCGAGGACCGGAATCTGGAGTCAGCTCCCGCCGGAGCCGGAAAGGAAGTCGCAATCCGCGCCGGTCAGCGCCCGCCGGCCACGTCCGGAAGCGCTAGGAAGCGCCAGCATTGCTCGGAAAGTTGCTCCAGCGAGTCCGCGCTGCGCTCCAGCGCGCCACGCTGGTCGGCCACCAGCCTCCAGCGCTCGTCCCAGACCGAGATCGCCATCCCGGCCGCGGGCTCGCGTGGGATGCGCAGCAGTCCCTCGCGCGTCCACAGCCCGACGTCCTCCCAGCTCGCGACGACCCGCACGCGCTCGGCGACGGGCTCGAGCAGGTTTCCGCCGAGCGTCCAGCGTGCGCGCAGCCGCGGGTCGGCCCCGAGGTGCTCGAGCAACGTCGCGGGCAAGTCCGCATGCGAAGTCGGACGACGCTCGACGCCCGGCGCGATCCCGGGTCCCAAGACGAGCAGCGGAACACGCACCTGCTCCGGCGTGAAGTTGCTGGTGTGCCCCCAATGCCCGTTCTCGGCGAACTCCTCGCCATGGTCGCCGGTGACGACCACCAGCGTGCGCTCGAGCTCGCCCATGCGCTCGAGTTCCTCGAGCAGCCAGCCCGCCACGCGGTCGGCATGCAGCAGCGCATTCCGGTAGCGATTGCGCACCAGTTCCTGCAGCTCTGGATCGCGCGAGCCGGCGAGCTCCACGTAGTCGATATCGCGCGCGTACGGCCGGAATGGATCGGCGCCCTCGGGGAAGTCGTACTTCTGGTGGGCCGAGTCGAGCAGCACGAAGGCGAAGAACGGCCGGTCCGCATCGCGCTCGCGCACGAAGCTCGCGCACGCCTCCGCTACGCGCTGGTCCCGCACGCTCGCCCGCGCGTCCCCGAAGTCGTCGCGCACGCTCTCCGCAATGCTCGACCACGCTGTGCGGCGGAACTCTGGATAGTCCATCGACGCGCTCGAGAACACGCCCGGTTCGTAGCCCGCCGCGAGCAACGTGTCGAGCAGCACCGGCGGGCGCCCCGCCTCGAGCACCGGCCACCAGTAGGAGCCGTGCAGCCCGTAGAGCATCGAGAACACGCCAAAGCGCGTGCCGTTGCCGCCGCTGTAGTGATCCGCGAACACCCGCGCCCGGGGGGCGCGCGCCGCGAGCGCCGGAGTGTCGTCAGGACCCGACATATCGCCGCGCCAAGAGTCGATCACGAGGATCAGCACGTTGGGACGCGGGCCCGCGGGAGCGAGCTCGGGCCTCTCGAGCGGGTAGCGCAGCGTCGCCCCTTCGCTCGCAATCGGCACGGCCGGTCCGAGGTCCGACGCGTACGGCTCGGGCAGCATCGGCACGACCGAAACGCGCGGATAGAGAGGGAACGCCCGGCTGAGCGCCGACACGCGCGCGTCCTGCTGCAGCTCCGCGCCGGCATAGATCGTCTTCTCGATGCCCACCGCGAGCACGAGCAGGGCCACGGCCACGGACGCGGGTCGATGCCAGCGACTCGAGCGCGCCGCGTGCTCGGCCGACCCGGCCAGCCAGCGCCATGCGAGCAGCTCGAGCGCGAAGAACAGCGCCGCCAGAGCCAGTCCGACGGTCCACACGCGCGGGCCCAGTCGGTAGCTGTCCTCGGAGCCGCGCGTCGTGATCAGGTTCCACGCCGCGGAGTTGAAGTGATAGCGGAAGAGCCCCCACACGCGGGTGTCGATCACCAGCGCGAGTTGGAACAGCATCCAAGCCAGAGCCGCGAGCAAGCCGAACTCGCGCGACCGCAAGCCCGCGCGCGCTGCGAGCCACAGGAACGAGCCAGGGACGAGCGCCAGCGTGGCGACGGTCGACACGAGCCCGAGGTGAGCGAACAGCCACAGGACCGGCGAGCGTGGCACGTTCTCGGCCTCGAGATATGAGAGCCCCACCAGCGCCCCTAGGGCGATGTTGAAGAGCCAGAGCCACAAGGCGGCTGTACGACGAGATTCCATGGGAAGCCGGAAGCCCTCGCGCGATCACGGGCGGCCCGGACGCCGCCCCGCTCACGCTTGCGTACCGTAGCCCGAGCGGCATGGGCTCGCAAATCGCGGCTCTGGCGGCAGGTGGCCCCGAACGCTAAACTCCCGCGCCTTCCGGAGAGGTGGCTGAGTGGCCGATAGCGCCGGCTTGCTAAGCCGGTGTACGGGTATCCCTCGTACCGCGGGTTCGAATCCCGCCCTCTCCGCCACCTTCGCGCCGGGCGGATGCGCCGGTCAGCATCGGCAGTCACTTGCGAAACGTGCGCAGCCAGCGCAGCCTCTCGAAATCGTGCTCGCACCCACCGTCCCGACGAGCTTGTCCACGCGCCTTGTGGTCGCGCTCGGCGCGATGGCGCTCGCCTCCTGCCAGGCCGAGCGCGCCCTGCGCATCACCTCCGAACCCAGCCAAGCCGAGGTGCGCCTCGATGGCGCGCGGGTCGGGACGACCCCCTGCGAAGTGCCTTTCGAGCACTACGGCGTGCGGCGCCTGACGCTCTACCTGTCGGGCTACGCCACCTACTCGCGCGTGCTCGAGGTCGAGCCGCCGTGGTATGGCGAGTTTCCGGTCGACATCTTCACGGAAGTGCTCGTGCCGATCGGCTGGAGCGACATCCAGAAAGTGCACGTGCGCCTCGTGAAGGGGCAGAGCGTGCTGCTCGAGCCCGACCTGCCCGGCGTGATCGAGCGCGCCAACAACCTGCGCCACGCCGGCCCCGCGGGTCCCAAGTCGCCGGCCAAGTCCGAGGACGAGGACCGCCAGCCGTGAGCGCCGCGGTGCTCGCCGGCCGCCGCGTCACGGTCATGGGACTGGGGCTGCAGGGCGGAGGAGTGGAGGTGGTGCGCTTCCTCGCCGCGTGCGGCGCCGTGGTGACCGTCACGGACAAGCGCCCTGCCGAAAAGCTGCGCGAGTCGCTCGACGCGATCGCCGGCCTCGGCGTGCGCACAGTCCTCGGCCAACACGTCGAGTCGGACTTCACCTCCGCCGAGCTCGTGGTCGCCAATCCGGCCGTGGCGCCGAGCAACCCACTGCTCGTCGCCGCGCGCGCCGCCGGCGTGAGCGTGACGAGCGAGATGGCGCTGTTCCTCGCCGCCTGCCCCGCGCGCGTGGTCCTCATCACGGGCACGCAGGGCAAGAGCTCCACCACGCACGCGACCGCGCGCCTGCTCGAGGAATCGGGCTCCCGCGTGCACCTCGGCGGCAATATCGGGCGCGCGCTCATCTCGTCGCTCGACGACATGCGCCCCGAGGACGTCGCCGTGGTCGAGATCTCGTCCTACCAGCTCGAGGCCCTGCCGGAGGGCTTCGGGCCGTGCGAGCGCGTGGCCGCCGTGGCGTGCGTCAACGTGCTCTCCGATCACCTCGAGCGCCATGGCACGGTCGAGGGCTACGACGCCGCGAAACGCCGCATCCTCGAGCTCGCACCCGCCGGCGCGACGGTCGTGCTCTCCGCTGACGACCCGCGCGTTGGCCGCTGGAACGCCCCGCGCGGCCGAGTGCTGCGCTTTTCCACGGCCGTGGGCGCGCACACGCCGCTGCACCTCGCTGCGGGCGAGTTCCGGCTCGGCACCGAGACGCTCGGGTACATCGCCGACCTGCGCCTGCCCGGCGAATTCCAGCGCGGAAACATGCTCGCCGCGCTCGGCCTCGCCCACGCGCTCGGCGCCGCACCGGCCGCGCTCGCCCGCGCCGTCGGCGAGGTGCGCGGCCTCGAACACCGCCTGCAGGACCTCGGCGAGTTCGCCGGCCACCGCGTGTGGGACAACGGCATCTCGACCACGCCGGACTCGACCGTGTCCGCTCTGCGAAGCCTCGCGGGCCCGCTCGTGCTGCTGTGCGGCGGGCAAGCCAAGGAAGGCCTGCCGCTCGACGAGCTCGCGACGCTCGCCCGAGAACGGGCGCGCGCGGTCGTGACCTTCGGAGGCTCGTCGGAGCTGCTCGCCGCGGCCTTCCGCGCCGCGGGCGCGACCGTGAGCGCTGCCCCGACCCTGCGCGAGGCGGTCGCGCTCGCTTGGAACCAAGTGCATCCGGGCGAGGCGCTGCTCTTTTCCCCCGCCTGCGCGAGCTTCGACGAGTTCCTCAACTTCCGCGACCGCGCCCTGCGCTTCCGCGAGCATTTGCAGTCCGCCTGCACCTCACCCAGCCGATGATCGCCCTCGACACCCGCGAGCTCGAACTCCTCGCCGCGCGCCTCGCTCCCTACGCGCGCGCGCTGCTCGACCGCGCCGCCCACTCCGCGCTGCAGATCCACGCCGACGAGGTGGGACCGGAACACCTGCTGTCGACCCTGATGGAGGACGAGGACTGCGCCGCCCACCGCGCCGCAGTGCACGCTTTCGCCGACCCCACGACCGTCTCCGAAGAGGCGCGCTCGATCTCGGCTGGAATCCTGATCTCCGGCTCGAGCGCCGCCCTGCCGTTCTCCGCGCGCGGCGTGCTGGCCCTGCGCGGTGCCCGCGAGCGCGCCGCGCGCCGCCGCGATGACCTCGTGCTCGTCCCCCACTTGGCGCTGGCGGCCTTCGACCAGCTCGAGGCAGATCTGCAGGAGCTGTTCTCCTCGGCCGGCTGGAACCCCGCCGGGCTCGAGGCGCTGCTGCCCGAGGGCGGCGGCGGCGCGAGCGAGCAGGGGCACCTCTTCCGCCACTTCTCCGATGACGCCAAGCGCGCCCTCTCGGCCGCCGCCAAGCTCGCCCGCAGCGGCGAGGCCCGCTCGATCTCGGCCGCCCACCTGTTCCAGAGCACGCTCGCCTTCGAGGCCCGCCTCGAGCGCGCCTGCGGCATGCCGGCCTCGCGGGCGCGCATCGCCCTGCGCGGGCGGCTCGAGGACACCAGCGAGGTGCGCGGCGGCCCGCTGGCCCCCGACAGCGCCCTCGAGGCCTTCCTCGCCCGGATCCCCGAGCGAGCCGACAGCCTCGACCTGCTCGCCACCCTGCACACGGCGGCCCCACCGGAGCTCGCCACGATCCTCGCCCGCCACAAAATCACCCCGGCCCTGCTGGCCCGCGCCCGGGGGGCCTTCCGCGACCCGGAATGAGCCCATCGAGCGCCGTCGGGATCTGTCCTAGACTACTCGGAAGGTGCCTTCGGCCGCGCCCATCCCGCCGTATTCCCCACGACCGCATGAACTGCCAGAACTGCAAGCTCGAACCCGCGACGGTGCATGTGATTCACCCCGCGCAGCACTTCAGCGTCTGCCCCGAGTCGGGGGCTGAGATCTACAAGTTCAAGCCCTCCGATCGGCATCTCTGCCAGAGCTGCGCCCAGAGCCAGGCACTGGCCAAGCCCTCGCTGCCGAGCAACATCGCCGGGATGCTCAAGGCCGTCGAGGCGGCCGCCTCCGCGCCGCCCAAGCCGCGCGGAAAGGTCACCAGCTGTCCGGACTGCGGCATGACCCTGCGCGAGTTCCGCCAGCTGCAGCGCCTCGGCTGCCCCAAGGACTACGAGGTGTTCGGCAAGGACCTCGCCGAGGTGCTCGAACGCATTCACGGCGCGGCGAGCCACGTCGGCCGCGTGCCGGGCATGGACTACGCGACGCATCGGCGTCTGCAGCGCATCCTGGAGCTCCAGACCGCGCTCGACTCCGCCGTGCGCGACGAGGCCTACGAGGCCGCGGCACGGCTGCGCGACGAGCTGCGCGGACTGCAGTAGAGCGCGCTTCGCGCCGCAGAGCTGGCTCGCCCGCGACCCCCTTCGCGCGGCGCGCTGCGAGTCTAGGCCATCGACTCGCGACCACTCGGGGATGGAATTCTCCCGCCCCGGGACGCCATCATAGACGCCCCTCGGACCCGAAAACGGGCTGGCGAGGGCCGCCCTCCGGCCGAGAGGGGTCAACCTCGGGCCCCTTGAAGGCCGATGAGCAAGCACTAAGCAGTTTGGTCGGTCCACAGCGCTCGTGGAGCCGACCCCGGAACGGAGCCCTCCGAACCGGTCCCTGAACGAGCCAGCGCACGGAGCAGACCCCACATGTTCGACCGCTTCACGGACCGCGCCAAGAAGGTGATGAATCTCGCTCGCCAAGAGGCGCAGCGGTTCAACCATGAGTACCTGGGCACGGAGCACATCCTGCTCGGGCTTGTTCAGGAGGGCTCTGGCGTCGCCGCCAACGTGCTCAAGAACATGAGCATCGACCTGACCAAGATCCGCGCCGAGGTCGAGAAGATCGTCAAGACCGGGCCGTCGATGGTCACCATGGGCCAATTGCCCTTCACACCGCGCGCCAAGAAGGTGCTCGAGCTCTCGATGGAGGAGGCCTCCAACCTCGGCCACAACTACATCGGCACGGAGCACCTGCTGCTCGGCCTGATCAAGGAGAACGAGGGCATCGCGGCGCAGGTCCTGATGAATCTCGGCGTCAAGCTCGAGGATGTGCGCGACGAGGTGCTCGAGGTCCTCGGCGCGAACACCGAGGAGAGCGACGAGGAAGAGGAGTCGGGCGAGTCCCAGAGCGGCGGGTCCGAGCAGCGTGGGAGCGCTGGCTCCGGCGGTGGTGGCGGCAGCGGCGGTGGCGCGGGCGGCAAGAGCAAGACGCCGGCCCTCGACGCGTTCGGCCGCGACCTCACGGAGCTCGCCCGTCAGGGCAAGCTCGACGTCGTCATCGGCCGCGAGCACGAGATCGAACGCGTGGTTCAGATCCTCTCGCGCCGCACCAAGAACAACCCC
>SXGT01159270.1_pt1 | contig 27031 bp, 14 predicted proteins | sample 3176221 | NCBI WGS metagenome assembly SXGT01 (sample SAMN11356862, study PRJNA531348) | freshwater metagenome | isolation source: freshwater sample F1-120 | place: China: Fuxian Lake, Yuxi | collected 2017-12-25
CAACACCTCGGCGAGCGCGGCGCCGGTGTCCCGAAGGGCAGCGGGCTCGTCGGCGCAAGAGAGGGCCACAACGAGCATGGGAACGAAGCGGCTTTCCATGACCGTACGATTTCGGCACGTCGCGTTACGAAGTCAAGGTCTGAGTCGGCTCGCGGCCAGGTGGGATCCCTTCGTCGGCGGGCGCTGGCCAAACCACCCTGTTTCGGGGTAGAAGGGCGCCTGAGCACGGCCGAAAGCATCGACCGTCTCGCGTCACCTCGCTCCGGCCTACCGTGAACCCATGCCCGAGACCCTCGCCGTCGGAAAAGACATCGACGCTCAATGCACGCGCTGCAAGCTGCTGCTCGCGCACACCATCCTCGCCATGGTCGGGACCACCCCGGTCCGAGTGAAGTGCAACACCTGCCACACCAACCGCAACTACAAGGCGCCCCGTGCCACCAAGGAGGCCGGCGCCGCTGCTGCGAAGCCCAAGGCCGCCACGTCCAAGACGGGCACCGGCACCAAGACGGCCGCGAAGCCGGCTCGGCCCTCGGCGGTGGAGACCGCCTGGGAGCTGGAGCAGAAGTGGATCGACGTCCTCGGCCAGGCGCGGCGTGTCCACGCCCAGGAGCGCCCGTTCGCGCTCACCACCACCTTCACCCTGGGCCAGGTGATCCTGCACTCCAAGTTCGGCGATGGCGTCGTGGTCGGCATCGACGGCAGCCGGATGACCGTCCGCTTCAAGGACGGCGAGAAGATGATGGCTCACGGGCGGGTGTAGCCCACCAGGCCGGCGCGTCCGGGAGCGAGTACTCCACGAGCTCGTGACGCGTCGGGTGCAAGAACCAGAGCTGCGCCGCCTCGAGGGCGATGGCCCGCGGGTCGTGCCAGGGCGGCCCGCCGTACCGGACATCTCCAACGATGGGGTGCCCGGCGTCGGCCAGCTGGATGCGGATCTGATGCTTCCGTCCTGTCTCGAGCTCCACGCCCACACGCCACCACGGGCGCCCCGACGGCGCGTCCAGGCCGGCTCGCCCCACAGGCGTCACGGTGAGCGCCGCGGCTTTGCCGTCCACGATCCCCTCGAGCCGCTCGGCCTTCGGGCGGCCCACCACCATCGCGCGGTAGACCTTGATCAGCTGCCGGTCGCGCACCTGCTCTGAGAGCCGCTCGGCGGCCTTTGACGTGAGGGCCACGATGAGCAAGCCACGCACCGGGCGGTCCAGTCGATGGACCAGCCCTACCCAGGCCGCGCCGGGCTTCCCCTTGTCGCGTTTGCGCCAGGCGGCAACCACGTCCACCACCGACACGTCGCCGGTCTCGTCCCCCTGGCTCAAGACGCCGGCGGGCTTATCGACCACCGCGTAGTGGTTGTCGCTGTAGATGAGGCGGACCCCGTAGCCGATGTCTTCCACGACCGGAACCCTACACCCGTCGGTGGTCTAGGAACTCTTCGGTTGTCGAGTCGCCCCCCGTTTTGTTACACGCCCGACCCCTGATGTCGCAAGCCGCCCCCATCCCTGGTCTGATCCCGGGCTTCGACCCGGATACGGTCGAAGGCCTCCGCGAAGCGCGACGCGCGGTCCCGCACTTCGACCTCCTCCGGGGGATCTGCGCGGGCGGCGAGGACGAGTTCGTCCTGCGCTTCGGCGCGGTAGCCGATCTGGTGCACGCGGACCAGACGCTCTGGACGCTGGACGCGCTGGAGCGGCGCCTGTGCTGGATGGACACCGAGCGCATCCACGCCACGGTGCGCGTCCTGCGCCGGGCCGGCTGGCTCGAGACGATCGGGAACGCATACCGCCTCACCAGCGATGGCCTTGCCGTGTACGCCACGCTGGCCCGCCTCGGCAGCCTGCACACCGGGCGCGACGACTCGCTCGCGATGGGCGTCTTCGACCTCGAGGCCTCTACAAGCCTCGACGAGGACACCCGCCCTGCCCTGCGGCACCTTCAGCACCACCTGCGCCGTGCCGTCGAGGACGTCGAGGCCGCCGTGAAGTCGCAGTCCGAGCTCAAGGTGCAGGACGCGCGAGAGAAGCTCGACAAGAACCTCCAGTGGTCGGAGCGCGCGCGCCTCCTGCTGGACCGGCTCGACGTGGACGACCACGAGGGGTACCGGGCCGGCCAGCGCCTGGGACGCGACCTCTCGGAGCTTCATCGCTGGCACTCGGTGATCCAGCGCGTCCTGGACGAGCTGGGTCGAAACGCGGTCCCGGTGAGCCAAACGGGCGTGTCCGCGAACGACGTGGGCCGCTTCATGGCGCGGCTCTCGGTCGACGAGATCCTCGACCGCTTCGGGGACGGGGTGTCGCTGGCCGTCTGGCCGCTGGTGCTGATTACAGACAACGTCGTGAGCGCCGCCGAATACGAGCTCACGCTGGCGAGGGACGGCGTCACCCCCAACGTGGCCTGGTTGGCCGGCCGGGCGGAGAGCGCCGAGGTCGGCGCCCCGCCGCCGTCTGAGGGTGAGCTCGCGTACCGCCGGTTCGAGGGCGATCTCGCGTCGCTCTCGGCGCCGGTCTCGCTCGAGCGCTTCCTGCTAGACGCGGACTTCCCGCGCACCTGCTACCGCACCACGCTGCTCGCCCTCGAAGACGAGGTGGGCACGCGCGCCACCGTCGAGGTGGACGAGGGTCCCGCGATGCGTCTCTTCTCCGACGCGGCCAGCGAGATCAGCCGGGGTCGGGTGCTGCCGGCGACGCGTCCCGTGCCCGACTCCGCCACCCTCGAGACCCCCAAGACACCAGCGGTGACCCCATGAGAGGCGACGCCCTCGAGACCCGAGCCCGCGAGCTCTGCGCGCACCTCCTGATCTTCCCGTACCTACCGCGCGACAAGCACAAGGACCTCCTCCTCGACGACGACCTCCGGGAGGAGGTGGCCCGACGCCTCGACGCCGTGGGGATGCGCCTCGCCGAGTCGTTCTACTCGGACTACTTCGCCGTGAAGCCGGTGGACGAGATCGAGGCGGATATCCGCTTCGATTGGGCCTCGAATCGGCGCCTGCCCAAGGCCGCTATGGCGTTGCTGGTGGTGCTCTGGGCCCGCCTCGTCATGCCGCGGCGCGCGGCGCGGGATCACCGGGTGAACCCGGATGAACAGAACGGCGAGCTCTTCCCCGACCCCAGGAAGGTGAAGGACTACGTGGTCAAGGTGCCCAAGGAGGCCCTGCTCGCGGAGTACGGGGAGCGCTTCGGCAAGAGCAACATGCTGCGCTACCTCGGGCTGCTGAAGCGGCTCGGCTTCATCCGTGAGGACCGCGCGGGCCGGATCTACGAGGGCGCGCTGCTGGACCTGCTGCTCGACGGTCAGAAGCTGCAGTCGGAGATCACCAGCGGCGTGTTGCGGGATCTGCTGGGCGCCGACGGCGGCGCGCCCGGAGCGCCCGAGCTCGACCTCGCGGGCGAGGTGGGGGACGCCGAGTCCCCCGACGACATCGCGGAAGTCACCGACGAGGACGACGAGCCGCTGCTCGCCGACCTCACGCTGCAAGACGACGAGGACTGAGCCGTGTTCTCCTTCGTACGCCTCGAGCTCATGAACTGGGACCTCTGGGACCACGTCTCGTTCCCCATGGACGAGCAGGTGGTGGTGGTCTCGGGCCCGAACGGCTCGGGCAAGACGACGCTCCTCGACGCCATCCGGGTGCTCCTGGGCACCAAGAACCTGTCCACGTCGCGCAAGATGAGCGGCTACCTCCGCCCCGAGGTGAAGCTGGCGGTGATCAAGGCGCTGGTCTCGAACCCGCTCCGGCGCGGCCACGGCCGCCGCCCGTTCACGCGAAAGGGCATCTTCGAAGACACCGCCACCATCGCGTGCGTGCTGGAGAACCGCTCGGGCACCTGGCACCGCCGCTACCACATCCTCCCAGGCGACGCGTCCATGAACGCGATCAAGGAGGAGACGCGCGGCATGGGGCCGGACGAGTACTCGGCCGAGCTCACGGCCGCCGGGCTTCCGAAGACGCTCCTGAAGGTGCTGGCGCTGGAGCAGGGCGAGACCCACGCGTTGTGCCGGCGCACCCCGGCGCAGCTCCTCGAGTACGTCTTGGAGATGCAGGGCGACAAGGCCGTCCTCGACGCCTACGAGGTGGCCCGCCAGAACTACGCGCTGTCGCGGCAAGAGCACGAGGCGCAGGAGAAGAAGGCGCGCGAGGCCGAGCGAGCGCTGGAGCTCACCGCCCGCGACGCGCAGAGCTTCCAGGAATACAAAGACCTCGCCGACGAGATCCAGGACATCGAGGCGCGCCGGTTGCCGGCCGCCCGCTGGCACGAGCTGCGCCGCCAGCTGGCCACCTGCTCGGAGGAGCAGCAGCGCGCCGCCGACGCCGTGCAGCGCTTCGAGGACGAGAACGCCGAGCGGATCGCGCGGGTCGACCGGCTGGAGCGCGACGTCCAGCGCCTTCAGGGAGCGGTGGACACCAAGCGTCGCGAGCGCAAGGGGCGCCTCGAAGACAAAGAGACGGTCGACGGTCAGGCCAAGGAGACCCGCATCGAGCTCCGGCGACTCGAGGCGCTGGAGGCCAAGGCCAAGGCGGCGCCCGAAGCGGATATCCCGGCGCTCGAGGCCCAGGTGCGCGCGGCGGTGGTCGCGGAGTTCGACGCCGACCGACGCCACGCGGACTGCCGCGAGGAGCGTCGAGCCCTCGAGCACGAGCTCCAGGGCTTGGGCCGCGGCGAGCGGGTGCGGATGCCGCGCTTCGTCAACGAGCTGCGGGAGGCGATGAACGCCGCCGGGATCACCGCCCGCTTCTTGTCCGAGACCGTGGAGATCAAGGCGACCAAGTGGCAGAAGGCCGTGGAGTCGGTGCTCGGTCGGGACCGATTCACGGTCCTCGTGGAGCCGAAGGACGCGCTCGAGGCGCGCAAACTCGCGTCGAAGCTGCGGTATCCAGCCTACGTGGCCACGCTGGAGGCGGGTCGGGCCAACGTCAAGAGCGAGGTCCCCACGGGCTCCGCGTTAGCGACGGTGAAGCTCCTCGAGCCGCGGACCCCGGGCTGGATCTCGGACCGCCTGGCTGAGACGCAGCTGGTCGAGTCGGTGAAGGAGGGCTTCGACAAGGCGAAGAACGGGGCCACCATCGACGCCGACGGCTACCGCCAGGACCAACGCGGCGGCGTGTACGTGGGGGTGGAAGAGCTCTACTGCGGCACGGGGGCCAGCGACGCCACGCGCACACGGCTGCTCGAGCGGCTCGCGGCGCTGGACCACACGGAGGCCGCCGCCGAGGAGGCGCGAAAGGCCGCGCTGAGGCGCCGCGCCACGGCCCAGGAGACCCTGGAAGCCGCCAGCGCGCGCACGGCGTGGGAGGAGCGCGCGCACGAGCTGCCCGGACTGCTCGCGAAGGACGCCCAGCTCAGCGAAGAGAAGAAGCTGAAGAGCCAGGCGATCATGGACGTGCTGGCCGAGGCCGAGACGCTCACCCGCGAGCTGGCCAGCCGTGAGGCGGAGCTCTCGCAGCTGAAGATGGCCTCCGCGGTGAGCGACGAAGAGCGCCGGCGGCGCAACATCCGCGTCCACGAGGTGGCCACCAAGCGGAAGACCCTCGAGGGCGAGCTGGAGACGCTGGACGCCGCTGTGCTGCCCGAGCTGCGGACCGAGGCCGCGGCGGAGCTTGCGGCGAGCCCCGCCGAGCTGCGCGGGCGCCTCAGCGCGCTCCGGGAGCAGCTCGAGGGCTACGAGGGCTGCAAGGACGTCGGGATCCTCGAGGTCCTAGTCAGGCAGAAGGCGCACCTCGACGAGCAGGTGAGCCTGCTCAGTCGCCGCCTTGGGGAGCTGCGCTCGGGCGAGGACGAGCTACGCCGGGCACGCGGAAGCTACATCCGCGTCGCCGACTCCACCGTGAGCCGCTACAGCAAGGCCCTGAAGGAGCTGTCCGAACGCGCGGGGATGGAGGTCGAGGTCCGGCGCCCGAAGCTCGTGGACGACGACGAGGTGCTCCAGAACGCGGGGTTGGACGTGCGCCTCGGCTTCGACGGAAAGCGCCCCATCGCGATCTCGGACCCGAAGCTCTCCGGAGGACAGAAGGTGCTGGCGTCGATCCTGCTGCTGGTGGCCCTGACCTATGAGGGAGACCAGGAGGGGGGCGGCTTCTTCATCCTCGACGAGCCGTTCGCTCACCTCTCCGTGGAGCGAATCGACCACGTGGCGCGGTTCATCGGCCAGACGCGCAGCCAGTTCCTGCTCACCACGCCCACCACCCACAACTTCGCGGTCTTCAACGCCGCGAAGCTGCTCCTCACCCTCCGAAAGAAGAAGCCGGAGATGGCGGCCGCGCCGCCGCCGCTGTTCGTCCGTCGCTGAGCCGTCCGGGCGGGATTCAGGTGCGCGTAGCGCTCAGCCGCCTGCCGGGTTGAGGAGCGCCTCGAACACCTCGCTCGCCTCCCCCTCCGAGATGACCCCGGTGTGGGACGACGCGACGTTCCCTTTGGCATCCAGGAACACGGTGAAGGGGAGCTTCCGCACGGCCAGCGCCCGGCCGAGGCGACCGCCGGTGTCGAAGACGAACGGGAACGTCAGGCCCGCCAACGAGGGGCGCGAGATGAACTCGAACGACTGGTGGGCATCCTCGCCGCTCACGGCCACCACCACGGCGCGTGGCGCCCACTTCTCGTGGAGGCGCTGAAGCGTGGGCATCTCGTCCACGCAGTAACCGCACCAGGGCTCCCAGACCGACACCAACACCGGCTTGCCGACGAGGCTGCTGAGCCGGAGCTGCTGAACCGCGCCGCCAGGGACCTCCGGGGGCCCGTTCTTCAGGTAGTGGAGCGGGAACGTGGGGAGCGGCTTGCCGGCCTGGACGTTGGCCCCGGGCGTGCCGGCGAGGAACGGCCTCATGAGGTAGCCGATGGACAGGACAGCGAAGATGGCCGTGACCACTCGCCCGAAGCGCTGCCACCCCAGCGACCGAAACGTCATGATGCCCATCGGGTCAGTCTCCGCGTAGCCGAGCGTGGACGAGGTTGCCGAGGCGCCCATTGGGGAGGGCCTCGTAGCCGAGCACCCGCTTCCGGCTGACGACTGGGATATCGGGGTGCCAGAGCGGGATGATCGGGAGGTCGGCGGCCACCATGGCCTGAAGGTCGTCGATCAGCAAACGGCGCGCGCTGGGGTCCAGGGCGGCGCGGCTCAGCTCGGCGCGGCAGTCGACACGAGGGTTCGCGTACGCGCCGCGGTTGGCCACGCTATAAGGCAGCGGCACCTCGAACGCGGCCAGCACTGCGTTACGCGTGCCCTGCCGCAGGGCCTCGGGCACCCAAGTCCGACAGACCGGGTCGGCGAGCACGGTCTCGTCCAGCGCCCCGGGCGGCAAGAAGCGCCGGTCGGCGCGCGCGTACTCCGAGCCTTCAGTGCGTACCGCGCGGTCGGGAACACCCATGCTGTGGAACATCCAGCGGTAGAAGTCGGGCTCGGTGGGCTCGGGCAGGTCCATGAGCGCCAGGTCGAAGTTGCCGGCGCGGACGTCGGCGAAGAACGTGGGGAACTCGAAGGTCCGGACCGTGACTCGGAAGCCCACGGCCTCGAGCGCCTCCCCCATCACGCGCACCAGCGTGCGGCGCAGGCGCTGGGAGGACGCCTTGATCACCAGGTCGACGGGGCCGCCCGACTCGGCCAGGAGGCGCCGCGCGCGCTCCGGGTCGTAAGCGAAGGACGGGGTGGCCGGGTTGAAGGCCCAGTGCTGGGGCGCCAGCAGCCCCACCGCCTCGCGCGCGTGGCCGGCGAGCAGGGTCTCGATCAGCCGCTGGCGGGGGAGCGCGTGCGCGATCGCCTCTCGAACGCGGCGATCGGCGAGGCGCGGGTGCCGCAGGTTGACCGCGAGGTAAGACAGCGAGACCGACGGGCTCCAGCGCACCTCCAGCGCCTCCCTCTCCTCGAGCGCGGACGCCAGCACCGGCGAGATCCCGCCCTGCAGCAGGTCCATCGAGCCCCCGAGCGCCGCCATGAGCCGCGCCCCCTCGTCGCGGATCGCCACGAAAGACAGGAACCGCGGCGCGTCGTCCGGCAGCGGCGGGACCCGCTCGAGGTCCAGCCGGCGCCCTGATCGCTCGACGAGGCGAAACGGCCCGCTCCCCACCACCGGCCCGTCGACCATCCGCCCATCGGGCCCGAGGAGGTGCCGCGGCACCAGGCCGAGCACGAGATCCGAGACGAAGTTGGCGGTGGGGCGCTTCAGCCGGAACTCGACCGTGTGGGGCCCGAGCGCGACCACCTCGCGCAGGGTCTCGGCGTAGGCCTCGCGCAGCGGCGAGCCGAGCGTCGAGTCGAGGACCGAGTGGAAGGAGGCCACCACGTCCGCGGACGTGAGCGGCGCGCCGTCGTGCCATCGAAGGCCCTCCCGCAGCTCGACGCGCCAGAGCCGGGGATCGGCGGGGTCGCGCTCCCAGCTCTTGGCCAGCTCCGGGCGCGGCTCGAGGCGCTCGTTGTCTACGGACACCAGCGCGCTGAAGACGAGGCGCGCGACGCGCATGCTGGCGGCGTCCGTGGAGAAGCGCGGGTCGAGGCTCCGGGGGACCTCCTCGAGGCCCACCACGAGGCGCTGGGAGGGAATCCCCGGCAGCGGCGCCTCGTGGTCGCAAGCGACGCAGAGCGCGAGGAGCGCGGGCAGCAGGCGTGCCGGGCAGCGCTCCGGCGGCTCAGTCGCGGAGCGGGACATCGGTTGGCGGATCGGGCAGATCGAGCGGCGAGGCGGGATCCGGCCCGAGGTCGCTCGGTGGAGCCGAGCCGGGCAGCGGCGCGAGGTTGATGGGCGGCGCGCGAAGGGTATGGGCGTCGGGGTGCTCGGGGTTCATGAGGTCGAGGCGCTTCCGACCCGCCATGACATCGTCCACCGTGCGATCGAGCAGCTCGTCGGCGATCGCGCGCTCCTCCTTGACCCACTCCCACTCGGGGCCGAGATCCTTGCAGCCGTACTCGAGGTCGCCGGGGGAGCAGAAGACGCGGATGTGGTAGTGGTTCGCATGGGGGCTGGAGTTGCGCGGGCGGACGATCACCTTCTCGGCGCGCTTGATGAGCTCGCTGTTCGCGAGGGTTCGCGCCCCGTGGTCCAGGAGCAGATCGCGCAGCGGGTCGTCGAGGAAGATCCACTGGACCTCGACCTGCGGGTCGCTCAGCAGCGCCTCGACGAAGGCCCAGTTTCGGACCACGTCGAAGAGGTAGTTCCCGGTGGTGTCCACCAGCGGGTCCCCGCGCGTGCTGTCGAACTTGGGGAAGCCGCCGGGGTCCACCGAGACCCCGTCGAGGTCGGTGGCATAGATGCCCAGGTCGGCGTCCCGACCGCTCTGGTGGGAGACACTCGGGGCGATCTTCCCACCCTCGCGCCGCGAGAGGTTGCCCACGCGTAGAGGGGCCCCGCCGTGTCGCTTTCCAACCTGCTCGGAGGCGCGCCGGAGCACCCCGAGCAGCGACTCGGTGCCGAAGTACCAGCCGCGCTGCAGGGTCCCCGGCAACACCCGATGCCTCGCGCCGCGCGCAGGCATTGGCTTGCCCCCGATGAGCCAGCCGCCGTTGGGAGGCCCCACCGAGAAGGCGCGATCTCCGGGGAGGCCCTGGGGTCGGGGCGGCGGCTCGGCGGCCGTCCCCTCCTCGACGGAGTCGAAGTACTCGTCGGTGAGCTCCGGGTCGTCTTCGGGATCGATGAACGCTTCGTCCAGGAGCCACCGGGGCCGTGGGCTGGGCACGTCCTCGATGGGCCGGGACGCTACCGTGGGCCGCGTGTCGGCGCGGTCGGCCGGGCCCGAGACATCGGCCCCGGGGACCTCCTCGTGAACTACCGGGTCTTCCTGCCTGCAGGACGAGACCACGAACCAGCTGACCCAGAGGGCGAGGCGACGCACGCGCGCATCATCGCCCTGGCCGACCCGCCGTCAACTCGCGACATGCGGCAAGAGCACACGCCACGTGTCGGAGGCGCGTCGGTTCGCGGTCCGGTCCGGTCTCAGCGGGCGCACGACCTCGCCCAGAGGCGCCAGCGTGGCTCCGTGGAGGGGAAGGCCCCACAATCCCGAAAACCAAGCGCCTCCAGCTGAGCCAGGATCGGCGCTTCATCCCCGAAGTCACCCACGAACGCGGCCACCTCCGGAGCGAGGCCGCGCACATAGGCGAGCGTGTCGCGCCCGGCCAGGGCCACGACCTCCTCAAGGTCCGGGCGGAGGCGCACTGGGGAGTGGCGGTGCAGGAAAGGGCCCACGACCACGCCGAGCCCCCGAGCCTCCAGGACCCGTGGCGCGTGGAGGCCGGCGTAGGCGGTGGTGAGGGTCCCGGGCTCGGGGCGCGACAGCGTCAGCAGCCCAAACCGCCTCGCGGAGGCCGACTCGCCGGTCCCCCCGGGTTCTGGGGGGAGCGCCTGCCGCGCCGTCACGATCGCGTCGAGCCGCACGGCCTGCGCCTCCCCTCCCACGACCACCGCCGCGACCGAGACCGCGGCCAAGGCGCCGCCGAGGAGGACCGCGCCGCCTTCGAGCCACCTGGAGGCGCGCGCGCGCTCCGAGAGCGCGAGGAGCACCAACGCGGGCGTCCAGAACCGCGTCGCGAAGCGGACGATCCGCGGGGAGTCGACCGTGTCGGGCCCAAGTAGGCACGCCAAGACGGCGGCCACGCCCACGACGCCAAGCGCGTCGAAGCGAAGTCGCACAGACAACAGGAGAGCGCCCAGGACACCGATCGCGAGGGCGTCGTCGAGCCCGTCGGTGGTCACGAGGCCGAGGAGCGAGGGGAGCTCGGCCACGCGCTCGAGCGGCTGCCCCAGCTCGAAGCCGGACAGGCCCCCCCCGAGGAGCAATGACGGCAAGGCGCCCGCGGCGAGCGTCAGGGCCGACCGCCAGTCCCTCACGGTCGCACCCAACAGCGCGAGCCACCAGAGCGCCCCGAAGGCGTGGACCCCATGAAGCGCGAGGGACACCAGGACGGCCACGACGGGGGCGAGGGGCCCGCTGCGCCAGCGCAGGAAGACCGCTGCGGCGAGGAACGCGAGCGTGGTGGCGAGGAGATACGGAACGAAGCCCATCGCCACGGGCATCGAGAGCGCCCCGCCCGCGGCGACGCCCAGCGCCACCCACCCACGCGCGCCGAGCGCACGCGCGTACGCCACCACGCCAAGCGGGAAGAGCCCGATCGCCAGGGCGAGTAGGAGGCGATTCCCGGCCTCGCTGTCCGGGAAGAGCGCCGCCAACGCATAGTAGCCGGCGCTGTGGGCGAGGCCGGGGGAGCGCTCGTAGACGGCCGCACCGCCCGAGGCGGGGAGGACCCGAGGCGCCACGGCATCCTCACGCTCCGGCGCGGCGCCGAGCGACGTGCTTCCACGCGCCACCTCGGTGGCCGCGCAGTGCGCCATGAAGTCTTGGAACGGCAGGGCCTGGGCTGCCAGGATCGAGCCGGCCACGAGGAGCCCAAGGGCCCCCGCGACCCCGAACACGCGAATGCCGGTGGGACTCGGGCGCTCGTCGGCGCGGCGCTCAACGCCCCGCGCCACCTCGGACATTAGAAGTTCGCGTACTCGAACGCGCCGTTGGAGCCCGTGGTCCCGGAGTTCTTTAGCGATAGGCCGCCTTGCCCGCCCTGGCCTCCCGCGCCGCCCGCGAGGAGCTGGTTGCCGCTCTTGACCGCCGCCAGGCTGACGCCGCCCTGACCGGCTGCGTAGACCGCGTAGGAGGCACCGCCGCAGCCGCCACCGCCGCCGCCGCCGTGGCCGCCGTCGCCGCCCTTGCCGCCGGCGCCGCCACCGCCCGAGCACCAGGTCTTGTCGGTGGAGGTGCCCTCGGCACCGCCGAGCCCACCCTTGCCGCCGGTACCGCCGACGCCAGCGTTACCGCCCACGCCGCCGCGACCGCCATTGCCGCGCTGGACGGCGTTCTGGCTCACGACGGGCGCGCTGGCAGGTGCGGCGTCCCACGTGAGGAAGATACCGAACGACCCGCCGCCGCCGGTGCCACCGCCGCCTTCTGTCGCGCCGCAGCCGCCAGCACCGCCGCCGCCGCCCGTACCGCCAGCGTCGGGACCGCCGTTCTGGGTCGAACAGGAACAGGTCTCGACGCCGCCGCCCGCGCCGCCGCCAGCACCACCGCCGCCGCTGGCACCCAGCCCTCCGGGTCCGCCGGCCCCCGCAACCCACTCGCCGCTGCTCACGGTCCCGGAGGCCGCGGCGCAGGCCTGGCCCGCGGCGCCGTGAGCTCCGGACCCACCGTCTGTGCCCGTGCCCCCTTGGCCCGACTCGGTGCCCGAGACGTTGCAGGTGCTGCACCCGCTTCCGAGGCACGGCAAGCCGCTGGCACCGATGAAGGGGTCGAAGCCCGCCTTCCCGCCGACAGCACCGCCATTGGAGCCCGAGCGCCCCGCCTCGTTGCTCGAGTTGGTGCCGAGGTAGTCAGGGCAATAGCCGTCCCCCCCCTGACCGCCCGAGGTCGCCGTCCCCGCGCACGTCAGGGAGCCTCCGGAGCCCCCGTTGGTGAGCTTGTTTCCGCCGCTACAGCTGGCGAAGTTGGCTGCGGCTGCGCCCACCGCGCCGTTGGGGCCCGTGGAACCGTCGGCACCCTTAGCCCCCGAGGCGCCATCGCCGCCGCTGCCGGACAAGATCCGGTTGTTCCGCACGACGGCGCGTCCGTCGCAGTTCCGGATGTAGATCGAGTAGCTGGACTTCCCGGGCGCCAGGTTGTCAGCCCCGAAGACCGTGAACCCGTTGAACTGCGTCTTCTCGCCGGCGCCCACGATCCCCTCGAGGTTCACGGCGCCCGGCTTCCCGGCGCTCCACTGCTGACCGATGATCGCCGTCTCGTACACGATCGCGTCCCGGAGGCCGAAGTCGCCGTTGTAACCGCCGTACACGCTGACGCCCGCCGGAAGCTTGATGCTCTCGCCGTAGACGCCCGTAGCGACGTACACGTCGCGCTTGGCCGCCGCTGCGGCCGCGTCGATGCCGGCCTGGATCGTGAGCTTCGGTAGCGCCCGCGTCCCGGGGTTCGAGTTCTTGCCGTTCTTGGACACGAAGATGCCGAGCGCCACGTCGCCGTCGATCCCGTCGCAGTTCTGGTCGAGGCCGTCCACGTAGTCCGTGGTGGAGAGGACCTGGCACTCGCAGCCGTCAGCCGGGTTCTGGTTGACGTCGAAGAAGCTGGGCTCGCAGGAGAACGTGCAGTTCGGCACGTCGAGCGACCCGTTGCAAACACCGATCGCGTTCGGGTACGTGAGCTGGGCGCAGTTCCGGTTGCACTTGCCGCAGTGGGCGTCGCTGGACAGCTTGCCCGATGCGTCGAGGTAGGCCTCGTCTACGAAGCCATCGCAGTCGTCGTCCACGTTGTTGCACTGCTCGGTGGGCGGCACGCACCCAGACCACCCGAGCTCCGTACAATAGTTGGTGCCGAAGCAGGTCTGCGACGGTCCGCCGTCGGGCGGGTTGTAGGTGACCTTGCACGCCTGCTGCATCTCGGTGTTCGAGCCGTCGCAATCACAGGATCCGGTGACGGGGACACACTGCAGGGCGCCGATCCCGACGTCGATGCAGTGGTACCCCTCGGAGCAGTCGGTGTCCTCGTCGCAGGCGATGCCGCAGCGGGGCCCGTCGTTGAGCGGGACACACTTCGCGCCCGGGCCCACGCAGTTCGCGTCGCTGGCGCACGGCTCGCACAGCGAAGCGGTGATCGGGATACAGAGGAAGTCGTTGTACTGCTGCCAGCCGTTGTCGCACTCCTCCACCACACACTGCGGGACGACCTTGTTGGCGTCACACGACGAGGTCGCGTTGAGGATGGCGTTGTCGCAGTTGGTGCCGCACTCGCCGCAGTTCTCCTGGCCGCCGTACTTGCCCGAGCTGTCGACGAAGCCCTCATCGACGAGCTCGTCGCAGTCGTTGTCCTTGTAGTCGCAAACCTCCTGCGACGCGATCTGCGCGGTACAGAACCAGCCCACCGTCCCGAAGCACACCGCCGTGCCGGCGCAGGAGCCGAACGCGTTCGGCTGGCTATTGCAGGGGATACTGGCGGGCAGCCCGTCGTCGACGAAGCCGTTGCAGTCATCGTCGATGCCGTTGCACACCTCATCGGTGGGCGGCAGCGCGTCGCAGTCGCCCCAGCCAGAAGCGGGCTCGCAGGTCTCGAAGCCGAAGCACGTGCCGAGGCCATTCGACTCGAGGCAGGTGCGCTTCTTGCCGGCCGACTCGTCGCGGCAGTCGCACGTCCCGTTGAGCGGCTGGCAGAGGCCCGCGACGCAGGTGTAGCCGCTATCGCAAGCCGGCTTGCCGGGCCCGCAACCCTCGAGGCAGAACGTGCCCGCGTCCACGGCCACACACGCCTCGCCAAAGCAGTTGGCGTCGCTGGAGCAGGGCTCGCAGGCCACGTCCGGGATCGGAATGCACTGGTAGTCGTTGAGCTTCAGGTACTCGGCGTCGCACTCCTCCACCACACACTGCGGCACGGACTTCGTGGCGTCGCACGCCTCGGACGCGGTGAACTCGTACTGGTCGCCGCAGCCGACGTTGCAGGTCCCGCAGTGGTCGGTGGTGGTGTAGCGCCCGTTCTCGTCGCGGAAGTCCTCGTCCACGAGGGGCGCCTGCGTCACGGGGTCCACGTCGCAGTCGTTGTTCTTGAAGTCGCAGAGCTCGGGACCGGGCTCGTCCGCCTGGCAGACCCAGCCCGCCGCGCCGAAGCACCGCGAGAGCCCCTGACACTCGCCGTAGACGTTCTTCTTGAAGCAGTTCTGCGTCTCCGGAAGCCCGTCATCGATGAAGCCGTTGCAGTCGTTGTCGAGCCCGTCGCACTTCTCGGCCTCCGCGATGCCCGCGGTGCAGCCCGTCCAGCCGGCTGCGACGTCACAGGTCTCGAACCCGAGACACGTGCCGATGGCGTTGCTGGAGGTGCAGGTGCGCTTCTGGCCCGCCGTGGCGGCCGAGCAATCGCACGAGCCCGTCTCAGGCCGACAGAGCCCGGTCTGGCACGAGTAGCCGGCGTTGCACTCCGAGCTGTCGACGCACTCCTCGAGGCAGAACTTGTTGGTCCCGACGGTGACGCACTGCCCGCCAAAGCAGGTGTCGTTGGCCACACACGGCGAGCAAGACACGGCGGGGTTCGGGATGCACTGGAACTCGCTCACCTTGAAGTAGCCGGGGTCGCAGGCTCCGACGACGCACTGAGGCACTGCCTTGCCCGTGTCGCACTGCTCGTTCTGACTGTTGGCGACCGTGTTACCGCACGCCTTGCCGCAGGCGCCGCAGTGTTGGTCCGTGATGTACCGGCCCTGCGAGTCCACGAACGGATCGTCGGTCTCGCCGTTGCAGTCGTTGTCGACGAAGTCGCAAACCTCGGGGCCCGGCTCGATCGCCTTGCACACGTACCCTAGGCCGCCCTGGCATACGGCCTCCGCCACGCAGGTGCCGTACTGATTGGTCTTCTCGCAGGGCTGGGTGGCGGCGAGATCGTCGTCAGGAATGCCATTGCAGTCGTCGTCGAGGCCATTGCAGACCTCCGCGCCCGGCGTGCCGGCGTCACACGAGCTCCAGCCCTTGCTCGGGTCGCAGGTGGAGAAGCCGACGCACGTCCCCACATCGTTGGCCACGCTGCACAGGCGCTTCGCGCCCTCGGTCGCCACGGTGCAGTCGCACGAACCCGAGGACGGCACGCACGCGCCCCCATCGCACAGGAAGCCCGGCTCACAGTCAGCGGTGGCCACGCACTTCTCGGCGCAATACTTTCCGTCGGTCAGCTGACGGCACAGACTGCCGAAACAGTCCTCGTCGTCCGAGCAGCTGAGGCAGCCCACGTCCGGCTGCACCACACACTGGAAGTCGTTGAGCTGGAAGAACCCGGGCTTGCACTGCCCGACAACGCACAGGGGCTTGGCCTTTGACCCGTCGCAGGTCTCGGAGGCGGCGTTGTCGATGGTGTCGCCACACGCCGCGGAGCAAGCGCCGCAGTGTCCGTTCAGGCCGTACTTGCCGTCCGGCGTCTTGAAGTCCTCGTCGGTGAGCCCATCGCAGTCGTTGTCGAGGTAGTCGCACGCCTCGGCGCCGGCGGTCTTGGCGTTGCAGAGATAACCGAGCGGCCCGCTGCAGGTGGACGTACCGACGCAGGTCCCGAAGGCGTTCGTGTTCTCGCAGGGCTTGGTGATCGCGACGCCGTCGTCGATCAGGCCGTTGCAGTCATTGTCGGAGCCGTCACAAGCCTCCGCCGCGGCGGGCTTGGCGGTGCAGCCTTGCCACCCGGCAGCGGGCTCGCAGATCTCGAAGCCCACGCAGGTACCGAGCGGCCCGGTGGCCTCGCAGGGTTTCTTGGCACCTGACGTCAGCGTCTGGCAGTCACACGTCCCGTTGTCGGGCTGGCAGTACTTGCCCGTGGCGTTCGTATCCGGATCGAAGGTATCCACGCAGCCGTAGCCCGTGGGGCAGTCGTCGTCGATCGTGCAGGTCGCCGCGCAGAAGCGGGCTCCGCCGATCTCCACACACTGTCGGCCCTCGCACTGCACGTCGGCCGTACACGAGCGGCAGTCCGCGACGCCGGAGGGGAGGCAGAGGAAGTCGTTGAGCTCGTAGAAGCCCGCCTCACACTCTGCGACCGTGCAGGTGGGCGTGGTGTAGGAGTCGTTGCACTCCGCCGTCGCGTTGGGGATGCCGTTGCTGCACGAGGTGTTGCACTGGCCGCAGTGTTGGTTTTGGTTGTACTTGCCCCCGGTGTTCTTGAAGGTCTCGTCCGTGGTGCCGTCGCAGTCGTTGTCCTTGTAGTCACAGAGCTCCGGGATGGGGATTGAGGCACCACAGACCCAGCCCAGATCACCCTGGCAGGTCGCGTCGCCCTTGCAAGTGCCGATGCCGGCCTTGGAGTTCTCGCACGGCTGAGACGCGGGCAGGCCCTCGTCCACGAAGCCGTTGCAGTCGTTGTCGATGCCGTCGCAGACCTCGGCCGTGGGTGGGGCCGCCGTGCAGACCCCCCAGCCGGCGACCGCGTCGCAGGCCTCGAAGCCGAAGCAGCTCCCGAGGCTGCCCTGCACGGTGCAGGGTCGCTTGCTCCCCTGTGTGGCGGCCGTGCAGCTGCAGTCCCCAGAGGACGGGATACACGCCTGCCCCTTGGGCGCGCCCAGAGGGTCTACCGCGGCCTGACACAGCGCGCCCGGGCCGCAGTTGCTCTGACCCGCGCCGCAAGCCTGCGCGCAGTACCCGGACGACCCGATGCGGACGCAGACGCCGCCACCGCACTGGAAGTCGGCACTACACGGCAGGCAGGCGGTGTCGTACTGCGGGAGGCACTGCCAGTCGTTGGCCTTGTAGTAACCGGGCTCGCAGAAGTCGACCACGCAGAGCGGGCTGGGCTTGGTGTCGTCGCAGCGCGACGTGGCGTTCGGGAAGAGGCCCTGGCAGTCCTTGTTGCACCCACCGCAGTGGTTGGTGTCGGCGTACTTGCCTACCGAGTTCTTGAAGTCCTCGTCCGTGACGCCATCGCAGTCGTTGTCGAAGAAGTCGCAGACCTCCGAGGACGGCGCCTCGGCAGAGCAGACCCACCCCTTGACGCCCTGGCAGGTCGCTACGCCGGTACAAGTACCGAGGCCCTCGACGAAGGACTCGCACGGCTTCGGGTTCTTGTGATCCTCGTCGGCGAGGCCATCGCAGTCGTCGTCGATCCCGTTGCACTCTTCGGGAGCGGGCTCGCGGGCGTCGCACGCCTGCCAGCCGTCCGCGCCGCTGCACGTCTCGACGCCGTTGCAGACCCCGAACTCGTTCTCCAGCGCGCAGGATCGGGTGAGACCCTCGTTGGCCGCGGAGCAGCTGCACGATCCGCTCTTCGGCTTGCAGCCCTGGGCGCCGCTCTCGAGCTCCACGCACTCGTAGGCGTCGGGGCACACACTGTCGCCGCACGCCACTGTACAGAATGTGCCGTCCTCGCCGATCGGGATACACGACCCGCCGTTACATTGAAGATCTGTGGTGCACTCACGACAGAGCTTGGAGACCTTTGGGACGCAGATTGTCTGGATGTCTGGGTATGTGGCGAGGTTGACCTGACACGTGTAGCCCGACGGGCACTCGTCGATGCAGCCAACGGTGCACTGGGTAGCGCCGTCGAAGGACTCGACGCAGAACCCCGAGCAGCAATCGTCGCCGCCGGTGCACGGGTCGCCGAACTCGCCGCAGAGCTGCCCGGAGTCGCCGTTCGGATCTGGGACGTCCACAGACGCGACGTCTGCGCCAGTCCCCGGGGTGGTCTCCGAGGTGGAGCTGGTCTCCGCGCTTCCCTTCGCGTCCGCAACAACCTCGGGGGACACGGGGGTGGCCGCACCATCGCCCGACTCCTCACCGCACGCGAGCGCCAGCAGGACAGCAAGTCCAACGGAGCCCCGACCAGACACAACACGAAGCGACATCAGCGAGCCTCCCGTCCAGGCGACCGCGGCTTCCGCGGCAGCCAATGACCCCTTCAACCGACCCGCGGCCACACTACGGCCCCGACGCGGAGGCGAGCATGGTAACCGGCCCAGCCCCGCAAACTCAAGGCCCGACGGAGCAACGGGCGAAGCGTGGCGGGTTTCGTGCGCCGAGCACAGGGGGCATTCCGAAGGTTGGTGCTGGCTGCGTGACCGCCGCGGTGAGCTCCCACCCCCCAGCGAGGGCGCCCGCAGGCGTTGCAGTCAGACGGGGGCCGGTTCAAGTCGGCAGGCTCTCCTGGGCGGCTACTTGGCCACGGGCTTGCCGGTGATCTCCGTGAAGCCATCGCGGACGCCGAGCTCCTCCGGCTGGAACGTGAGGCTCATGCTGGGCAACCCGCTCGCGAAAGCGCTGATGTCGAACGTCGGCACGGGGAAGCTCTGCAGGAAGCTCCCACCCACGGCGTCCTTGACCAGGCTGGACGCGACCTCGCGGAAGAGCAGCTCGATGACGCTCTCGGAGCCATCGAGCGCGCCCCCAGCGTCGACCACCTGCAGGGAGAATGTGTCGAGCGCCGCGATGCTGAAGCCCAGCTCGACGGTCCCGTCCTTCTGTACGGCCTCCAGCTGGACGTCGGCCGAGGCGAAGAGGATCGCCTCGACCGTTCCCGCCTTGCCCCCGAGCTCCAGGCTCGCGCTCACGGCGAACTCGCCCACCTGAACGGTGAGCTTGCCGGGCGAAGGGCAGGAAGTGAGCACCGGCGGCAACAGCGGCTTCAGGGAGATTGTGTCCACCTTGAGCGAGTCGAAGCCGAGCTTGTCGGCGATCAGCGAGCCCGGGATGTCGAGGTGAAGGACGCCGCTGTAGAAGGCCCCGAAGAGGAGCTGGTTCAGGAGGTCGTCGGCCACCGCCAACGCGAAGGGCGCCGCGTCGGTGAGCGCGAAGGGCGACACGCCTGCCAGCATGCACGTCTGGCGTGCGATCGAGCCGGGTGGCTCGATGCCTGCGGGCAGCCCGTTGACCGCGACGACGCTAGCGCCGAGGCCGAGACGGATGCCGTCGTAGTCCGTGTGGATGGTGGACGGCTCCACGGCAAAAGTGACCTCGACCGGCTTCGTGATGCCGCCAAGCGACGGGATGGTGAGTGACTGCGTGTAGGTGGTGAAGCCCTCGAGGGCCTCCTGGAGTGAGGGGACGAGGTAGCCCTGAACGGCGGACTCGATCGCGGTCTCCGCGATGTTGGCGAAGGTCCCGTTGAACCAGTTGAAGGCCCAGTCGAAGAAGGAGGCGAAGCCGTCCGTGATGTCCAGGAACGGTTCCGAGATCTGCACGTCCAGAGCCGGCACATCCACGAGCAGCTGCCCGTTGCCCGACAACGCGATCCCCACGGTCCCGGCCACGGTGATAGCGTCGACGGTGGCGCTCCCGCCCGCGTCGGGGCAGCCGATCTCCGGTGCTACAGCGGAGAAGGTGACCACGACATTCTCGAAGGTGGCTTCGAGGCCGAGACCGCCCGGAATCGGTGAGAGCTCGACGTCGCCGATCTCGAAGTCGATGGCGGTGATGTCGACCGTCCACGTGCACCAGAGCGCGGAGGCGGTCTCGCCTTCGCCGCTGATGTTCGGTGGGAGGGCCGCCACGAAGTCGGTGTTCTCCAGGATCGCGGCGGTGATCGCGGCGAAGTCGTCGAGATCGGACTGGTCGTCGTCGTCCCAGAGCGCCTGGCCCAGCCACGCCTGCACGCCGTCCGAGATGATGGTGTCGGGTCCGCGACCCTTCTGAGTGGGGAACCACGCTTCAGCGACCATGACGGCCCGAGTCTCCTCGGACTTGTAGCCATTGGACGACGACGCGGCGGCGATGAACGTGTTGATGCCGTGATCCGGCGGGATCCCCGCCGTGAACGAGCCGTCCGCGTTGACCGGCACCTTCTGTCCGTTGACCGTGAGCAGGGCGGGCGAGCCATCGGCCGCCTTGGCGACACCGGTCACCTCGAAGGGATCGGTCCCCGTGATGAACGCGCCACGGGCGGGGCTCGTGATCTGGAGGAGGGGGACGCATTCCCCGCCGCCACCCGCCTTGTGAACGCAGTTGCCCTGCGCGTCGCAGCCGTCGGTGGTGCAGGGGTTGTTGTCGTCGCAAGAACACGTGGGTCCAGCGTCTGGCTGTTGGACGTCTGGAGCGCCGTCGGTGGCGTCGAAGCCGTCGACCGCGCCATCCACGACCCCGTCCGTGCTGTCCGTGGCATCGGTGCCGTCGGTCCCGTCGGCCGCGTCCGCGGCGTCGGCGGAGTCCGTGGAGTCGACCGCGTCGGTTGCGTCCGTGGCTGTGGGAGTGCCGCTGGTGGTGCCGGTGTCGCCGCAGGCGACGACTCCGACCGCGAGGAGGATCCAGAGTGGTGAGGGTCGCATCGGAGGACGATAACTCCGCCGAGGGCAGTTGTCGCCGCCAATTCATCGCTCGAGAGCGCTCCCAGATTGCTCGCGGGCTGAGCCTGAGGTCCGGCCCACCGCCGGCTGTCTGGGTGCCGCCGAGCGCCCATAACTCGGGGCGCTCACGTCCCGAAAGCAGGAGGTACCCCGAACTCGCCAGGCACCCCAGGTCGGGGACGCTATCGGCGTCTCGCGTCAGGGCCGCGAGGGGGTGTGGAGGACACGATGCGTCTGCGTAGAGTTGCTGGTCTCGGTTGGCTGATGGCCGCCGCTCTGGCGTGTGAAGGGGTCGTGGAGCCGGGAGGGGACGCCACAGAAGGTGCGTTCATCGGCGCGACTCACGTCGAGAGTCCCGTCCCCCTTGAGACCGAGCCGGGCGACCCGTCCAACCCCGGCGATGAGCCCAACGGCGCCGAGGACTGCTCGGGGGACTGCCCGCCGAAGGACCCGGTAGCGGACGAGGGGTCGAATGGTGGAGGCAGCGGCACCGGCGGACCCGTCGACTCCGAGGGAGGCGGAAGCGGCTCGGGGAGCGACCCCGCGGCCGATGGCGAGGGCGACATACCTTCCGCAGACGAAGGCTCTGACGGCGCGACCGGCGGTAACATCCAAGTGGTGCCGCGAGAGGATGGCGGCCCGAGCGCCGATGGCGACGACAGCGGTGACGCGGCCGACGGCGACGACCGCGACGACGACGACCGCGACGACGACGACCGCGACGACGACGACGATGACCGCGACGACCGTGACAGCCGCGACGACGATGACAGCCGCGACGACAATGACAGCCGCGACGACGACGACAGCCGCGACGACGATGACAGCCGCGACGACGATGACTGCCGCGACGACGATGACAGCCGCGACGACGACGACAGCCGCGACGACGATGACAGCCGCGACGACGATGACAGCCGCGACGACGACAGCCGCGACGACGACGACCGCGACGACGACAGCCGCGACGACCGCGACGACGACAGCCGCGACGATGACAGCCGCGACGACGACAGCCGCGACGACGACGACGACGACGCGGGGATGTGCGTCAGCACCGTGGCCAGCGTCGCGGCGGACGACCCCTCGAGCTGCGTCGATGCCGACTGGGACGGCGTCTGCGACGACGTGGACAACTGCCGCGGGGTCGCGAATGACGACCAGGGAGACACGGACGGCGACGGAGACGGAGACGCCTGCGAGGGTTGCCCGGCCCAATGCGCGAACGGCTGCGAAGACGGGGTGTGCGAGCTCGAGTGCGACGGCGGTTGCATCTGCCCTGCGGGCTGGGACTGCGCCACCAGGTGCTCGTCCGGCGAGTGCCAGGACACCATCGATTGCCGCTATGCGGCGTCCTGCGAGATCGAGTGCACGGGCCACTCGTGCGGCGGCGCCATCCTCTGCGATGGAGGCAGCTGCGACATCGACTGCCGCGGCCGCTCGTGCACCGGCGTCATCGACTGTGGACCTGGCGGCTGCGACATCGACTGCCGCGGCACCTCCTGCTGCGGCGACATCCGCTGTTCGGATGGGGCGTGCGCGATCGACTGCCGCGGTCGAGCCTGCGGCGGCGCGATCGACTGCGCCGACTCCTGCGCGTGCGACGTGAGCTGCACGGGCTACGCATGCAGCACGGAGCCCGAGTGTCCCGCGGGGTGCTCCGGGCCATCCGGGTGCACCTCGGGACCCGAAGGTTGCGACATCTGCCCCGAAGGTCCTTGATCCCGCGGACAAGGGTCACGTTCCGCCTCCCGGGGTCGCCGCATCGCCTTGGCGGCCTCCGAGGAGGTCCCCTTGTCAATCACCCGTCCCGCACTCCTGAGCGCGCTGATCGCCGCCTGCGCCGGCGCCCCTGAGTCCACGGCTCCGCCCGTTGAAGTCGCCTCACTCGCAGTGCGCGAGCTCCCGCCCGCCGCCGCGCTGCCCCTGGGTCGGACCTGCGAACGCGACGCCGAGTGCCTAGGGGGAAAGTGCATCCGCATGTCCGATGGAGTGGGACGCTGCACAGTCACCTGCGCGGCAGGGTGTCCCTCCGGATGGAGCTGCGCCGCTGGCCTCGAGATGTGTGTGCCGGAGAACCTCGCCGGGCGGCAGCCGAAGCCCGCGCCCCGGTTCTGCCTCGGGGGTTGCGACGACGGCAACGCCTGCTCCGACGACCGTTGTAACGCGGGCGTCTGCACCCACTCGTGGCGGAAGGACGGCTGGCGGTGCGACGATGGGGACCCGTGCACTCGAGCTGACGCTTGCGCCTCCTCTGAGGGGACGCGCTTCTGCGTCGGCGAGGCCATGCAGTGCGACGACGGCAACACGTGCACGGACGACTGGTGCGCCGAGGCCGGGTGTCGCTACACCGAGCGGGACGGCTCCGCGTGTGACGACGGCGACGCGTGCACCACAGACGACGCCTGTGCGGGCGCGGCGTGCCTCGGCGCGAGCGTGGTGTGCGCTCCGGGGAACGACTGTGAGATCGCAACCTGCGACTCGTCGGCGGGCTGCAGTCTTCAGCCGCGCGACGAGGGACCCTGCGACGACGGTGACGCCTGCACCACCGGCGAAGACTGCACCGACGGCGCCTGTGGGAACGGCCTGGCCGTCGTGTGCGATGACGGCAACGCGTGCACCGTAGATGTGTGCGACGCCGCCACCGGAGCCTGCGCTTCAGTCGCTGTTGAGGGCGCGCCGTGCTCGGATGGGGACCTGTGTACGGTCGCGGACTCGTGCGCGGCCGGCAGCTGCGCGGGCGTCGCGCTTCAGTGTGACGACGGCAACGCCTGCACCGCCGACGCCTGCGTCGCTGGCGAGTGCCCAGCGTCGCCGGTGGTGGGCGACTGCGACGATGGCAACGCCTGCACCACCGACGACCGATGCGCGGCCGGGGCCTGCGCAGGCGCGACGATCGCCTGCGATGACGGGAACCCCTGCACCGCCGACACCTGCGACATAGTGTCCGGCTGTGTCGCTCTCGCTGCTTCCGGAGCGGCGTGCGACGACGGCAGCGCCTGCACGCACGGCGACGTGTGCAGCGACGGCGCCTGCTCAGGCGCCGCAATCGCGTGTGACGACGGCAACCCCTGCACGGAGGATCACTGCTTCCCGGGTCAAGGCTGCTGGTCTGGGCCCGGCAACGGCGGCTCCTGCGATGACGGGAACGCCTGCACCACGGCCGATCACTGTGACGGCTCCGAGTGCCTGGGCGTGAGGCGGCACTGCGACGACCAGAACCCGTGTACGGCCGACAAGTGCGACCCGGCCATTGGCTGCCGCAGCTCAGCCGACGACAGCAGAACCTGCAATGACGGCAGCGCCTGCACCACGGGGGATCGGTGCGTGCAGAGCCTGTGCGTCGGGAGCGCGGTGAGCTGCGACGATGGTAACAGCTGCTCTCACGACATCTGCTCGCCGGCGTTCGGGTGTGCGAACTACGCCAAGCCGGACGGCGCCGCGTGCTCCGATGGCAACCGTTGCACGGCCGCCTGGGAGCAGGACCCGCTGGTCTTCGTCGGCGACATCGCCGCGTCCGGACAGGGCGCCGCCTGCCTCGAGCTCGTTCGCGGGCCCAAGTCTCGGCTGGCGTTCGCGTGTCTCAGTGGGGGTGTGCTCGAGTCCCGTGCGAGCGGGGTGACGACCCTGTCGGTACCTCTCGCGGTGGTCGAGGGTCACCCGGAAGAGCTGGGATCCTCCTGGAGCCTGTTCCTGAGCGTGGCGACCGGTCCAGACGGGGCCAGCTCGGTCATCAGCGCGGAGGTGCTCCACGAAGAAGAGGCCGAGCTCATCCTTCTTCAGCCCCTCGCAGGGTCTGCCTTCGGGTGTCAGAGCGTCGCAGGCGCTGCGGCGAGTCAGTGTAGCGGAGCCTTCCATTGGACCCACTACGCCAAGGACGTGGAGGTGGGTGAAGGGGCGTTGACCGTGCTCGCGTCGACGCGGCACCTGCCCGAGCCGACGGATCTGTGCGCGTCGGGGTACTGCACCGGCACCGCGAAGACGTGTGACGACAACAACGGGTGCACCCAGGATGCCTGTGATCCGGCCGAGGGCGGGTGTGTGTTCGCCCCGATGCTGGGGCGGCCGTGCGACGACGGTGCGCTCTGCACGAAGAACGACGTCTGCACCGCGGCCGGCGCCTGCGTAGGGGCAGCGCGTAGCTGCGACGATGGCAACCCGTGTACGAACGACACCTGCTCCGAGGCCGACGGGTGCACGGCGGTGGTCCTGGCCGACGGCTCGGCCTGCGAGGACGGCAACCCCTGCACTGCAGCGCCCTGCCCTGCGCGCGCCGTCGCCAGCTGGCTCCTGTCCGACGCCCCCGCGCCGGGCCCCGAGAGCACCCTCGCTGCCGAGCCGCTCCTCCTAGCTCTGCCCGGCTTCTTCGGCGCGGGTCCTGCGACCTTCCGGCTGGCAGAGGGCGAGGCGCGCATCGACGTGGCGCCGGACGGCGTGGGGCGGGCGACCTTCGTGGTTGCAGTCTCTGCGGGACCGGGCGACCGACTCGGCGAGCTGTGGCACGGGTCATTCACGCTGGCGCCCCGTGGTTTGGGCGACGGTGCCGCGGGCGCGCTCGGGCCGTGGCTCGGCCTCGTTGAAGGCTACCAACCCGCTGCCATCACCGAGAGTTGGACTCACTGGAACCTGGTGGACGCCTCTCTGCAGCGCGTGGAAGGCGGCGGTGTGGCCACGCTCTTCGCGGCGAGCGGCGCAACGGTGCAGCTGGGCGACACGGCCAACGGCCGCTCGCTCGGCCTGGGCCTGCAGGCCCGCGTGCGCTTCGTCCACACCTCCGGCGTGACGACACGTTTCGGACAGGGAGAGTGGGCGTCGACGCTGACGCCAGTGGACGTCCCCGCCTGTCCGCTGACGGACCAGTGCGCTGCAGGTGTCTGCGCTGCCGAGCAGGTGCCGGGCTGCGTCCCCTGACGGACGCCCGGGCTTCCGGGCGGCGTCCGCCGCTGACACGGAGCCGCGGCGCGCTGGAGCGCAACGGCGCCGAACCGGACGCGGGCCAGGGCGCATACGCCCCGACGAGTCACAGTAATTTGAGTGGAGGCGAAGGGGATCGAACCCTCGACCTCAGGCTTGCGATGCCTGCGCTCTCCCAGCTGAGCTACGCCCCCAGGTTGCGTTCGTGAAGCCTTGGCCCCGCGAAAGCGAGCGGACTTTTACCAGAGGCACCCAACCCTTGCCAGCCAAAAAGTGCCGCGCCGTGACGCCACGGACCGCCCCGGGCGCACCGTCTGCGCCGTCAGGGATTTGACGCCCGCGCTGACCCGTCAGGACCATGACGGTCCACCTGCCCCCCTCCATGCGGACCACATTCGCCCGGCGCTCTGGTGACTCGCCGCCATACGAGCGAGCGGAGACCGAACTTTACCGGGGTGCCAGCCGCCGCCGTCCTCGCCGTGGTGCTCCCGTGGCACACGCTGTCACTCCGCCGTAGACGCTCGGCACGCGCCTTGCTCCGACTCGGTGGGTCCGGTTCAACCAACCGAGGGATACGACACCGATGAGCACTCCCACACTCGAAGCTGTTCTCCGTGATGAGCTGGGCGACTTGTCGACCGACCACCGAGACGACAAGGCCGTCATCCGCTCGCTTCGCCGTGAGCTCTCCGAGATGCGGCAGCAGCTGGCGCTGATGAGCGCTTACCGCAACATGGCCTACCGGGACTTCCTGACCGGGGCCCTCAACCGCCGCTCGTTCGACGAGCGCCTCCGGGAGGAGACTGCGCGCGCGGCGCGGACGCCGGGTTACTCGTTCGCGGTGGTCCTGGCTGACGTAGACGACCTGAAGCTCGTGAACGACACGCTCGGGCACGCCGTGGGTGACGAGGTCCTCGTGGGCGTAGCGCGGTTCCTCGCGGACAACGTGCGTGCCGTGGACCTGGCGTTCCGCCTGGGTGGAGACGAGTTCGCGATCCTGCTGCCCCACACCGACGAGGCCGGCACTCGAGTCGTGGTGGGCCGACTGCGCGCGGCCTTCGCCGCGGCGCGCGACCAACTGCCATTCCCGGTGGGTCTGTCGCTGGGCGCAGCCACGACTCCCCCGTCGCCCTTCGACGTGGATGCGATCCTCGAGCGCGCCGACACGGAGATGTACTTGGACAAGCGCAACAACAAGGCTGCGGGGCGGCGGGCCTCCAACGGAGACGATGAAACCGTCCCCGGGACGCCCGCCGCGCTCGCGGGTTCACATCGCAACGCCGCCTGAACGCCGGGACCGGCGTCCGGCGGTTAGGAACACCCGCTCGTGGCGCCGCACGTGGTGCACTTGAGGCACGTCCCGTTGCGG